>RRYU01002669.1_pt1 | contig 48790 bp, 41 predicted proteins | sample 2162651 | NCBI WGS metagenome assembly RRYU01 (sample SAMN10267283, study PRJNA491782) | microbial mat metagenome | isolation source: biomat in the production well | place: Japan: Minami-Kanto gas field, natural gas well KTG3 | collected 2017-06
GGGGGGGGCAATTTATTGCTCCCGACGTTGTTGATTTGATACAGCAAGAGATCTGACCGCGATCGCTGAGGAGAAAAACATGGCCGCTACCGCCGAATTTAAAAAAAGCGTTGAAAATGCCCTTGCTAAACCGAAGCTCAGTGAGGCTTTACACCTGTTTGGTGATGCCTACCTGATTGCCCGGGAAAATGCCTTTCGAGGGCTTGACTTTGATCAATTGCGAACCGAACTGGCGGCCATTAAAGATGATGTCAGGGAGCGGCGCAAGGAGCTGCTCGCCCAATTTATCGCTAACGCCGAGGCGGCAGGCTCTCAAGTCTTTGTCGCCAAAGATACCCGCGAGGCCAACGAGTATGTGGTTAATCTGGCCAAAAAGAAGAACGCCGGATTGATAGCAAAGTCCAAATCAATGGTATCGGAGGAAGCGCATCTCAATAAAGCATTGGAAGCCGCCGGGGTGCGGGCCGCTGAAACCGATCTGGGTGAGTGGATTGTTCAACTTGCCGGTCAGCGCCCCTCCCACCTGGTAATGCCCGCCATTCACATGTTCAAGGAGGAGGTCGCCGAGCTGTTCAGTAAAGAGATTGGCGAGCCCCTCGAGGCAGATATCAGAACCCTTGTTGATGCGGCCCGCAAGCAGCTGCGTAAGGACTATTTTGATGCCGATATCGGTCTGACCGGAGCCAACTTCCTAGTGGCTGAAACTGGTGGCATCGGCCTGGTCACCAATGAAGGTAATGCGCGCCTGTGTTCCACCCTGCCGAAGGTTCATGTGGTGTTTGCCGGTATCCATAAACTCGTCCGCAGTATTGAGGATGCCATCAAGATCACCCGGCTTTTGCCGCGCAATGCCACCGGTCAGTTGCTGACCTCCTATGTGACCTGGATTCGCGGAGCGGTGCCGACTCCCGGTAATGACAAGGAACAGCACATTGTGCTGATTGATGGTGGCCGTGAGGCACTATACGAATCACCGGTGTGCCGCGATGCCCTGCGCTGCATTCAGTGTGGTGCCTGTGCCAACGTCTGCCCGGTGTATCAGACCGTCGGTGGTCACGTTTTCGGCAGTATTTATATTTCTGCCATCGGGATTATTCTTACCGCTTTTTATGAGGGGCTGGATAAGGCAAAAGAAATTACTCGCGCCTGTATTGGCTGTCGCTCCTGTACCGCCGTCTGTCCAGCCAATATTGACCTTGAGGAGATTATCCTTCATCTGCGTCAGCAAGTTACCAAAGAATACGGGATGGGGCTGGTCAAAAATATCACCTTCAAGGCGGTTATGCGCAATCGAGCCCTGTTCCACAATATGGTCAAGGCCGCATCCAAATTACAGAAACCGGTAACCCAGCAAAAAGAAGGACAGCCTGCCACCAGGGTGATCCGCCATTTGCCGATGCATTTCATGGACAAGGATCTGACCCAGTGGCGCGATCTGCCGGCGGTGGCACCCAGGTCGTTCCGTGATCTTTTTGCCGAAATTGACCAGAAAGTTGAGAAACCGCGCTATCGGGTCGGTTTTTTTGTTGGCTGCGGAGCCGATTTTGTCTATCCAGAGGCTGGTGTCAGCCTGGTCAAGGTTCTCAACCATCTGGACGTCGAGGTCGTTTTTCCGAACGCCCAGAACTGCTGTGGTATCCCCGCTCTTTACGCCGGTGATACGGAAACCGGGGTTGAGCTTGCCAAACAGAACGTCAAAGCCTTTTATGAAGCTGATGTCGACTACGTCTTGTGTGTCTGCCCGACCTGCACCATGGGAGTGAAGCGCGATTTCGTTGAACGACTGGTCGATGACCCGCTCTGGTCACAGCGTGCCATCAGCCTGTCAGAAAAAACCATGGATGCTGTTGCCTTTCTGGAGAATGTTCTCAAGGCCTCCCATCTGCTCACCGCAACATCAGCCGCCCGTGTCTCCTATCATGACTCATGCCATTTAAAGCGAGGCAACGATGTCTGGCGGGAACCGCGTGCGCTGCTCAAGGCAACCGGTTACCAGCTTGAGGAAATGAAGAACAGCGATCGCTGTTGCGGTTTCGGCGGCACCTATTCGTTTTTGAGCCACCCGCAGATCTCTCGCCAGATCGCCGCTGACAAGGTTGAGAGCATCAAGGCAACCGGGGTTAAAACCGTTGCCATGGACTGCCCCGGCTGCATGATCATGGTCGGCGGCAGTATGGGCAAGGCTGACCCGACGGTACGTTGTGCACACACCATGGAGTTGCTGGCTGAGGCAATAACAAAGAAGCCTTAGTGACAGGTTTCCAGCCTGTCCAGGGTCATTGTAAAAAAAGTTGTGGAGAATTTAATATGAGTGGACGTTTACCCGTTGTCGACAACTTATGTCGTAATCCGGAAAATCACCAGCACCATATCTGTGAATTGAAAGCTGCCGGACGTTACGATGAGATTGCGCGTCTGGTTGTGGAACCACGCTTTGTCTGTGGCAATTGCGGCAGCAAGGCCAACGAAGCGGGGGCCCTTTGTGCCCCGGGGCCTTGGCACGAGTAACAAGCTCAAGGTAAAGAAAAAAGAAAACAATCAACCCAGTCAAGAATTTTATTGACAAGAGTGGGGTGGTTATTATATCAAATGGTCTTACCAGCGTTTTGCTGATTCCGATGGTGCCCGGCAAGTGCCGGTTGAATAATAAAAAAACCAAAAAAATTGTTTGTTGCCGTGAGACTCTCTCTCCCACGTGCTTGGCCCCGCCAGGATCTCCTCCCTGACGGGGCATTTTTTTGATGGCGTCGCAAAAACTCGCTAACTGCTGCGTTGCTGCAATTGTCTCGCTGCTTCGACGTACATAAGTACGCCTCATTGCTCAACATTTGCGCGCCTTGCATTTAGCGTTTTTTGCTTAGCCATCACCATGAAGGGTTTTTGCGATGGCTTTGTCGCTTGCTTTGTATATGGCGGTCAGAAGTTTTTCATGTAGGTGTTGATTTCCCAATCGGTAACGGCGGTCCGCCAGTCGTCCCATTCTTTTTCTTTCCCTGCGATATATTTCGTGTAAATGTGATCACCCAGGGCCTCCTTTGACAGGGGGTTGCTCTTGAGTGCCTCTATCGCTTCATGCAGGTTGGCGGGCAGACAGATCACACCGGCAGCATCCATCTCTGGTTGGGTCATGTGGTAGATATCGACATTGACCGGATCCGGTGCCGAAAGCTCGTTGACAACTCCATCCAGACCGGATTTGAGCATCATCGCCAAGGCCAGATAGGGGTTGCAGGACGGATCGGGGCTGCGTACTTCGGTCCGGGTACTTAAGCCGCGGGACGATGGGATGCGGACCAGGGCTGAGCGGTTTGAGCCCGACCAGGCGACATAAACCGGGGCTTCATAGCCGGGAACCAGGCGTTTGTAGGAATTGACCAATGGGTTGGTGACGGCGGTAAAGCTGCGTGCATGCTGCAAGATACCGGCGATGTAGCGGTAGGCAGTGGTGCTGAGCTTTAAGGGGCCGTTTTCGTCAAAAAAAGCGTTGGTGCCATCCAGGTTGAACAGCGACTGGTTGGTATGCATCCCCGAACCGTTGATACCGTAGACCGGTTTGGGCATGAAGGTCGCGTGAAATCCATGCTGGGCAGCGATAGAGCGCACTACCCACTTGAAGGTGACGGTGTTGTCGGCGGCGGTCAGGGCATCGGAGTATTTGAAGTTGATTTCATGTTGTCCCTCAGCAACCTCATGATGAGAGGCTTCAACCTCAAACCCCATGGCTTCGAGGGTATCGATAATCTCGCGGCGGCAATTAATGCCGGTATCATCAGGATCGACATCGAAGTAGCCGGCGACATCATTGGTGCGGGTAGAGAGAATCCTGTTTTCATCCTTCTGAAACAGAAAAAATTCACACTCAGTCCCAACATTCATGGTGTAACCGAGATTTTTGGCTTCAGCCAGAATCCTCTTGAGGTTAACCCGTGGACATCCGATAAAAGGGGTACCATCCGCTTTATAGACATCGCAGATAATCCGAGCGGCATTAACGCCGTCCTTGTTGCGCCACGGCAGGACAACAAAGGTGTTGTAATCGGGCTTCAGATACATGTCTGACTCATTGATCCGGACAAAACCGTCAATTGATGACCCATCGAACATCATCATGCCATCCAGAGCCTTGTCGATCTGGCTGATCGGTAAAGAGACGTTCTTCATGAAACCGAAGATGTCGACAAATTGCAGACGGAAAAAGTTGACATTGTGTTCTTTGATGGCTTCCATGATCTCATTACGGGTCATAAGTGCTCTCCTGGGAGGTCGGGGTGGATGAAAAACAACTGGTGGCGGGATAAATTGGTCATTTAACGCTTATTCTACTTGATTATCTCGTGCCGATAAAGTGGCTCCTGGCCAATCATTTATTGAGTTGTTTTCCAACCGTCTCCACGATTGTCTGCTCGTCGATGGCGATGCCGATGTTCTTTTCAGCTACCGTCATTGGTTCTGCATTGTCAAGTTGAAAGTCCAGCACTTTTTCATCTGCATCAGATAGGCTATTCCCCTTTCGGGCGCGCTGCCGGATCCTCCGTCGGAACAATTCTTCGTTTAACTGAAAATCAAGAATTTTAAAAGGAGTTTGTCGCTTTGTTGCAAGTCTTTGCAGTTGCTGTCGATTCGCCTGCCTGATAAAGGTGGCATCGACGATCACGTTAAAACCGGCCGCAAGCATCAGGTCGGCCAGTGTGCTGAGGCGCTCGTAGGTTTTTTTGTTTGCTTCGGTGCTGTAGATTCCTTGTTTTATCGCCGAGATGCCGGACTGGGTAGCCTCAAGAGGATGAAGGCGCTTGCGTTCCAGATCCGAATGAAGACAGATAGCGCCGATATGGGGGGCCAGTTTATTGACGAAGGTAGTTTTCCCTGACCCGGATAATCCGTGGGTAATGATCAGCTGGGGCGTTGCTTTTTGGGTGTAGTTTTCAGCAAGCGCCAGGTAGCTTTCAAGCTGCTCAAGGTCGGTGCGGTGTTCATCAGCTGACAAATCCGCTTGACGCAAACGTAAGCCAAGGACTTTGGCTCTGACCATGGCGCGATAAACCTGATAAAAGCGTAATATTTTCAGACCGGCGTAATCCCCCGTGTGGCGCAGGTAGGCATTGAGGAAGGCCCAGGCATACTGATGTTGGCCACGATCATCAAGGTCCATCACCAGAAAAGCGATGTCATTGATGGTATCGATCCAGCGCAGGTTCTCGTTAAATTCAATGCAGTCGAACAGCAGTGGCTTGCCCTGAAACCAGGCCATATTTGCCAGGTGCATATCGCCGTGGCATTCTCGGATAAAATTGTTTTCGCGCCGTGCGAGCAGGACGGGTTGCAGAGTTGAGAAGGTTGCTTCGCTCCAGTCTTCGATGGTGCTGATGGCCTGAAGCGATACCTTGTCTGGGAGTGCAGATTTGATCTGTTCGAAATTCTGGCGCACCGGCTCGATGATACACTCCGGCGTTCCGAAGTGCTTGTGTCGGTCAGCCTGGGCGGCCTGCAAGTGAACTTCAGCAATTTTTTCAGCAAACTCTATTAATACAGCAACATCCAGCTTGCTTGCTGCCAGCATTCGGTCGAGCTGATTCTCCTGGGGGAAACGGCGCATTTTGACCAGGTAGGCCAGCGCCGGTTCCTGGTTCAGGTGCGGTTGGTCGATAGTGCCGCCGACAGGCATAACTTCAAGATAAAGTTCCGGGGCAAAGCGGCGATTAAGCCGCAGTTCTTCTGTGCAGAAAAAGTGGCGTTTGGCATGGCTGGAAAAGTCGAGAAAACCGAAATTAACCGGTTTCTTCATCTTGTAGGCAAAATCACCACTTAAAAATATCCACGAGGCGTGGGTTTCAATCAGTTCGGCTCCCGGTTCCGAAGGACCGAAGAAAGAAGGCTCAAGCATGTGCTTGACTAATTTACGTTGCTTCTCCATGACGTTGCCTTCTGGGTAATTTGGCAGCGGTCGAAACTTTTTTCTTAACTTGAAGTCTAGTCGATGAGAAAGGTTTGGCAAGGATTTATCGGTGCGCTCTGCGACTACGCAACCCAGGAAAAAACAGTCTGCGAGCGCAAGGTTTGAAGGACTGGAACCAGAATCAGGGGGCACAGTTGATGTTGTGCCCCCTGATTTGAATTTTACAAGTGCTGTGGCACGATTATAATGAGCTGTCTAGCCTGAATTATAATCCCATCAGAGGATCCGTCAGGCCAAACACATAGATGGCCACAAGGCCCAGGATTCCAGTAGCAAGCACGTAGAAGAGGGTCGGAATAATTGTCATGCGGATTGTTCTGCCTTCCTGTCCGAGGAGACCGACGGTAGCCGAGGCGGCAACCACATTATGAATAGCGACCATGTTTCCAGCTGCTGCACCCATTGCCTGCAGAGCAATCATGACTGCACCGGAAACACTCAGGGCGTTTGCCACTTCAAGCTGGAACTGGCTGAGCATCATGTTGCTGACGGTGTTCGATCCGGCGATAAATGCGCCCAGGCCACCAACGGCCGGAGCAAGTAACGGATAGATAGAACCGAAGGTCACAGCAACAAAGTCGGCCATCGCCACGGGCATGGATGCCAGATCAGCGCCGTTTACCCCCGAATTGATCAGAATTCTGACCATCGGGATGGTGAAAATCAGGACAAAGCCGGCCCCAATTAACGTTTTGCCGGCAGATCCCGCAGCCGCAGTAAACTCAGAGAATTTCATCCGGTGGAGAAACAGGGTCAGTATACAGACGAACAGTAAAATGCCACCGGGAAGGTAGAGCGGTTGAATGCTGCCGCTGACACCTGTTTCGCCAAGAATATTTGACCAGCCGAATGAGAGACTGAGCAACGCTGACTTGAGAGCGGGGAAGACGCGGCTGGCGACGAGAATCAGGGCAACCAGCAGATATGGGGTCCAGGCCATGGCGAGGGAGATTTTACGCTCATCAAGGCTGGGCTTTTTGGGAACGATGGTACCAAACCAGGCTTTCGGCCATTCTTCTTGTGGAGCAAAGTCCCAAACGGTTTTAGGTGCAAGGAAGCCTTTTCGGGCCGCTGGAACAACAATGGCCATGCCGACCAGGGCGCCGACGATAGAAGGAAATTCCGGACCAAGAAAAATTCCGGTCAGGGCGTAGGGGACAGCAAAGGCCAGGCCGGTAAAAAGCGCGAAAGGCGCCATTGCCAGCCCCTCTTTCCAGCTCTTGTTTTTGCCGAAAAAACGGGTAAGCATCATGACCATCAGCAACGGCATCAGGGTTCCAACAATAGCATGGCCAACAGCTACTTCAGAGGTAATAATTTGTCGAAATATTTCCCAGCTTGAACCATTGGCGGTGAGTTGGTTACCAATGGCGATATGATCCAGTCCATTGGTGACACCGATGATAATCGGAGTTCCAACGGCACCGAAAGAAACCGGCGTTGATTGAATCATCATGCCAACCATGATGGCACCAAGAGCGGGAAAGCCGATGGCGACCAGCAATGGCGCAGCGATGGCAGCCGGGGTGCCGAAACCGGAAGCGCCTTCGATAAAACAGCCAAAAAGCCAGGCAAGAATAAGAACCTGAATCCGTCGATCTGGACTGATGTTGGTGAAGCCCGCCCGGATGGTTGAAATAGCACCGGAATTCTGGAGGGTATTGAGCAGCATGATCGCTCCAAAAATAATCCAGAGCACTGCGGCAGTGACAATGATGCCCTGGAACGTTGAGGCGAGTACACGGTTCAGGCTCATCTCCCAAAAAATCAGTGCAATGCCTGCTGCTGAAAGATAAACAATGGGCATAGCTCGTCGGGCCGGCCATTGAAGCCCAACCAGTAGTACGGCTGCGACAATGATTGGTGTAGCTGCGAGTAGTGCCTGGATCCCTGGTGACATAATCTTTCCTCTTGCGAAAAAGGTTTATTGTGCTTCCGGACTATCCTGTGATGATACAAGTTTATGCAAAAAGGAGTTCCACAAACATTAGATGGTTACGATGCCAACGCCCATTATTTGATGAAATTGCTTTGGCCTGTTTTGACCTTAAGAGAAAGGAGTCCGAAAGGGCACCGAACAACGACAATTTATTAACGCAGGCAATATAAACGAAATGGTACACATGGTAAAGAGGTAATACCAGTTATATGTAGTTGCCTTTCATATGGAAACGCCCCTGAGTGAGAGTTGGGATACCGGGGGTACCTTTTAACGCCATTCAGGCTGTCAGGTTCACACCCATGGGTGCGAACCGATTTAAAAAAAGTCGTGGCCGCTCTTGAAACCTTGGCTTTTTATCGTAAAAATTGATCTCTTGTGCTATTTTGCCCAGTCTATCCATGGCTTTGTGGAAAAACATGTTGTCCTGATATTTTGCATCATCAATGATGTTTAATTACGCGTGCTAAACTGAAATCATTGAACCTAGGATCGTTGCACTGGGTTGCGTTAAAATTCTTTTGCCAAGGAGTTAGAAATGAAAAAGATTTTTTTTGCTCTGCTTTGTATCGCCATCATGATACCGGCTACCGTCTGGTCCCTTGATCCGGTCAAAATCGGTATGGTGACCACCCTTTCCACCAAAGCCGGTTATCTCGGAGAAGAGGTCCGTGATGGTTTCAGATTGGCCATGGCTCAGGAAGGGGGGAAGTTAGGCGGCATTTCGGTCGAGTTGATGGTTGAAGACGATGGCGGTGACCCGGGCAAGGCGAGGCAGATCGCCGATCGCTTTATCAAGCGCGACAAGGTCGGGATCATGACCGGAATCATCTTTTCCAACGTGGCGATTGCAGTTGTGCCCAAAGTGGTAAGTGACGATGTTATTTATATCAGTCCCAACGCAGGCCCCTCACTTCTTGCCGGCAAAGGCTGCGATCCCAATTATTTCAATGTCGCCTATCAGAACGACAATCTGGATGAGGTGGTCGGTCAGTATGTCAGTGAAGCAGGGTTTAACAACGTTTATTTGCTTGCCCCCAATTATCCCGCCGGCAAAGATCACCTTGCCGGTTTTAAGCGCTACTACCAGGGGCAGATTGCCGGTGAAGTCTACACCAAACTCGGCCAATCTGACTACGCGGCCGAAATAGCCACCCTGCGGGCCAGCAACCCGGATGCGGTTTTCTTTTTTCTGCCGGGCGGTATGGGAATCAACTTCCTCAAACAGTATGCTCAGTCTGGCCTTAACCAAACAATTCCGGTCTTCGGCCCGGCCTTTTCTTTTGACGAGCGGTTGCTGCAGGCTGTCGGTCCGGCAGCCCTGGGGGTCAAAAACGGCTCCCAATGGAGTCATGACCTCGACAACCCTGCCAATCGCCAGTTCGTCGCAGCGTTTCGAGAAGCTTACGGGCGGACACCGACGCTCTATGCCAGTCAGGGCTATGATGCTGCACGCTTGCTCGCCAGCGCCTTGAAAAAGGTTAATGGTGATATCACGCAATTATCAGCGTTGCGCTCGGCACTGCGGGCGGCGGACTTTGAATCGGTGCGCGGGACTTTCATGTTTGCTGCCAACCAGCACCCGATTCAGAACCTTTATATCCGTGAAGTCGTGCAGGATGAATCCGGGAATTATACCAACAAAACCCTCAAAGCCGTTTTCACTGCACACAGCAATGTCTATGTCAGTGAATGCCCAATGACTGACTAAAGAAACAATCCGATCCTGGCGAATGTATGCTTCTGGTTTTTGAACAACTGCTCAATGGCTTGCAGCTTGGTGTCACCCTGTTCCTGCTTTCCGCCGGTTTGACTCTGGTCTTCGGTATTATGCAGGTGATCAACCTGGCCCATGGTTCGTTTTACATGATTGGTGCCTATGTTGCAGCAACCGTCACGGCCCAAACAGGCTCCTTCCTGTTGGGGCTGGCGGTTGCCCTGCCGGTTACCGCGCTGATCGGTATGTTGGTCGAAATCAGTGTTTTGCGGCGGTTGTACCAGAAGGAGCATGTTGATCAGGTTTTGGCAACGTTTGGATTGATCATGTTTTTCAACGAATTGACCCGGATTATCTGGGGGCGTCAGCCCTTGTTTATGGATGTCCCGAGCTGGCTGTCAGGCAGCATTGAATTGATCCCCGGCATCCCCTATCCGACTTACCGCCTTGCCGTGATCGGGGTCGGGCTGCTGGTTGCGTTGTTCCTCTATCTGATGTTCGCCTATACCCGCGTCGGCATGCAGATTCGCGCCGGTGCCAGTAACCGCGAGATGGCGGCCGCTCTGGGGATCAATATCAAGCGTCTTTACACCCTGGTGTTCGGTCTCGGTACCCTGCTGGCCGGACTGGCCGGGGTGATGGCCGGCCCGATCCTTGCGGTCGAAGCGGGGATGGGGGAAAGCATCCTGATTCTCACTTTTGTGGTCATCGTCATTGGTGGCATCGGTTCGGTGCGCGGAGCTTTTGTCGGAGCCCTGCTGGTCGGCATGGTCGATACCCTTGGGCGAGCGTTTTTGCCACTGCTTTTTCGCCTGGTGTTTCCTGCCGCAACGGCGGATGGCGCTGCAGCCTCGATCGCTTCCATGTTGATTTACCTGCTCATGGCCGCGATTCTGATCTGGCGCCCGCGCGGACTGTTGCCGGCTCACTCCTGACAGGTTCCTTCCGACTCCACAACCTGAAAGATTCAACATGTTCAGATCGACCCGAAAAAAGCTCCTGTTGATTTCCGGCACCCTGCTGTTGTTCCTGCTACCAATATTGCTGGGGTTGCTGGGCGAAGAGTATCTGATTTCGCTGGCAAGCCGCATCCTGATCTACGCTCTGGTGGCGGTCAGTCTCGATCTGATGCTCGGGTTTGGTGGTATGGTCAGTCTGGGCCATGCTGCATTTTTCGGTATCGGTGCCTATGTGGTAGCAATTTTTTCCCATCATAGCTTCGATGGGTCCCCCGTCTTTTCCTGGCCTTTTGTCCTTCCCGGAATGGACGCGGCGCTGGTGCTGTGGCCCCTGGCGATTTTGGTTTCAGCACTACTGGCGGCTATCATCGGTGCTTTGAGTTTGCGCACCAGCGGCATGCACTTTATCATGATCACCCTGGCGTTTGCCCAGATGCTGTTCTTCTTTTTCGTTTCCCTGGAAGCCTACGGCGGGGATGACGGCCTCAGCTTGTTTGCGCGCAACCGCTTCCCTGGTCTGGATCTGAGCAATGACACACATTTCTATTACCTTTGCCTCGTTATGCTCGGAATTTTTCTGTTGATTGCCTACCGGCTGGTTTCGTCCCGTTTCGGTATGGTGATTCGGGGCAGCCGGGACAATGAAAAGCGGATGCAGGCTCTTGGTTTTCCGACCTTTCGCTACAAATTGGCCTGCTTTGTGATCGCCGGGGCCGCCGCCGGCCTGGCAGGCGCACTGATCGCCAATCACACCGAGTATGTCAGTCCGGGATTAATGCACTGGACCCACTCCGGAGTAATTCTGGTCATGGTGCTGCTGGGAGGCAGCGGCACTCTGTTCGGACCGATCCTCGGGGCCGCCACCTTCCTGATTCTGGAAGAAGTGCTGGCGATCTACACCGAGCACTGGATGCTTTATCTGGGTCCGACGTTGATTCTGGTTGTCCTTTTTGCCCGTCATGGCATTTACGGCATCTTGACCGGCCGGGAGCGGAACAATGTCTGATGCCTTGTTGAAAATTGTCGGCCTGCGTAAGCATTTCGGCGCGGTCAGAGCCTGCCATAATCTGTCGTTGGAGATTTGTGCAGGTGAGACTCATGCCCTGATTGGTCCGAATGGCGCAGGTAAAACCACCTTGTTGAACCTGTTGTCCGGAGATCTAAAGCCGGATGCCGGTCAGATCTTTCTCGACAATCGGGATATCACCCGGGTTCCCCTTTATCACCGTGCCCACCTGGGACTTGCGCGCTCCTACCAGATTACCTCGGTTTTTCCCCAACTCAGCGTCGAGGAAAACCTGCTCCTGGCGATACAGGCCCACAGTGGTCATAGTTTTCGGTTTTGGAAAAAGGCAGTCAGTGATCCTCGTTTGCGGCGTGAACTGGAGCCGGCACTTGAGCTCGTCGGGCTTGAAGAGCGCGCCCTCGTGCGGGCCGGAAGCCTGTCCCACGGTGAGCAAAAACAGCTGGAAGTGGGTATGGCCCTGGCGTGCAATCCGCGGGTTCTGTTTCTCGACGAACCGATGGCCGGAATGGGCCCCGGAGGCAGTGTGGAGCTGGGCAAACTGATCGCCAGATTAAAACAACAGATGACGATTGTTCTGGTAGAACACGATGTTGAGGCGATTTTCAGTCTCGCTGATCGGATTACCGTGCTGGTTTACGGCGAAATTGTTGCCACCGGGACGGCTGATGAGATCCGTGGCTGTGCAGCTGTGCGCGAAGCCTACCTGGGAGAAGAAGAAAAATGCTGAAGGTCGAGGGCATCGAAACTTTTTACGGCACCAGTCAGGCCCTGTTCGGCGTCAGCCTCGAGATCAGTGACGGAGAGGTGGTCACCCTGCTCGGTCGCAATGGTATGGGTAAAAGCACCACGGTCAAGTCGATTATGGGGATGACTCCGGTCAGCAGCGGTCGTATGAGCTTCAACAACATTGATATTCATCAGTTGCCCAGTTACGCCATTGCCCGGCTCGGGATCGGGCTGGTACCTGAAGGCCGCCAGATCTTCCCCAACCTGACGGTACGCGAAAACATCCTGGTTGCTGCCGCCAATCGTGGTGGTCGCAAGGAACCCTACACCTTTGGGGAGGTACTTGAGATCTTTCCGCGTCTGGCCGAACGCCTCAATCATTATGGCGATCAACTGTCCGGCGGTGAGCAACAGATGCTTGCGGTTATCCGCGCCCTGATGACCAATCCCAAGCTGATGATCCTGGATGAAGCAACCGAGGGTCTGGCACCACTGGTTCGTAAGGAAATCTGGTACGGGTTGAGCGTTTTGAAAGAACGCGGACAGGCGATTCTGGTGATTGACAAAAACCTTGATGCCTTGATGAAACTGGCGGACCGACACTACATCATGGAGAAAGGGCAGGTGGTCTGGTCAGGGGAAACCGCCGCTATCGTCGACAACGAGCAGTTGAAGGCTCGTTATCTGGGGGTCTGATAGTTGGATTGATGGAAGCTGGGGATTATCTGGTACATATCAACGATACCTTTATCTGTTCAGTTCCGGATCGAGGGGATAAAACGTCATTCAAATTGATTACGGAAAGAAATGACCTTTATGGCGGATCTTTTTTTTGTTTTTGCAAACGTTACCTTGCCGGTTTTCGGTATCGTGATCCTGGGTGCTCTGGTCGGACGGCGCTTGCAACTGGAAGCACGTACCTTAACCCGGGCGGCCTACTATGTCTTTGTTCCGGCTTTTATCTTTCATTCGATCAGCACCGCTCACATAGAATTTTCCAGCGCCTTATCCATGATAGGCTATATTGTGCTGGTCCATCTGATTGGTGTTGCCATCGCCATTATCCTGGGGGTGGCATGCAAACGCTCACGGGAAATGGTTGCCGCCTTTGTCATGATCGCCTCTTTTGGCAATGTCGGCAACTATGGTCTGGCGCTGATTCGCTTTCGTCTGGGTGATGAAGCGATTGTTTCGGCTACAATCTTTTATGTTGCCATTACCATCACTGCTTTTGTCATTTGTGTCGGAGCTGCAGGCTGGGCGCGGGGTGGAAAGCGTGGAGCGGTGTGGCAGGTGGTCAAAACTCCGGCATTGCTGGCCATGGTTCCTGCCGTTATGGTTTCCTCAACGGATCTGCAGGTGCCCTTAATGGTGCAACGGATGGTTGGACTACTGGCTGAGGCAATGATCCCGGTTATGTTGCTCACCCTTGGGTTGCAGATGCTCGAGCAGAAAAAAATCCAATTTAATACCGATGTCCTGCTCGGATCGGGCCTGCGGCTTCTTCTGGTACCCATTATCGCTGTCCTGGTAGCGCGCGGATTTTCTTTCAGCTCAATTGAACAGACCGCCGGTATTCTGCAGGCCGCGATGCCGGCTGCCATTCTGGTGGCCATCATCGCCAAAGAGCACGATGTGGTACCGGAGTTTGTTACCTCGGTGGTCATCGTATCAACCTTGATCAGCGTTGCCACCCTGACCCTCTGGATGGTCATTTTATAGCCAGCGCCAATCAATCGGGGGACATAATACCGATTAACTATTTGATTAAGGAGTTTTTGTGACATCTGAACGTTATGCGTCCCCGCTGCTGGGCTGGATCATGTGGGGATTGGTTGCTAATCTTTATCTTGTCGGCTTTTTCCAGCGCGTCGCCCCGGCTGTCATGGTTGATGAATTAATGGCCGATTTTCAGATCGGTGCGGCGGTTCTGGGCAATCTGTCTGCCGCCTATTTTTATGCCTATGCTGCCATGCAGATCCCCAGCGGGATATTGGCTGATGCCATCGGTCCCCGTCGTCTGAGTGCTTACGCTGCGTTGATAGCGTCTCTTGGCATCTTTGCTTTTGCCTTGTCCCCTTATCTGTGGCTAGCCTACCTGGGACGTTTCATGATTGGTGCCTCAGTGGCGGTGGCCTTTGTTGCCTGTATGAAACTGGCCGGTCACTGGTTTCCGACCAATCGTTTTGCCACCATCACCGGGGTTGCTCTGTTGCTGGGTAATCTGGGCGGTATTCTGGCCGGGATTCCGTTATCCGAAGCTATTGAGCTGTTCGGCTGGCGTTCCTCCATGGTTGTCAGCGGAGTGATCACTCTTGCCGGGGCTGTGCTGATCTGGGTTGTGGTACGCGATGATCCAAGTGAACGGGGCTATACCTCATTTGCCTACGCGGCCCAGGTAGATGAAAAAAGAATATCTGCTCGAGAGTCATTGAAGAGGGTTGTGAAAAAGCGGGACACCTGGCTGCTGTTTTTTGCCGGTGGTCTTTCCGCCGCGCCCCTGCTCGTCTTTGCCGGGCTCTGGGGGGTCCCATATCTGACCCAGATCTATGGGATGGAACGTTCTCAGGCTGCCGGATTGACCTCCACCATGCTGCTGGCGTGGGCCATCGGCGGGCCGTCCCTGGGAGCCATTTCAGATCGCATCAGACGCCGTAAATTGCCCTATTTGATGGCCAATATCGGTGCGACCCTGCTTTGGGGAATATTTCTGTTTGCGGATATCCCTGAACCATTGCTTTATCCACTCTTTGCGGCTATGGGTTTTGCCTCGGGAGGGTTGATTGTCGGATTTGCTTTTGCACGTGAAGCAAATCATCCAGCGGTTGCCGGCACGGTAGGGGGTGTCGTCAATATGTCGATTCTTGGATTCGCTGCGTTATTGCAGCCGTTGCTGGGATTTATCCTGGATCGCTATTGGGATGGAACGCTCCTGGGAGGAACGCCAAGTTACAGTACAGATGCCTACTTTCTTGCTTTTTTCTGGCTTTTTAGTTGTGTCTTATTGTCGGTGTTGGCTCTGATTCCCGTTAAAGAAACCAGATGTCAAATGTCGACCGAAGAGTTATAGCTGCGAGGGAAAAAATCGAAATCGAAATCGGGATCGCTATCGGGTTAATCGGGGGACATAATACCTATTACGTCCCCCGATCCCGCCGGGAGGATCAGTTGGTTTACGGCAACGGCAAGGACGATTTCGATAAAGAACAGTTCTAACCGACTGTTCAGGCGGCGCTTCGCGGAATCACATAGAAGAGTACCGCAAAAAAGTGAAAACAGCTACCGGCCAGGACAAACAGGTGCCAGATCGCGTGGTTGTAGGGCAGGCGTTTCCAGCCATAAAAAATCACGCCGCCGGTGTAAGCCATTCCACCAGCGACCAAAAGGCGGATACCGGCGGGGTCAAGAAGTATCAACAGGGGTTTGATCGCTATCAGAATGATCCAGCCGAGGACAAGGTAAAGGGACAGGGAAAGTCCACGTTTTTGCCCAAGAGGCGATACCTTGAGAATAATTCCTGTCAGGGCTATTCCCCAGACCAGAGCAAATACGGACCAGCCCCAGGGGCCACGCAGGTTGACCAGTAGGAAGGGCGTGTAGGTGCCGGCAATCAGCAGATAGATGGCGACATGGTCGAGCAGGCGCAAAACCACCTTGGCGCGCACGGCAGTGATTGAGTGATAGAGGGTGGAAGATAGATACAGCAGGATCAGAGTGGCACCAAAGATACTGCTACTGACGATATGCCACACGTCGCCATGGGTGGCGGCAAGATGAACCAGAACAACCAGCCCAACGATGGATAGCAGCGCCCCGATCCCGTGGGTTATGCTATTGGCAATTTCTTCTGCAAGGCTGTATCTTTTCGGATTTGATGCTAATTCATTCATCTATCGCTCCCGTATCTATGGTTATGCCGAAGACTGCAGTATAGCATTGACGTAAAGGTCAATCAGCACCTGAAGTTGTTGTTTTACAAAAGTATTACGTTGGTTTTAAATTGTGTCCCCCGATTCCCCCCGATTTTCTGCTCGTTTTCCTCATTTTGAAAAAAACTTTCAAAATCTTGTTGACAACTATAACCGATAAGGTTATAAATGGATCAAATACATTTTGTTGTGGCAGGCAAAAGGTATTTAAGTAGTACTCTCTCGTTACCTCCTTAGTGTGTCGCCCCGTGATCCCCTCCTGATCACGGGGCATTTTTTTTGGTGTTGGTCTACTGTTGATGCATTCCATTGTTTAGCTGACCTGGGCCTGCTGTTTGTGATATGTTTTGCCACTTACGATCCTTTTATTGGCCAGGTCAGAATGCAGGGTACTCATGTACAAAGAATATTTCGGGCTTAAAGAAGAACCTTTTTCCATCGCGCCCGATCCCCAGTTTCTCTACATGAGCGAAAAACATCGCGAGGCTCTCGCTCATTTGATTTACGGCATGAAAGCCGATAGTGGCTTTGTTTTACTGACCGGTGAAGTGGGGACCGGCAAAACCACAGTCTGTCGTTGTCTGCTTAATCAGATCCCGGAAAATTCTGAGGTTGCTTTTATCCTTAATCCCAAGTTGTCGGTGCTGGAATTGCTGGCAACGATCTGCGATGAACTGGGAATCGAATATCCTCCAGGGACCACCAGCATCAAGGTTTTTGTTGATCGCCTGAATCTGTTTCTTCTTGATGCTCACAGTCGTGATAAAAGAACGATTCTGATTATCGATGAAGCACAGAATCTGAGTATTGATGTGCTTGAACAGATTCGTCTGCTGACCAATCTGGAAACCGATAAACGTAAACTGCTGCAGGTGATTCTCCTCGGTCAGCCAGAACTCAACCAGCTTCTGGAACGCCCCGAATTACGTCAGTTAGCTCAACGGGTCAGCGCCCGTTACCATCTCGAGCCGCTTTTGCTGCGCAACATTTCAGCCTATCTCAGCTATCGGTTGGCTAAAGCCGGTGTCGAGCGTCCGCTTTTCTCGCCGGCAGCTATTAAAAAACTCTATCGTTTAAGTGGTGGCGTGCCGCGATTGATCAATCTGATCAGTGATCGTGCTCTGTTAGGGGCCTATGCTCGGGGGGAACATGAGGTCAGTTCAACGGTGTTGACTCAGGCCGCCAGGGAAATATTTGGTGCCGAGCACAAACCCCGAACGACTGGCAGATGGTTTTTTTCAGTAGTACTGTTGTTGATTGGGATTGTTGCCGTCGTTGGTGGTCTGTTTCTTTTTTTACCGGCGCCACAGCGGCAAGAAACGGTAGCGATGGTGCCGTTAGCGCCAGGACAAAAGGATTTGATGGGAGAGAAGGGATCTGCCGAGCATCAGTCATCACCAGATACCGCTCCAGCGTCGGAACAAGCAGCAAAATCGGAACAATCAGAACAATCGGCAGCAGCCCTTATCGTGAGCCCTCCGCCGCATACAACAGCTGATCAGAGTCGCAATCAAGCAATGCAGGCGCTGCTGGCACTGTGGGGCTATAGCGAATCTTTTGATCCGGCAACCAGGGCGGCTTTTGCTGATGCGTATGGACTCGGTTTGCTGGAGGATGAGGGAGATCTGGAACTGTTACGCAGGTTCAATCACCCGGCCATTCTGTTGTTAACCGATGCTTATGGCGATGACGAATTTTATGTCCTGCTGACTGCCATTGATGAAGCAAACGCGACCCTGATTGTCGGTACGGGTCTGCTTCGGGTTCCTGTCGCCACTCTCTTAGCTCAATGGGACGGCCAGTTCAGCATGCTCTGGCAGCTGCCTCCGGGTTACGAACAAGTACTGCGCTATGGAGACGAAGGGATCATTGTCTTCTGGCTTGAGCAGCAGTTGGCTGCACTAGCTGATCGTGAGCCGCGCGATATGCTGAATCTGCGTTTCGATCATCAGTTGATGAATGAGGTGCGCCGTTTTCAGCGACGCCATGGCCTGGTTCCTGACGCCTTGGTTGGCCCTCAGACCCTGATTACTATTAACGCACAGATTGCAACAGATCAGCCGCGGCTTGTTCATCAACGGGAGCAATGAATATGTCATTTATTCTTGATGCCTTGAAAAAGTCGGAACATAAGCGCCGGGCACAGGCAGGTGGAGAATCTGCTACGCTTTTTGAGATGAGCGACAAAAAAATAATCGCACGGCGACGATCATTACAGTTACTGATCATTTTTTTATTACTGGGCATTCTGCTGCTGCTCGCTGTGCTCGTGTGGCAGCGCCCCTGGAAAGCTACGGACAGGTCGGGACTGTCGGCAATAGAGATTGTCGAGCCGTCAGTTCCTGCACCGACAGCACAGGCTCAGGAGGAGATTCCTGCGCCGGCAGCGCAAACACAAGAGGATGTTGAGTCCGCCCCGCAACCCTCGTTAGCTGAACCCGGAGAGACGGCTGCTACTGTTCCTGTCCCGTCAGCAGCTGATACCCAACCGACCCCTGGGCCAGTTCAGGCCGCTCCTGCAGTGCCTGTCACAACGACGGCTCCAGAGGCGGTCCAGGACCAGGTTTACACGATCAGTGATCTGCCGCCTGATGTGCGGCGTCGCCTGCCCGCATTGCAGATGGCACTTCATGCCTATAATGCTGCCGATGCAGATGCAAGCCTGGTGCAGATCAACGGTCGTCTGGTGCGGGAGGGAGCGCAGATAGCGGAAGACCTGAGGGTCGATGAAATCACCAGTGACGGGGCGATTCTGCGCAGTGGCATTTACCGCTTTCTGCTGCCCCGTCGGGGTCAGTGAATAAGAATCATCTGCAGATCACCGACATTGGTATTGGTTGGTCCAGTTGTAAGTAACCCGTCCACTTTTTTAAAAAAATGAAAGGAATCATTGTTGGCAAGGTAGTGATCCATGTCCAGATTGGCGCTTTCGGTGCGTGACAGAATCTCTATGTCGGCAAAGGCTCCGGCCGCTTCGGTTGGCCCGTCATTGCCGTCGGTTGCGGCCGAGAGAAAGGATACCTTCTTTTTCTGCTCCTGTTCCCATCCGGCCAACTCCTGCAGAAATGCCAGCGCCAGCTCCTGATTGCGCCCCCCTTTGCCGCTTCCTTGCAGCGTTACCACTGTTTCTCCACCAAACAGCAGGCAGGCAGGTTTTTCCATGAACAGATCACTGACTGCAACCTCGCGGGCAATTGTTGCCAGGTAACGGGCGGCGTTGCGGGCTTCACCGGTTATTATGACGTTGCCGGACCGGGTGTGGTAGCCCAGTTGCTGCGCCTGTCGCTGTGCTGCCAGCAGGGCGTGGTGATTGGTGCCGACAAGGATATTGGTTGCATAGGCGAGGCAATGGTCACCTTCCTTGGGGGGTTCAGCTAATCTCCCAGCCTGACCATGTTCAAGGGCTGACATGATACTGGCTGGAGTCCGGGAGCGGAGCTTATAGTGATCAATGATGCTGATGGCATCGCTGAAGCTGGTGGGGTCTGCACTGGTCAGGCCGGAAGCGATGCTGGCGAGGTCGTCACCGACGACGTCAGACAGAATAAAATTCAGACTCCGGGCCGGCGCCGCCAGCCGCAGAAAACGTCCACCCTTGATAGCGGAGAGGTGCTTGCGAACGCAGTTAATCTCTTCGATGGGTGCTCCACAGCCCAGTAGCAGGTTGGTGATTCGTTGTTTGTCGGCCAGCGAAATGTCAGCCACGCCAGCGGAAGATTCATTGTCGAGGGGATAGGGGAGTAACGCCGATGCGCCCCCGGAAATACAGTTGATGATCAGGGTTGTCGCGTCAGCAGCCTTGGCCAATTCAGCCAATCGGTGAGCGGCGGTAAGCCCACGCTGATCGGGGATTGGATGAGAGGCTTCGATGATCTCAGTCCGTTGCAACGGCTCGAGATGCCCCTCTTTGACACAGACCAGTCCGGTGGTAATACGATTTCCCAATAGTTCTTCGAATGCACGTGCCATCGGCGCTGTGGCTTTGCCCGCCCCCAGCAGCAGGATACGGTCATATCTGGTCAGGTCAAGATCGATCGTCAGTTCTTCGGTTTTAACCTTCAGCAGATCACCGCACAGCCTGACCTTGGAGTGAATAGCCCGGTAAGGGTCGACGCTTTTCAGCGCCGCTTGAAATATCTGTTGCAGGTGGTGTCGACAGATTTGTGGTGCAGCTTTAGTCGGTTTATTGATCATGATGATTGATCCAGATAGAGGGTTTATGAAGATATCCATTTTCCATTGAATTTTAGCCTGATTCCTGATTTAACTGCCAGCGTTTGTAATTTAGCAAATAACGATGCGAAACGAGTAGAGAAATGACAATCAAGCAACCGACAAAACAATTCATGGACTGGCGGATTCGTTTGTACTACTGGCTTGAAAGCCGCACAATTCAGCGGCTGGTGATTGCCGTGATTTTGGTCAACGCGGTACTCCTCGGGCTGGAAACGGTGCCGCGTATCAACGAACCCTATGGTCATATTCTGTTTCAGCTTGATCGCCTCTGCTTGTTGATCTTCGTCGTTGAGTTGACTCTGGCGATTATTGCCATGGGGCCACGAGGATTTTTCCGTGAGCCCTGGCGGGTTTTTGATTTTATCGTCGTCGGTATTGCTCTGGTACCGGCTACCGGTGCTTTCAGTATTCTCCGCAGTTTGCGGGTATTGCGGGTGCTGCGTCTGGCATCGGCGTCACCGCGGATGCGGGTGGTGGTATCAGCCCTGTTGGCGGCGATTCCCGGCATGAGTTCAATTATCACCCTGCTGTTGTTGATTTTTTATGTGGCGGCGGTCATGAGCACCAAGCTGTTCGGGGCCCATTTTCCGGTCTGGTTCGGTTCCATCAGCGCCTCCATGTACACCCTCTTTCAGATCATGACCCTGGAAAGCTGGTCGATGGGAATAGTCCGGCCGGTGCTCGAGGTGTTCCCTTACGCCTGGCTGTTTTTTGTCCCCTTTATCATGCTGGCGACCTTCACCATGCTCAATCTGTTTATCGCCGTGATCGTTGATGCCATGCAGAGCCAGGCCCACGCTGCACAAGAAGTGCAGATGCGCGAAATCGAAGCTCTGGCTGAAGAAAAAGAGCAGGAGCTGCACCAAGATATCGATAGTCTGCGCACGGAGATACGCGAACTGAAGGAGATGCTCAAGGGCGGATCGGCCATAACGCGCGTTATCAAACCGTAAGGGCAATTCATGAATTGCCCCTACACCAGACCATCCATCAGACCCACAGGAACTTAACAATGATCCATCTGACTAACATCACTAAACAGCACGGTAATCGGGTGCTGTTCAAAAATGCCAGTTGTCAGATCCTCCCCAACAGCCGTTCCGGCCTGGTGGGGCCAAATGGCGCCGGTAAGTCCACCATTTTTCGCCTGATCACCGGCGAGGAAGCCCTCGATGGTGGTGATATCACCTGTTCGAAAAAAACCGTGATCGGTTATTTTTCCCAGGACGTCGGTGACATGGCCGGCCGCAGCGCCCTTGACGAGGTGATTGCTGCCTCGGAAAAGACGGTACGTCTCGGCCGGGAGATCGCCGCCATGGAAGCGCAGATGTGCGAGCCGCTGGATGATGATGCTATGACTGCGTTGCTTGAGCGCTACGGTGATGTCCAGCAGGAGTATGAACAGCGGGGGGGCTATGATCTGGAGTCACGTGCCCAGGCGGTACTGACCGGACTGGGGATCGGACCCGACGACTATAACCGCCCGGTTGAAAGTTTCAGCGGTGGTTGGAAAATGCGTATCGCCCTGGCCCGGATTCTCACACTCAATCCCGATGTGTTGCTCCTTGATGAACCAACCAACCACCTTGACCTGGAGTCGATCATCTGGCTGGAAAACTGGCTCAACGACGATTACAAGGGCGCCCTGTTAATGACCAGTCATGACCGCGATTTTATGAATCGGCTGGTAACGCGGATTATCGAGGTGGGGAACGGCACCATTACCACCTACGGCGGCAATTACGATTTTTACCTGCGCGAGCGCGATATTCGTCGTGAACAGCTGATCGCCAGTCACCGCCGCCAGCAGGAGATGCTCTCCAAGGAAGAGGAATTCATCGCCCGCTTTGCAGCTCGTGCTTCCCACGCTGCTCAGGTGCAGTCACGGGTGAAAAAGCTGGAAAAAATCGAACGCATCGAACTGCCGCAGGAACAGCGACTGGTGCGTTTCGATTTTGCTGAGCCGCCGCGCAGCGGAGATGACGTGCTGTCCTTCAAGGATCTGGCTAAAGTCTGGCAACGTGAGGATGGGCGCGATCTGCCGGTCTTTTCCGGGGTGTCCGGGCTGGTGCAACGCGGCGACAAAATCGCTGTGGTGGGGGTCAACGGTGCCGGTAAGTCGACCTTCCTTAAAGTTCTGAGCGAGCAGACCCCGCCGAATCAGGGAACCCTATCGGTTGGAGCCAATGTCTTTTCCGGTTATTTCAGCCAACACTCGATGGATCTGCTTGATCCGAAAAAAACTGTTTATGAAACGGTGCAGGACGCCCTGCCGCAACTGACCGTTGGGGTGCTGCGCAACCTCTGTGCCGCCTTTTTGTTTGCGGGGGATGATGTCGAGAAGCGGGTTGACAAACTCTCCGGTGGCGAGAAATCGCGCCTGGTGCTGGCTACCCTCCTTGGCCGCCCTTTAAATCTGTTGATCCTCGATGAACCGACCAATCACCTGGATATCCAGTCGCGCGATGTGTTGCTGGAAGCACTGCAGGGTTTTGCCGGGACCGTTCTGCTGGTTAGCCACGATCGCCACTTTTTGCGATCACTGGTCAGTCGTGTTTTTGAAATCGATCATGGGGGGATGATCCCCTATGAGGGTGGATATGAATATTACCTGAGCAAGACCGGACGAGAGCATCACGCAGCGTGACAATCATTTTTTATCACCCTTTTCTTGATCATAGAGAACACAGAGAATATCAGGTTTTTGAGATTTCTCAGTGACTCAGTTGAGAATGTTTAAAGTGGTGATGCAATTCCCCCTACAAGATCGCTCAAAAAAACGCGACTCAGCGCCGGATTTTGTTTACTCGAACTACCGGTAAGGTATATAAATGGTCATACCATTTGTCCATCCCTGCCAAATCGAGAAAGTATCCAGCCATGAGTCGTGTCGCGATATCTATCAATCACAAAAGTAAGTGGCCGCTGAACCATCGTCTGAATGCGGCGACGGCTAGTTATTCCCCCCAGATATTGGTCAAAACTGTTGATGTGCCGTTTGCCATGCAGTCGATCAGGAACCCCGGCTTTCAGGTTGTCGTTGCCGGTCTTGGGATCAACCTGGCATTGGGTATTCTGTATGCCTACAGTATGCTTGCGCCGGAAATATCCCAACTTTTCCCCAGCTCCGGCGATCCTTACGCGACGGCCTGTCTCGCTTTTGCCCTGTCGATGATTGTCGGCGGCAAAATGCAGGACCGATTCGGGCCGAGTCTGACCGCTCTGCTGGGAGGGTTGCTGGTTGGAGCCGGGTTTCTGGTCTGTTCCCAGACCAGCACTTACTGGGGCTGGGTTATCGGCTTCGGTATGCTGACCGGGAGCGGTATCGGTTTTGGCTATTCTGCAGCGACGCCTCCAGCCTTGAAATGGTTTTCACCGGCAAAAACCGGACTAATCGCCGGAATCGTTGTCTCCGGTTTCGGCATCGCTCCGGTTTATCTTGCTCCTGTTTGCCAATATCTGCTTGGCCGTTTCGGCCTCCATACAACGATGATGCTTCTGGGAATTGCTTTTATCCTGATTGTCTCTATGCTGTCACTGCTGTTACGCAACCCACCCACCGGTTATATTCCGGCGCCATCGGGGTCTGGCGCTGTGACCGCAAAAAAGACCTGGGTTGACGCACCTCCAGGTCAGATGCTGCGTGATCGACGCTTTTACGTATTATGGCTGATCTTCTTTGTCGGCGCTGGCGCCGGACTAATGGTGATCGGTAGTATCGCCGGGATCGCCAAACAGAGTATGGGAGAGATGGCTTTCGTCGCCGTTGCAGTAATGGCCGTCGGCAACGCCGCCGGGCGGATTGTAGCTGGCATTCTGTCTGACAAGATCGGTCGCGCCACGACGCTGATTTTACTGCTTGCAGCCCAGTCTCTGCTTATGTTTGCCGCGCCGCGGGTTGTTACCGGACCAGACTCCGGAGCTCTGCTGGTGACCTTGCTGGCGACTTTCATCGGGTTTAATTACGGTTCGAACCTGTCCCTTTTTCCCTCCTTTATCAAGGATTACTGGGGTACCGGCAACTATGGAACGAATTACGGCATTCTCTTTTCCGCCTGGGGGGTCGGCGCCTTTGTTCTGGTCAAGCTCTCTTCGTTACTCAAGACCATGCACGGCGATATGGGAAGCTCGTTTGTTCTGGCCGGCATTCTATTGTTGATCGGTGCAGTCCTTGCCATATCCCTGTTGCCTCTTAAAGAAACCGAGCCGGTCTATACCGAAGAAGCCCAACCCAGCCCCTGATGTCAATAGCTCGACCGGGGGCGATGGAAAAGTTGCAATTTACATAGTAAAGTAATAACTATTTTATTACGCGCCCCCGCGCAGGGGCGCCGCAAGGTAAAAGACAACGCATATCCCGAATTAAAGGTAAGTTCGAATCCACGTCGGTACTCAGCGACCGGGCCCCTGCCGCGCCGGGCACCGGGACGATCAAGGTATTCATTTCTCTTTTTAGGTGGGCTACAAGTATTATATCGGAAAAAACCGGCCGCAAACACCACACTGATTGAAGATTTTCTGGTGAGTTCAGGTCTGGTGAAGCTTACCAGCGAAAGGAGCAATCATGGTTAATTTGATCTACTTTTCACCCACGAAAACTTCGGAAAAGATTATTTTTCAGATTGCCGCCGGTATTGCTGATGCGGAAGTTCAGCGTTACGACTTGACCCGCATGAGCACCGATGTGCCCGGGCGGATCAGCGCCGGAACGACGATTATCGGCGTGCCCGTTTACGCCGGCCGGGTGCCGGCAATTGTGCTGGAACGACTGGCCCAGCTACAGGGGGATAGGCTTCCTGCCATTGTGGTGGTGGTCTACGGCAATCGTGAGTTTGAAGATGCCCTGTGTGAACTGGCTGATGTGGTAACGGCCAAAGGGTTTCATGTCGTTGCGGCGGCAGCCTTTGTCGGTGAGCATTCCTATTCGACCCGCCAGCAACCGATTGCTGCGCACCGTCCCGATCAAACCGACCTCGAACTTGCCGCTGCCTTCGGTGCTGTGGTCAGGAAGAAGTTGAGCATGGGTAAACAGCTGACAACTCCGGCAATGATTCCCGGCAATGTGCCTTATCGAGAGGGAGTGGTGTTAGGGCAGATCGCACCAGAAACAATTACAGCGCGGTGCGTGTTGTGCGGGGTGTGTGCTTCAGTTTGTCCGACCTTTACCATCAGTGTTACCGATCAGGTGTTGACCGAAACGGCGCAGTGTGTCATGTGCTGTGCCTGTGTAAAGGGTTGTCCCCATGAAGCGCGGGTTCTGAACCACCCGGTGGTGGCCGAACGTCGTACCCTGCTGGCACAACACTTCAGCCGCCGTAAAGAACCGCAGTGGTTTTTGTAGTTTTTCCGTGCGATCGAGAGTGAAGGTTTCAAGGTTGGGTGCTTATGAGGAGATTTTCCAGGGAGCCATGATATGAAAAAGATAGTGTTGAAACTTGCCATCATGCTGTTGACAGCTAGTGTAACTTTTGCAGCTGGCATTCAAGGAGAAGTTGTCGAGATTGAGGGTAACGAGATTCGAATAGAAATTTTTGGAGATGATAAGGCCAGTTTAACGGCCGGAGCTCATGTCAGCCTGGAGATTGTTCCAAAGGGTATCGCTACCCTGGACATGCTGAAGGGATGATAGGATCATGTCATGCCGTTGGCATGGCGATGAGACTGACTTCGAAAAAGTTCAAAGCCAAAGTATTCGTTGTTTGTCTGATAATTAATGGTTTATTTAAGTTCCCTGAGTTTGGGAACCATTAACCCCCTGCTCGGGAACCCTCTAACTGAGGTTACCCTTTGAGTTAAGCCAGTATTCAGTATTGTTTCTCTACAGTAGCGAAGAAGACCGTAAGGATTAGCTTGAGATCACTCAATTTCATATTTGCTTGCGCGGTTGTACATGCCAATCAGGCTGTGAAGAAACAGGGTTGTGACGATCAGGACCCCACCGCTAAGGGTTGCCAATGGGGGACTCTCACCCAATACTATCCAGACCCAGATAGGAGCAAGGCAGGTTTCCAACAACAGAAAAAGGCTAACTTCAGCGGCCGGAAGAAAGCGTGTAGCAGAAGTGATGAGCAATAAAGCAATCGGCATCTGCACCAGACCGGCAAGCATCAGCCAGGCGTAACTGGAGTGCGGCAACGACAGCGGTGTAGCAAATGGGAGTGCTGCCAGACATAATAACATCCCGCCACGCATGATGACGGCAGGCCGCGAAATTTCCGGATAACGACGGAAAACGGTGAAGTAGGCCCCGATAAATATGGCCGACACTGCAGCCAGTCCGTCGCCGAGAAGATTCCCGTTACCCAGTGACCCCGACATGACCCAGAATACACCGGCGATACAGACAAAAATTGCCAACCAGGTACGGAAGGAGCACCTTTCACCAAGAAAAATACGGCTAATAACAGCGGCAAAAAGTGGGGCAGCGCTGAGAATGACAACGGCGTTGGCCACCCGGGTAAGGGTAAATGCAAGGACCAGGCACAAGCTGCTGCCGGCCATCATCGTAGCTGCCAGCCAAACGCCCAATATTCTATTGTCGGAAGATCGAATCTGGCATGAAGTCAAAAAGCGACCTAATATCAGAAAGACCAGAGCCATAAACAGACCCCGCCAGAAAGAGACATTCCAGCCATCCACTGCGGCCAGTCGTACCAGCAGGGCATCGAAGCTGATCAGGATGACTCCGGTAACAACGGTGAAAATGCCTTTGAGGCTGACATTTTCGGTAGACAATAAATCTTTCGGCATGAGAGCTCTTTTGTTCAAGGGGCATCGGCAGAATGGGTCTTTTTGGATACCCTTCTATCCAACTGGCGCTCAAACATCATGTTGTGGCTATGTCAGGACAGCGCTACTCAGATAAAAATGTGGTTATCACCTTGTTACCCACGCGGCAGGCGCGCTCTGGTGGTCAACAGCATGCTGGCGCTGACCAGGGAAGCCAACAGCAGCCCGATCAGGGGCGCTGAGTCAGTCAGGTCGAGGATAAATCCGACCAGTATTGGTGCCAGGGCGGTGGACACGACCATAACCGCCTGGGCCACGGAGCGGATGGCACCTAAATGATGGGTGCCATAGCGCTCGGGCCACAGGGCACCACTGGCAGCACTGCTGCCACCGAGACTGCCGCCAGTCAGCAGCAGGTAAAGGTACAGAGCCCAGTCTCCGGGGATGGTAGCCAGTACCAGAAGACCGGCAACCAGGGGGAACAATGCCAAGGGTAGCGCGCGCTGGGCGCCAAAACGGTCGATCAGCGGTCCGGCAACCAGCAGGCTGAGGAGATGTCCGAGGGCAAAGCCGGTAAAGGCGATCCCGACCTTTTCCAGCGGCCAGCCGCGCAGGCCGATGATAGCGGCCTGGTGAAAAAGGATAGCAGTAATCGTGAAGGGGGTCGCCAGGGCGGCGGGGAGCAGCAGATAGAAGCCGGGGTCGTGCAGCACCTGCTTGCGGGTCAGGCTAACCTGTGGTTCGCTGGTCGTGGTCTGTTGCCGGGTGTCGCCAGGCGGTGGCGCGTAGTGAGCCAGCACCAGTAGCACTGGCAGGGCCATCAGCAGCAGAAAAGCTACGGCAACAAACCATGGCAGGCGCCAGTTGCCAACGGTCAGCAAGAGCCCGGCAGTCAAAGGTAAGGTCGACTCGGCTAGTGGAAATCCAGCAACCGTGAGCGCCATCACGCGTCCGCGTTGCTGGTGAAAATAGCGCCCGGCAACGGTGACACCCAGGTGGGAGAGCAGTCCCTGACCACCAAAGCGGATCAGCAGAAATCCGGGAAGCAACAGCAGCCAGTGTGGTGCCAGACCGATCAGCAGGCAGCCGCTAACCAGAATCAGTAAGGCCGCCAGGGTCAGTTGAGGCAGCGGTCTGGTATCCACCAGCTCGCCAAATTTCAGCAGCAACAGTGCCGATAATAGAGTGGCGCCACCGTAACTGAAACCGTAAGCGCTGTTGGTCAAGACAAACTCATCACGAATCAGGTGGCCGAAAACCGAGACGAAAAACGTCTGGCCAAAGCCGGAGGTAGCCGTGGCAAGCAGGGCAAACAAAGCCAGCTGTGGATGTTCTGAGATAAATTTTGGTGGTTTCATCAACAGAATCTTCGCATAGTTGTGTCGCATTGCAAGGGTATTTTCGGCGGCTCTGGGTTAAATCTTTTGTATGTTGTTCAGTACCGGTTTTGGAATTCTATGACAAGGGACGCTTTTCGTCATATATGACCGCTTGCTGTCGCCTTCCATGGCGCCAAACACCCTTGCCACAGGACTCCCGACCCTGCGCAAGGCTATCGCTGAATAGTTACAATCATTTCAGAACAATGAAGTCCCTCTATCAAGTACCACAGAAGGTTCGATAGACCCGTTGTGACGGGGGTGGCGGTTTGCGGTATTGAATGTCGGCGTCAGCCAGGTCGGCATAGGGGTTTGCCAGGACGCGCAGCAGATGTTCAAGAGGTTGCAGATTGCCATCCTTTTCTGCGGCGGCTAATGCTTCTTCGACCCGATAGTTGCGTGGAATAACCGCCGGATTGTGGCGATCCATGACTTTTTTAATGGCGCTGAAGGGTCGATCTGGTTGCTCTATCCGCTTTTGCCAGCGTTTGTGCCAACTGCGAAACCCTTCATCCCGAAACAGGCTGCTGTCTGGTAATGGTTTCAGAGCCAGGTCGCGGAAACTGTTGGTGTAGTCGGCATGTAAGCGCTGCATGATATTCAGCAGATCATCGATCAGGGCCACATCGTACTCATGTTCGTCCAGTAGTCCCAGTTTTCCGCGCATGCCTTTTAACCAGGACCGACGGAATTTATCTTCAAATTGATCCAGCGCCTGTTGGGCCAACGCGATCGCGGTTTCTTGCTGTGCAGCCAATAGCGGTAACAGGGCTTCGGCGAACCGAGTCAGGTTCCACTGAGCGATAGGAGGCTGGTTGGCATAGGCATAGCGCCCCCGATGATCAATGGAACTGAATACGGTAGCGGGATTGTAGGAGTCCATAAAAGCGCAGGGGCCGTAATCGATGGTTTCTCCAGCAATCGACACGTTGTCAGTGTTCATCACCCCGTGAATAAAACCGACCAGCAACCACTGGGCGACCAGATCAGCCTGACGCTCAGTAACTGTCTCCAACAGAGCGTGGTAGGGATTGTCCTGCCAGGCCACAGCCGGATAATGACGCTGGATAGCGTAGTCGGCAAGAATTTTCACATCTTCTGATGTGCCACGCCAGGCGGCGTACTCAAAGGTGCCGACACGCAGGTGGCTGGCCGCCACCCGGGTCAGAACAGCGCCTGGCAGCAAGGATTCGCGGCGGACTGATTCCCCGGTTGTCACCACTGCTAAACTGCGATTGGTCGGAATACCGAGGGCATGCATGGACTCGCTGATCAGATATTCGCGCAGCATGGGTCCCAGCGCGGCCCGTCCGTCGCCGCGGCGTGAAAAGGGGGTTTGGCCGGAGCCCTTAAGCTGGATATCAACCCGCGCGCCAACAGGAGTGATCTGTTCACCCAGGAGAATGGCGCGTCCGTCACCAAGCATGGTGAAGCCGCCAAACTGATGCCCGGCATAGGCCTGGGCGATGGGATCAGCGCCCGGAGGTAATTGATTTCCTGCAAAAATTTCTGCACCATGAGGGGTATTCAGATCATTCGACTTAAGGCCGAGTTGCTCTGCCAGGATATGATTAAACAACACAAGTTGTGGTGCACGTACCGTCACAGGTGGCAGTCGCTGATAGAATATATCAGGCAGCTTCAGGTAGCTGTTATCAAAGTTCCAGCCGGTTTGTGGTTGAGATGCAGATTCTGCAGTGGACATTGTGCCCCCGATTCTTGAGGTTGGAGTTACGACTCATTGTAACGTCAAGGCCGTATCAAGGAGTAGGGGGGACAGATTATTTAATCCCGAACTTTTTAAGGATCTCCGCCGGTGCCTGTTCAAAATGGGAAAACTCCATGGTGAAGCTCCCCTGGCCTTTGGTGGCACTGCGCAGTTCAGTCATGTAACCGAACATTTCCAGCAGGGGGACACTAGCGCGGATGACATCCTGGCCGGGACGGGAGGTGATCCCCTCGATCTGACCGCGCTTTTGATTGAGGCTGTTCATGACCCGACCGGTATAGTCGGAGGGTGCCGTCAGTTCCAGCGCCATGACCGGTTCGAGCAGGGTCGGAGAACTGTCCCGTAAGCCCTGGTTCACTGCTCGCGCAATCGCCGTTGCAATGCCGAGATCGGTCACCCGGTGGCTGTCATAGGGTGCAGCAGACAAGGTCAGAGTCAGGTCGGTCAAAGGGTAGCCCGCGGCCGGGCCGGCTTGGCAGGCTTGGTGCAGTTGCTCTTTGATCCGTTGGGCCATCTCAGGCGGCCAGGGAGCAAGGACTTCTGCTGCAATGTCGATGCTAAGCCCCTGTTTACGAGGCTGTGGGTTCAGGCGGATAGTGACTTCGCCGTAGTGGGTTTTGCCCTCGATTTCACGTTCAAACAGTTCATGGTGCTGGCAGGCACAGCGGATGGTTTCGCGATAGACTACTTGCGGCCGACCGGTTTGGGTATCGACGCCGAAATCGGTTTTGAGGCGCTGCACCACTACCTCAAGGTGCAGTTCACCCATGCCGGTCAGCAGGGTCTGTCCCGTTTCCGTATCTTCCTTGACCTTGAAGGTGGGGTCTTCCCACTGGAGCTTTTCCAACGCCAGGGGGAGTTTGTCGCGATCATCGACGGTTTTTGGTTCAACCGCCAGGGATACAACCGGTTCCGGATAGCTGAGGCCGGCCAGTTGTAACGGGTTGCCTGGCGCGCTTAAGGTATCGCCGGTCAGAACCTGTTTCAATCCGGTGGCGGTGACAATATCGCCGGCACCGGCCTCATCAATGCGCTCACGTTTGTGGGCGTGCATACGAAACAGGCGGGCGATTTTTTCATCGCTACCGGTGCGGCTGTTGTGGAGCACATCCCCTGGTTTGATCCGGCCGGCATAAATTCGCAGATAGGTCAACTTGCGACCCTCATCGGCCAGAACCTTGAAAGCCAGAGCACAGACCGGCCCATCCGGCGATGTTTTAACCAATATCTCAGCGCCGTTCTCCAGTTGTTTGGCCGGAGCCGGCGGGGCATCGAGGGGAGAGGGAAGCAGGGTGCAGATCATATCGAGAAGCGGCTGAACGCCCTTGTTGCGCAGGGCTGAACCGAGCAGTACCGGAAAAATCCGGCAGGAAAGTACACCGGTGCGCAAGGCGGCCAAAAGACGTTCCGACTCAATTGGTTTGTTATCCAGAACATCGGCGAGGATCGCATCATCAAAGTCCGCGGCAGTTTCCAGCAGCAGTTCGCGGTGCCTGCGGGTGGCGTCAATCATCTCTGATGGAATGTCATGGTATTCGAGGGTCCGGCCGAGATCGTTAACATCGAAATAAATCGCCTGTTGCCGGATCAGATCGATCACTCCGACGAAATGTTCTTCGTTACCGATGGGCAGCTGCAGCAGAAGTGGTCGGGCATGGAGTTTGGTTCGCAGGGCTTCAAGTACTTGTTCATGATCGGCACCAATGCGATCCATCTTGTTGATCAGGCAGATGCGAGGCACCTTGTAGCGGTTGGCCTGACGCCATACTGATTCACTCTGTGGCTGCACTCCTTCAACCGCACTGAAAATGGCAACGGCACCATCGAGGGCGCGCAGGGAGCGTTCTACCTCGATGGTGAAATCGATATGCCCGGGGGTATCGATGATATTAAAGGTATAGTCTTTCCACTGGCAGCGGGTGGCGGTGGCGGTAATAGTGATGCCGCGCTGTTGTTCCTGCTCCATCCAATCCATGACCGCCATTCCGTCGTGGACTTCGCCCATCTTGTGAATTTCGCCGGTATAGAACAGAATCCGCTCGGAAACTGTGGTTTTGCCGGCATCAATATGAGAGATAATGCCAAAATTGCGAATCCGTTCAAGCTGCGGTGTTGTCATGTGTCACCTGTCGTTGGTCAGAAGCTGCATTGCAGGCGTTGGAGTAGATCCGGATCAAGATTGTTGGCTTGGGCATAATCCAGTTCGATCTCCTCGATCTGAAAATAATCCAGCCCGCTGTTGGTGAAAAAATCTTCTCTTAAGTCCTGATTGCCGTTGTGAATAATGTCCGGGAGAAGCTCATGCAGATATAGGTATTCCATATACAGATCATGAAGGACTTTCTCAAACATTTGACGATTCAGGCGCTGATGGAACATGTTGCTTGAGCCGAGTTCCTGATTGAGCGCTTCGTAAAGGTCTTCCTGAATTTTTTTGTTCAGAATACTGGTGTTGTGGTTTTTTAACCAGACCCTGGCTGCCGTCAGGATATTGCGATAGTGCTGCTCTTCTCCGGTAATAAAATGTAACTCTTCGTAAAGTTCGTTTATCCGTAAATGCCCGGCGGTAACGGCAGTGAGCCCTTGCTTTAGCCGGGCCAGTTTACGCCGACCAAAGTTGCCGATATAGGAAATTTTGATTAAATTAGTGAAAAAAAGTCGTTCAAAAAGACCGGTACTTAACCGGTTGAATTCCTGAAAACTGGTAAACAGGCGATGAATAACCGTTTCTGCCGGCAGGTGGTTATCAAGAAAAACAATTCGGTTGATGCAGGTTGTGGTGAGATCGATGGCATCAAACAGCAGGCAGATCTGGTTGAATTGCTGTCGGACGTTGTTGCTGATACTGATATTCTGTGGCCCATTCAGGCGGGCATGAAGTTCCTCGATCATTTTGTTGAAGCGATAATCATAATGGTTGCGGGCTTGCTGCCGTGCCACCAGAAGTTCGGCCACCAATTCATTGCTGAGTTCTTGCCCGGTCGCCAACTGATCGAACAGCCGGCGCGCAGTAGCGATATATCCGGGTTCCTGAGGCCAGGGATCAAGCCCGGCCAGATAGTTCTGGTCAAGGGTCTGCAGGAGAATCTCCGGAATCTGCTGACGCAAGGCAATGGTTTTTATCCGGTTGATCTGTTGTTGTTGAGCGGGAGTCATCCGGCGCTGCGCGGCACAGCTTAAAAGGGTTTTGCGGTAGCTGTCTGCGACCCGATAGTTATCGCGGTGACGATAAATAACATCGAGGCGGATGCGATCCTGCTGTGAGGGTGAAATCTCTAGCTCCTTGGCCAGATCTGCCAGTGCTTTCAGGCGAATATCTGTTATCGCCCGGTCAGGATAATAAAGGTTGCGCAGCTCCTGCTGAAAGTGAAGACGACGAGTATGGGTCAAGCGAATCAGATAAAGGGTACAGTCGCCCGGCAATTGGGAGAGAATGCTGGTTGCCAGCTTTGAATCATCAGCCTGTGCCGGTTCTGACAGGCGTTTGAGATTTTTTCCGAGCAATCGCAAGAGTGTTTCCTGGCGCGCCTGGATACTGGTGCCGGCAAGACCGTGAATAAAGAAAAAGTAGTTGTGGATTGCGTGTCCCTGATGGAACACCTGATCATAATCAAGCACGGCCTGGTGATGATCACTCCATTGCAGTTGACCGTCACGATCACCCGTTGCAGCGAGCAGGGTCAGGCGATTCACGACGCCGTCCTTGATCAGGTCTGCCGGTGGCAGTTTATCGCCGTACATATAGCTGCACAGGGTCCCTCCTGTCCCACGCAGACTCATCCTTTCCGCTGTCAGGATCAGTTCATTGCCGGGTGAGAAAAAACGTACCCTGCCGTCTTCCATGGCATAAAAGTGATGGTGAGACAATCGGTTACCGGCAGCAGTTGCAACAAATTCCACCTGATGATTGATGTGCCCGTGCAGACGTAACTCAGTTTTCATAACAGATCTCGTCGCTGCTTAGCAGCTCTACGTCAAAGGAAAAACGCTGACCATCGTAAGCAAGGTTGATGGTGGCAGGCAGGTCGGCGTCAGTACTGGAGTGGTCGACGTCATGGCTCAGATGGGTGAGCAGGGTTTGTTTTGCTCCAATCGATTGGGCTATGGCAACCGCCTGGGGAATGTTAAAATGGGTTGGGTGCGGCTTGAAGCGTAAACCATCGAGGACCAGCAGCTGAAGCCCTTCGAGCAGCGCCAGCGAACTGTCGGGAATTCCGTTGCAGTCGGTTAGGTAAGCGAACGGGCCGCAGCGATAGCCGGTGGCTCCATGCGCCCCGTGGCGCAGGGGAATGGGGATAATCTCCAGGCCAAACAGCTTTATTGCGCCCTCAATCGGATGTAGTGTCAGCCTCGGGACGTAGCCCGACGGTTGACACTGATCGAAAATGTAACTGAAGTTTCTGCGCAGGCCGGTCAGAGTTTCAGGGGGAGCATACAACGGGATGGGGTTGTGCCGCTGCTGGTTGAAGCCGCGCAGATCGTCAATGCCGTGGACGTGATCGGCATGGCAGTGGGTATAGAGAACGGCGTCTATATGTTCAATATCTTCACGTAAAGCCTGTTGGCGTAGATCTGTTGCGGTATCGATGAGCAGGTTGTGCCCTTCGTAGGTGAGCAAGGCACTGCAGCGGGTTCGCTGGTTACGGCGATCAGCAGAGCGACAGACACTACAACGACAGCCAACCACCGGAATACCGGTACTGGTTCCTGTGCCGAGCAGAACAATGTTCAGGGCCGTTGTTGGCATGGTCAGCTGTGTCCCGAGGGTAAAAGCAGGCAATTGGTCAATTAATCTAGCACTTTGATTCAGAGTAGTACAAGGATTGATTGGTTGGCCTGCCCGGACTAAACTTCAGTATGAGCCACCTGGATTGAGACCTTATGCAGTTGTATCGACCATTGATTATGGAGACAGTGTGCAAAAAAACCCGTCAGAACCGATCAACAAACTATGTCGCAGCTGCATCCGTCCCTGTAAACAACCGGAATCGATGTTGCTGCTTACCTGTCCGCGTTATCGGCAGCGCCCCTTTGCGCCGCAGGAACTTAGATTCAAGCAGCTTGACCTGTTTGACGAAAAATGAAAGTTACTCGATCCGATCGAGAAAGTCCTGCAGCAAGGGGATGAATTTTTCCGGTTCCACCAGGAAGGAATCATGACCGTAGTCGGAAGGGATACAGTGGTATTCAACCGGTTTATGTAGACACCGCAATTCATTGACAACTTCTTCGGTCTGTTGCGGCGGGTAAAGCCAGTCGGAGGTAAATGCAAACCACAGGGATGGACAAGACAGATGGCTTAAAGCGTCACTAAGTGAATCAAAATTCCAGGCGATATCGTACAGGTCGAGGGCTTTTGCCAGATAGAGAAATGAGTTGGTGTCAAATTTGTCGACAAATGTGCCGCCGTTATAGTTAAGGTACCGTTCAATCTCGAATTGACCGAAAAAATCGAACATCCCGTCACGCACAGAAAAACGCCGGTCAAATTTCAGCCACATGGACGCGTCGGACAAAAAGGAGATATGGCCAACCGCTCGTGCCAGAGCGAGGCCATCGCCGGGAGGATGTTCGATCGGGTAGTTCCCTTTTTTCCACAGCGGATCGTTGTAGATAGCCTGTCGCGCAAGGGTATTCAGAGCGATTGCCATGGGAGAGGTACGGCCGGTGCCGGCAATGGGAACAATGGAGCGCACCATGTCAGAATAGTGAATCCCCCATTCGACCGCCTGCATAGCCCCCATGGAGCCGCCGATGACGGTTTTTAAACTGTCGATACCGAGATGATCGAGGAGCAATTTCTGGGCACGCACCATGTCGCGCACCATCAGTACCGGAAATTTTAGGCGGTAAGGCTTGCCGGTGCGGGGGTTGATGCTGGTCGGGCCGGTAGATCCTTTACAGGAACCGATGGTGTTGCTGCAGATAACGAAATAACGGTCAGTATCCAGCACCTTGCCGGGGCCGATCATGTTGTCCCACCAGCCCGGTTTGCGATCCTCCGGCGCATGATAGCCCGCGGCGTGGGCGTCACCAGTCCAGGCATGGGTAGCAAGAATAACATTGGACCCATCGCGATTCAGGGTGCCGTAGGTCTCATAAGCGATGGTCAGGGGGCCAAGCAAACGTCCGCTTTCAAGGCGCAGTTCGGTATTGATGTTTAAATGTTTAGTTGTGACGAGGCCGACACTCTGTTCCAATGAATCAACCCTTTTGCTGGTTGGTTAGGTTTCGTGAATCCCGAAGTCTAACTGACAAGTTTCTGACTCGAAAAAAACCAGAAATCTTTCACAAGGTCAAGGAAATCAGGCATTTGAGCGGAAGCGTAGGGTTTTGTACCGCACAATCGAATGCAGATTGACGTAGAGATTGCGGAACAGGGTGGCCTTACGAACCAGAAACAAAAAAGCCCTCCGATATGGAAGGGCCTTTCATGATAGCGGTTATTTCCGTATCGTCAGGCGCCGTCCCCATCTGCCCCGCTCAGCTTGTCACCGGTCGGGCAGGAATTGGCACCATCTGGTTCACTACGAACCCGGTTGCCGTGGTTTCATCGGGCCCACTCCCTCCACCACTCGGGATAAAGACGTGCATATCTCTATTGTTTCAAGGACTCTAGCTCACTGCCTCTTTTCTTGTCAATTGTTCCTTGTGACAAATCAGACCTTGTCCAATGCCTTCAGTTTCTCCTCCTGACGGCGGACGATGTCGGCGATACTGTGGCGCAGTAACACCTTGGAGAGTGCCTGCTGTGCTTCCTCCCAGACTTCATGAGCAGCACAAAAGGAATCACGGGCACAGAACTCCGAATCGATCAGGCAGTGGTTGAGTTTGAGGTCTCCTTCCTGGGCCTGAAAAATATCGAGCAGGCTGATTTGCTCCGCTTCCTTTGCCAACAAAAACCCTCCGCCGACCCCACGCTGTGAACTGACAATGCCGCTTTTGATCAGCGGTTGCAGAATTTTGGTTAAAAAGGCGGGGGTTACACCCTGGGTGCGGCAGATATCCTTCTTCAGAACAACCTGGTTGCGGGGCTGTTGAGCCAGATAAATGATGGTTCTGATGGCATATTCCGTTGCGCGTGTAATGACCACTACGATGATCCTCCCCAAAAAAAGATCTGTGGATTTTTGTATGGTTGTTTTTTTGTCCAGATGCTGCTGCTATAATTAACCGATTACTGTTGCCGCTGTAAAGAAACTTAACCAAAATAATTAAGTTTAATATCGTGATTGTAACCCACTCTTGTGCCCCTGTCATTGGTCGATTTGCTCCCAGTCCTACCGGCCCCCTTCATTTTGGTACGCTGGTGGCCGCTGTTGCCAGTTATCTGCAAGCCCGCCGGACTGGTGGCCGGTGGTTGGTGCGGATCGAAGACCTGGATCCCCCCCGGATTGTTCCCGGAGCGGCCGAGGCGCTGTTGTTGCTGCTGGAACATCTTGGTTTCGAGTGGGATGGCCGGATTACTTATCAAAGCACACGGTTTGCGCGTTATCAAGAGATCCTCGAGGAGCTGCGTTGTCGGCAGTTGGTGTTTGATTGCAGTTGCAGTCGTCGCGAGATTTTTGCCAGCGCTCCGCATCCCGGTGAGGAGGGTCCGATCTATCCGGGGACCTGTCGGGAGGGGGTCCGTGGCCATCGGCGTGAACGCTCTGTCCGTCTGCGCGTTGAGAATGAGGATATTTGCTATATTGATGGGATCCAGGGGGGGCAACGCCAGAACCTCGAACGTGAGGTCGGTGACTTCGTCCTGTATCGGGCCGATGGGGTTTTTGCCTATCAACTGGCCGTCGTGATTGATGATGTCGATGCCGGGGTTACACAGGTCGTGCGTGGTGCTGATCTGCTGTTTTCTACCCCACGACAGATCTGGCTCTATCGCTGTCTGGGGGCTGAACCCCCAGCATATTTTCATCATCCTCTGGTCCTGGACGCTGACGGCCGGAAACTCAGTAAGCGCGACGGCGATTATACCCTGATTAGTCTCGCTAATGGTGCCGGGCAGTTGTGGCGGGCCCTCGATTTTCTTGGTCAGACACCACCGCCTGAGCTGAAGGCAGCAACGCCGCAAGAAGTTCTTCGCTGGGGGCTTGAGAATTTTTCCATAAGCAGCATCGGACGGAAAAATCGTCCCCTGCATTTCTGATTGGCATTTGTTTTTTGGCTGAATGAGGTTATCCTTGACCTCGAGGAAAGGTCCCCGATCCTGCGCAAGGCTATAGCTGAAGAGTTACGAATTTTTATTAATGGAGAATGAAATGAAAAGATCGTTTTTTGTAATACTTATCCTGTTGTTCCTTGGTGCTTGCAGCAGCGGCACCTATAATATCCCGAAGCGTGAGTATCAGTCTCGCGTACAGGTACTGGGAGTTGTGCCGATTCTGATCGATAGCAGGCCGATAAATTATCCCCACAGTGATGAAGTATACAATCTGCTTAAAACTTCGGCTCAGAACAAGCATTATCACCTGACTGAACAATTGCGCACTAAAAAGGGGTATTTTGATGTGCGCCCCCTTGATATCAACCCTGATATGACCGCCCTCTCCCTGTTGGCCGGCGGTGGTACCTATGATGACAGCGGGCGTCCTTTAGGATATCAATTTGACCCGGCAACGGTATCAGCTCTGGCGCGCCAGAATGTGGTTGATGCCCTGCTGGTTGTGGTCTTTTCCGGTGAACAGATCGAGGAAAACCGCCGTTCGCGCACTAAACTGGAAAGTTTGCGTACAACCTACAGCAGTATTCAGACAACCGCTAAGGTAGTTGATCGTGACGGCAAAATTCTTTGGGAATTAACCGGTGCAGATAGCTATATGGCAGTCAATCTGCAATATCCCGACTTCGATGAAGCACATTTCAATCGTACCAACCAGGTTCATGTCAAAAACATCAGTCTTGCTGGTGTCGAGCGCATTATTAGTGACGGCGAGAAATCCGATACGGCAGAGCCGTCGCGCATGTACCGCGAACTTTTTTCAATCATCGCTGGTGCCATCAGCCCAGGGCTGCTGGACTCGCTGCCTTAGTTTTTTTCGATGAAAGGTAGCCGGTTGTCGCAAAAATAGTATCTTTCCTAGTTGACATGAGACGATAAAGCGGGTAAAAGCACAAAAAGCGCGAAAATTGTGATACCTGCCCGCTTTATCTTCCTTATAAAAAATACTGTTTTGTTTATTATATGTTGCCAATATACGCCTGATATAAACAGACCAACCATCGACAGAATAAACCTGGACTAAAAGAGCCCTGACTACACACTGATTAATTAATAATCCTGCCTTCACAGTTTGAGCCGACCTGTTTTATGTTCGTTGTCTTCGGACGCGATCTTTATGGCGGCGGCTGTCCTGTCGGTCAATTCCGGAGAACCTTCTATGAATCTGAAAGATCTGAAACAAACAAAAATTGCTGATTTGATTGCTTTGGGCAAGGAGCTCGGCCTTGAAGAAATCGGTGGCATGCGTCGCCAGGATCTTATTTTTAATATCCTCAAAGCAACAGCGGCCCAGAAAAACGCCATCTTTGGTGAAGGTGTCCTGGAAATACTGCCCGATGGTTTTGGTTTTTTACGGGCGCCCGATGCCAACTATCTGCCTGGGCCGGACGATATCTATATTTCACCGTCGCAGATTCGTCGCTTTGCCTTGCGCACCGGCGATACGGTAGCCGGGCAGATTCGTCCACCCAAGGAAGGTGAACGCTACTTTGCCCTGCTCAAGGTTTCGGAGGTGAACTTTGAGAACCCGGTCAAGATGCGGGATAAGACCTTCTTCGACAACCTCACTCCCCTCTATCCGGAGCAGCGCCTGACCCTGGAAACTTCCTCCGATAATCAGGCAACCCGGATCATGGATATGCTCGCGCCCATTGGCAAGGGGCAGCGTGGTTTGATTGTCGCACCGCCACGAACCGGTAAAACTGTGTTGTTACAGAATATTGCCAATTCCATCGCCAAAAATCATCCGGAGGTTTATCTGATTGTGCTGCTGATTGATGAGCGTCCGGAAGAGGTAACCGACATGCAGCGCAGTGTCAATGGTGAAGTTATTTCATCAACCTTCGATGAACCTGCCACCCGTCACGTACAGGTTGCTGAGATGGTAATCGAAAAGGCCAAGCGTCTGGTTGAACACCAGCGCGATGTGGTGATTCTGCTCGATTCCATTACCCGTCTGGCGCGCGCCTACAACACCATCGTCCCCTCCAGTGGCAAGATCCTCTCCGGCGGGGTGGACGCCCACGCCTTGCATAAGCCGAAACGCTTCTTCGGGGCCGCGCGTAACATTGAAGAAGGGGGGAGTCTAACCATTATTGCTACCGCCCTGATCGATACCGGCAGCAAGATGGATGAGGTTATTTTCGAAGAATTCAAGGGTACCGGCAATATGGAGTTGCATCTTGATCGGCGCCTGGCTGACAAGCGTACCTTCCCGGCCATGGATATCAACCGCTCAGGTACCCGTCGCGAAGAACTGCTGGTGGATGAGACCCATCTCCAGCGTATCTGGCTGTTGCGCAAGGTCCTCACATCGATGAATACCGTTGACTGCATGGAGTTCCTCCTCGAGAAAATGGCGGAAACCAAAACCAACCAGGAATTTCTTGATTCGATGAATCAATAGCAGGTCAGTGCCGTCTGTACTTTAGGAAAACACGATGTTTCCTGTTTTAAAGACATTACGGTCGCTTTTCGATGCCCGGCTATTATTTGTTCTTATCGCCTGTGCCTTTCTGGCCCTGATCCTGGTTGTTGGCGCAGGGATTACCGTCACCTGGCTGACCGCCACCTTTATAAACCTGAAATACGGTTGGCTCGATACAACGGTAAACGTCATGGCAGGGATCCTCAGCGGAGTCGGCGGCTGGTTTATGCTGCCGGTTTTGATCGCCCTTATCGGTGGTATTTTTCAGGAGACCATTATTCATCGGGTTGAGCAGTGCAGCTACCCGGATCGAAGGCGAAAGTCTGAGCCAAAACTATGGCCTGACTTTGCCCACGATATTCTTTTCACTCTGCGCGCCTTGCTGCTTAATCTGTTGATCCTGCCGACCTATCTTTTGGCCGTTGGTCCGCTACTATCCATCATGTTGAACAGCTATCTGCTGGGCCGGGAATTTTTTGAATCCGCCGCCGGGTACCATCTCGGCAAGCCTGCTGCCCATAAACTCGGGAAAAATCATTCAACAACTGTCTATGGCGGTGGTTTGATCATCACCTGTTTAAGTTTGCTGCCGGTGATCAATCTGATTGCCCCGATCTTTGCGACCATCTGGATGGTACATGTCTATCACGGCTTGGCAGGTTCGTCAGTCATCCTCCATGATCAACCCTGAACCGAGCGGACGTGAATAATATTTTCCAACGTAAGGCACAGTGAACAAGATTCTTTTCGCCGGTGTTTCTGGCTAAAAAAAATGGTTAAGAAAGAGCTTGCTCACATGCTGTAAAAATGTTATTCAGGCTAATTGTTCGTGACATTTTAACCAGTCTGTACCCAAGCCAGGCTGACAAGGAGAAAAACGATGAAAGAAGGAATCCACCCCAAATATGATGTGAGCCCGGTACGCTGTGACTGTGGTAACACCTTTGAAACCCGCTCAACCCTGTGCAAAGAAATCCATACGGAAATCTGTTCGGCCTGCCACCCGTTCTATACGGGCAAACAGAAGCTGATTGATACCGCCGGTCGGATTGAACGCTTCCGCAAAAAGTACGCCCAGAAGTAATCGGGTAAGATCCAAAAAAAGCGGCCCGGTTCAAGGGGCCGCTTTTTTTTATGGTGCTGCCGGATAATCTGCCGGTAGAGTCTTTACCTTCATTAGCGGTGTGAAAGAATCCTATGTTTGCCAATCTGGAAGATGTTGCTGATCGTTTTCGTGAGGTCGAAGGGCTGCTTTCCGAACCCAAGGTCATTGCCGATCAGAAGCGTTATCGTCAGCTGAGCAAAGAGCACGCTGATCTAAGCGAGGTGGTCGCGGTCTACCATCGCTATCAACAGGTCTGTTCCGATATCGCCGGAAACCGGGAACTACTTGGTGACAACGATCCGGAGATGAAGCAGCTGGCCGAAGCTGAACTGGAACAACTCGAGCAGCAACAGGAACGACTCGAAGAAGAGTTGCGGCTGCTGCTGTTGCCCAAAGATCCCAACGACGAAAAAAACATCATTCTTGAAATCCGTGCCGGTACCGGTGGTGATGAAGCCGCACTATTTGCCGCCGATCTGTTTCGCATGTACAGTCGCTATGCCGAACGTAATCGCTGGAAGGTCGAACTGATGAGTCTGTCGGAGACCGACGGTGGGGGATTTAAAGAGGTGATCGCCCAGATCAGCGGTGAGCGGGTTTATTCGCGCCTGAAGTTTGAGAGCGGTACCCATCGGGTGCAGCGTGTCCCGGATACTGAAACCCAAGGACGAATCCATACGTCAGCTTGTACCGTAGCGGTGTTGCCGGAGGTTGAAGATGTCGATATCCAGATCAATCCCGCAGATTTGCGCGTCGACTTATACCGCTCATCCGGGGCCGGTGGTCAGCACGTCAACAAAACCGAGTCGGCAGTACGTCTGACCCATATTCCTACCGGCGTGGTTGTTGCCTGCCAGGAGGGAAAGTCCCAGCATAAAAACAAGGCGCAGGCACTCAAGTTGCTGCAATCGCGCATTTATGAGCAGATGCAGCGTCAGCAGCAGGCCGAAGTCGCCGCTGATCGCAAAAGCCAGGTCGGCAGTGGCGATCGCAGCGAACGGATTCGTACCTACAATTATCCCCAGGGGCGCTGCACCGATCACCGTATCGGTCTGACCTTGTACAAGCTTGACGCGATCATGCAGGGCGATGTGGACGAAATTATCGAGGCCCTGATTGCCGATCATCAAACCCGGTTGATGAGTCAGCAGGAGTCGTAAGCGTTGAGCGAAAGCTGGACACTGCTGAAGCTGTTGCGCTGGATGACCGGTTATTTTAACGACAAGGGGATCGACAACCCGCGCCTCGATGCCGAGCTGCTCCTTGCCCACCAGTTTGGTCTGGATCGAGTCGGCCTCTATCTGAATTATGACCGGCCGCTCACGGCCCTTGAACTGGATATCATCCGTCCCCTGGTTCAGCGTCGAGGCCGACGTGAACCGCTGCAATATCTGCTTGGCAGCGCCGAATTCTGGTCGTTACCATTTGAGGTAACAGCGGCGGTACTGGTGCCCCGCGCCGATACCGAAGTGTTGGTGGAAGAGGCGCTCAAACGTTGTGACCCGGATGGTACATTGCTGGATATCGGCACCGGCAGTGGTGCGATCCTTATCAGTCTGCTGAAAGAATTGCCGGGTTGGCAGGGCGTCGGTATGGACATATCATCTTCAGCTCTTCAGGTTGCGCAACGTAATCTGGACGCACATCAGTTGGCTCAGCGCGGACAGTTGTTGGAAGGGGATCTGGCAGAATTGCCACAGCGGCATTTTGAATTGATTGTTTCCAACCCTCCCTATATCCCGACGGCCCACTGGCATGAGCTGATGCCGGAAGTCCGTGATTATGAACCGCCACTGGCGTTACTTGGTGGTGCTGACGGACTGGATTGTTATCGCAAATTAATAGCTCAGGCGCGTGCCTGTCTTAGCCCCGGCGGTTGGTTGCTGGTGGAAATCGGTGCCGATCAGGGCGATGCGGTGAGTCAGATGTTTACCGCGGCAGGACTTGTCGAGTTGTTTTTACGTCACGACTACGGTGGCAATCCGCGGGTTGTCGGCGGTCAGAGAAATGGATAATTAGTGGACAAGATTGTTATCAATGGTGGGGTTCCCCTGCATGGCGAGGTTCAGGTTAGTGGCGCGAAAAATTCTGCCCTGCCGCTGCTGTTTTCGACCCTGTTGAGCGATGGGGTGAGTGAAATCACCAATGTGCCGGTATTGCGCGACATCAACACGGCAGTCAAGCTGCTGGGTGAGCTGGGTGCTGATGTGACCATGCACGATCATTGTTGCCGCATCGACAGTCAGCGGATTCAGAGTATCCAGGCCTCCTATGAGCTGGTCAAAACCATGCGTGCTTCGGTGCTGGTGCTGGGCCCATTGCTGGCGCGCTTTGGCCATGCCCGGGTCAGTCTCCCCGGCGGCTGCGCCATTGGTGCCCGTCCGATCAATTTGCACCTTAAGGGTCTTGAAGCCCTCGGAGCGACGATTCGCATCGATCATGGTTATGTGGAGGCCACCGCGCCACGCTTACGCGGAGGGCGAATTTCCTTCGATCTGCCGACCGTGGGGGGAACTGAGAACCTGCTGATGGCGGCGGCTCTGGCAAAAGGTGAGACGGTGCTGGAAAACGCTGCCCGTGAACCGGAAGTTGTACAGCTGGCGCAAGCCCTGATGAGCATGGGTGCGCACATTGAGGGTGCCGGCACGGCTATCGTTCATATCCAGGGGGTTGACGGTTTGAACCCGTTGCATTGTCGGGTTATCCCCGACCGGATTGAGGCCGGCACTTTTATGATTGCTGCGGCCATTACCGGTGGTGATGTGCTGGTGAAAGGGGCCTTGCGCAAAGACCTCGAATCCCTGATCAGTAAACTGACCGAGGCCGGAGCCCGTATCAGCGAGGAGGGTGACGCCCTGCGGGTGATTGGTCCCAAGAGACCGAAGTCGGTAGATATCCGTACTAACGTTTTTCCCGGTTTCCCGACCGATATGCAGGCCCAGTTCATGGCCCTGATGACCCTGACGGAGGGCAGCAGTCGGATTTCGGAGACGGTTTTCGAGAATCGTTTCATGCACGTGTGTGAACTGCAGCGGATGGGTGCGGACATCCTGATTGATGGCAACAGCGCTATAATTCGCGGGGTTCGCCAATTAACCGGGGCGCCGGTCATGGCGACCGACCTGCGCGCCAGTGCCTCGTTGATTCTGGCCGGTTTGGCCGCCGAGAATACAACGGAAATTTCAAGGATTTATCATCTTGACCGGGGTTATGAACGGATTGAGAAAAAACTGGCAACGCTGGGTGCCCGCATCCGGCGTGAACGGGAGTAACGCTGATGAATGACTGGATTACCTTTGCCCTGCCCAAGGGGCGGATTATGCAGGATTCCATGGAGCTTTTCGGTAGAATCGGCATCACCTGTCCGGAGATGAACAAGGACAGTCGCAAGTTGGTGTTTGAAAACCCTGAGCAGAAGCTGCGTTTTATGGCGGTGCGCGCTACCGATGTACCGACCTATGTGGAATACGGCTGTGCCGATCTGGGGGTGGTGGGTAAGGATACCCTGCTCGAACAGGGAAAAAAGCTTTATGAGCCCCTTGATCTCAAGTTCGGTTATTGCCGTCTGGTCGTGGCTGAACCCAAAGGGCTGAGAAACTCCGACAATCCAATGAACTGGTCAAATATTCGTGTGGCCACCAAATATCCGAATATTACCGAGCGCTATTTCACCGCCCGTGGCATTCAGGTGGAGTTGATCAAGCTCTATGGCTCCATTGAACTGGCCCCCCTGGTCGGTTTATCCGAGCGCATTGTCGACCTGGTGTCCACTGGAGGCACCCTCAAAGCCAATAATATGGTGGAGGTAGAAACCATCGCTGAAATTACCAGCCGCCTGATTGTTAATCGCGCTAGCCTGAAGACCAAACATGAGCGGATCAGGACGATTATCGATGGCCTGGAAAAGGTGATTGGCGATGAGGTGAGAATATCGCAATAGCGACGGAGAATACGATGATCAGCATATTGAGATTCAGCGATAGCGATTTCAGTGAGCGTTTCCGCCGCATTGAAGAGCGGGCGGATGAAATTCCTGCCGGTATTGAAGAGACGGTAAAGGAGATTATTGCCGCTGTTCGTCAGCGTGGGGATGAGGCGGTTTTTGAACTGACCGCACGTTTCGACCGGCTGCAGTTGTCGGCCGCCTCCATCGAGGTGACCCAGGAAGAGATTGCCGCAGCTAAAGCCTCTATTGATCCCCGTTCGCTGGACGTGCTGGAACTGGCGGCCCGGCGCATTGGCGCTTACCATCAGAAGCAGAAGCAACAGACCTGGCTGTCAACCGAAGAAGATGACGTGCTCCTGGGGCAGATGGTCAGCCCTCTTGAGCGCGTCGGCATCTATGTGCCTGGTGGTAAAGCGGCCTACCCCTCCTCGGTGCTGATGAATGCCATTCCTGCCAAAGTGGCGGGAGTTTCCGAAATCATCATGACAGTGCCGATGCCGGGTGGCGAGGCCAATCCCTTTGTGCTGGCTGCGGCTGCCATCGCCGGGGTCGACCGGATTTTCAAGATCGGTGGCGCCCAGGCCGTGGCGGCTCTGGCTTATGGAACCGTCAGTGTGCCGCGGGTCGACAAAATTACCGGACCGGGCAACATCTATGTGGCGACGGCTAAAAAACAGGTCTTTGGCCAGGTCGGGATCGATATGATTGCCGGACCGAGTGAGATCCTGGTTATCAACGACGGCAGCGGTAACGCTGCCCACATCGCCGCCGATCTGCTGTCGCAGGCGGAGCACGACGAGCTGGCCTCGGCGGTGCTGGTCACCAGTTGTGAGCAGATGGCCTTAGCGGTACAGCAGGAGGTGGAAAGACAGCTGCAACAGTTGCAGCGCGAAAGTATCGCGCGCAAGTCGATTGACGCTTACGGTGCGATCATTGTTGCTGACAGTCTGGATGAAGCGATCCGTTTTTCCAACCGTATCGCACCCGAGCACCTGGAATTGGCGGTAGCTGATCCTTTTGCCATGCTGCCGCAAATCCGCCATGCCGGCGCTATTTTTATGGGGCATCACACCCCTGAAGCGGCGGGCGATTATCTGGCCGGGCCGAATCATACCCTGCCGACCGGCGGCACCGCGCGTTTCTTCTCGCCTTTATCGGTGGAGGATTTCGTCAAAAAATCGAGTATTATCTCTTTTTCTGCGGCAGGTTTAAAACGGCTGGGGAAAGATGTTGTCCATCTGGCGGAACTGGAAGGGCTGGAGGCCCATGGGCGGTCGGTGTCGTTGCGGTTGCAGGAATGAGATGAGCCACAAAGACAGAATACAGAATTTAGAATCCAGAAGAAAAGCAACGCCTTCTATATTCTGCATTCGATATTCTGCATTCCCCCTCTGTGGTAAAAAATTGTACTCCGAAAAGAGGATAATATGACCAGATCAGCTACTATCAAGCGTGAAACCAAGGAAACCGCCATCTCTATTACCCTCAATCTTGATGGTAGCGGTCAGCACGACATCGACAGTCCGGTGCCTTTTTTCAATCACATGCTCAGTGCGGTGGCGCGGCATGGCTTTTTTGATCTGAGCGTGAAGGCGACGGGCGACATCGAGATCGATGCCCATCATACGGTGGAAGATCTCGGTATTGTTCTCGGGGAAGCGTTCAAGAAGGCTCTGGCTGATAAAGCCGGAGTGCGGCGTTTCGGCCGGGCGACCATGCCGATGCATGAGACGCTGGCGTCGGTGGTGATCGATTTTTCCGGGCGTCCGTTTCTGGTGTTTAATGTCGAACTGCCGAAATCCAAGGTTGGTGAATTCGATACTGAACTGGTTGAAGAGTTTTTTGTCGCCTTCTGCAATCACTCCGGCGCCAACATCCACGTGAACCTGGCCTATGGTGACAATCTCCATCATATCATCGAGGGGATTTTCAAGGCCTTCGGCCGGGCACTGGACGAAGCAACCAGTATTGATCCCCGCATCCATGGGGTGCTCTCGACCAAGGGCACTCTAGAATGATCAACATTATTGACTATGAAATGGGCAATTTGCGCAGTGTTGCCAATGCCTTTGCCCGCCTGGGGTTAACCGCGCGGATCAGTTCTGATCCACAGGATATTATAAGCGCTGACAAGGTGGTTTTGCCGGGGGTCGGGGCCTTTCGTGATTGTATCGACAATCTGCGCCATGGTGGTTTTGTCGCGCCCTTGCTCGAACATATCGACAAGGGCAAGCCGCTGCTCGGTATTTGTGTCGGGATGCAGATGCTGTTTGACGAGAGTGAGGAGTTTGGTCGCCACCAGGGGTTGGGGTTGATTTCCGGCCGGGTGGTACGCTTTCCCGCTGACATGGTCGAACAGGGTGAGCGTCTCAAGGTACCGCACATGGGGTGGAATACCCTGGAACTACGCAAACCTTCACCCCTGTTCAAGGGGATTGCCGACGGCAGTTACGTCTATTTTGTCCATTCCTACTATTGTGCTGCAGAAGATCAGAAGGATGTAGCCGCCGGCTGTCGTTATGGCGATATTGAATTTTGTGCGTCCCTGTGGCGTGACAACATCATGGCGACCCAGTTTCATCCGGAAAAAAGTCAGGATCTGGGCCTAAAGATTTTTCGCAACTTTGGAGATTTGTAGTGATTATTCTACCGGCAATCGATTTAAAAGATGGGCGCTGTGTGCGGCTTGAGCAGGGATTGATGGACAAGGATACGGTTTATCACCATGATCCGGCGGCCCAGGCGCGGATCTGGCAGGAACAGGGGGGGG
>RRYU01009765.1_pt1 | contig 48738 bp, 42 predicted proteins | sample 2162651 | NCBI WGS metagenome assembly RRYU01 (sample SAMN10267283, study PRJNA491782) | microbial mat metagenome | isolation source: biomat in the production well | place: Japan: Minami-Kanto gas field, natural gas well KTG3 | collected 2017-06
ACGCGATGACTATCTAACCTGGTCGAAAGAATGGTTAACGGAGTCAGTCAGGGTGCTGAAACCGGGGGCAAGCCTGTTCGTCTTTAATCTTCCGATGTGGCTGATTGAATATGGCGCGTTCCTGAACACACAGGGGATGGCTTTTCGCCATTGGATTGCGTGTCGTATGCCCAAAGCATTTCCTCGGGGCAAGAAATTATCTCCAGCGCATTATGGCTTACTCTACTACACCAGGGGTGAACCGGCTACGTTTAACAAAATCTATGTTCCTATTCCTACATGCCGTCATTGTGGCAAAGAAGTTCGTGATTATGGTGGTCACAGAAATAAACTCAATGAGCGTGGCCTTAACTTAATGGATGTTTTCGACGAACCTGATGAGATCTGGGTTCCTGCAACTGAAACAGATCACGAACACACGCGGTTATGGACTGATGCTGAAGATATGTGGGATGATATTCCGCCAGTACGTCATGGTAAGTACAAGACGCGCACGGCAAATGAGCTTGCTCCGATTATGCTAGAGCGTCTTATTGCGCTGTCTACTGATCCAGACGATGTGGTGTTCGATCCATTTGGTGGTTCTGGCACTACCTATTATGCAGCGGAAAAGATGCATCGACGCTGGTTAGGGATAGAGATCGGCGATACGGACGCCGCGATACGCAGGATGCGTGATTATCAGAATGGGATCTATGTCGAGTGGGAGTCTGCACGTGGCAATGGAGCGAAGCGACGAAATGGAGTAGACCAACTGACAATGTTTGAGCAAAAGACAAACAGTTATCCGTCCTAGACCAATGCGCGTCCATCAGTGCCCTTCTTAATAAGTGGCACATTACTATCTATACCATCGTGTTCTACGGCAACTATCATCATTATACCTTGTGCAATTGGCATGCTCTTCCATGTTTGAAAATACGGTTGTAACTCCTCGTAATTTCCAATCCTATCCGTTAGATATGGGTAGAGCTTGCGTGTTGGTAACACGAGAACTCCTCCCGAGATTGTCTCTCGAAGCAAACCCAATGCAATTTTATTGAGGGCACGATGGCTGGATGAAATGTTGCCTGTTTCCCATTCGAAGACAAAGGGCTTTGTTGATGTTGATCTAATCGCGTCTACCTTGCCGGGTCTTTTAACGTCTCGTAGAAAGATAAATTCTTCTGTCTTCCAACCAAACTTTTCACGCAAGATGAGCATACAACCATTTTTAATCGGTTTTACGCCATTACCCTTCTTTATAGGATTAATAACAAATGTATGCGATCCTTCGGGCCAGACAACCGAGGATACAGCTTCACGAATTTCCGCTCGGATATCCAGCCATTCTCCTGTTGCCGCAAATCCTCCAGCACTGATCAACATTTCTTCGTGAACGATTTTCATCATTGCTCCGGCGTCCTGGTTGTCTGCTGATACGCATTTTACCATGAGCTATGACGAGCTTCATTGGTCAGCAGGGGCGTTTCAGTGTGGGGTTGGTGACTGCCTTATAATTAGGCAGAAGCTTTAGAGCAAGCTGCCGGTTTATGAGGTGCGCAAGCTACCCGACGACACGCAGCCAAACGCTTACCAGCCCCCTCAGACCTCACAGAATGTGCTGAGAGGTAAGGAAGACCCTATAGCAGCGTATAACAAACTCCACAGACCTTATATCGCTTCTCATAAGCTTTGGCGCGCAAGCAGTCAGCCGCCTACCAAACGGAGGAGTGCTGATGCGGTGTCCGTGTGGCAATCACGCCCATGGAGATCAGAACCCCAGCCTTGAAGTACAACCTACGCGAACCCCCCGCTATGGACGATGTATTGTCTATGGCTATGCGCCAGAAGCTCTATACTGAACGAGGCTGTGAGGGGTTGGCGTTTCTATTCCATGCCCGCCAGAGCCTGACCTATACTTCCAACCGTCAAACGCTGGAATGCTTGTGTCATCCTATCGTAAGACATACGGCAACTTTGGACGATTCCGGTTTTCAAGCTTTTGCGGGATGTTATACGGAATGTTTCCGCATGTGGTAACAGTTGAACTTGTTAGACGAAAGCGGTTTTTCCGCCTGCAAGGAAATGTAATCCAGCTACCGTCTAATTATAAGGTACCCCGCCTCTACTGCATTAGTGGGAGGAGCCGGGAATCTGGATTTTTATGTAAACGTGATACACATTTAACTGCTATGATATAATCTGTGAGAGGTAGCAATACGACCAACGAGAGGACAACATGATTACATCTGATTTTGAAGAGTTCCCAGTATTCCTACGGTCTTATGGAGATCTAAACGATCATCTTTATAGCCAACTTGAGTCATTGACAAATCCAGAGAAGGGAGAAGTGTTTGCCAAATTTATCAGCCGTATACTACCTGTATCAGATTATGGAGATGATTTTGGGGAGATAGAAATTGGAAAAAGAAGCCACGATGGTGGTGTTGATTTGAAGTCGCAAAACGTAAATGGGTTTAAGATTTTATATATCCAATCAAAGCTTACCTTACGAGGAGTTGATGATGTCGACCTCATCATTTCCAAGTTCAAGAATTTTTACGACTCAAATCATCCTACAAAAGCAAGTCAGCAATCGCTTTTTGAGGAAGAAAAGACAGGAAGTTCACAAGATGTTTATTTCATGATTGTTACATTGAGCAAAATAAGGAACCGGATTCTTCCCGAGTACGAGAAATCGAGCCGCACCTCGAAAGAATATTATAATCAACTAAAAAAACAAGGCCGAATAATTATCATTGACGGCCCAGATATTCTTCCTCTACTCCAGTCTGCCTATAGGAAGCTGCATATAGTCCCTTCAAATCTGGAGCTTAAACTAGAAACGCCTTTCATCAAGAAAGACAATGTATATATCGGTGTTCTATCTGCCCAAGAGCTAAAGTCTTGTTATGAACAATTTGGTGATGCACTCTTTTTGGAGAACATTCGTACCTTCTTAGGCTACTCAAGCGGGAAGAAGGATCGTGAAAACGTCAATGATGCCATTAAGGAGACAGCGGAAAATAGTCCACAGGAGATGCTTGCGCGTAATAATGGCATTACATTTCGAGCCAAAAAAGTCGATATTCTTAATGAAAGGAATCTATTACTAGATCACGCAAGTATTGTTAACGGATGTCAAACCACTATGTGCATAGTTCAATCCGTGAGATCGGATGCCTTCGTTCTTGTTAAAATAGTAGAGATATCTGACTCCTGGGATGTTGCCAAGGCAGCCAACTTTCAAAATAGAGTAGAACAAGTGGCTCTTGATTTAGCTCGATATGTCCGGCCACAGGCTGTAAAGCTTGCAGCAAGTAGAGCGGGTGTTCACGTCGATGACAGGAACGAGTCTGTCTTTGATGTGTTTGATGCTGTATATCAGGAACATGTACGGTATGATGAAATATATTACCTCTTTCTAGGAATATTCAGCCGCACGCCTCGTAATGTTATTAGCAAGAACTACACTGATCTACGAGGTGAATTACTCGAGAGCTTCAAATCGAGAGACCCTTTGGGAGAGGTAACGTTCGATACACTCTTCAAACTCTACAAAGCTGCGAAGGAAGGCCAAGAAGCATCTGAGAAGATGTACACAAACGAATCATACAAGAATATATTCCAAAGATTTTGGCGAGACAATAAACCAGACTATCGTTCGGTTATCACGATACTTGCCGCATGTGGATGCGTTAAAGTAGATATCTACAGTTCTTCTACCGACCTTCAGAAGCTCTCCAATATTCCAACGGTACGGGTGCCATGGCTCACGACGCTTTGGCGAGACGGCGACCGAGGAGGCGGATCGAGGCGAGGTAGAGCCAGCTTTCGGAGTGACGTGGGTTATGGTCATACTCCCGGCTCAACTGGCGGTTGCCGCTCAACCAAGCGTGGGTCCGCTCGACGACCCAGCGCTTCGGTTGCACCTGAAAACCGCGCTGCCCCGGCAGCCGCGCGACAATCTCCAACTCACCCATGCCGTGCTCCGCCATCCAAGCGCCCAACACGCCACGATAGGTCTGGTCAGCCCACACTTTCTTCAGCGCGATGCCCCGCGCTTTGGTCGCCGTAAACACCTTCTTGGCGCCTGCTCCGTCATACGCTCGCGCCGAATGAACACACGCCGTAATCAGCAGGCCCAGCGTATCGGTGAGCAGATGGCGCTTGCGCCCATAGACCTGCTTGCCGCCGTCGAAGCCCCGTTCTGGTCCACCAGCAACACTACTCTTGGCGCTCTGGGTGTCGATCACACCGCCAGTTGCCTCGACGTTCTCCCGCCCTTCGACTTCGACCCGAACCCGCCGGCGCAACGCGTCGTTGATCTGCACCAGAATGCCTTTCTTGGTCCACTTCTGGACGTAGTAATGGATCGTACTCTTGGGCGGAAACGAGCGCGGCAGCAGTTCCCACTGGCACCCGCTCTTCAGCTTGTAGAGCAAGCCGTTGATCACTGCTCGCAGGTCTACCCGCCGCTTCGGTCCGGTCTTGGCCTGCACCTCGACATACGGGCGGATCATCTCCCACTGCTCATCGGTCAGGTCGGTCGGGTAGCGCTCCGAGTGGACAGCGGTGTTCGCCAGTGCTATCATCTTGGCACCCCTCCTGGTCAGACTGTTGGCCTTAGCAACCTCAGTCTACCACCAGTGAGGGGCGTTTACTGTATGAGAACCCCTGGGCTTTGCCCTTACTCTCGTTCCTTGCCACCACTGTTCGAATATTGGAGAGCTTCTCAGACAATTATTGGCTTTCTAGATAAGCTTCGTTCAGTGATTGAGAACGATCGTGCAAGATTTATCAGATATTATCGTTATGCTTTCGAGACTATCGCTAACTACTTACTAACGATCAACTCAGCTAAAGAGGAAAAGGAAATACTGAGAACAATGTACGACGACATTAGAAGCGCTCATTTTAATACACTATATAAGCACATAAGCATAATGGCAGATGGCCGCGAGAATGCGGTTTGATTTGTGCCTTCTGTGACACAGGCGCACATTCGACGGGCTAACAAGCATGCGCAGCAGACCGTCCGGCCGGCTGGATCGGGGCGCTTTTTTGAGAACCGGTGCTATACTCCCTGGTTGCTAACTCATAGCGATTGGGCCACTCCAATCGAAATTTGTGTGCATTATATTGCGCATCTGCTCCTATAATTGAGCTAACCTCATTGGTCACAAGTTAAGGTTTCTAGCCATTTGTCAAGAGCGATTTGTGCCTTTTTTAGGCGAATTTCGAGCCAATTTTGCACCGCGTCAGCGCACATATGTTCGTCTGGCAGGAGAACCATTCAAGCATGACGCTCCGAATATGTCCGAAACCGTGTAAAAGGTCACGTCACCGGATGCAATACGTGTCGCTTGACAAAATAGCAACATGCTTAACTTGTGACCAATGAGCTAACCTTTGCTTAGTGAGATCACTTACTTATTAGGAGACAAAGACATCATGCCTGGTCAGGAAGAGATTGCCCATCAGCAGACTCTCTTAATAACTTATCGTCGTAATCTTGCCCATTATTTGAAGCAGCAGGCGGCTCTTGGTGAAGCCTATGCTCCCCCAGTAGTCTTGCATGGGATAGCTGAGGCACGCAACAACATCTGAAGAATCAAACAAATCTTACGTGAATGGAACGTTTCTGTTGAAGATCATCCTGATGATGGTGATGATCTATTGCCACCGCAGGCGGGCAATCAGTCTCAACCTTTATTTGTCACAGTTGATCGCGTTCTACTAAAACAGGTACTCATACGTCATTTTAGTGAGGAAGAGCTTCGTGATCTCACATTTGATATGAATATAGATTATGAGACTCTACCAGGAACAAACAAAGTAGGCAAAGTCAGAGAGTTAATAGTATATACCGAACGTCATAGCAAGTTCTCGAATTTAATAGAGATTGTACGCATGCTGCGTCCCCATGCATTTGAGAAATAGTACATCTTAATCACCGCCAGGCCGAACCAGGAGAAGCAGGCTTCTATTACAGGAATTGATAATGAGTAATCATGAAATCGAACATCTTCGCAATCTTGAGAAAGCCTATAAAGAGAGATTAAATGTACTTGAAGTGCAATTAGCAAAATATGGTATGAGTTGCCCTCCTTATATTTTAGTCGAAATCGAAAATATTAAGGCACAGCTTTCGAAAATTCAAAGCAGTATCAAAGACTCTCGAAATGAGTTTCTAACAGCGGAACGGCGGAAACTTTATCTCTTTCGAGGGTTTGCTGGTTTTCTTATTGTAGGTCTATTCTTCTTTTTTGGTTTACGTGCCTATGGTATTTCTGTTATTTGGAATCCACCTTGGGCTAAGGAAGAATCTACACCTGCACCTACCAGAGTCATTTCACCAAGTCCTGTTGTAAATGTGAATCCAATATATTCATCACCAAAGTATGTGCCAGAGGATACAGTAAATACATACTTCCACCTTATAGAGAGTGGTCAATATAACGATGCATGGTCTATGCTTACACAAAATTTTCGTGAAAGGCATAATCCTCAAGGATATGATATTTATGTAGAATATTGGCAATACCATAGGCCTGCAAAGATTACAACAAACTCTCTAGGAGAGTCGGGTCAAAGATACGTAATAAGAGTTGAGATAGAGTACTATGATCGACAAGAAGAAGGTACAGATCGATTTCATTTTGCTATGGTTTTCGAAGGAGGACAGTGGAAAATTGATGAGTATTGCGATGAAAGATATGCACCTAAATGCTCTGATGCGGGTTTTTAAATGTGGCCATAGCGGTGTATCAACAGCACCCACCTCAAAACAACCCCGCCCCCTCCCACTTCATCTCCCAGCCAATATCACACCTCCCCTTTAACGACAGGCAGAGGATTACCTTGTGAGGGGTTGGCGTTTCTCCCCTGACGTGAGTTGCATAGAGAAAAAGGGTTGCACGAGCATACCCCTAATTTAACGAAAAGCATTGATAACTCCCCCAACCCCCCTGACCCGGTAGCTCAGAAAATACGTTTTGTGTTTATCCCTGGCTGTGCGGATATCATAACGACCCGGAGCGGGCCTGTACATGTAGCGCGCGTCGGTGGGCCGTTGCTGGATCGGATTGATATTTATGTCGACGTGCCGCGCGTCCAGTATGAAAAGCTGAGCAGTACGCGGCTGGGGGAGCCGTCGGCGGCGATTCGGCAGCGGGTGTGTGCGGCACCGGGGGCGCCAGACGGCGCGGTTTGTCGGGACGCCCGTGTTGACCAATGCCGACATAGAGCCAGCGGAGCTGCGCGTGCATGGCACACTGGATGGGACCGGGCAGAGTCTGATGAAGGCCGCGTCGCATCAGCTCGGCCTGTCGGGGCGGCGGTATCACCGGGTGTTAAAGCTGGCGCGCACGATTGCCGATCTGGCCGAGTGCGAGCAGATCGGCGCGGCGCATCTGGCCGAAGCGATTCAGTACAGGCCGAGACGGGTGGAGTGATGGAGGGATGCGGGATGCATCAGGTATCCAATCCAAGGCGTCGCCGTGCTTCTTCCGCAGTCACACGTGACTGCTCCTGCGACCGTGCCTCAAGCAGTTTCATCAGGGCACTATTCTGTCGCGTTCGTGCGATTTCATCAGCAAAATCGTTGTCTTCTTCATCGTCTTCTGCGACTGCACGGAGTAAAAAGACCTTCCCGTTTGGCAGTCGGAGCAAGACGCCATCATCCGTTGCCAGATCAAGCAACTCTTCCACTGCGTCTACGACGTGCATGAGATCGACGGTTTTCATAGGTGATACTCCCGTCCACGAATGTAGAGCCGATGATGCTCTTTCCAGCCCACGGCTTTCACCAGCACCACTAGGTCGATGACTTCTACATCGTAGAAGATCCGATACTTCCCGACGCGGACTTCCCAGCGGGCCAGTGTGTTGGGGTTCATCGGCTTCCGATTGCGTACCTCGCGTAACGGCTCATAGGTCAACTGGGTGTCAATGGCCGTGGTGATCAATCCCCGCTCGTATTTGGTAAAGTAGGCGATATCTTCGATTGCACTATCCGTGTATTCGATACGGTATGCCACAGGTCGTACCTTCGCATCTATGGTCACCACAGAAAGTATAGCATACTGCTGAGCGCCTATGCACGCCTATCGACGCATCCAGACTCAGTACCCTTCGTGCCTTCGTATCTTTGTGGTGCATCCCTCCTGACCTCACGCTCTGCCCCTTGCTGCTATAATTGAGTTATGCAAAGGCCTGCCTTTCTCATGCCAGGAGGGAAACTCATGACATTACACGTTCTTGCGGAACCCGCTCCGTTGCGGGCTGATAGTGATGGCGTGGTGCGGGTTGGCGACACACGGGTAACCCTCGCGACCATTGTGTGTGCGTTTGATCAAGGGGCAACTGCCGAAACAATCGTACAACAATATCCAACCGTAGCCTTAGCTGATGTCTACGCCGTCATCGGCTACTATTTATCCCGAGGCGAATGAAAAGATGCTATTTTCAGCGCAGCCCTACCTTTCGCCGAGGCATGTACACTCTCTGGCTATTTTCTGGTATAGTTCTCAGGATTACCCGACCAGAGCAGTAGATGAAAAAGGCCGCAGGTCAGGATGCACGATTATCTCTTCTTCAGCGTCATCATCCCCACATACAACCGGCGTAGGGCATTAGAGCAAACAGTGCAATGTGTGTTTCACCAGCACTATCCTCGCCAGTGCTATGAATTAATCGTAGTCGATGATGGTTCAACTGACGGTACAGTCGATTATCTACGACAACTTGCTCGTGAAGACAAACTCCGCTTTATCAGCCAGCGTAATGCTGGCCCTGCTGCTGCGCGTAACAACGGTGCGCGGATAGCCCGGGGTAAGATACTGGCCTTTACAGATGATGATTGCCAGCCTGAACCGGGCTGGTTAGCCGCACTGGCTGCCAGTTATAACTGTGTGCATATCCAGAACTGTGTTGCCGTTGGAGGCCCGGTACGCAATCTGCTAAACGATCACTGGTTGTATCAACTGGCTGCCGTACAGGAACAGCATCGCAGTAATGATGTAGAATCGCCCGAGTTTCTCGATACCGCCAATGCTTCGTATCTTCGGACAGTGTTTTTCGAGTTGGGGGGCTTTCGGCAATTCCTGACGTTTCCTGGCGGCGAAGATACCGACCTGAGCCTGCGTTGCGTTATGGCAGGTTATACGCTGCATAGTACACCTTGTGCGATAGTCTGGCATGCTGGTCGTACCTCGTTAAGCCACTTGCTAAGACAATGCTGGTTGCGCGGCGTAAGTGAGGGCTACATCCGGGTGTTACATCCAGCATTTCGTGCTTTTCCTCCTGCCAGGAAATGGAGCGGAGTGGTGCATTTATGGCTTAATCGGCTGGTAGCAACATCAGATAGTGTTCCTCTGATTATTCGTCCGCCAATTAAAGGTTTTATAATGACCCTACGTATAGCTCTGATCACATTAAAAGAGATGCATTTTTTTATTAATGTTATACTACCACGTCAGGCTGTACGTTATTATGCACAGCATTCTCGCTTGCAAGTTGGAGCATACCTGGTGATCGACAGTCTATGTTATCTACTCCGTTGGTTAGGTCGTGTAGCCGGTACATTTCGATGTGTTGTGCATGAAACAGGTTGGCAGTGCATAGGGAAAGACGCTGCTCAATGACAAGACGTACGTGGACGGTACCTGTTCACCGTGTCTTATGCACCCATTGAGTTTATCGGCATATGTACGCCGCGGCGTACCAACCCCACCATCTGAAATGACAACTGCGCGCACAATAGCCCAGAACACATTTTACCTGACCAGTAGCCATATCGCTATGCGCCTTGTGGGTTTGGGTGAAGTGATGGCGTTGACTCGCTATCTGGGGCCAGAGGTATATGGAGTCCTCATGTTGGCCTATGCTTACTGGGGCCTGTTTGCTCTGATTGCCGAGGCCGGTATCGATGTTACTCTGGTGCGCGAGGCCAGCCAGAACCCGGAGCGACTGGCGCACCTGGTGTGTAACGGTATGCTCGTGCGCACCTTGATTGCACTGCTTGCTTATCTGATAGCAGTAGCCGCCTTACCATACCTGGGGTATGATGCGTCTCAACGAGAGATATTCAGCTTTACCCTCGTGCTGTTGTTTTTTTCACCGCTTGCGGTGACACGGATCATCTTTCCGGTATTGCAGCGAATCGGACTGATGGTTATGCTTGACCTGATTGGCCAACTTTTGCATACGACCCTGATTCTGAGTGCTGTACTGCTACAGGGGCATATCACCCAGATTGTTGGAATGCAAATCATAGCAACGGCCCTGACGCAGATCGGCTATGTTTATTACGCCTGGCAGATTCTGCCCCGCCCGTTCTTGATCCAGATAGACTGGCGTGTGTCGCTTATGCTGTTTGGCCAGTCATGGCCGATTCTGCTCTCCAGCCTGCTAGCTAGTGCCTATCTGCCGGTCAGTCGTCTGGTTGTGGGCCACTTGATCGGCAGCGCCGACGCGGGGATCTATGCCGTTGCACTGAATCTTGTGGCAATCTTCAATGTATTGCCAGCATTCTATTTTACCTCGGTCTATCCACTGCTTGCCAGAGCATACACAACAGATAGAGATTATTTCCGTCGGCTCTATCGGTTCAGCTTCAAGATAATGATGACGTTTATTTTTCCAGTGGCCCTGCTGATGAGTCTGACCGGAAACGAGTTGATCCGCCTGTATGCCGGCCCAGACTACCTGGCAGGTACGACGATATTTGTAGTGATGGCATGGACAGCCATACTCATATTTGCCGGAAAAGTTCTATATTATCTAATCCTGGCAACACACCAGCAACATATTCTGCCCTGGGTGGCTTTTGTATTTCTGAGTGGGCAACTCGGGGGGATGGTGTTCCTGCTGCCATTCATGGGTTTGATAGGCGCTGCTCTGACAACGCTGGTTATGCATATCGTTATTATGGGTATCTATGCATCCCTCACTGCCACACGTGCTTATGTGCTGGAATGTTTCTCCATCAGCATTCGCCCGGCTCTGATTGTTCTATTGATTGGTGCAGGGTTGCAAGCTTTCCATCTGCCAGCCATCGGAATCTGGCTGGTCGGATTGCCGGTGTATAGTATCTTGATTATTATGTTCGGCGGAGTCAAGTACGAAGATATACATAGCATTCGCCAGATCATGCACGAGGATTTGAAAGGAGATGGAGCCTATGTGTAATTCACACTGTGTGGATTGGATAAAGTGCCACTTGACTGCCTCGGAAGTATGCGGCAAACGGGTGATTGAAGTTGGCTCATTTGATGTAAATGGCAGTGTGCGACCAGCTATCGAGATGTTGCTTCCATTAGAGTATGTTGGCACGGATATGCGGCCTGGCCCTGGTGTTGATGTAGTCTGCTCGGCTGAGAATCTTGTCACCCACTTTGGGCAACATAGTTTTGATATTGTGGTGACCATCTGTGCGCTTGAACACATCCGGCATTGGAAGCAGGCTCTGTCAAATATGAAGCAGATCTGTGTACCGGGAGGGCTGATACTGGCTATTGCTCCTGTCCGGTGGCCATTTCATGCATACCCTAATGATTTCTGGCGCTATTCCGAGCAAGATATGTGCGCTATTTTTGCTGATATGACTATGCTAGAAATTGAAGCCCATTCTACAGTCCATGCAAATGTCTATGTCAAGGTACAGAAACCATTGACATTTGCCGAGTGTGATTTATCGAATTATCGTCTGTTTTCGATCATTACCGGGACGCGTGTGCTGGACATTCGTGCCAGACATTATCTGACTTTTCACTTTGCCAGGATACTCTTGGGATATAGCCTGCAATATATCGATCCACGAGTCGCCAGGGTACTCATTTATATTATTATGGGAATAAAAATCAAGCTGATTGATCCACTACGACGCCTGGTAACATGTGTATAAAGATAGGTACACATGACATGCACCTGTTGTCTGAACAGTTGCCACTGTTGTATGTGGTTATCTTGAACTGGAATAATCCGGCAGACACACTGTACTGCCTGAAACATGTAGCGCAGAGCCGTTATGCACATATGCATGTAGTCATTGTCGATAATGGTTCGACGGATGACTCGGTGGAGCAGATTCATGCAGCCTTTCCGGACTATGCCCTGTTGCAAAACCTGGAAAACCTTGGCTATGCCGGTGGCAATAACACTGGTATGTGGTACAGTCTGGAGCATGGAGCAGACTATATTGTTCTCCTCAACAACGATGCATTTGTCGAGCCAGATACACTGAGCCATCTGGTTATGGCGGCAGAGCGTGATAGCAACATTGCAGCAGCAGGGTGCAGAGTACGATTGTATGACACCCCGCGGCGTCTCTGGGCAGCGGGCGAAGTTTTTCCAGACGGTTTATATCCGCTGGATGATGGTTTTTTTGATACGCCGCGCGACATTTCGTATGCATCTGGTTGTTGTATCTTGCTACGCCGGGCGGTGCTTGAGCAGATCGGCCTATTTGAGCCATTGTTCTTCTGCTACTTCGAAGAAAAAGACTGGTGTTTGCGTGCTAGCAATGCTGGATACCGCATCATATACGTTCCAGAGGCAATCGTGTACCACCGGGTGTCTGCAACGGCTGGGAAGCAATCACCGCTCTATTATTATCTGCTGGTGCGCAACTTTTTGTATATGTCAGAGCGGTATGGACGGATTGGTACGCACCTGTGGCGCTGGCATGACGCATTTCTGGTGTGGCTGCACTGGTTCTTGCGCGTTATGATATCTTCGGATAGGGCACGTTGGCAGCGAGGATGGGCGGTGACACGAGGAGTAATAGATTTCCTGCGAGGGCGCTTTGGTCCCCCGCCAGAGCGGTTATAAACCGGACTGCCCCTACCATAGTAGGGGCAGCGCACATATTCTGCAAACAGGAACCGACTAGCGTCGAATCATAGGCAGGTAAACTGGTGCTGGTTCCAGGGTGAGATCCAGGTCAGTCACTTCGGGCGGTACCCCGACGATAGGGCTGACGGTTGTCTGATATCCTGGTGCCTGCACCACCACATACCAGCATCCACCGGCAACATCCCAACCATAGCGCCCATTTGGGGTGGTTTGCTGGGGGTTCAGAGGTGGATCAATGCGCCCCGTATCTGAATCTGCAATGATACCCAGTGAACCCTGCGGATCGCGTGCTGCGGGCAGCGACGACCAGTCATTGCCGGGGCGAGTATCAACCGTATGACAGGTGTCTGGGCGGTTATCAATGGCACTTGTCTTTGGCTCGCCGTTGGGTATCTCGAACAATTGTACTCGTGCGCCTGGAACAGGATCGCCACTTCTGGCATTGGTAACGACACCGCTGGGATCATAAAGCACAATTTGCCCGATTGGAGTCTCCTGGGTACTTCCGGAACAGGTTGTGCGGACACTCAGGTTACCGCGTTGAACATCGGCCTGGGGTATAGTTGCCTCATAGGAATTGGTCTGGCCGATGCGTAACATGGGATAATTTCTGGTGACAGTTGTTGTTGTCAGGTGCAATGTCATATTAGATGGACTACCACTCGAACATATGATACTGCGGGTGATCCGAATAGCGCTACGGGAACTACTGAGCATGCTCACAGTAATTTCACCTGTTTTGGGATTACTAGTAATACTACCGACACTCGACTCGGCGGCTGCCAGCGGTGCCCGAGGTCGCTCCAATTGCGCATTGATGCCTGATCTCACCTGGTTACTATTGACAATGACCGATGTAGCTGTCTGGGCAGAGGCAACATCATCGTACCATTCGCTAGCATAGCCAGCAGACTGAAACAAAACGACATATCTGCCTGGCGCAAGGCCATCGATCTGATAGCGGCCCTGCTGGTCTGTTGTGCCAGATTTGCGGAAGAACAGAGTGTCTATTGTATAGACCTGTACCTGCGCTCCCAGTTTGGGATTTCCATCTGCTTGTACTAACCCGGCAATACTTCCATTCCGTTCATACGCCAGCGTAGCGAAGTTGCTTAGTGAATAGTACGACATAGCGACGTAAGGGACAGACACCAGGCCCAATGCGATCGATAAGATGATAGCAATACGACGAAGGGGCATCTTTTCAACCTTCCTTTCGATGCTCTACTTATTCCTGATCCAGATCCTGAGGAACGATGCGATAGCCATGGTTCACTGCTGAAAAGCGAACATATGCTGGTAATGACACATCACTAAAGCTTATATACACTGGTCGCTGGTGATCCAGTGCTGTATTGATAAGAGCAATTCGCGTTTCATAGGAAGTAAAAAACACATTTACGACAGCCACATCGGGTCGCATGTTTTCGACAATTTGATAATAGCGCATTGTATCGGCCTCGCCCCAGCGTGCAAAATAGAGTGCAGAAGGAGGAACAGACGTTAGACGCTGTTGTGCTTCATGGGCAGGTTGCCAGGCTGTGCGCATACTGGCATACGGAGCATTGAATAACAACAGTGCCAGCGGTAGCAGTAGAGCCAGACGTGCAACGTGAGGCGACATATTATGATCAAGCACCTGGACACCAGCACCGAGAAAGATTGCCCAGACAAGATAAACCGGCAAAAACATGGTTGCTTTATCGAATGCGCCATAACTTATAAAGAACAGCGCATGCAGTACCAGCACCAGAAGCAAGCCGATTGTCAAAATGCGATCGCGTAGCCACAATTCCCAGATGCCCCAGAGTCCTAGAGGAAAGCCGACGCCCAGAAACGCAGCGACCAGCCAGCGCAGAAATTCGAACGACTCGACCAAAAAATTGCTCATCAGGTGGCTAAACAGCAACGGCGCAAATTGCTTCCCCGATAGATAGTCCAGAATTTCCCCTGGTGTACTCAGGTTAGCAGGGTGGAACACCCCCATAGCATCGAAAGCACCAGCGTTGACAAACGCTGGTGCTGCTGCCGACCGCACAGGCAGATAGAGCAAGGGAGTGAGGGCCAGAATAAATACGCCACTGATTATAATAATATACCTGAAGGTTAAATGACGACGGTGCGAGGTAGCCAGCGCGATCACCAGCAAACCGGGCCACCACAATAGTGTTGCCGGGTTATTCACCAGTGATACCCCCAGGATAGCGGTAGCGCCCACCAGATGGAGAACGTTGCCACTTTGCCGCCAGTTCCAGAGGAGCAACAGCAGAGCCGCCAGAAAGCACCCCTGCAATGTATAGACCTCAGCAATAACAGAAACTGACCACACATAAAAACACAACCCAAAACTCAAACCTGCCACCAGTGCCGGTATACGATGCCGATAGATCTGGCGGCAGAGTATCAGCAAAAGCCAGACCGTGCCAGCAGTGGCAAGCGCAGAGAATAGATTACTCCGATAGCCTATATCTTCAATAGGGAGATAGAGAAAGAGATGCAGCAGCATAAGATGAACGACATAACCAGGGGCATGTGCTACCCCAAGGCTATAAGCTGCAGTTGCAATTTCAGCGCTGTCGAGTGTATAGACAGTAGGTGCCAGGGTGACACAGTAGACTGCTGTGATAGCGAGGACAGCGAGTATATCATAACGAAGCACATATAGGAGAGCCAGCCTCTGGAAACGCCGCTCATACGTATGTAGACTTTGTTGTTGCAAAGACATGTTCTCAGCTACAGTATCTCAAATATACCTATACCTAACAGGACGTACGCGGTGGTTGGATCAAACCAGACGTTTGATGCGGATGAAAGGTCTATTTCGCCTGCGGCAGCGTGGAATGATCTATTTTTTCCAACATGTTTCGCCTCCGGCGAAACATGTTGAAAAAAGATGGGTTTCTTCCACCCTGCCGCCTGCCGTGAGCGTGTCGAACGGGAGGCGATATCCGCTCGGAGATAGGAGTTATGTGGTTGATGTTCAAACCAGCCGTTTGACTGAGCGAAAGATCTGCTTCGTCTACCGTTCGACAGTCTTATGATCCGTATGTCGAACAGGGGGCGAAGCCCAACCGTTGGACGGGCGACTGCACAAATCTTATAACAAAAATATGCTCTGATTATAACACAATCTATCTAAATAATCTGACCAGAAGTAATGAGTGAACATAACATGATATGCATATATTCATCTTATTAAAGCTATTCTGGTATTCCACCTGATACATGCTTTGCTCATTCGTATCTGAAATGCTGTTATATATAATACCGGATTAGTCTTAAGCTATGGTATACTGACGGCGATAACAATAGGCAGACAAATAATAGCAGTACTCGCTGGTTTACGTCTTATGCCATATTTTAAGACAGTCGGGCTTCCGACAGATGATCATGCGTAGTCTATCACCATTAGTGACGAAATCATTCCTGACAGGTGCAATGAACATAAACACGATTCTGCAAAAGCGTATTGTCGAATGGAGATATCTCTCACCTCTGACGATCTCGCTTCTGGGGGGACTGTTTGCTTTGCTGATATATCTGAGCGTTGCGTGGTTTTTGCTACCTGCTTATGCGCTCTGGTCGCCGGATGAAGGAGCAAAACTTCTGCAGCTGCAGAGTCTGGATGTGGAAAATAGACATCTGGTTTACACCATTCCCTACCACGGGCGCACATTTGATCCCGAATTACGGTTTGCGCAGTGGGAATTGCTCCGCATCCGTGATGATCAACTCTCTTTTGGGCGACTGCCAATTTTTCCTCTGGTAAGCAGGCCCTTTGTCTCCATGCTTGGTTTGCATGGCCTGTATATTCTGCCAGCGCTGGGTGGAAGTCTTATCAGTGTATTAGTATTGCGGCTCTGGCCTGATCTGTCGCCAAAGCTTCCAGTGTGGCTTCTCGTGGCGTTTGGTAGCCCTGTGTTTATTTACGCGACTCTATTCTGGGAACATACTCTGGCAACGGCGCTGGTGCTGGCAGGGAGTATGCTGGTGTTGCGGATAGATCCTATTGTCCGTCCGTGCATCCAGCAGCGCCTGCTGTGCTGGTTTTGCATAGCTATGTTGTTTGCTGCGAGTGCCTATATTCGCCCGGAAACTATCTTATTGACTGGTGCGCTTCTTGCCAGTGTCTGGTTGTTAACCCCGAATAAGCGTTGGAGTGTCTTCTATACGGGCGCACTGATGAGTATACTGCTGTTACCCTATTTTCCGCTCCACCAGATAATGTTTGCGGGGCAAGCGCTTCCAGATAATGCATCGCATATTTTTGTGCCATTTGCCTATATTCGCGGAGCAGGCCTGCAGGCTATTTCTGATCTTTTTGTCGGGCCATTTACGCATGGTGCCGTTAAGACAGGCTGGTCAGGATCGGTCTGGGGGGCAGCGGCAGTTGTGGCTATCGGATGTGGTTTTTGCTATCAGGGTGTATGGCGGAATACTATGCTTTTTGTGGCGCTGGCACTTAATGTAATGATTGCAGCATTTTTTTTGATGCTCCCAGAATATTACCGTTCGGGGCATGGTCTATTATTTACGACACCGTGGGCAATCCTGGGCCTTTGTCGGTCGCGTGAAATCTGGGGCAGTCAATCCTATTATTTGCGGGTTTGCCTGGTCAGTGTTTTCCTGGGATTGGCGGTGTATGCTCTGGCTATTCTTGTGTTACGGGGTAGTAGTCCGCATGGCGGGTTGCAGTGGGGGACACGTTTTGCCCTGAGTTTCTACCCCCTGTTGGCCATTTTAGCCCTCTGGAACTGGGATAGCCAGCGTTACAATAATGCATTGCTGGCGTCGATGATTCTGCTGATTGTACTGGGATTCGGATTTCAGGTACGTGGATTGTGGACAATCTGGAACGACAAATGGTTCAATGGGAGGCTTAATCAAACAATTGCTGATCTGCCAGAAAGTTATATCCTGTCTGATCTAAACTGGCTGCCGTTGAATGCTGCACCTATCTACAATCAAAAAGTCTGGTTTGTGGCTGAAACACCAGAAAGCATAGATGCCTGGGTTGACCAGGCTGCCAGACAGAATCTCTCTGGCTTTGGTGTTGTAACAATGCAAAACACGGTGATGGCCAATGTGCTAGAGAGAGTACTCGCAGAACATGCTTTTCAGGTAGTCGCAGTGAATAATGATATGAATTCTGCGCTTATTTTGCATATACGCGCCAGAGAATATGCCAGAGCAGATCGGACATCGTCGGAACAGTCACCTATATGTGCTTTTCCTGTGGGGGAACCTGTCTGGTGCGTAACCGTTCAGGTGGGGTGGTCGGGAGGGGCGTTGCCCCTGGCGGAGTCTCTCTTTTCGGCCCGTTGTGGCGGCTTTGCCGCCACAACGGGCCGAAAAGAAGGTTTTGCGGAGGCCGGAGGCCCCCGCTAGCGCAGGTACCGCCTGAACGGTTACGTCTGGTGCAATAATGTTATTGTCAGAAAATAGACAATCTGGATCTACTGTCTGGCCGGAACTTCTACCGCGCCCACAGGTGTCGGTCATTATTCCCAATACTGACTCGCTTCAGATCGATGTCATTATACAAAAACTGAAGCACCAGACAGTTGCTCTGCGTCTGGTTGAGATTCTGGTTATTGGCAGTGACCGACCAGGTCTGGTGCATACCGATGAACAGGTACGTTTTGTACCGTTAGCAGACCCGGCCTGTGCATCAGATAAGCGCAATCGTGGTATGCAAGAAGCGCGGGGGGATATTTTCCTCTTTCTTGATGATGACTGTTTGCCCACGCCAGATCTTATTGCACGGCATCTTGCTCGACATAAGCAAGGAGAAAAGATCGTTGGTGGTGCAGTGGCATTTGCAAGTGGTCACTATTTGCAACTGGCGGATAATCTTTCTGCTTTTCATGATCTATTACCTTACACGGCTGATGGTGAGCGTACCTATCTTTGTACATCCAACCTGAGTGTGCATCGCCTGGTCGTTGCCCATGCCGGGCTACTGGAATCGCGCAAGAATCGTGCTGAGGATCTAGACTGGACCGTGCGCTTCCGGGCGCTTGGCTATCGTCTCTGTTTTGAATCAACTGCCCTCATTATTCATAACCCGACCCGCTTTACCGCCAGGGATCTGTGGTGTCACTGGTTCTATGATGCACCTGCTACACTCAAGATCCGGTTACGGCATGCGCGATTGCTGCGAACGCCCTATCTCGCCCGGTTTCGCTGGTCGTTCTTCTGGTTGGCACCTGTTATTGCTGCGTGGTCTACCTGGAAGACATTCGCACATATCCGTACGATCATCCTTTACTGGCATACTCTGCCACTGGTTTATGTTACAAAACTGGTATGGTGCTGGGGAGCCTTTGCCTACTTTCCACGCGAGCAAGAAAGGGAGTTGCCCTATGTCTCGAACTGAGGTCGCTGTTATCATTATCAATTGGAAACTGAAAGAACAGACACTGGCCTGCATCCGCTCAGTAGAACAGTCTACACATCCGTGCCGAGTTATTGTGGTTGACAATGGATCAGACGATGGTTCAGTCGAATATCTGCGAGAACACGCGCCGAATGTGGAGTTGCTCGCTCTGTCAGTCAATATCGGTTTTGGGCGTGCATGCAACCGCGCTATTAGCTATGCACTCAAAGATGCAGAGTGCCAGTATGTCTGGATGTTGAACAATGATGCCGTGATTGCCCCTGATGCGCTAGAGGCTTTACTCAAGGCAGCAAGGCTTTATCCTCACGCAGGCATCCTGGGTTCGAAAATTTATTACCATGATCGTCCTGATACGTTCTGGTATGCCGGTGCCCGGCGGCGGCGTTATGTTCTGGCAGTGACAGATACGGGCCGTGGTCAGGTAGATCGGGGGCAGTTTGAAACCATTCGCGAAGTCGACTACGTATTTGGTGCAGCTATGTTCATTCGCCGTGAGGTGCTTGAGACTGTTGGCAGCTTTGATGAGCAATTTTTTCTCTACCTGGAAGACCTGGATCATTGCCTGATAGCTCAGCAGGCCGGGTTTCGCTTGCTCTTTGTGCCTAAAGCGCATATCTGGCATAGTGTTTCTGCGAGTACCCGGCAAGAACCCGGTGTACGTCGTTACCATATGGTGAAGAGTACCTTGCTTTTCCTAAGAAAACATACGACAACAGACTCGTTTGTGTTTGTGCTGCTTTTCTGGTCTCTGGTATATGTGCGTTTTCTCTTAGTAGATCTCTTGCATGGACAGGTGTCGATCCTGGGCTTCTATTATATTGGTCTGCTTCATGGACTGCGCGATATCTTAAAGCCGCGATCGGATCTGATGCCATGTATGTGTGATATGTATAGCGATGGCAATACAACCAGTCTTTCGTCGGACTAATTTTATATTTCAATTGCTGGTACGCCAGGTATTCCGGCAGTATGAACGTCTGATAGCCAGGCGTTTTCATCGTGCCTACTATGCCACTGCTTCGAACTGGACGAACACCTATTTTGGCTACCGGATCCTTCAGTTTCCTGGTGATATGTGGCTCTACCAGCAATTGATCGTTCGCGACCGGCCAGCATTTATGATCCAGACTGGTGTAGCCTCAGGTGGTTCGCTGTTGTACTTTGCACATTTGTTTGATCTCATCCAGGCTAGTGAAACAGCCGTGGTGGTTGGTGTCGATATCCAGCTTTCTGATACAGCACGACAACTGAACCATCCCAGGATACGCCTGGTTGAGGGTGACTCGACTGACACACGCACTGTACAACAGGTTGCAGCCTACCTGCCGAGTGTTGCTGGTATGGTTTCGCTCGACTCAGCGCATAGTTGTACTCATGTGTTGCGTGAAATTGAATGCTACCAGCATTTTGTGGCCACAGGCTGTTATATGGTTGTCGAAGATACAAATCTTAACGGGCATCCTGTCTGGCAGAACTATGGTGCCGGACCATTCGAAGCGGTAGAACAATTCTTGCGAACCAACAAGGATTTTGTTCGCGATAATGAGATCTGGCGGCGTAATCTCTTTTCGTTTCACCAGTATGGCTGGCTCCGGCGTGTGCGTTAGGCAGGGGTTGAATTAAAGATGACGTTATACGATTTTCGTGTCGATCCGACCGATATGACAACATCGGCAGCCTGGCAGATCCACTGGACAGCCGATGCTCACCGGGTGTTAGAAATCGGCTGTGCCACCGGGTTTGTTAGCCGCCATCTTGTGGCACGAGGCCAGGAAGTTGTAGGGGTCGAGTGTAATCCTTCAGTTGCGGATCTTGCACGTACAACCTGTCAGCATGTGATTACTGGTGATATTGAAGAAGCTGTTGTGCAGGCCCAGATTACACAACGATTCGATGCGGTGTTACTGGGCGATGTACTCGAGCACCTGCGTGCTCCAGGCGCATTGCTGGTTACTATCCGCCAGCGCTGGCTTCAACCAGGTGGATGGGTTGTACTGTCGGTTCCTAATTCCGGGCACTGGATCTTTCGGCGTGAGGTGCTACAAGGGCGCTTTCCGTACCGGCAGTACGGGTTGTTTGATCAGACGCATCTGCGGTTTTTTACGTGCAATTCGCTTTACCAGATGATTCATGACAGTGGATATACAGTTGTGAAGGCAACAAGCACGATCAATCATAATAGTCATGATGATCTGACCTTTGCCTCGCTACGGTGGTTCTATCGCAATCGTCCGGATTTTCGTCGGCTCATGAATGCCCTGGAGTATCGGCTGTCTCGTTTATTTCCAACCCTGTTTACTTACCAGTTTGTGCTGTGCATCTGTCCGATCAGGCAGTAGCATGATGGCAAACTGGCATTCTGGTACTCATGTGACGATACAACCGTTCCTGAGTGTGATCATTCCAACGTATAACAGGCACGATACTTTATTACGCGCATTGCGTTGTATTTTTGCCCAGACCTATCCTTCTACCTGTTACGAAATCATTGTGGTAGACGATGGGTCACAGGATGATACTCCTGCCACATTGCGTCAGCTTGCCAGCCAGGGGCGGCTCACCGTGCTAAGCCAGGCAAACCGTGGTTCTGCTTCGGCACGTAATGCCGGAGCATGCATAGCGCGTGGTGAAGTGCTGGTTTTTACCGATGATGACTGCCTGCCAGAAGCAGGCTGGCTGGCTGCCCTGGCTGTCAGTTATACTGAATATGGTGTAGCGCCCCCTGCGGGTGTAGGTGGGTTGATTAAGAATCGGGACGAAGGGCACTGGCTACACCGTTTTGCGGTTGTACAGGGGCATCACCAGAGCAACGCCGCTGATATGCCTGATTATCTGGATACGGCCAATGCTTCGTATCAGCGAGACGTTTTTCGATCTATGGGTGGTTTCCGTGAAGTTTTTGTGGCAGGTGAAGACACTGACCTGGGCCTGCGCTACAAAGCAGCGGGCTATCGTCTCATCACTAATAGCCAGGCTGTTGTCTGGCATGTCGGGCGTACTTCGTTACGTAGTTTGCTGGCTCAAGCATGGCAGCGGGGCCAGGGAGACGCGTTGTTGTATCTGTTGCATCCGTCGGTTTTTACTGCGCCGTCTGTTAACAGGCTGCGCTGGTATATACAACGGGCATGTAAGCGTCTGATCTATGGATCAGTACATATGCCGTCGCTGGTGCGCCCGGTTGCATATGCATCTGCTGCGGCAGCCTATGCGGCATTGCTTTCACTGAACGAACTGGCCCACTTTATGCGGCATATTCAGCCAGGGCAGTACAGGCGCTACCGGCTTAAGACACATGCTCTATGGTTGATCGGCCTCTACCTGGTGTTGGAGTGGGTGTACTTTCTGGTACGATTATCGGGGCGTGTTGTGGGTATATTCCGCTGGAACTACCGGCAGGTTCAGCAAGCGCAGAGGTGAGAAAATGACCGGGGTGAGCGTGATATTGCCGACTTATAACCGGGCACATCTAGTCGCACGTGCTGTGCAGAGCGTTCTCTCGCAGACCTATCGAGATTTTGAACTGGTGGTTGTTGACGACGCTTCGGACGACAACACTCGTGATGTGCTGTCTCAATTTACTGATCAGCGTTTGTGTTATATACGTCACCCCGAACGGCGCGGTGCAGCGGCAGCCCGAAATACAGGTATCGATGTCAGCCAGGGGGAGTATATTGCATTCCAGGACAGCGATGATGAGTGGCTGCCAGAGAAACTTGCACAGCAACTCAAGATGATCATGCAGGCCGGGCCAGAAACCGGGGTAATCTATTGCCGTTTCCAGCGTGTTTATGAGGGCAAACGGAGCTATTACCCGTCTGTACTACGCACAGGTATAAGTCATCTACCTCTGGCCACGCGTAAGTTAAGTGGTGAGCTATACCTAGCGCTACTCCAGGGCAATTGGATTACAACCCAGACGGCACTCGTACGGCGGGTGTGTTTTGAACAGTCTGGCAGCTTTGATCCACAACTCAAGCGATTTCAAGACTGGGATCTGTGGCTGCGGTTGGCACAATACTACCGTTTTGGCTATCTCGGCCATGTGCTGGTACGGACATACTTTAGCCCGGATAGCCTGTCTGCTGATTCCGATACGCTTATTCCTGCATTCGAGCGACTAATACGGAAGCATGCCACGGGCACGCGCCTGGGGCGGTATCTGGTGGCTCAATACTGGTATGCGTTGGGAAGCTATGCATGTCGGGAAGGACAGCGTAACCAGGGAGTCTACCATTTCATTCGTGCGGTCAGGCTGTGTCCTTTTAATATGACCTACTGGCTTGCGGCTCTGGCAGCCATGGTTGGTTTGCCGGTCTATGCCAGGCTTGCACCGCTGGTTGGAGGATATTAACCTGGCTTAGGAATGGTTGCCGGTTACTTTACCGTTTGGTTAGACGATACGTCACCATCCGTATGGCGACGTCTGGTTCATCTATTATTTGACAGGAGTTACGCGGTGGTCGTATCAAACCAGACGTTTGATCGGATGAAAAGTCTGTTTCGCCTGCGGCAGCGTGGAATGGTATATTTTTTCCAACATGTTTCGCCGTAGGCGAAACATGTTGGAAAAAGATGGTTTTCTTCCACCCTGCCGGAGGCGAATCACAGCCTGTGGCAAGGCGACCGCGTAACTCGTGTCATTTGAAAGGTATTGATGTACGGTGCAAGGCCTGGAACATGTGACAGCACTTATTGTGAACTATAAAACGCTCGACCTGACTGCACGGTGCGTTGAGAGCTTTCTGGCGGCTTATCCCACTGTAATGTTGATGGTCATTGACAATGGATCACATGATCCATCGACCGAGTATATCCGCACAGTAATTGATCAGCATGCGCATGTGTTGGGTATTTTCAATACCAGAAACATGTATCATGGCCCGGCGATGCACCAGGGAATAGTGGCAAGTGACACACGTTATATCTTCACGCTGGACTCAGACAGTGTTGTACTGCACACAGGATTTCTGGAAGAAATGCTGACTCTGTTTTCCGATCCAGCCACATATGCAGTTGGTAGCCTGCGTTTTATGAATCGTTTTGGCTTTGATCTTCCACCAGGCAGCAGATACTATACACGCTATATCCATCCATCGATGATGCTTCTAGACCGAAGTAAATATTTTACGCTCAAGCGTTTTGTTCATCATGGCTCACCGTGCCTGAAAAACATGCATGCAGCACAGCGCCAGGGGTACCGGCTGTGCGATTTTCCGGTGGAGGATTTCTGCTTGCACCTGGGACGAGGCACCTGTTCACAATATGGGTATGGGTTAAGTGTCAGAACACTGATCGAGTCATATATCAGCAAATGGCTTTCTTCACGCTAAAGACATTACTAATCGAGCCGTTTTGTACTGGCACACGCCTTCATAAACCCCTGCTAGGGTTATTCTGCCTGATAAATAGTCTGGTGTTGTTTAATGCACTATTCCATTTTCATCGGGTTGGCTACGATACGTTAGATGGACATATGCCCTATATCGCAGCGCTTGGAACGTTTCACCTTCCGGATGCTGAAACCAGCAGATCGTTCTTTTCTCCACCCCTGCCATATGTTTTTCCGGCGCTGGTGCATTTTCTTTTGACTTCGATCACATCATTCACTGGTTGGGATACGCTGTCTCTTGATATTGCCTGCAAAGCCGGACAAATGCAGAATGTAGTGTTTTCGTTGGGGCTGACATTTGCTCTGCTGAAAATCTGCAACACTCTGTATCCGGACGACATCTGGTTCAAATTCGGGGCGCTGGCGTTGCTTGGCATAGTGCCTGTCTATTATAAGAGCTTTGCATTTGTTCGCGGTGAACCGCTGGTTGCCTTCCTTGCGCTGGTTGTGATTTACCAGGTATGCAAACTTCTCTTTGCACAGTACGTTTTATATTCCCGAACCAGTTTTATACTGCCGGGTTTGACTCTAGGATTGCTGGCACTAAGTCGTCAGTGGGGCATTCTGCTGTTTCCGGCGCTAGCTTTCTGGGTGTTGCTGCTACGGGTATACCAGGGAAGGCAGAGCGGTGCATTGGGGCGTACTGTGTTGCAGAGTCTGTGTCTGGCTATATTGATCGGGGGATGGTTTTATGTGGTGCTGGCATGGCGTTATGGCAGTCCACTGGCCTTTAATCGTGATCCGTCGCCGATATTTAGATTCTCAAACCAGCCTGCTACATTTTACACTGGTATAGGGCTAGATCAGCTTTTTCGGGCGCCGGTTTACCCTGCTTTTGCCAACCAGTTGATACCAGTCTTTTTTTCGGAAACCTGGGGAGACTACTGGGCACACTTCGTCTACACCAGATCGCACACCATTTTTGCATCAGACAATGGGGTAAGCCTGAACTACCTGGGACGCGTCAATTTTGTCTCGCTTGTGCCGACTATAGTTCTGACAGGTGGAATGATAACCGGCTGTGTGCATATGCTGCGGTTTATCAGGCCATCTAATCGTGTATCTTCAGACCTGGCTGAGTCGCTAGAGCGGAAGGATATGCTCAACCGGCATGCTTTCTTCGGCTTGCTGGTGATAAGTATACTGATCTCTCTGGGTTCCTATATCTGGTTCTTGATAGGGTATCCCAATCCGAGAGGTGATACAGTCAAGGCTACATATATGCTGCATATCTTTCCGTTGCTTGCCATCCTCGCCAGCGAATTTCTGCGGCAGGTGCGCAGCCGTAGTGTCGCTCTGTATTGGCTGCTTATGGGGCTGTTACTGCTGGTTTTCCTGCATAACCTGCCGGTTGTGATCACCCGTTTTATCACACCGCTGCCGTTTTTGTATGACCGGTGACGTGCTGGATGCGACCGAAGTGTTAGAAACAATAGCCAATGACCAGGCCTTGCTCGCGGGCGAAGCCGCCGCGTGCCCAGCTAATTAGCTTGAATGCTTTGGTGCCCTGAGTCAGTGTTGTTTCATCTTCTCAGTCACCAGCGATTTGCTCGGTATAGAATATAGAATCTCTGGATTTCTTCCTGGCTTGCATCGGCGGGCAGTGTATACAGTTCTATGTATCTGGCCAAGGCGATCCCGTATCAATCGAGAAGGGTGGAGTGAATGGTACAGCGCAAAGCACAGGGATCGTCTTTGTGTCATTCTGACCAGCGGGCGGAATCTATGGCATACGGTGCTATTTATGTGTCCAGAGTCACCAGGCCGACGCGAATCGCAAAGCGCACCAGGCCGGTAATATCGTGGATAGCGAGGCGATCCATAATCTGGGTACGGTGCGCCTCCACCGTCTTGATGCTAATTGTGAGCAACTGGGCAATCTCTTTCATGGTGCGGCCCTCGGCGATCAACTGGAGTATTTCGCGTTGGCGCGGAGTCAATTGTTCGAGCGGATCAGGCACTTCCTCGGCACGTTGAAGGTAGCCCTGGATAATATGCTTCGATACTGCCGGGCTAAGATAGGTTTCGCCCTGGGCAACAGAGCGGAGCGCTAACTCAAGTTCAGCCGTGCGGGCATCTTTTAGCAAATAGCCAACCGCACCGGCGCGCATCGCCTGGAGCACATATTCTTCATTTGCATGCATCGAGAGGATAATCACCCGCACATGGGGGAAATCTTTAGTCAGGCGTGCCGTGGCTTCGAGACCGTTTAGTCCAGCCATAGAGATGTCCATCAGTACCAGATCGGGATGTACCTCGGCCACCTGGCGCAACGTTTCTCTTCCGTCGCCAGCTTCGCCCACAACGGTAATCCCCTCGATCTGCTCGAGCAACGCACGCACTCCGGCGCGCATCAATGTATGATCTTCGGCGAGTACAACGCGAATGGTAGTCATGGCTTATTTCTCCACTGATCATACGCGGCAGGGGGGCAGGGAGGTGATACCGGAAAATGAGCCGAGACCTCGGTGCCATGGCCCAGCACTGACTCGATCTGAAATTGACCACCAGCAATGAGCACACGTTCCTGCATACTAAGTAGGCCAACGCTTGCCCCAGAAGTAGTACGCGCCTGGGTTGTATGTGGCTCGAATCCGATGCCATCGTCACGGACAAGCAGATGGACTTCCTCGTTCTGCTGATACAGCTTGACCAGTACCCGCCGCGCCCTGGCATGCCGCACAACATTGGTCAATGCTTCCTGGGCTACCCGAAAACATGCAGTTTCCAGCATTGGCAACAGACGCATGTCCGGGGGGTCGGCAACGAAGCGGATGGTTAGCCCGGCGTGGAGCTTCAGTCGATCAATATACCAGCGCAGTGCAGCCACCAGGCCAAGATCGTCCAGCAAGGATGGGCGCAGGTCAAGCGAGAGTGTGCGTACCTGCTGGAGGGCACGTTCAACAACGTTTATACTCTCCTCCAGATGCGACTCCAGCCCTGCGTGCTGGTGTATAGTTTGCAGTGACTGCAGGTTGATTTTCACAACCGTCAATTCGGGGCCAATCTCGTCGTGGAGTTCGCGGGCAATGGCGCGGCGTTCGGCCTCTTGCACTTCCATAAGTCGGTGAGATAGCCCCTGGAGGCGTTCCTGCGCTGAACGCACTTCTTCGAACAGGCGCGTACTCTGAATGGCAACCGCCAGCTGGTCTGCCACCTGGCGAATAATATCCAGGTTCTCGGGCATAAAGATGTCGGGGGTATCTGTTGCAAGCATCAACGCACCGATCAGGGTGTCACGATCTCCCAGCGGCATCCAGGTATAACAAGAGAGACCGGCGGCATGCAGAGCCAGGCTGGCGGATGGCGGTTCGGCAAGATCGAGGTCATCCTGCACCATGCGGATGATCCCGGGATGGAATGCCTCAATGTCACCAAAGGTATCTAGCGGCAAATGCACCCCGGTGGCCCAGCCGTCCACTGGATAACCATCGGTAGCCAGCACTGTCAGCTCATCAGCATCCAGATCGAAAACGACAACATTGGCATGTTGGCAAGGTATCAGCAGCCGGATGCGCTGGAGCGTTACTTCGGCAATAGCGGTCGACGACTGCGCCGCCAGGATCGCCCGACTGATCTCATAGAGAATGTTAAGCTGGGCAACGTTTCGCTGGAGCGCTTCTTCGGTGTTGCGGCGAGCCGTAATATCACGGGTCACTTTGGCAAAGCCACGCAAATGCCCCGCTTCATCACGGATGGCTGTCAACACAACGCTGGCCCAGAAGCGCGAGCCGTCTTTGCGCACACGCCAACCTTCGTCCTCACAGCGGCCATGGGTCAGGGCAATTTGCAGCTCGTTCTCTGGTTTGCCCTGGTGCTGATCTTCGATAGTGAAGAAGTGAGCGAAATAGTGGCCGACAATCTCATCAGCATGATAGCCCTTGATCCGTTCTGCACCATTATTCCAACTGGCAACGCGACCAGCAGAGTCGAGCATAAAGATAGCGTAGTCCTGTACACTATCTACCAGCAAGCGATAGCGGGCTTCGGCCTCGCGCAGGGCATCCTCAACCTGCTTACGCTCACTACTATCGCGCAGCATAATCGTGTACAACGTCTGACTGTCCGTGGTCTGTTTGACGATGCTGGCCTCTACCGGAAAACTGCTGCCATCTTTGCGCCGTCCGATTACCTCCTGCCGTATACGAAGCGGGTGGGGGCAAGCGGCATCAGTCATAGCCGCAAAGTCAAGGATGTCCTGGTGATAGGTCGTGAAGAGTTGCTCTGGCAGCAGCGTATCTAGCGGTTGATCCAGCATTTCGTCGGCGTGATAGCCAAAGATCCGTGCTGCGCTATGGTTACACAAAATGATGCGCTGGTTGGCATCGATGGTAAGAACAGCATCCGGAACCAGATCGAGGATCTGGGCCCGGAGTATGTCCGTGTTGGCAAGCGAGCGCACCATAGCTTCCTTCCTGCGATTTATATGTCCCTGTGTGTGCCCGTTGCTATACAGTCACTGAATCTATCGTTATCCATTGTTATGTATGTAACCGTTCAGGCGGTACCTGCGCCAGCGGGGGCGCGGGGGCCTGCGGCCCCCGCAAAACCTTCTTTTCGACCCGTTGTGGCGGCAAAGCCGCCACAACGGGTCGAAAAGAAGAGACTCCGGGAGGGGCATTGCCCCTCCCGACCACCCACCTGAACGGTTACGTTATGTATTATCTTCCATGCCGGGCATGTGAAGTATACACTTATTACTGGCTTGGTATGAGCGCCTCATAGTCGTGGACCGAACCGCCGTCGTAGCAACACTCTATAATCTGCCGCCCGATTGGATCGAGATCCGCTTCGTCTGCAAAGTCAGCCAGACATTTGCGGAAGAAGTTGTAGAGAATCTCTGCACCCTGATCATAGGCTTCCTCACCAACTTCGGGCTGTGTATCTACCTGAAGGAACCAGCGCGCAATCATACGGCCCTCTATCGAAAGCTGGAAGAGCGCGTTGCCAAGCAGTGGACAGCGGGCAGGCTGCACCTGATCCGGTTTGAAGCGGGCATTGCCACGTCGGGCCAGATATTCGCGCGCCACCCACTGGGGCATGAAGTCAACCTTCCATGCACCGACATACTGGTTTGGACAAAGAATAGAACGCATGCGTGTATGCTCTTGAAACTGACGCAGGAGCAGGTTGGCCTGATCGACGCGGCGACCGGTTGCAAAAGGCCAGTATGAGCCGACACCCTCGCTGCTCATCCCTTCGGTCTCGACGATGCTTGGATTCGCGTGTCCACGCGGAGCAACCAGCCGCCAGAGCCAGGCCAGCGCTGGTGGCAGCACGTGAAACAAACCAATAATGCCATAGGTGGGACGTTCGCGTGTACAGGGTGGTGTGCGCACACCAAAACTGCGAATATCCACGGTGACAGATCCTTCCACCACACCGGGCACAATCTGGCGCGGCAAAATGACACGCGGGTTGGGGCATGGTTTGCCTGGCTCATCTTCAATATGTTCCCAGATCATCGCCCGGCTGTTGGGGACGCTGTCAACATTGAGGAAGAGTAACGGCTGGGGTGGCTGCGCGGTCAGACGTTCTAAGTGGACATCGGTACCATAGTTGGTAATATGGTTGATCCGAATAAACCATCCGTCCTCGGCATCGGTCAGGCGCAGTTTCCGGTCGCCATCCTGGATCGATGGATGGCACAGAGCCATATCGTCTGTCACCGGACGCAGCAAGCACGAGCGAGGGATCTCGAGATAGCGATGCTCGCCAGTGATCATGTTTTCGCCCAGCAACATGCGGCCTTCGGGATTACGATGAGCCTGTTCAAGCATTTCACTCTTGCCACCGCCACTGGCACCTTCGTGCATAATTGTCACCTGGTTATCATACGGAGTCACAACCTGCACGGTGGAGCAATGTGCCGTCACCCAACCTTCGCTTTCACCCTGGCCAATGAGTACACCATAGACGCCCTTCTTGGCACTTGGGCCGGGATAGAGATTGTAGGAGAATAATTCATGCAACCCATCACAGCGATTATGGACAACAATCTGTTTACCGTCAAAGTGGGTATGCCGAAACGGTGGTGCGACATAGATAATCGTTTCAGGATGGAAATCGGACGAAATATCGTCCATAGCGATGATGCCCTGCAGCAGAGCCAGCCCTAGCGCAAAGAAACCACAATTAGCTGGCGCAAGCACCAGGCCGTCTTTGCCCATGCCACTTTGCCCTGCAATGAAGCCAAACATTGCCAGGGGTTGGCCTTTCAGCCAGGTAAATGTCTCATCTCGCAGGGTGGCAAAATCATACCCAAAGCGCTCGCTGAAGCGGGGTTTATTGGTAGGCAGGTTGTCGGCAATAACCATACAATCAGGATCACGCCGGCGCATGTATGGCTCTATGTAATTCGCGGATACACCATTACGTACACGAACCACAGTTGCCTCCAGCACATTGCCCAGACCATTCGTTTCAAATGTGACATCGAAGGAATCACTGTGGGGGCCACCACATGCCAGATCAACCAGGTCTGCCACCGAGCTTGCTATCCTGAGATCAGGACACTCTACCAGGATACTTGCCGCCTCAATCGGTGGATTGTACTTCTGCCAGTTCATTGAAATCCTCCACTTTCAGCACTGTTTACGCTGTTGTACTATTTGCAGGCAGTTTTGTTGTCTGCTGTATATTTCCTGGCTAAAAGTTTACGGTACACAGCGCGACCAGACTATGAGGAAAACCCTGAGATAGAGACGGAAAAGACCTTATAAAGGGCGGCATGGTGTCCTGGTTTGTTAGCAGGGGTAGGAAAAGGGGGGATGGTTTTGAATGGATGGTTCGTTCTGCGACGATACCCCCCCTACCCTCACACGGGTAGGTTTTGTACGTAGGGACGCGCTTCTGCGCGTCCGCAGAGTCCGCACGGACAGGCTTCTGCCTGTCGCTACGGATGGCGTTGGAACGCCATCCGTTCAAAAATCTATCCTTGCGAGCCCCCCCTCTTCCCTGAGGGCTATGCATTACCCGCAATTCTACCGCATCCTGATGCGGTAGAACGGACAGTTCATCGCCCTTAACAGGCATGGGCGGGGCGTAGCCCCGCCGATACAATAAATAGTGGTTTCGGTTTGTTTTGGCGGCAAAGCCGCCAAAACAAACCGAAACCACATTTTTTTGCGGGGGCCTCTGGCCCCCGCACGCCCCCGATTTGTGGGTCATGTATAGATAGGGGGGGACAGGGGGAGAGGGTGTATTGTCCAACCAAACGGTAAAATACTACGAACAATGTCTTATGCTGAGCATAATCACTCAGAGAACATGGCAACCATCAGGAAAGGCGAATTGCCTAGCAACGGAGGACCATAGCCAATGGCCAGGCCTTGCTCGCTGGCCAAGCCGCCGCGTGTCCAGCCAATTGTTTTGAAGGCTTCAGTGTCTTGGGTAAGCGCTGTTTCAGCTTCCCAGTCACCAGCGATTTGCTCGGTATAGAAAGCCTGGATTTCTTCCCAGCTTGCATCGGCGGGCAGTGTATACAGTTCCATATCTACCTGGACATTCTCCTGGCTGACGGCCTGGCGGAAGCTGTCGCCGACTGTGTCGGCGAGGGTGTTTGTACCAGGCTCAAGCGGTGTTGCGTCGGGAAACACGGGAATGTCGGCAAAGGCGACGGGTTCGCCACCACCACCGCAGGCTGCTAACGGGACGATGAATACGAACAACAAACAGAGGCTGAGCATGTGGCGTACGTGTACCATTGTGGGATCCTCCTTTTGAATAGAATTGATCGTGATAAGTATAACGTAAAATTCAAACAGTGTGTGGCCTTTATCAGGATGAATATCTGCCATATGGCATGCGTTATGCGGTGGGTGTTCAAACCACACGTTTGCTCTTTCGAAAGACGTGTTTCGCCTCCGGCAGGGTGGTACTTTTTATTCTTTTTCGCAAAACATTTTCCCTACGGGAAAATGTTTTGCGAAAAAGACCCTTACTTCCACTTATACTCGCTAACATCCTTTAACCGATCACCGGGCGACAAGTGGCAAGAACACGGTGGTATCGCCGCTTGCCTGGTTATCATCTACAATAATGGTGGCACGGGTGAGTGGATTGGCCGAGTCCTGGTAGGTGTATGTGCCGGGATTATCGAGTTGCAGGCGATAGCTCTGACCGGCGTTCAGCGTGCCACTGTTCCATGTGTTGCTCGTGGTGGTATGCTGTGCCAGATCTAGATTGACCCATTCGATCACGCTGCCGGGTGCGACGGTTATGCTTGCTGGCTCAAAGCTGTTTGCGCTGATATAAATGGTATAGTCGGGTGCTGCGGCGATCTCGGGCATCAGGGCGATGTCCTGGTTCAGGATGCCGTCGGGTGTTTGAATGTCGCCGGATTGATATGGTTGGTAGCCGGTATGGGTCACATCAAGGCGGCTACTGTCGCCGGGTGTGCTGAAGCTGTAGCTTCCGTCAGCAGCGGTGAGTTGCGGGTTAGGTTGGCCCAAAGCTGCTTCGGGCCAGGCGGTAAAGGTTGTGCCGTTGTCTGTTTCCTGAGCGGCCAGCGCGGTGACACTGGCGTTGGCGATGGGCTGGCTGGTGCGGGCATCGCGCACAACCCCGGGGGTGAGTGTATGCAGCGGCGCAACAAAGCTCTGGCTGGTGCTGCTTGTGGTTACGTCGAAGCGTAGCTCCGTACTGGCGGCCAGGGCGCTGCGCTGGATGGGTGTTGTTGTGAAGGTAAAGCTGCCGGTATAGCGTCCGTCACCATCGTCGTCGCGCAGGGTGACGCTCTGGGTTGCGCTTACTGTGACGACAATACGCACATTTGGATCATTGCCGCAGCTATCGATGCCGACCTCGTAGGTTTCCCCGCTACGCAGCGACACTCCAATATCGTTGGGAGATAGGGGCCAGCCCAGAGTGGGCGGGTGAACGTTGCGCCCCTGACTGTCGGTGAAAACCAGGCTCAGGGGGTCGATTGCCAGGCTGGTATCGACATCGAGGAGCAGCGTGCGTGAAGATTGGGCCGCCTCCAGGCGTACGCTGTGGCGACCGTCGCTTAGATTTTGCAGCAGGTAGGTGAATGTGCCATTGGCGTCGGCGCTGACCGATGCAGAGATATTGCCATCCAGCATGAGATCGTAGGCCACCCCCGGCGCGGCGCGTCCAGCCAGGTTGACATCGCTGCGGCAGGTGGTTTCGCGCAGACCCCAGGCCAGATTATCGGCCACAACGGCGGCAATAATTGGTACGGTGGTGGGCGACTGAACAGTTACTTCGGCCTGGTTGTTGTCCGGGTTGGTGTCGCCGTTCTGAACGATGCGGGCGCGGGCGGTGTAGTTCTCGCCTTCAGCGGCAAGCGCGGCGGCGCGGGGTGGCGTGAGATCCCAGCCAAGCACAACTGTACCGCTTGCGCCTGGTTGTATGCCTGGCAGGGCAACCTGTACTTCGTCACTGCTCTGGGTGATATTTGTTTGTGGAATGCCAGGTGTACGCAGCAGAATGATCTCCATATCGCGCAGTTGTTCAGGCTTCTGGAACGTCAGGATGGCGTCGCTGGCTGTGCGCGTGCCCAGATTGGTATAGGTGATCTTGAAGGCTACCCGGTTAGTCTGGGCAAAGCGGCCATCGATCTGCACATCCATGTCTGGTCCACCGCCTACTGTGCCTTCAGGATAGGCCAGGTAGTCCTCGGTTTCACCGGTCTGGAATGGTTTATCGTAGCCACGTCCATCGCCGTATTTGATTGTGCCGGGCTGTAGCGTCTTGTTCGACTCGCGCTCGCTGAGCGTGACACGCACCCAGGCCGGGTTCTCGGCTTGCTGTGCGGGCCAGGGCACTAGTCCGGTTGGTACACTGATGGTATGCAATCCTGCGCCCAGGCTCACCACATCAACTGGCTGGTCGATGACGATATGCTCAACCACCTCCTGATTATTCGGGCAGGTGCCGCTATCTTCCCAGTCGCCGTCGCGGTTGCCGTCGAGCCAGATATTCAGATAGCCTGGCTTTTCTTGCTGTTGGAACCAGTTGACAGCCTGTGGGCTGATAAAGACCCGCACGGGAAGAGTGGTTGCCTGACAGTGGTTCAGGCTCCACTGCTGCGGATTGATGCCATCGTCAAAGCGATCCTGGTCAGGCGTATTAGCTGCTGGCAGAATGTTGTTCGTCGGGTCTTGATCCGGGCCAACATCGGCCTCGGCCTCACGGCTGACCTGCTGGCCCAGGTGGAACGGCTGCGGATGGGCATGCATGGGGCCTTCGGGCAGGCCAGTGGCCGGGTCAAAGACTGTCGGGAAATTGGCCTGGACGCCAGGATAGGCCGTCATTGCGGTAGCCGGGTGATTGGTGCTATCGGGCGCATCGCCCAGGTCACGCGGGCGTACGTTGATGGTGACTGGATCAGACTGCCCGTGCAGATGCGGGTATTGTGTGGCGTCGAGACACTCCGTTGCATTTTCGCCGGGTAGGATGCAGTAGTCCAGGGTAGCATTGAAGGTCATATCAGCAGGCAGGTTCAATTCGTTATCGACTCTGTCGCGCAAGCGGAACTTAAATTCGACTGGCTGGCTGGCGCCTGGCTCCAGGGTGATCTTCTCGAAGCTGGGCAGGGCAATTGCGCCATTTGTAGGCAGCGTGCCCGTCAGATGCGGGGTGACACGCAGTGTTACGGGAATGGCATGGTTGTTGCGCACAAATCCTTGCCACGGTAGCTGGTTCAGATCATTCAGATCGATCGGCTGGTTCTCAATTGGTTCCAGATCGATATCAATGCTGGTTGGATTGTAGCCAGGGCATTGAGCTATAAAGTCTACTTCCGCCGTGATAGGATTGCCATCGCGGAGGCGGGCCTGGGCCACATTAGTGATCGTCTCGGTCTGCTGATTGGGGCTACAGATTGGATGCACATGCACATCAAAACTCAGCCTTACTTCGGCGTCGGGGGCCAGCGTGCCCTGCCATGTGACTACCTGATTCAAGGGGACATCAGACGTATAGTCAAGCGATGCCTGGAGCGGTGTAGCGCCACCAGTGCTGCTTGCCACCGTTATGTATTCGACCTGACCATTCTCAATGCGCGGCAGCAAGTGCAATGGATATGGTAACTCGTCGCGGATCTGCGCCTGGACTGGCTGAGTGCCGCCTGCGTGGCGCAGACGGATTTCATAGGTGACAGTGCCCGCGTATGAGACGGACGGCTCTGCGTTGAGAACACGCTTTTCGATGATCAACTCACCATCCTCGCCCGGCAGTTGGGGACGCTGAAGGATGTCTTCGGTTTCGCCAAACTGATACGATCCGGGGGTATTGTTGGGATGTGGGCCACGGCCATCGGCGCGGCCATTGGTGGTCTGCACGGCACGTTCTTCGCTGAGGGTAAAACGCATCCAGTGCCGCCTGTCCGGGGTGGTGTTGAGTACCGTTTCCGTATTGACATTGATGTCGACATAGCCGCCAGCCGGGATACCGGTCATGTCGACATAATAATCCTGTACAATCCATTCAGTGGCGGGAACAGCCAGCGCCTCGTTTTCGGGCGTACAGAGATCGCGGTCGTCCCAATCGCCATCGTGGTTGCCATCGAACCAGACATTAAGGTACATACGGTTGAGCGTGGCATTCTGGGCTTTGCTCACGCGCACAGTCAGGGTTGTCGGGGCACAGTGATCGAAGCTGGCCTGGCGGTTACGCCAGCCATCGTCGCCCCGATCATTGTCGGCGTTGTTGGCCCCGCCGTTGAGAATATTATTCACGCCATCCTGGTCGGCACCGCTATCGGCCTCAACCTCACGTGAGAGATACTGGCCCAGAATGCCCTCGCCGGTCTGATTGGCATGGCGTGGACCGGCGGCCTGGCCGACAGGCGTGCCATTCCAGACAGTCGGGAAGTTGCCGGGAACACCGGGATAGGCTGTGTTCGGGTTGACGCCCAGGTTATTGCTGCTGTCGGGCGCATCACCCAGGTCGGGGCGTGGTTCTGTGTCGTCGGGAATGGTATAGGTGATAATCAGCTTTGGTGGACTGGTCGAACTCGTCTCGTGGGAGTGGAAACTTTTCAGCGGGCCGTCGCCACGCAGGGCAAAGCCATAGTTGGACACAGTGCCGTCGACCCACTGTTGTACCAGGGGTGTTACGTTCCAGGTGATATCGCCGGCTGTATCGCCGATTGTTTGACTATTGCCGTTGAACGTACTGTCGGGCCGGGTGTTCCAGGTAATGGTGGCCTCGTCCCAGGCGCTATCGTTGCGGCCCACCTCGACATTCGCCGTAGGTGTGTATGTTCCGGTGAAGTTAAGGCGCAGTTCAGCGCTGTCGATGGTGGCATTGGCTGGCAGTGATAACAGATCAAACTGGACATACGCACGATGCCCTTCAGGGGTGCCGACCCAGATAAAGCCATTGCCAAAGCCTACATCGGGGCTACCGCCCTGGACACGTGCATCAGCAATAGACTCTAGCTCGGTAGTGACGGTAGTTGCGGCCAGAGCGGGACGGATAAAAAGTGTGGCTGGTGTAAGAAGCAGTGCAAATAGCCAGATTATGGTTATGACATTTCGTAAGCGATGAAATAACGGTTTCATGATTTACTCCTTATGTACACGAATTACGCGGTCGTCCTTACTGCGGGCGGATATTGCCTCCCGTTCATCACGCTCACGGCAGGCGGCAGGACGGAAAAAGATATAAAATTCCACACTGCCGTACATTGTGCCGTTCGTCAAGCTCACGATCCGCGTGTCGAACGGCAGGCGAAAAAGGTCTTTCATGCGATCAAACGCCTGGTTTGTAAGCCACTGCATAACTCGTGTTATTTAACGTGTGCGCAGGCTGTTAGCCTGACGCAGATTAACACTCACCTGTGCCGTAGTTGCACCAAACCAGTGGCGGCAGAACTCGGCAGCCTGGTGGGGTGGATAGGGTTTACAGCTAAAAATATCAATATAGGCGCTGTTGCTTTCCTCGGCGAAGTGACCGGCGATCAGCGACGTTTCAATCAACTGGACCAGCGAATAGCCGCAGACACGTGGATCAGCACCAAAACGTACAATGATCGGCTCGCCAAATCGTTTCATTTCAATCAGATCGCATAAAGCAACCACAAAGTGGGCAATATGTGTGGCATCGCGGATGGCAGATGGGTCGCAATCGCTGAGATCAATGGCTGTGGCCAACCCCCAGGGCTGATGGATGTGACACTGTTCTGCGATCTCGGCGTCACGGGACGTCGCCTCGTTAACGCCAGCCACAAGCTGATGGGTGTTATAAATCGAGTTGAAGGTAATCATAGGAGCATACCTCCTTGCTAAAAATGAGTTTATTTCCTGCTCACAAGTGATATAAAGCATGTTGTAACGTGTAGACCTATGCAACGGACGTTATCTACAAACAGGATTTCTGGCAATAGCAAACCAGGGGCTGCGGTGTTGGGTATCCGCAACCTTCTGCTTGTATGCGATTATCGTAAGTAGTTCAGGGATGGGATGAATGGGTGGGATGAACATGGGCTGGTAGGGGCGCCCGGCCAGTCGCCCCTACCGTTCAGCAGCTATTTTCAGGTTAGCTGCCTTTACATCCAGGGTCAATGCGTAGCTTGTTCAGTGTACCGTTGAACATACTGCCCGTTGCAGCGTCATAGCCAATGTACACGGTGGCCTCGTTTGTGTTCAGGGTATAGTTGGGGGCTACCGGTGTGCGCCATCCTGCGCCAGGTGACTCGATCCACTGGCCCATCATGTTGCCAGTTACCTGGTTTGTGAAATAAGCTTTCCAGTTCGGATCGGTTAGATACTGTAGTCCATTGAAATAGTCGGCAATTGCGACCACTGAAGAACCATAGCGTCCGGCCAGTATGCGTTTGCCCGCAGCATCAACAGTCCACGGTGGCGAGAGAAATGTGCCTGATGATTGGGTTACGCGGGTTTTGGCATTGGCACCGTTGCTGGGCAGGTCGAATGTGAAACCGACTTCTGATGCATCGAAGATCGGGTTGGATGCAGCAACCGATTCAAGTGTGAGGTCGGCAGAAACCCAGAATGGGCTTTGATCGGGCAAGCAATCACATGCTTGCAGGTTTGCCACTGCCAGATGGGGGGCCAGGCTTTTAGCCTCGGTTCTCAAGCTAGGGATCTCACACTCGATATAGGTGTTGCCGTCGAAGATGGCTGATTCGCCAGCATATGTGAGTGTTCCATGGACAGTACAATCGCCGGTGATGTCTTGCAGCGGGGTCGAATCCAGCACCTTCGGCGTGTCATCGCCCACATAGGTGGCGAAACGTACCCGCGGTTGCTGATTGGGAAACTCGACCGCAAGTCCCCACGCTGCCCAGGTTGCATCGGGATTCGGGTTGGTAGTCTGGCCGATCACAGATATAGGGGGCAAAGTGATGCATAGAATGCCAAACAATATGATTATAGTTAGCCACTGGCTCGATTTGTGTGTGTGTGTCGTCATGAGGGTTTCCTTTGCTATAATATTTTGTACTCAAGCACTAAGACATGGTTCGGGTTTACTGTACCGTTTGGCTCGACTGAAGCCATAAGGCTTTCTGGTAGACGATGCGCCCTCACCCCCTGCCCCCTCTCCCTCAGGGAGAGGGGGGGAAACGGGGCGTCCTGGCGGCACACGCGGAGCGTGTGCCGCCAGGACGCCCCGTCCAGTTCCCCCGCCCCTTGCAGGGGCGGGGGCCAGGGGGTGGGGTGATTCACGCGCCGATATCCATATGTGATATGTACAGGAATTCTGGTCATCGTGAAACCATGTCTAAACATATTAATCAAACAGCCCTCTTTGCATCCTGGCCGTATGCGCCCCGGTGTATGGGGGACTACCATGAACATACGCGCAGTATAGCAATTTGTCCATAGGGTAAATTCCCAGGATCACGGGTATTTGTCCCAGGATCTGGCGTTGGGTTATCTGACAGGAGTTACGCGGTGGCGGATCAAACCAGACGTTTGATCGTCCGAAAGATCTGTTTCGCCTGCCGTTTGACACGCTCACGGTGTACGGCAGCGTGAGATTTTATATTTTTTCCACCCTGCCGGAGGCGAATTCTGGTTATTGGAAGGACAACCGCGTATGTCCGGTTATTTGAAACATAGTGCGTTTAGTCGCATATATCTACCAGGTTGACCATACGACAGAAGCTGGAAGGGAAACATCAGAGTGACTGTACAACCAATGGCCGATGTAGCCCTGACGTTATTTGAGCGACAGGTCAAGCAGGCGCTGAAACTGTATGCGCATCCTGAGCGGCTGGGGCAGCAATCACCGCTGGCGAGTGCCTATTTTCTGGGACGGGCGCTACGTGATGTGCCACGCCCGATGACAGCCCGGGTACGCGGTGATGTCTTACGAACTGCTATGCGCATGGCTGCCGGACGGCTGTGGCATGGCCCGTTACCGCAAACACGTGATGAGATGCTTGATGCGATTGCTACTATACGACGTAATCCAGATGACTCGCGTTATGCGTATGTGGTGATTGAGTTGCGCTGTTTCCACGATTATATCAATCCAAATCGCACATCGGATATCTGGGAGCAGCCGCATTTGCTGCCTGGCTCAAAATCGCAGCACTACCGCGATTTCGACGAAGCGGTGAAGCAACTGGCGGCTATGCTGCTTGATGATTTGCAGCCCACGCTACGCCCGGAGCGACCGCAACCGCCGGAGGCGCTGTATGGCTATGATCGGCAACTGATGCTACTGACTGAAGCCCTGGCGCGGGGACGCTCGATTGCGCTGAATGGGCCTGGTGGCATTGGCAAAACCAGCATTGGTGCCACGGCAGTGGAACGACTGTCTAATCATCCGGCATTCTGGTTTACCCTGCGTCCCGGCTTTAACGATGGGGCCAATAGTCTGTTTTTTGCTCTGGGTTCGTTTCTGCATGAACAGGGTGCTTCGAACCTGTGGCAGTTTCTGGTGACAGCCAATGGCAATATTCAGGATCTTAATCTGGCCGCCGGGTTGCTGCGTCAGGATCTGACCTTGCTGGCCGAACACAGTCCGATCCTCTGTTTCGATGATCTAGAGCATCTTTTCACCGGCAATCTGGGATTGGTGACATCGGCGCATGCCCAGTTGCTTGAATTAATCGAGGGATTACGTGGTACAACGCCGATTCTCTTGATTAGCCAGCGCACGTTGCCAGTTAGTGATCTGCATCTTGAGCTGACGGGTTTAAGTGTTGCTGATGTCATGCGGCTCTGGCGTGCCGCTGGGCGAGATTTGAGTAGTGCCGAGGCTGAACGACTGCATGCCTATACCGGCGGCAACCCGCGCCTGTTGACGCTGATGTTGATGTTTCAATCTGAGGCTGAGACTGATCTGGACATCCCGAATGGGCAGACAGTTGCCCCTTCACTGCTGCCCGCGTTTCAGCGGTTATGGCGACGCTTACGGCCTGAAGAGCGACGCACGTTGCAGCAGTTGTCGGTGTATCAGAGCTATGCGCCAGAGGATGTGGTGCAACCAGCAATCCTGGATACGCTGATGCGCCTGCGCCTGATCGAGCGCGATGGGCAGGGTGGGGTCATTCTGCTACCAGCCCTGGCTCCAATTGTGCAGGGCGATCTTTCACCTGAACTAGGCGAGACCCTGCATCACGAGGCGGCGATTGTACATCTTGAGCGCGGCGCCTATACCGCTGCGGCCTATCATTTTGTCAAGAGCAATCAGGCCAATCGGGCCGTTCAGGTCTGGTTTCCGCAGCGTCAGCACGCAATTGCGCGGGGCGAGGCCGATGCGGCCTGTCAGATCTTCAGCCTGATCTCGCGCCAGCAGCTCGACAAAAGCGAACGCAAGGCGCTCGATATTATACGCGCCGAGTTACGCCAGCTTGCTGGACAGTACGAAGAGGGACTGCATGAGCTTGAACAGATTGACTGGGCCGACAAGAGTGAGTCCAGCACGCGTTTGTGGATGTTGCGGGGCGAGTTGCAGGATGCGCTGGGCTATCCAGATCATGCTCTGACCAGCTATGAAGAGGGGGCGCGCGTAACAGCACGCTTGCTGGGACGCCTGGCTTCGCTGCATCAGCGTCGCGGCATGTTGTTTCAGCGTAGCCGTGATCTTAAGGCGAGCTGGCAAGAGGTTCACCGGGCCGAGTTCGACCTGGAAGTATTGCGGGGGGTATTGCTCGAAGAGGAAGGCAGCTATCATATGGCGCTGGAAGCATATCGTCGTGCGCGATCTCTGGCTGAGCAGATCGAGGACGATACGCTACGCGCCCAGGCCGAGCGCTGGCTGGCTGCCGTCTATGGTCGCCGTCAACAACTAGAAGAAGCGGTGACCCATGCCACCCAATCAATTGCTATCTATGAACGGCTGGGGGATCGGGTTAACCTGGAAAAGATGCGCAGCAATATGGCATTTATCTATGTGCAGACGCGTCAGTTTCAGGCGGCAATCGATGTTGGGGTGCCAGCCTATACCTTCTTTGTCGCCATGCGCGACCCATACTTCGCGGCGGTGACCGCCGCCAATCTGGCCGAGGCGTCTTATGAGCTTGGCGACCTGGATAATGCAGTACGCTACGCCAACGAAGTACTCGAACTGGGCAATCGTTTTGCTGCACCATATGCCCGGTTTACACTTGGGCAGATCGACCTGGCACGGCACAACCCGGCAGGAGCGATGGCTCACTTCAGCGAAGCGATCCAGATCGCCGGACAGAACGATGATCCGTATATGGTTGCCTACGCTCGGCGTGCGCTGGGGCAGGCCTATCTTGCAACGGCTGATGTTGGGGCGGCACGTCAGCAGTTTCGCAGCGCCCTGGAGCTATTTCGTCAGTTCGATATGCTGGTTGAAGTGGAGGCGACAGAGCAACTGCTGAAATGACTATTCAGAGGCACAAGGTGGACGACGGGTGTTGCACGGCGGCAAAACCGCTTCTGTTCGTGATATGGATATTATACATACCTGTCATATCCCGCTGAAAGTGATTGACGTAAAGACTCGCTCATGGTAAGGTTCTTGCAACAGATGGATCGGTTCAGATTGATCGGCTTACAATCGTAACCAGGCTTGAAATCTCCGTAATCTGTCACATGGATGCATCTGCACACCAGGCACACAGTGGTATATGTCAGACATATGCAAGAGCAAGAAGACATCCTTATGTTATTTGATTTTGGCAACCCTGACAGCATGAACCAGTGGCGTCCGATCAATGATGGCGTTATGGGCGGGGTATCCAACTGTCAGTTTGTGGTGGAAGATTGTCGTGTCGGTGTCTTTTCAGGCACCGTGTCGCTGGCCAATAATGGTGGTTTTGCTTCGGTTCGTTCGCGACCGGCGCGCTGTGATCTGCGTCAGTATGCTGGTCTGGAGTTACATGCGCGAGGGGATGGCAAGCGTTATCAGTTGCGCATGCGCGATAATCCTGCTTTTGACGGTATAACCTACACGGTACACTTTGATACACGCCAGGATATCTGGCAGACTATTCGCTTTCCTTTTTCGCATTTCAAGCCGACCTTTCGAGGACGGTATGTGTCTGGCGCTCCTTCGTTGAATCTACGTATGATCTACTCGTTTGGCTTGCTAATCGGCAGTAAACAGGCTGGCGCGTTTCGTCTAGAAGTTGACTGGTTATGCGCCTACAAGGAGGCATAAACGATGAAACCCTGGCGAACACTGGCACGCTCGGTGGCGCTAGCGCATAGTGCGTATCTAACCGTAGAGAATCATACCATTGAGCTGCCGGATGGTCGCACGATTGAAAACTGGCCCTGGATTATCACGCCAGCCTTTGTGAATATTGCGGCCATTGATCAACAGGGGCGTTTTTTGTGTTTTCGCCAGACCAAGTACGCCGTGGCAGAGACAACACTGGCCCCGGTGGGGGGCTATTTAGAACCAGGCGAAGATGCACTGGCAACGGCGCGGCGCGAGTTGCTGGAAGAGACCGGTTACCAGGCCCCTGAGTGGACGGATCTGGGTGAGTATGCCGTAGACGGCAATCGTGGGTCTGGCGTGGCGCATCTGTTTCTGGCGCGTGGGGCACAGCAGGTGGGCAACCCATATGCCGATGATCTGGAAGATCAAGAGCTATTGTTGCTAAGCCGGGCCGAGCTGACGGCTGCGCTGGCGGATGGCGAGTTTAAAGTATTGCCCTGGGTCGCAGTGATGGCTCTGGCGTTGTTGTATACGGCGTAGAAATTGTTTGAAAGGGGGGGTGGCTCTCAGGGGGATTTTTGGGATGGATCACATCAGGACGCCATATGGCCCCTCTCCCCCCTGCCTCCCCTCCCCAACGGCTATACATTACCCACACATCGGGAGCGCGGGGGCCGGAGGGCCTCGCAAAAAAATAGTGTTCGGTTTGTTTTGGCGGCTTTGCCGCCAAAACAAACCGAACACTATTGATCTCGGCGGGGCGCAGCCCCGCCGGTACCCGTGGAGATCAGGCAACTGCTGGCTCTACCGCGCAGGACGATCCCGTCTGGTTCAAAGACCGACCCATTTCAACATCCAAAATACAAAAACGCCAGTCGTATGACTGGCGTCTTTTCTGGCGGGCGCGACGGGATTCGAACCCGCGACCTCAACCTTGACAGGGTTGCATCCTAGGCCACTAGACCACGCGCCCCCAATATTGGTGACCCCAGCGGGATTCGAACCCGCGATCTCCACCTTGAGAGGGTGGCGTCCTGGACCGCTAGACGATGGGGCCGATGCCGCTTCCGTTCACCTCGCCAATTATAGCATACCTCCTTAGACCTGGCAACTGATTTTTTGGGGTAAGACAAGGTTCGGGTTTGCTTTACAGTCTGGTTGGACTGAGATCATAGAGTGTTTTGATAGGCAATACGCCCTCACCCCTGGCCTTCACAGGTGTAGGATTTTTGGACGAATGCCGTTGTGATGCCATCCGCACGGATAGGCAGAACCTATCCGTGCGGACGTTTTCCGCATCAGAACGCCCTGCGGATTCGCAGAAGCGCGTCCCTACAAAAGAAACCTATACGTGCTGGTTTATTCTCTCTGGAGGAAACGTACTCCAAAATCTGCATGAACCAGTGGTATTGTGAAAGATCCCTTTCAGGGGTGCGGGCGGGGCAGCCCCGCTGAGATCATCGTGTTGTCGGTTTGTTCTGGCAGTTTTGCCGCCAGAACAAACCGACAATACTTCGTGGAACGTTGGAGTATATATCTTTTGTGAATAAATATGCAATACCAGAATGTGCCAAATAATACTAAATCTGCATTGTGAATAAGCTTTCAAAGAATAACATGTAACATATTGACTGTATATGCGCTATTTCGATACACTTTTTGCTATAAATCTGTTATTTATCAGTCATGACTATTGACAATCGAACTATATTATGCTACATTAGGACAAGCCCGAAAGACAATAACCTCTCCAACACAAATAAGACTCAATAAATAATATCGCAGGCACTAAACGAACACTATTAGCCAGTCACTTACCGAATGATGTGTAGATAAAACATAAGTTATATCGCACCGGTCAGGTCTGTTCGATATGCCATAGTGCTGTGCGCCAGCGATTGTCAATAACAGGTTTCCAGTCGTTTTTAACTGATTGTAGAGCGCAGAATGGTAGAAATGCCATGCTGACATCTGCGCGGATTTCCCTGCTTGCATGATCTATTAGACGCGTGGGCTTTGCCAGCGCGTGTGCGAGATACCTTTATGTATGTATATAAAGGTACGGATATCTGTGTGCCTTTTTCTATCGAAAACGCACGATTATGTCATTGTATGTGTGATTATGATAGGATTACTTGTTATTCTTAGACATGGGTCATGTTTCCTTTACAGTTTAGTTGGACGATACGCCCTCTCCCCCTGCCCCCTCTCCCTGAGGGAGAGGGGGGGATGGGGCGTCCTGGCGGCACACGCTCCGCGTGTGCCGCCAGGACGCCCCGTCGGGTTCCCCCGCCCCTTGCAGGGGCGGGGGCAGGGGGTGGGGTGATTCAAGCCGCCAATCTGTCTGTGATATGGACAGTAAAAGTGGTCATCTGAAACCATGTCTTACGAGCTATAAAAGTGTTCAGTTTATCGTCTTCAGTGTCAAGATACCCGGACGGATCTATGCTAAAACGTTATGCTGCATAATGGATAGAACTATGGAGGAATGGTTCTGTTCTGGCTTGCAGGATGACGTGCAGGTTTCAGGGTATCAGCCATACTGCGCACAAATGACTGAATGCGTCGCTGGATATGTGTGATGAACAGTCAGTACATGAATTGAGGAGGTACGGCATGGAGTCTGAGATGCGTCTGTTTGTCGACTCGCTGGAACGGAACATGACCCCGGAGGATATTGTAAATCTGGAAGCATGCATGGATTGTGGTCACTGTGGTGATGCCTGTGCATGGTATCTGGCTACCGGCGATGAGAAACTGCATCCGACATACAAAACTCATATGGTTCGCTCGATTTATAAGCGCTATATGACGGTTGAGGGCAAAATCGGTGGTGCGCTGGGCATTGTGCCCACGCCGACTGTGGCCGATCTGCGTGAGCATATGGAGTATTTCTGGAAGTGTACGACCTGTGGACGTTGTACGCTGGCCTGCCCCGCTGGTATCAGTAACCGCCGCCTTATTCGTATGGCACGTGCGGCTTATGCTGACTCGGGCCTGAATCGCGAGAATCCTACCTTTGATGCGATTACGCAGAACCTCGAACGTGTGCGGCACAGCTTTGGTCTATCTGCCGAGCAGGTGATGGCACGCTATAGCCTGTTCCTCTGGTCACAGGACACCGAGATGGCGGTTGATGTTCAGGGCGCAGATATTCTGTTTGTGTGTCCTTCAGCCGCGAACACGAAGATCCCCGATTATGCCACCAAAATGATGATGATCCTCAATGCGGCCGATGTCAGCTATACGGTTTCATCACGCTTGCTCGAGACCGGAACTGAGGCCGACCATATTATCGTTAATCATCATCTATCACGCATGATCCTGGAAGCCTGGGAAGACGAAGCCGAGCGTCTGGGTGTTAAGCAGGTTATGGTCGCCGAATGTGGCTGTGATACACGCTCGCTCTTCTTTGAGGCCGAGGAAGTCCTGGGCCGCCCCTTCAAGTTCCCGGTGGTGCTGTTTGATCCGCTGATTACCGAACGGATCAAAGATGGTCGGTTGCCAATAGAACAACTGGATACCAAAGTCACTCTGCACGACCCCTGCCACTCCACGCGGCTGGCTGGCCTGGGTGATGCGATGCGCGAGTTGCTGTCACTACTCACAACGAACTTTATTGAGATGACGCCAAACCGCGAACTGAACTACTGCTGTAACGGTGGTGCAGGGGGTATGCGTCTGCCGGAAAATGCGCAGACGCGCCGGCAGATTTCGAGTATCAAGGCCAACCAGATTAAAGTTACCGGGGCCGACTATGTCACCACGCCCTGTGTGGTGTGTATGCTGACGCTGGATGATACCTGTAAGGTCTATGATATTGGTACGGTAGAAAATCGTGCCTCGACGATGCTGTTTGAGATTGTGTATGATGCGATGTATGCGGCGCTGGAGCGGCGGGGTGAACTGGATCGCATGCGTATGCCGATCGGTCTCCGGAACCGCAGCGCGGAGTATATCTGGGATCACAGCTCTGCGGGCAAAGTTACCCAGTTGATGCAGAGTGAGAAAGCCCCGGACGTGCTGGAGTGGCTGGCGAAGGACGATATTGTGCAACGCTTTATGCGCGATAATCCTCAGGCGGCTAGCTGGCTGGATCACTTCCGCGACCTGTGTACGCTGGAATGGGGACCGGAAGATCTGTACATCCAGCATATTGACCGGGATCGCGAGCGGGTAGTTTGCGCCTAGCAGCAATGCCTTTCACATACGGGCGGATTGGCTCGCGCAAAGCTGCAAAGATTGCTAAGACATGGTTTCAGACAGACAATTCTAACTTTACAGTCGGCGTAGGGGCGACCGGCCGGTCGCCCCTACCGAACGCTATAAGGGGCTGTTCCAAGTGTAAAGTAAATCTGAACCATATCTAAGACATACATATACGATGCTGTGCGCCTGTGCGCGAGCTTCTATCCTCCCCTTACTTGAAAAGTAGTATATCTACAAAGGGAGATCTAAGCCATGTTTGAGACACTGCTCAATATATATGCACCGATCGCGATAACGATTTTCATCGTGGGCGTGAGTATACGCATGGGACGCTGGGCAAAGGCGGTGATCGCACCACGACGCTACCACTCCGGGGTGAACAAAGCCGGTTTCGAGGGTGCAGCAGCGCCTGCGGGGCTGATTCCATCGCTCAAGGCCGTGATGGTTGATCCGGTAACTAATTTCTATATGAAGGCGAACAAAACCTGGGGCCGCGGCTATGTGCTGTACCATATAGCAATTGTCACCGAGGTGATTGGCTATGGACTGGCAAGCCTGTTGCTCTTTGCACGCATTATCATGGCTGGCAGTGTGCCGGATGTGGGGGCACATGCCGAGCATAGCTTTAACTATTCTCCGGCGAATCTGTTGGCGATTATCTTTGGCAATGGTGAGCATTTGCAGGCGCAGTTCCTGTTCGGCGATTTCGCCCCGATCTTTATTAGTGTCACCTGGGTAGCGGTTTGCTGTGCGGTACTGGGCAATCTGCACTTGATGATTACGCTGATCCGGCGCAGGAATGGTGCGATTGTGAGCGATATTGATGCGTCGGCGGCGGGTATGCGCACGAAGGGCCGCCGTACACCGGATCGTATCCTGGTACGCAGCTTGATCTTCTGTATCATCTGGACGGAACTGTTTGCACGGCTGGGCCTGTTCCCAGGAGTTGTTTTTGTTCACGCGGCTCTGGGGGCGACGCTGTTTATGTTGCTACCGTTTACCTATCTGTTCCACATAGTGTATAACTTCCTGGCGGTCTTTTACGCGACCCGGCGCAGGATGGCCCGCACGGTGGCGTAGCAGTTTTTCTTGCTCATAGCGAGATTTGTCAGACAGGATCAGTTCTTACGAACTGGTTCTGTTTGATCATGGTAGGGGGTATCTATGAGGAATCTCCGCTGCATCGCCATGATCCGGCACTGGAGATTCCTCCCGCCGCCGCGACGGGGGATTGGCGTCCCGGGGCGGACGGGCGGCGGCCGCGGTTGGAATGACAACGAACACCCATGTCATTCCGAGGGCCGCCCACATGGTCGCTCGT
>RRYU01022833.1_pt1 | contig 48583 bp, 46 predicted proteins | sample 2162651 | NCBI WGS metagenome assembly RRYU01 (sample SAMN10267283, study PRJNA491782) | microbial mat metagenome | isolation source: biomat in the production well | place: Japan: Minami-Kanto gas field, natural gas well KTG3 | collected 2017-06
ACGGCGTCGCGCTTGCCGCCGCCCGGGCGGTGCACACCTCGATCCGCTCACCCGGGGCAACCGCTTCGCAGGCATTGACGATCAGGTTGGTCAGGACTTGGCGGAGCTGGTCGGCGTCCGCCCGGATTCGGTCGTTCGGCAAGCCGAGGCTGACCTCGAGATCGCGCTCGGCAACCAACGGCATCGACCGCAGCGCCGGCACGAGCTCACGGATCAGCAGATCCACCTCGACATCGGCGAGCGCCAGCGGCCGCCGGCCGGCATAGTGCAAAAGCTCGTCCATCAGCCGCGTCAACCGCTCCGCCTCGCCCTGCGCCAAAGTCAGGCGTCTTTCGGCCCGCGCATCGAGTGTCCGGGACGCGAAGAAATCCAGGCACAGGTTGATGCTCGCCAACGGATTGCGGATCTGATGGATGATCATCGCCGCGAATTCACCCATCTCGGCCAGTCGCTCGATCGCCGCATCGGCTTCCTTGCGCCGGCTGACATCACGCAGCAGCGCGATGTAGTTGGGCTGCTCGCGACTGCCGTAGGCACACACGCTGACCTCGCTGGGAAATACACTGCCGTCCCTGCGCCGGTGCCGGCTCTCGAGCAGGCGCGGGCGGTCGATCTCCAGTTCCTGGACCAAGGCCGCGAATGACTCCGCGGTGAGCTCGGTGTCGATCGCGAGCACGGAGCGTCCGATCAGCTCGCCCGGCCGATAACCGAGCATCTCCGCGGCGCGCGAATTTGCGTCGCGGATCTGCCCGCTGGCGTCGACAAGGAAAAAGCCGTCGCCAGCGTTGTCGACGAACGCACGAAAGCGCTGCTCGCTCTGTCTCAATGCCTGCTCTGCTGCTTTGCGCGCGGAGACGTCGCGCACCATGGCGACGATGTAGTGCTGCCCGTCGAACGGCACGACCGACGCCGAGATCTCCGAAGGCAGACTGCGACCGTCCTTGCGCAAGCAGCTGAGCTCGTTGGTCCAGCCCGTTCCGCACGCACGCACCTCTCGGGCGAACGCTCGGAACGTCTCCATTTCGTGGGGATGGATCGTCGAGACCCGGACCGCTCCGGTGAGCTCGGCGGAGTCGTAGCCCAACATGCGGGCCGCCTGCGCATTGGCCTCGATGATGCGGTCCGTATCGGGGTCCACCACCAAGATGGCGTCGTTCGCACTGTCGAAGATGTTGCGAAACCGCCGCACGGTCTCGCGCAACGACGTCACCTCGGTGTCTGCAGGCATGATCAGCTCTCTTCGTCGGTTCCGGCGTCCTTGCAAGGCTCCAACAGAACCAGCCGTACCCTGAGGCGTTCGAGGCCGACTGCGTTCTGCAGCAAAACCGCGGAGACGTCTGCCCCCGACGGCTAGCCGGAACCTATACTGAGCGCTCGCCGGACCCCGAACAACCCCGCCACCGAGCCGCCATCTGGATCGGAGCCTCTGCAGCAACTCAAAGGGGCGGGCCTCGTGACCCCGCGGCGTGACGGCAAGCACATTGACGACGCGCTGGCGGACGAGCGGGTGCTCGATGCGGTCGCCACGTTGCGCGAAGCCGGGTTTCAGGCGCGGCGGATGCAGGACGGTCTGCCCGAGTGGCGCCGGACCGGATTGCCGGTCGACGGGGGCTGAGCGCGTATCCGCGTCATCGCCGCCGGCGCGCGCGGGCGGCCATGACGATCTCCGCTCGAGGGGGTGCTCACCACATGCGCGTCGTCGCGGCTGCCCGTCTGCCCCCGAAGCTCGCCCCGACGGACCGCTCGGTCGCCGCCCCGGCGAAGCGACGCGCCAACCAGAAGTCGACGCTCAGATAGCGCCCGGCGCCGATGAAGAAGAGCGCGAGCAGCATGATGAAGTAGGTCGCGGCGAACTCGATGCCGTTGTTCAGGATCACCAGGCTGCCGTTCTCGGTGAGCCAGCTGTAATCGCCGTGCTCGCGCAGGATGTCCTTGGCGCGGTCGAGTCGCTCGATGGCGCCGATCGTGCGGTCGCTCGCAAACAGTGATCCGGTCCCCTCGGCGATGGCGAGCCAGCCGTTCTGCCAATGCACGGTCACGGCGGCGACGACCATGGTGACCATCAGCGGGAGCGAGATCCAACGCACGCCCAGACCGACGACCAGCAGGATTGCACCCAGGACCTCGGTGCCGGCGGCGAGGAAGGCCAAGAGCGCCGGGAACGGCAGACCCAGGCCCCAGTCAGGGTTGCCGAACCATTGCACGGTGCTGTCGAAGTCGGCGAACTTCTTGGTCCCGGCCATCCAGAAGACCGGGGCCAGATAGAGCCGCAGGGCCAGCGGGGCCAGAAAATCCAGTGCGCGGGTGGTGTCGAGCAGGCCTTGGAGTTTGCGGGCGAGCGTGATCATGGGTCGATCCTCATCGAGTTGGATTGGGTTGGGTTTGGTTTGTCGGGCTGTCGGGCAAGCCGCGGCGCACGCTCAAGGCCGGCGAGCCGCGGTAAAGATCTCGGTCTGCGGATGGAAGGCGTACCAGGCGAACCAAAAGCCCGTGATGGCGGGCAGTTGATACCCTTTGTCGTCGTAGGCGGTCGCGCTTTCGTTGACCGGATCGAAGCTCACGAGGAGATCGCGGCCGTTGACCCGGTCGCGAATCGCGCCCCCGCCGTGTTTGGAGAGTTCGGCGAAGGGATAGGCCTTGAATGTGCCGTCGATCTCGAGGCCCAGCACGCGTTCCTTGGGGTGGTAGCGCTTGGAGCTGGCACTGACCGGGAAGTAGAGTCCGCGCTCCTGCGCATAACCGCCGTAGGGGTCGCGACTGTAGTCGCGCGAGTGCCCGGTATCGGTAGAGAGCACCAGGGTCGTCGGATGGGCCTCGCGCCAGGCGCGCCAGGTGGTGTCGGTCATGGGCAAGGCGCTCAGACGTTGGCCCTTCATCGGACCGGTGACCGCCTGCTTCTTGATCTGGCTCCAGAGCGACTCGGTGCCGCGGTCGTAGAGCAGGACGTCGCTGTTGTAGAGCAGGCCCGAGACGCCGAATTCCATCCGCCGGCCATCCACTTGCGCGTCGAAGACAATGCCGGTGCCGCACAACGGGCAATAGGTGACGGCGACCGCCCTCTCGCCGATCCGATCGTTGACGATCTCGTGCCAGTTGAGGATGCCGATGGGATAGGCGCGCGCCTCGCCGCCCAGATTCAGACCGAGTATCCGGTCCTCGGGTGCCAGAAAATCGGCGTGCGCGGCGGGGACGAATGCGGGATCCGTCAGGGCCGGAATGCCGTCGCGCGGCGGCCCGCCGGCATGGATCTCGTCGGCCGGCACCAGGCTGCCGCGCAGATCGAAGGCGTTCTCGGCCATGACCGCTGCGGTTGCGACGATCAACAGGAGTGCAAGCGGGATTTGCGACGGTTTTGCGTGAACAGACAGCATGAGGGGCTCACCTCGCGGGTTTGACGGGGCTTCTCGACGGTTCTCGGGGGATAGGACCCGACTCGGGATCGGTCTCTTTCGCGACGCGGCGTGAGGAGCGCACCGGCGGGGTCCGTGCGTCGGGCAGATGCGACGAATCGTGACAGGAGGCGCGACGGGGCCGGGCGTCGTCACGATTCGTTACAACGCTTCGTTCAATCGAATCCGGGGTAATCCAAAAAAGGTTCTATTTTTCTGAGAGATAGAGACTGGCACGACAAATGGCAGGGTTTCGGCGACTTCAATCCATCGCCGGACCATCGCCATGAGCACCGCACTCTCCGAAACCGCCCTGCCCCGGACAACACCCGCGACGCCCGGCTTCGCCGCGCTGGTGCAAACTTACGGCCGCGATCTGCATCGCTATGCCTACAGACTCTCGGGCAACGTCCACACCGCCGAGGATCTGGTGCAGGACACCCTGCTGCGGGCCTGGCGCTCGCTGGATAAGCTGCAGAACCGCGACGCGGTGAAGGGCTGGCTCTTCACGATCGTGCGGCGCGAGAACGCCCGCCGCTTCCAGCGCGCCCAAGGCCAGGTCTCGGACATCCCGACCGAGGAGCTCCCCGACAGCCATGTGACCTACGACACTTCCACCGAGGCCTTCGTCCTGCGTCGCGCCATCCGGGAGCTGCCCGTCGAGTATCGCGAGCCGCTCGTCCTGCAGGTGCTCCACGGCTTGTCGCAGCAGGAGATCGCCGATCGACTCGGCCTGACCTCGGCCGGCGTGGGGACGCGCCTGTTTCGGGCGCGCCAAAAGCTGCGCGCCTGCTTGGGGGAACGGGGATGAGCGCCGCCGCTGCCGTCGACCGATTCACCGCGTGTTGCGGTCGCCGGCCGCGTGTCCTGCTCGTCGAGGACGATCACGCCTTGGGCCGGATGCTGACCTGGACCTTCGAAGATCATGGCGCCCGTCCCCTGCTCGCGCGCACCTGCGCCGCGGCGCGCACGATCGCCGCCGCGGCCGGCTTCGACTTGGCCTTGGTGGATGCGGATCTGCCCGACGGCGACGGGGTGATGCTCGCCGAGGCGCTGCGTGCCGATCATCCCGCCGCCCTGGTGGCGATCTGCAGCGGCCGCCACGGCATCGGCGCGGGCGGGCATCTGCCGCCGGGCGTCGATGCGGTCTTGATCAAGCCGGTGCCGATACGATTATTGTTGGATCTGATGGACACCGTCTGCCGAACGGCACCGGACGTGGTGCCCGGGATCAGGCACACTCGGGATGCGGCGACACGCCCGCCCTAACCGGAGCACCGAACACATGCAGAAACTCGGATTTCTCGGTCTCGTCTTGATCTTGATCTACTCCGCGTCTTGGGCACTCGCCGGCGATGGTCCGAGCAATGGCCTGGTGGCGACGACCAGCCCGCACGGGGTCGCCGAAACCGCCGATCGTGCCGAGGCCGCCATCGCCGAGCGCGGTCTCGGGGTCTTCGCCCGCATCGACCATGCGGCCGGGGCCACCAAGGCGGGTCTGGAATTGCCGCCGACCGAGCTACTGATCTTCGGCAACCCGACGGCCGGCACGCGACTGATGCACTGCAGCGCGACGGTCGCGATCGACCTGCCGCTGAAGCTGCTGATTTGGGAAGGGGCCGACGGTGTGACGCAGGTGGCCTACAACGCCCCGGCCTGGCTCGATAACCGGCACGGCCTCGGCGCCTGTGCGACGGTCTTGGACAACATCGACACCGTGCTGGCCGAGATCGTCGCGGCGGCCGTCGAGTAGATCCCGACCGAAAGAACGCCTGCGATCGCGCGGTCTTCACGGGTATCACGATTCCAACCGGAGCCCATTGACGGCATGACTCCAGAACCCTACCCCGTTCACGGCGCCGGCCTCGGTCTGCGGCGCACCTTTCTGAGTGCGCTGGCGGAGCGGCCTCCCGAAGAGGTCGACTTCTACGAGATCGCCCCGGAGAACTGGATCGGCATGGGCGGCGTGAACGCGCGTCGCCTGCGCGCGCTGACCGAGCGCCATCCCTTCGTCTGTCACGGTCTCTCGCTCTCGATCGGCGCCCCTACTGCGCTCGACCTGCACTTCGTCCGACAGGTCAAAGCGTTCCTGGACGAGCACGGGATCCGCGCCTACACGGAGCATCTGAGCTACTGCTCCGACGACGGCCATCTCTACGACCTCTTGCCCATCCCCTTCACCGAAGCGGCCGTGCACCATGTCGCCGGGCGCGTCCGTCGGGTGCAGGAGATCCTGGAGCGGCGCATCGCCCTGGAGAACGTCTCCTACTACGGCGCACCGGGGCAGGAGATGTCCGAGATCGACTTCATCAAGGCCGTGCTGACCGAGGCCGACTGCGACCTGCTGCTCGACGTGAACAATATCCATGTCAACGCCGTCAACCACGGCTATGACCCGCGCGCCTTCCTGGCCGCCCTGCCGGGGGAGCGTATCCGCTACGGCCACATCGCCGGCCACTATGTGGAGGCCGAGGATCTGCGGGTCGACACCCACGGCGCGGACGTCATCGACCCGGTGTGGGAGCTGCTGGATCTGGCCTATGCGCGCTTCGGGGTCTTCCCTACGCTCCTGGAGCGCGACTTCAACATCCCGCCCTTGGATGAGCTGGTTCGGGAGGTGGATCGGATCAAACAGATCCAGCAGGTCCACGCGACGCGATCGGCGCGGAGCGCGGCCGATGCCTGAGCAAGCCGATTGCAGCCAACCGGATTTCATCCGACGCCAGCGCGCCTTCGCGGCGCATTTGCGTGACCCGACACAGGTCGAGAGACCGGAGGATGTCGAGGATCGCCGCATGGCGATTTATCGCGACCTGGTGTTCAACAACGTCTCGGCCTTGCTTTCAGGCACCTTTCCGGTGATTCGCCGGATCCTGCCCGACGCGCACTGGAACGAGCTGATACGGGACTTCTTCGTCCGTCATCGCGCCAAGACACCGCTCTTCCTGGAGCTGGGACAGGAGTTTCTCGATTTTCTGCAGACGGCACGGACGGGCGATCCTCGGGATCCACCCTTTCTCTTGGAGCTGGCGCACTACGAATGGGTCGAGCTGGCCTTGCAGATCAGCGACGTCGAGCCGGACCGCACCCGCATCGATCCGTCCGGCGACCTGCTCGACGGTCGCCCGGTGGTCTCGCCGCTGGCCTGGAATCTCAGCTATCGCTTCCCGGTCCATCGCATCGGACCGGATCTGCAACCGGATGCGCCGCCGCCGGAACCGACCCATCTGGTGGTCTATCGCACGCCGGACGACGACATCGCCTTCCTCGAAATCAACGCCGTGACGCAGCGCCTGTTGATCTTACTCGAGGAGGAAACCCCGCGGACGGGGCGCCAGGTCCTGAGCCGAATCGCCGAGGAGCTCGGCCACCCCGATCCGAATCGGATCATCGTCTTCGGGGCCGGATTGATGGAGGATCTGCGCACCAAGGGGATCCTGCTCGGAACGCAGCGCTGATCGACACGCCCGCCGGCATCCCCATGCCGACATTGGCGCCGAAAGTCGCCCCGCCCGGTTCATCCGTTCCGGTCGGACGCCCACGATGCTCTCGACCCTTCGCCGCTTCGCGGATCAACAACAATCCTCGCCATGACCCTTCAACAACGCCTCTCCAGCCTCGGCTTTCAGCTCACCGCCGGCTTTCTCGGCCTGGTCCTGCTCTTTGCCGGTGCGGGCCTCTACGCCGTCGGCGCCTTTCAGCGCCAGTTGGCCTACGACGCCCTGGTCGAGATCGCCGGGCGGCTCGAGCTCGCCGCCGAGCAGATCCATGCCCAAGCGATGAACTACGAGCAGAACGCCCCGCGCGACTATCCCACCTACTACCGCGATGTCCGACTCTACTATCGCGATCTGACGACACACGTCGCGACCTTCGATCAGGTTGTCGACGCCTTCATGAAGGGCGATTTCAGCCACGAGGTGCCGACCCCGCTGCCTTGGATGATGCCGCGCCTGGGCAGCGGCGTGACACTCGCCATCCGGGACTTGGAGCAGGCCTGGGAGGGCTGGCGTGGCGCGCTCTTCGAGGCGATGGGCGAGGACACCGAGGAGCCGCGGCTGGAATGGGCGGCCGAGCACGTCATCGCCGAGCATGCCGTCCTCGGCGATGCCACCGCGACGCTAACACAGGCCCTGCGCGACTGGACCGCAAGCGAGTATCGCAAGGTGGTCCAGGGCGCGCTCGCCCTGGCGGTCGTCGTGGCCCTAGTCGCGGTCGCTCTGCTGATCGTGTTGCATTATCGGGTCCTGGCGCCGCTGCGGCGCACCATCGCGGGCTTCCAACGCGTTGCCGACGGCGATTTCGGGCATCGCACGCCGGTCGAGGGCAGCACCGAGATCCGGGACCTGACCGGCAGCTTCAACCGCCTTTCGGTCCGGCTCGATCTGCTGCATCAGCTCATTCGGCGTCTGCAGCAAGGCAGCGATCTCGACGAGCTGGTCGGGTTCTTGAGCGGCGAGTTTCGGGATCTGCTCGGGTTCGACTGGATCGGGGTGGTCTTCATCGACGATGCCCGCGCCAACGCGCATGTCGAGACCGGTTGGCTGGACGGCAGGCCGCAGCCGAGCGATCGACGGCTTTACCGCTTGCAGGGCACGCTCCTGGAATCCGCGCTGGCCGACGCCGCGCCCCTCCATGTCGCCGATGCCGTCGCCCGGGTGCGCGAGAATCCGGCCTACGAGTTTCTCGGTCACCTGGTCGCGCTCGGCATGCGCGACGCGATCTTCCTGCCGCTCACCGCACAAACGCAGACGCCCGTCCCGGCGGTGGTGGTGTTCGCGACCCGTCGTCCCGAGGGCTTCGATGGCGCGCGGCGGCGTCTCCTGGGCAACATCGCACAGCTCTTGACCCAGGCGTTCGGACGCACCGCCCGCTTCGCCGAGCAAGGCCGTCTCGCCGCCATCGGGGAGTTCGCCTCGGGCATCGCCCACGAGCTGCGTACCCCGCTCACGACGGTGTCCATGGCGCTGGAGTCGCTCGCCGGACTGGCGCTGGACGAGCGTGCGCAGCGGCGCATCGCGCTGGGCGCGGGCGAGGCCGAGCGGATGCGGCGTCTGCTCGAAGACATGCTCCTCTACGCCAAGCCGCTGAGTCTGGATCTGCAGGCGGTCGATGTCGTCTCCACCCTCGCCGACTTCGTCGCGGGCTATGGCGACGGCGAGCGACGACACCCGGTCTACCTCGTGTCGACATCGACAGCCGCACACATCCTTGCCGACCAGGATCGCCTGCGGCAGATCCTCGTGAACCTCACCGACAACGCCTGTGAGGCCGCACCCGAGGGCACGCCGGTGACCTGGAACATCGAGGAGCAGGCGCCGGAGCAGCGCATCCTGCTGCGCGTGCACAACGGCGGCGAGCCGATCCCGGCGCACCTGCTCGCGCGTCTCACCGAGCCCTTCTTCAGCACCAAGACCAACGGCACCGGGCTGGGCCTCGCCATCGTGCGGCGTCTGGTCGAGCAGCACGGCGGTGAGATGCGCATCGCCTCCGATTCGCAGACGGGCACCGAGGCCCGGCTGAGCTTTCCGGCCCTGACACCGGATTGAACGCGATTCGCGCGGCGGCAAAAGGCCGAGACGACGGCAACACCTGAGGGGTTGCCGTCGTCTGAAAGAATTCCGCGCCGCGAACGGTCTTTAGCAATGTGGCCGATACGGTTCGGGACAGGCGGGAAACCCCCCGATGACCGCAACCGGAATCGATGCCGCATCGGGAGACTGCCATGACCTCGTTGATCGTCGTTGCCGGCGCGTGCGGATGGGTCGTTCTGATGGTCGCCTATACCCCATGGCGGCGTCGCTGGCTGACCCGGCCGCTGCTGGGGCGCTTCCGCCAAGTCCTGCCGCAACTCTCACCCACCGAACAGCAGGCGCTGGACGCCGGAACCGTCGGTTGGGACGGTGAACTGTTCGCCGGCCGTCCGGACTGGTCGCGGCTCTTGAGCACGCCTGCCCCGCAGCTGTCCGCCGCCGAGCAGGCCTTCATCGACGGACCACTGCAGACGCTCTGCCGGATGATCGACGATTGGCGTGTCACCCACCGCGACCACGACCTTTCGCCCGAGGCGTGGGCCTACATCAAGGCACAGGGCTTCTTCGGCCTGATCATTCCGCGCGCGTACGGCGGACTGGAATTCTCCAATGCGGCGCATTCCGCGGTGGTGATGACACTCGCCACCCGCAGCATCACCGCGGCGGTGACGGTGATGGTTCCGAACTCGCTCGGCCCGGCCAAGCTCTTGCTGCACTACGGCACGGACGAGCAAAAGGACCACTATCTGCCGCGTCTGGCCCGCGGCGTCGAAATCCCCTGTTTCGCGTTGACCGGCCCGCAGGCCGGATCGGACGCCGGCGCGATCCCGGATACCGGCGTGGTCTGCCGGGTTCGTTGGCAGGGCCGCGAGGTGCTCGGACTGCGGCTCAATTGGGAGAAGCGCTACATCACGCTGGGACCGGTCGCCACCGTCATCGGGCTGGCGTTCCGCTGTCTGGATCCGGACGGCCTACTCGGCGGGGCGAACGATCTCGGCATCACGGTGGCGCTGGTGCCGCGCGAGACCCCCGGCGTGGAGATCGGCGAACGCCATCTCCCGCTGGACATTCCCTTTATGAACGGTCCCAATCGCGGACGGGATGTCTTCGTGCCCTTGTCGCAGGTGGTCGGCGGCGCGGCCGGGATCGGCGAGGGGTGGCGGATGCTGGTGGAAAGCCTCTCCGAAGGCCGCGGCATCTCCTTGCCGGCACTGGCCACCGGTGCCGGCAAGACCGCCTCCCGCTTTACCGGCGCTTACGCCAGGCTGCGGCGACAGTTCAATCAGCCGATCGGCGACTTCGAAGGTGTCGAAGAACCACTGGCCCGCATCGCCGGCCTGACCTACCAGATGGACTCGGCGCGTCGGCTGACCCTGGCCTTCCTGGATCGCGGCGAGAAGCCGGCCGTCGTCTCGGCCATCGTCAAGTACCACCTGACCGAGCAGTATCGGCGTGTGGTCAACGATGCCATGGACATTCAGGGCGGCAGCGGCATCTGCCTCGGTCCGCGCAATCTGCTCGGGCGCGCCTATCAGGCCATCCCGGTCGCCATTACGGTGGAAGGGGCGAACATCCTCACGCGCTCGATGATCATCTTCGGCCAAGGCGCGATCCGCTGCCATCCTTGGATCCTGCGCGAGCTCGAAGCGGCCAACGACCCCGATCCGCGCTCTGCGCTGGCCGGGTTCGATCGAGCACTGATCGGACATCTGGGCTATCTGCTCGGCAATGTCGGGCGCAGTCTGCTGCTCGGACTCAGCCGTGGACGCCTGGCTCCCGCGCCGGTGAGCCGCGCACGGCACTATTACCGGACACTCGGCTGGATGAGCGCCGCATTGGCGCTGACGGCGGACGCCGCGCTGATGACCCTCGGCGGCTCGCTCAAGCGGCGCGAGCGGATCTCCGCGCGCTTGGGCGACGTGCTGTCCATGCTCTATCTGTCCTCGGCCGTCCTGAAACGCTATCACGACGACGGCGAGCCGCAGGCCGACTATCCGCTGGTCCGCTGGGCCTTGCAGGACAACCTCTATCGCATGCAGGAGAGTCTGCGCGCGCTCTATCGAAACCTGCCCTCGCGCCCGCTGGCCCGGGTCCTGCGCACCCTGACCTTCCCGACCGGCATGCCGTTCTCGGAGCCGACCGACCGCTCGGCGCACGAGGCCGCTCGCCTGCTGCTCGGCGTGTCGCCGACGCGCGATCGGCTGACCGCCGGCGTCTATATCGACCCCGACCCGCAGCATCGCAGCCACCAGCTCGAGCGCGGCCTATCGGCGATCCAGGCGTTGGAGCCGCTGGAGGCCAAGCTGGCCGATTTGCGCCGCCGCGGTGTCCTCGGCACACGCACGCTCGCCGACCTCGCCCGCGAGGCATTCGGCAAGGCACTGATCGACGAAACGGAGCAGCGCCAGGTCCTGGACTACCTCGCGCTGATCGAGGAGATCGTCCGAGTCGATGCCTTCGCGAACTTCACCGATCAGCCGGCAGCCGCACGGCCGACCAAGGGACCGGACAAGGGACCGGCCAAGGCAGGGGCACGCCATGCATCCGTCAGGGCGGTGCACTCATGAGCACGGATCGCAATCTGCCCCCGACCGATGCCCTGCCCGGCCGGCCGGTCTATCTGGTCGACGGGCTGCGCACTCCGCAACTGAAGTCGCGCGGTGTCCCCGGCCCGTTCCGGGCCGCCGATCTGGCGGTCGCCGCGGGACGTGCCCTGTTGCTGCGCCAGCCCTTCGCTGCGGCGGATCTCGACGAGGTCGTGTTCGGCTGCGTCGCCGCCGGACCCGACGAGGCCAATATCGGCCGTGTCATCGCACTGCGATTGGGCTGCGGATATGCGGTGCCGGCCTGGACGGTGCAGCGCAACTGCGCCTCCGGGATGCAGGCGATCGACAGCGCGGCGAAGGACATCGCGCTGCACCGCGCCGATCTGGTCTTGGCCGGCGGCACCGAGGCGATGAGCCACCACCCCGTGCTGCTCAACGACCGCATGCTGGTCTGGCTCGCCGGGTTCAATCGCGCCCGCGGCCTGCCCGCCCGACTGCGGGCCCTGACGCGTCTGCGCCCGGCGCACCTGAAGCCCGTCATCGGTCTGCTGCGCGGTCTCACCGACCCGATCGTCGGCATCAGCATGGGGCAGACCACCGAGGAGCTGGCGTTTCGCTTCGCAATCACGCGCGAGGCGATGGACGACTACGCCCGCCGCAGCCACCAACGGCTGGCGCAGGCCCAAGCCGAGGGCGGCTTGGACGAGGAGATCGTGCCGCTCTACAGCGGCGAGCACTGCCTGATGCACGACGACGGCCTCCGTGCGGACACCACCTTGGAGCAATTGGCCCGGTTGAAGCCGGTGTTCGATCCGCGCTACGGCCGAGTGACGGCCGGCAATTCGGCGCAGGTCAGCGACGGGGCGGCCTGCGTGCTGCTCGCCTCGGCCGAAGCCATCCAACGCCACGGACTGAGGCCGCGCGCACGTGTCGTCGATGTCGCCTGGTCTGGGCTCGACCCGGCGCAGATGGGTCTTGGGCCGGTCTACGCGATCGCGCAACTGTTGCAACGCCGAGGCTGGGACACCGACGCTATCGATTGGTGGGAGATCAACGAAGCCTTTGCGGGCCAAGTGCTGGCCTGCCGACAGGCGCTGAGCGACGCGGAATTCTGCCGCGATGCGCTCGGCCGCGACCGGGCGTTCGCACCGATCGACCCGGAGCGGCTCAACCCGGACGGCGGAGGCATCGCACTCGGCCATCCGGTGGGCGCCAGCGGCGCACGCATCGCCTGGCACCTCACCCGCGTGCTCGAGGCGCATGGGGGGCGACGCGGCATCGCCGGTCTGTGCATCGGCGGCGGTCAAGGCGGGGCCATGCTGCTGGAACGCGTCGAGGCCGACACCACACATCCGGAGGCGGCGCTATGAACCATTGGACGCTCAGCAACGACCCGCACGGCATCGCCTGGCTGACCTTCGACCAGGCCGGAACCGGCGTCAATACCCTGAGTCCGGAGACCCTCGAAGAGCTGGATACGGCGCTCGCGGCTTGCGAGGACAGCGGCGCCGCCGGTCTGGTGATCGGCTCGGCGAAGGCGTCCGGATTCATTGCGGGTGCGGACGTCAAGGGCTTCGCCGGACTGACCGATCCGCCGACCATCGAGGCACGGATCGAGCGTGCCCATGCGGTGCTCCTCAGGCTGGAGCGACTGCCCTGCCCCAGCGTCGCGATGATCAGGGGTTTCTGCCTCGGCGGCGGATTGGAGCTCGCACTGGCCTGTACCTACCGCATCGCGACCGAGGATCGGGATACCACACTGGGCTTTCCCGAAACCCGGCTCGGGATCTTCCCCGGTTTCGGCGGCACGGCCCGCGCCATCCGGCGGGTCGGCCATCTCGCCGCCATGGAGCTGATGCTGACCGGGCGCTCGCTCTCCGGTCGAGCCGCCAAGGCGGTCGGTCTGGTGGACGACTGCGTCCCGCTTCGGCAACTGCGCAGCGCCGCCGTGTGGCATCTTCGGCAACGCCCGGCGCCTCGACGACCCGCGTTCGCGCAGCGCGCCGCGGGCTGGCCAGGCATCCGCGGCCTGGTTGCGAACCGCATGCGCAAACAGGTCGCCCGCCAGGCCAATCCCGCGCACTACCCGGCACCCGAGGCCCTGATCGCGCACTGGCAGCAGCATGCCGGAGATGCCTCCGCACTCGACCGCAACGAGGCGCTCGCCGTCGCCCGCCTGCTGGCCGGCAGCACCGCTCAACATCTGGTACGCCTCTTCCTGATGCGGGAGCAGCTGCGCGCGATGGCGGATCAGGCCGACTTCGATCCCCGTCATCTGCATGTGGTCGGCGCCGGCGTCATGGGCGGAGACATCGCCGCGTGGGCCGTCGCTCGGGGCCTGACCGTGACCCTGCAGGACCGCAGTGCGCAAGACCTGTCGCGCGCCATGCAGCGCGCGACGGCGCTCTTTACGCGCAAGCTCAAGGATCCCCGGTTGATCCGCGACGCCCTCGACCGGTTGGTTCCGGATGTGCGCGGCGACGGCGTCGCACGCGCCGACCTGGTGCTGGAGGCCATCATCGAGGACTTGGCCGCCAAACAGGCGCTGTTCGATCAGCTGATCCCGCGCATGAAACCCGACGCCCTGTTGGCGACCAACACCTCGAGCATCCCGTTGGAGGCACTCGGCGCCCGCCTGGATCGCCCGGAGCGCTTGGTCGGTCTGCACTTCTTCAATCCGGTCGCACGCATGCCGCTGCTCGAGATCGTGCGCGGCCCGAAGACCGACCCGACGGTGATCCGTCGGGCGCTGGCCTTCGCGCGTCGTCTCGACAAGGTGCCTCTGGTGGTGAAGAGCTCGCCGGGTTTCCTGGTCAATCGCGTCCTGATGCCCTATCTGCTCGAGGCCGTGGCGTTGGTCGAAGAAGGCATCCCGCCGAGTGTGGTCGATCGCGCCGCGACCGATTTCGGGATGCCCACGGGGCCGGTCGAGCTGGCCGACACGGTCGGGTTGGACATCTGTCTGTCGGTGGCCGAGAAGATGGCCGGCCCGCTCGCCACGCCGATCCCCGCGTCGCTGCGTGCGCATGTCGAGGCCAAGCATCTGGGCCGCAAGAGCGGACGCGGCTACTACCTCTGGCAGGCCGACCGGGCACGGCGCGACACGCACGGCGACGGCTATACCTCGGAACAGCAGGATCGGCTGATGCTGCGCTTGGTGAACGAGGCGGTCGCCTGCCTGCGTGAAGGCGTGGTCGACAGCGCCGACGCGCTCGATGCAGGCATCGTGTTCGGCGCCGGCTTCGCACCCTTTCGCGGCGGGCCGCTGCACGATCTTCGGCACGCCGGACCCGAACAGACCCTTGCGCGCCTGTCGCGGCTGCATGAGCGATTCGGCGAGCGCTTTCGGCCCGATCCGGGCTGGGCAACGCTGATCGGAGGAGCGCCATGACGAGTCCTGTCCATGTCTTTCGGCAAACCACGCGGCCCGTCGCGCCGGGCGATCGGCGACGGTCCGAGCGCGCGCCCGGGCCGTCATCGGCCCATTTGTCGGCCCATTTGTCGGCCCGGTTGGCGGGTCCGGCGTGCGCCGTCCCCGAGGACCCGCGCGACACCCTCGATGCGGTCTTCCGTCGGCGGGTCCGTCTGAGTCCGGATGCGGTCGCCTACGTCGAATTCGACCCCGCACGCGGCGTCTGGCGCGAGTCGACCTGGGCCGACACCGCCCGCGCGGTGGCGCGCTGGCAGGCGGCCCTGCTCAGCCTCGGCCTGCATCCCGGCGACCGGGTCGCGCTCATGCTCCGAAACGGGACGGCCTGGGTCGTCTTCGACCAGGCGGCACTCGGACTTGGATTGGTCACCGTGCCGCTCTATCCCGGCGACCGGCCCGAAAACGTCGAGTGGGTGTTGCGCGATTCCGGCGCCCGGGTCTTGCTGATCGAGGGTTCCGAGCTCCGACAGTCGCTCCGCTCGATCGCGCCGACCCTGCACCGGCTGACCGCGGTGATCACGCTCGAGCCCGTCGCAACGGATGCGCCGAACCTTCACTCTGCTCCGCATTGGCTGCCGGAGCGAGGCGTCGATGCGGTCCCCTGCGCGCACCGAGCCGAGGATCTCGCGACCTTGGTCTACACCTCCGGCACCACCGGGCGCCCCAAGGGGGTGATGCTGTCGCACCGCAACATCCTGTTCAACGCCCACGCCGGCCTGCGGGCCGTGCAGGTGACGTCGGACGATTGTCTCCTGTCCTTTCTGCCGCTTTCGCACATGCTCGAACGCAGCATCGGATACTACTTGCCGATGATTGCGGGATGCCGGGTCGCCTACGCGCGCTCCATCCGCGATCTGCCGGAGGATCTCCTGCAGGTGCGCCCGACCATCCTCATCGCGGTCCCGCGTGTCTTCGAACGGGTGCACAGTCGCATTCGGCAGGGTCTGCAGCACGCCTCGCCGCTGCAACGGTGGCTCTTCGGCACGGCGGTCGAGCTCGGCTGGCAACGTTTCCTCCACCGCCAGGGGCGCGGGTCCCGCTCGACCACGCTGCTGGCGCAGCCCCTGCTCGACCGACTGGTCGGCGCGAGGATCCGCGCCCGCCTGGGCGGACGGTTGCGCTTCGCCATCAGCGGCGGCGCGCCGCTGCCGGCCGCGATCGGGCGGGTCTTCCTTGCCCTGGGCGTCGAGATCCTGCAAGGCTACGGCCTGACCGAGACCAGTCCCGTCATCTCGGTGAATCGATCCGACGACAACGAGCCGACCAGCGTCGGCCCGCCGTTGCCGGGTGTCGAGGTCGGCATCGGCGCGGGCGACGAGCTGCTGACCCGCGGCCCGGCGGTGATGTCGGGCTACTGGAACAACGCCGCGGCCACTCGCGCCCTGATCGACGATGCGGGCTGGCTGCATACCGGCGACCGGGCTCGGATCGGCCCGCGCGGACACATCACCATCACCGGGCGGCTCAAGGACATCATCGTCCTGTCGAACGGCGAGAAGATCGCCCCGGCGGATGTCGAGCAGGCGCTGCTGGCGTGCCCGCTGGTCGAGCAGGTGATGGTGGTCGGCGACGGCCGCCCCTTCCTGGCCGCCCTGGTGGTGCCGCAACCCGACGCCTTGGCCGGGGCGATCGCCGCGCGCCGAGGCGACGCGGCCGAGGACTGCGCACCGATCCGCGCGCCGGCTGGGCAGCAGATCCTGCTCGAACAACTCCAGCCCTGCATGAGCACCTTCCCGGGTTACGCCAAGCTGGCCGGCGTAGCCATCGCGGATGCGCCCTGGGACCTGGAGAGCGGCTTGCTGACGCCGACGATGAAGCTCAAGCGGCGCGCGATTCTCGATCGCTACCGGATCGAACTGGAGCAGCTCTATGCCGAGCACACGCCAACCACACCATGAGCGCATGCGGTGCCGGCCGCACCCACCTGCGGCGATCCGACGCATCCCGCCGGCGCACGGTGGGCGGCAATGAACGGCCCGCTGCGTGCGATCGGGCGCCGGCTTGCCGCCTATCTGGCGCAGCCGCTGTTCAATTACCGGCCCTATGCGCCGATCCCGGCCGAACGGCTGCTCGGTCTGTTGGAGCCGGGCGATGTGCTCCTGGTCGAAGGCAATACGCGCGTCAGCACGGCCATCAAGTACCTGACCCAGTCCACCTGGTCGCATGCCGCGCTCTATGTCGGCGACGCGCTCGGACGTGGACTCGACGCCGAGAGCACACCCACGCTGATCGAGGCAGACCTCGAGCACGGCGTCATCGCCGTGCCGCTCGCGACCTACTCGCGCTTCAATACGCGCATCTGCCGGCCGATCGGCCTCGAGCACGACGACCGAGCGCAGGTCATCGCGTTCGCGGTCGCTCGCCTGGGTCTCGCCTACGATCTGCAGAACCTCGTTGACCTGGCGCGTTATCTGCTGCCCACGCCACCCGTGCCGTCGTTTATGCGTCGTCGCATGCTCTCGCTGGGCAGCGGCGATCCCACCCGCGCCATCTGCTCCACGCTGATCGCCCAATCCTTTCAGAGTGTCCGCTACCCGATTCTGCCGTGTGTCGAGGCCCTCTCGAGCTCGGAACAACGCCGCTGCGCCTCCAGCGTCAAGGAGATTCTTCACATTCGCCACCACAGCCTGTTCGCGCCGCGCGACTTCGACCTCTCGCCGTATTTCAGAATCATCAAGCCCGCCGAGCCGGCGACCTTCGATTACAAGACGCTGGTCTGGCGCGACGAGACTCCGCCCGGGCAACCCGAACAGGCACGAACCGACCGGAGTGCATCGGCATGCGAACACCCGAGCTGATCGCGCACCGCGGCGATACGCTGCACTATCCGGAGAACACACGACCGGCGATCGAGGCAGCCTTGCGGGCGGGTGCGACCTACGTGGAGATCGACGTGCAACTCACCGCCGATCGGGTCCCGGTCCTGTTTCACGACACGACCTTGGAACGGCTGTGCGCCACGCCGGGGATGATCCGCGACTACACGCTCGCGACGCTGCGGACCTTCCGCGCCTCCGACCCGAGGCGTTTCGGCAAACGATTCGAGGACGTCGCCATCCCGACACTCGGCGAGGTCGTGCATCTTCTGCGGGACTGGCCGAAGGTCACCTTGTTTGTGGAAATCAAGCGCGAGGCGCTGGTCGATGCAGGCGTCGAAGAGGTCTATCGGCGGATCGCCGCGATTTTGGCGCCGATTCGCAACCGCGCCGTCCTGATCTCGTTCGAGCTGGATGTCCTTGCGACGGCGCATCGGCATGGCTGGCCGGCGCTGGGTGTGGTGACGGAATGCTGGGCCGATTTGGATAGGCCAGTGTCGGCCCGCATCGCGCCTTCCTTTCTGTTCGTAAACATCACGTCGATTCCGCCGACCGGAGGGCTGGCTCGGTCGGATGCGCGGCTCGCGGTCTACGAAGTCGCCGACCCGACCCTTGCCCGGTGTCTCGGCGCCCGCGGCGTCGATCTGATTGAAACCTTCGCGATCGGGGAGATGCGCGAGGCCCTGCGAAGCGATTAGGCTTCGGACCGGGATTAAATCGCGCCCAGCGCGGTATGCGATGTTTTTGGATGGGATCGGCCCCGGCAGACGCGACGACCGCCGGAACCGGCGCGGTTTAGGAGATTAAAAAAACAGATTGTCGTAAACGGCGTCCACGTTAAGGGCCGTGAATGCACCAAACGCCGAGCTCACTCGAAAGTCAGCATCTCGCTCTCGACGCGGTTTAGCCGTCTCGTTCGGTTTATGCGGTCGTTGTCGCAGCCATCGGCTCGGACCGGCATTATGCCGTATGCCTCGACTCGTGTGCACATTGATCTCGATGCCTTCTACGCTGCCGGGGAGCAACGCGATCACCCGGCGTGGCGTGGACGGCCCCTCGTCGTCGGCGCCGAGCCGGGTCGACGCGGCGTGGTCGCGACCTGCTCCTACGAGACGCACCGCTTCGGCGTGCACTCGGCCATGCCGATCGCCGAAGCGGTGCGCCGTCTGCCCGTGGAAACGGTCTACGTGCGCCCGGATATGGCGCGCTATGCGGAGGTGTCGAGGGAGATCATGCGGGTGCTCGGCACCCTCGCCCCGGTGATCGAGCCGGTGTCGATCGACGAGGCATACCTGGATGTCTCCGGATTGGAGCGACTGGTCGGTCCGCCCGAGGTCGTCGCTCGGCGCACCAAGGCGGCCATCCGCGAGGCGGTCGGGCTGACCGCCTCGATGGGTATCGGTCCGAATCGCCTGATCGCCAAGCTCACCTCGGACGCCCGCAAGCCGATGGATTCCTAGCAGCCTGTCGGACTTTCGGAGCGACACCCGTAAAATGGTCAAAATGTGATCAATTTCGGTGGTCCTACGCGAATTTTGTGGCCTTCACGCAGATCGAACGCCTCAGAATTCGCGTAGGAACGCTCCCGTACGCTAAGTCCGACAGACTGCTAGAGCCGCTTGCACGGCGTCTCGTCGAGCGCTGCGCGCACAATCTCCTGCTCCAGGGCCGCGGAAGGATGCCAGGTTCCCCCGCGCGCGACGAAGCGGCTGCCGGCGTCAACCACGGCTTTCTCAGCTTCCACCATTCGAGGCACCGCGGGATCGATGGCCAGTTCCGCCAACGCCGCGTTCCGGCGAATGAACGCGTCGCGGTCGAACCGCCCTTCGGCATCGAACCCGAGCATTTCGTAGACGAGCCGGACGACGGCATAGGGCGCCCGATCACGCACCTCCACGATCACCTCGGCCATCCGCACGCGCTGGCCCGCGAAACGCTCCAGTCGGTGGCTCTTCGGGTCATCGACCATGCGGGAGAACGTCGCGCTGGCCAGCCGGTACAGAGTGTCGTCCGGTCCGAGGATGTAGATGCGGATCGAGTAACTCACGGTGACCTTCTTTCATCAGGCCCAAGGGTCCGTCCGTAGCGTACCGCACCGGTCGCCAAGGCATCCGTGTGCCGTCGCAGGGGTAGACCCTACAGCGGTTATGGCGATACGACCTCGACGGGTTGTCGCTTGGGACCTCGCGCAACCGCCGGTTCGGCTCGCGACGCCCCACGTCCGCATAGTGAAACCAAGCAGAACCTCCGCCGCCTCTCGCCGGCCGCCGGCAGTCGGCCAGGAGGTCTTTCCGATCAACCGGAAGCGAGTGACTCTTGAATCCTGTTAGCGGAAAGTCCTTCGAGCTTCAGCGATTGACGCGCCACGACCCGTTGCAGTCACAGGCGCCACGAAGAGGAGCGTCCGCTGCAGCGAGGTCAGCGGACGTTGCAACTCTGGTCATCGCTTCCGGCGGGGTATCAGGAAAGGCCCGACCCCGCAGAGTGTTGTTGTTGCCGATAGCGATTCCGTGTTGCGTCCGGTCGCGCAGATACCCCCTTGGGCCGCACTTGTGGTAGCGCTAGAAACCGGCCGCCACGCGCTCGCAATGCACGGCGACATCCATGACCTGTTCGTAGATCGGCAGATGCTTCTATCGCGCCATAAAAAATCCTGATTAGAAAGAATCTTCCGCCAGGCTCACGGAATGAGGTCGACGACGCCTATCTCGGCGGCGAGCTGGCCGGCGGCACGGTCGGGCGCGGTTCGGAGAACAAGGTGCCCTTCAGAGGAACTCCGTATCCGCGACACCGGTCGCCTCCAACACGGCCAAGACCGCGCGATCCGTATTGCTGTTGTTGATCGGGGATCCGGAGATGCCTAAGACTTTCATAAGGGCTCGCAGCGGGCTGGTAGGATTCGAAGGGGGACTTAGGTAACGTCATGTCTAACCCGATGTCAACGTTCGCGAACCGCGTCGGGATCGCCAACCAGGTCCGTGATGCCTCCCGTTGATCCTCGCACATCACCCGGGCACTCCCCGACCTTGCGTTGCAAGCCGTGCTCTTGCACTCAGAGCGGGGTGATTCGGACTCCTCGGTGTAGCGCGACAGTCTTCGACCGTTCGAGGACTACCAACGCAGCACCCGGGGTCCGAGGACGGCACCGAGGGTGCCCGCCAGACCGATACCGAGGCTGTACCAAACGGCGACAAAGGCCGGTGACAGCTCGGTGCAGGCGAGGCTGTAGCCGAGTGCGCCCAGAGCGCCGGCCAGCAGCCCAGCCGCCAGGCCGGCGGCCCTCGGTCGTGTGGGCGCCAACCCGCGCAAGGCCCAGAGTGCGCCCGCCAGGGCCGGCAGCGACAGGGCGAGCACGTTGACGGGGCCGCGCGGCGAGCCAAGCCGCCGCCGCCGCCACGCCGCCGGCGTAGGCAAACTTGATCCAGGGCGCAGGGGTCGCGAAGAGCTCGGCCGGGATCGGGCCGAAGATCGCCGACGCGCCTGCCGCGCTCGCGACGACGCCCAGCGCCATCATCGGCAGCAACCGGCGCGCCTCGACCCAGCGCGGGGCCGGACCGGCGCCGGTGGCCAGGAGGTCGATCAATTCGTTGGTCTTCATGCTGTCTTCCTCTCCCTGTCTTTATCACCCTGTCTGGCGCACCGGTTCAGCAAGCCGTTTGATGCCTCGGTGGACCTGTACCTTCATTGCCGAGGCGGAGATGCCGGTGCGTTGCAACGCCTCCGCGATGGACAACCCTTCCAGCTTGATCAGGGAAATCGCGTGTTGCTGCGCCTGCGGCAACTCGGCCAGCAACGTCGTCAGGTCGCGCTGCGCCGTCGGCTCCTCATGCACCGCGGGCTGATCGCGCTCCGCCAGAGTTCATCGAAGGGTTCGTGCAAGGCCTCGCGGCGACCGCGGCGTCGCCACAGATCGATCAGCTTGTGGCGTGCGATGGCCAGCGCCCAGCGGCTCACGGGGACGGCCGCGTCATAGCTGCCGCGTTGCAGATGGATCGCGAGCAGCGTCTCCTGCACCAGCTCCTCCAGCTCATCGGGCAGCGACTGCATGCGTCGCCTCAAGAAGCCCCGTAGGCGATCGGCAAGGCAGCTCAGGGCCTCTCGATAGGCGGCTTCGTCTCCTGCCTGCGCTCGGACCCACAGTGGATGCAGCTTGGTCTCGAAATCATCCATGGGCGGTGTGTGTGGTCATCGCATCGCCATCGCTATCGCTATCGATCCAGTCGTTGCTCGGGCATGAAAGGTTACAGCGCGCCGGAAATCGGCCCGGCGAAAAAAATGACCCCTCGGCTGTAACCGAAAGCGGCACCCGGGCGACTGGCTCATCGAGGACGCAAGGTCGAGGTCAGCAGGCCCAGCCCATTTGATCCGAATGGGTTCCGCCATCGAGCTGCCGCCGTCGTGCAGGCCAGTTCTTCCGTAAGCGAGCCACCGAAAAACCTTCGATCCTTTGGAGCAACCCGATGAGTTATGCCTTTGGCGTTGAGATCGACCATCCGTTCGACGCAGCGGTGGAGCGCGTCGTGGCCGCCCTGGCGGCAGACCGTCTCGGGATCGTCAGCGATGTCGATGTCGCCGTGATCCTGAGAAAAAAGTTGAACGAAGACATCGGCGGCTATCGCATCCTCGGGGCCTGTGCGCCGGGGCTGGCCAGCCGCGTGATCGGCTCTCGGCCCTCGGCGGGGGCGCTGCTGCCCTGCAACGTCGTGGTTCGGGAGGTGTCGCCGTCACGTACCGCCGTGGATTTCATGGACCCGGTTCCCGTGCTCGCCTTGGTCGAGGACGTGGTGGTCGATCAGGTCACCGCCGAGGCGCATGCCATTCTGGAGCGGGTCGCAACGGCACTGCAGGCATGATGATGAAATCGGAAATGCGTTCGTGACCGAGACCGAGAAGCCGAGTCCGAGTCTGATCGAGGGCAAGGATGCTCTGGACCTGGAGTCCTTACGCGACTTGTACGTCAGCCTCACAGGTGAGGAGCCGACGCCCGAGGAGCTGGCGGAGGCCAAAGCCATGCTGGAGGAGACCAAAGCAGAGGATACCGCCAAGGCCAAGTGTTAAGCACTCACCGGCACTTCAGGTACAGGGGACGTGTCGAGGCCCACCTCCATCACGGCCCCTAAAACCCGGCCGTCTCGGCTTGGTCCGACCACCCCTCCCGCATGCGCTATCATGACTGGACGTTTATGCAGTTCCGGTCATCCGTCATGCCTCGATCCGTTCTTGCTGCCCACGCCGTGAGCGCGGCGCAGGTTCATCCGGTGCGCCCGGCACACCGATGATCCCGCACGCATACACGCTCGCCCCGATCCCCTGCCCGCTCCCGCTCTTCGGCGCGCGCATCCCGGCCGGCTTCCCTTCGCCGGCCGACGACGATCTGGAAGGCACCATCGACCTGAACGAGCAGTTGATCCGGCATCCGGCCGCGACCTTCTTCCTGCGGGTGCAGGGGGATTCCATGACGGGTGCGGGGATCCGCGACGGCGATCTGCTGGTGGTGGACCGCTCGCGCGAGGCCAAGTCCGGATCGATTGTGGTGGCCGCCGTCGATGGGGAGCTGACCTTGAAGCGCCTTAAGATCGCGGGCGAGCGGGTCTGGCTGGTTCCGGAGCATCCGGACTATGCGCCGCTGGAGATTCAGGGCGAGACGGGGTTGGTGGTCTGGGGCGTGGTTGCCCATGTCGTGCATTCGTTTTGAGATCGCCGTCGCGCGTGATCCCTTACGCGGTGGCGCTTGCCGGTTCGTTTGCCCATCCGCAATCCTCGAGGTGTCCCATGTCGCGTCCTGCTCTTGCCGTCCTGTTGCTGCTCCTTTCCGCTGCTCCTTTCCGCTGCCGCGGGTGCCGGCGATGCGCTGGAGGGAACCTGGTCGGCGCCCAGCCTGTCGCGACCCGAGACCCCGATCGTGATCGGGCTCCTGCCCGGCGGTATCGCCACCGAGCAGATCGGCGACTACCGGGACAGCGGGACTTGGACGCCGGAGGACGGGGCCGCCCGCATCGATTGGGGGAAAGGCTGGGTCGGTCTGTTGCGCCCGATGCCGGACGGTGGTCATCGCCTGCTGACGTGGAAAGCCGGCTCCTCGCTGGCCGGCCCTCCCGATGACGATAAACCCGCCGTGCGAGTAAAGCCTGCGGGCGATTGAGATGCTGCGGGAACCGATTGCTGCAGCCCCCGTTGTAGCGTGGTCGAGAGAAATCACGTCATGTTCGCCCTAGTCGACTGCAACAACTTCTACGCCTCCTGCGAGCGGCTCTTCCGGCCGAGCCTGGAGGGGCGTCCGGTGGTGGTGCTCTCCAACAACGACGGCTGTGTGGTGGCGCGCAGCAACGAGGCGAAGGCGCTCGACATCCCGATGGGGGCGCCCTACTTCAAGTACGCCGCGGTCCTGCGCCGGGCCGACGCCGCGGTCTTCTCCTCGAACTATGCGCTCTACGGGGATCTGTCGCGGCGGGTGATGCAGGTGCTGGCGGGGTTCGCCCCGCGGATCGAGGTCTATTCGATCGACGAGTGCTTTCTGGATCTGGCAGGTGTCCGGGATCCCACCGCCCCGGGCTTGGAGATCGCCCGCACCGTGCGGCGCTGGACCGGGATCCCGGTGGCGGTCGGGATCGCCCCGACCAAGACGCTCGCCAAGCTCGCCAATCGGCTGGCGAAAAAGGGCTACGGTCCGGCCGGGCCGGTGCTCGATTGGTCGACGCTGCCGGACCCCGACGCCGTGCTGGCCGCGGTGCCGGTGGAAGACATCTGGGGCATCGCGGGTCGCTCGGGGGCACGTCTGCGCGCGATCGGCATCGCCGATGCCCGGGCGTTGCGCGAGGCGCACCCGCAGCGGTTGCGCGCGTCCTTCGGCGTGGTGGTCGAGCGCATCGCTCGGGAGCTGCGCGGACACGCCTGTCTGGCGCTGGAGGAGGTGGCGCCGCCGCGCCGGCAGGTCATGGTGTCGCGCAGCTTCGGTGTCGCGGTCACCGAGCCGGCCGAGCTGCGGGCGGCGGTCACGGCCTTCGCCAGCCGGGCCGGGGAGAAGCTGCGGTCGCAGGGGCTCGCCGCCCCGGCGCTGACGGTGTTCGTGCAGACCAATCCCTTCGAGACGGGCCGGGCGTTCTACGCGAACGCCGTGACCTTGGGTTTCCCGGTGCCGACGCAGGACAGCACGGCGCTGGTGCGGGCCGCGACGCGCGGGGTCGACCGGCTGTTCCGTTCAGGCGATGCCTACCGCAAGGCCGGGGTGCTGTTGTCGGATGTGGTCCCGGCCGAGCAGGCGCCGACGGATCTGTTCGCCGAGGTCGGCGAGGACGACCGCGCGCGGCGCCGCATGGCGGTGCTGGATGCGGTCAATCGCAAGTACGGACGCGAGACCCTGCGGTTCGCGGGTCAGTTGTCCGGGTCCGGCTGGCGGCGGCGCTCGGAGCGCGGCTCCGGGGTCTCCACGACACGCTGGGCGGGGTTGGCGACGGTGCGCGCGGGGTGAATCCGGCGCGGCGTTCGGCAAACGGATCACACGTTGTTCGAGGGACGATCATGCGCGTCATCTACCTGGCAGGACCGCTGTTCACCGAAGCCGAGCGCGACTGGCACCGCAAGACCAAACGGCTCCTGCTCGAGCAGGCGTCACGACGGGGCGAGGTCATCGAGATCATCTGGCCCTATGAGCTGATCACGCCCGAGGAGATCGCCGCTTTGGGGGCCGAGGCACGCGCGGAGATCTTCCTGCGCTGCAAGGTCGGGCTCGACCGTGCCCATGTCCTGATCGCCCTGCTCGACGGCACCCAGGTCGACGACGGGACGGCGTGGGAGATCGGATACTTCTTCGCGACCAAGGCGGCGGACGCGAAGATCGTCGGAATCCGCACCGACTTCCGTCGCGCAGGCAAATCCGAGCATGCGATCGTCAACGCCATGGTCGAGATGGCGTGCGACGTCATCGTGAACACGCAAGCGGGGCTGCACGCGGCGGTGCTCGGGTCCGACCCTGTTCTCGATGTCGGCGCAGAGGTGGGCGAATCAGCCGCGATCGGGCGCGCATGATCGCGGTTCTGCGGCTAAACTCAGCGAATACATGCTCACAGCCCGGAGATCGCGATGGACGATGTGTTGCAACCGATTCGTAGACAGCTGCGTCCCACCTGGCACCCGGAGTCGGAGCCGTTCGACCCGGACGAGGAGCCCGCCGTCGCGCTGCCGCTGCTCGGTCTGGTGAGCGCCGGTCAGCCGGTGGTCGCGGTCGAGGAGCGCGAGACCCTGATGGTCCCTGCCCGTTTGGTGAAGCGGCATGCGGCCGATCGCAGCTTTGCCCTGTACGTGCGCGGGGAGTCCATGACCGACGACGGGATCGACACGGGTGACCTGGTGGTCGTGGAACAACGCCCGACGGCGGAGAACGGCGAGACGGTGGTGGCGCGGATCGACGGTTACGGGGTCACCCTCAAGCGCTTCTACCGCGAGATCGAAGGGATCCGCCTGCAACCGGCGAATGACGCCATGGAGCCCTTGGTGTTCGAGGATGACGAGGTGGAGATCCTCGGGGTGGTGTCGGGGGTAGTGCGGGCGGGGTGAGCGGGGCTGCCTCGGTATTTTCGAAGCAGAGACCCGTTCCGAAGCGATGAAGTCCACCAAACTCGAATCCCGTCCGGAATCGTCGTCTTGACCATTGCGAGCCTGCGTCTCGGCGTCGGTCCGTTCCTCTTCAGTGCGTGCGCGAGCCCTCGTCGGGTATCGCCGCGATCAACTCCGGCCCCTCGTTGCGTACGTTTCCGACCGCCCGTGTGACCGGGTGAAGCGCGAGCCATGCATCCGGACAGGGGCCGAGCAGGTCGCTCACCGCCTCCGGCTCGCTCGCCGGATCGAGCCAACTGGCGACCGCTTCGGGGGCGAGAATGACCGGCATGCGGTCATGGAGCGGATGAACCCGTCCGTTGGCCGCAGTGGTGACGATGGTGAAGCTGTCGATGACATCCCCGTCGTCGGGCCGGGTCCAGCGCTCCCAAAGCCCGGCGAACGCCAGGATGCTGCCGTCCGAGGCATGGATGTAATAAGGCTGCTTGCCGTCCGGGCGCTTGGCCCATTCGTAGAATCCGTCGGCCGGGACGATGCAGCGACGCTTGCGATACGCCGAGCGGAACGAGGGTTTCTCGGCTAGGGTCTCGGCGCGGGCGTTGATCAGGCGGTTGGCGATGGTCTCGTCTTTCGCCCAGCTCGGGAGCAGGCCCCAGCGCAGCGTCTGCACGATCCGCTCCCCGCTCGGACGTTGGCGGATGACCGGCAACCACTGCATCGGGGCGGCGTTGTAGCGCGGGATGACGTCCGCGATGTCGAGGGTCGCGCCGAAGATCTCGGCGATGTCCCCGGGCTAGGTGAATTGGGCGTAGCGTCCGCACACGGACGTATCTCCCTCCGGGTCGGTCTTCGGTTGCTTGCACGCCGACGGGACGACGCATCGATCCTCGCGGAAGCCGCGTGCCCGGTCACTCGTGATCCGCGATCGACGTCTGCCCTTTCAGCATCTCGTAGTGGTCGCAGGCTTCCGCCTTGCGTCGACGTTGCTCGGCGGTGTTGTCTCCGAGCACGGCGACGCGCGCGAGCGAGCAGGCCTCGCGTGCACTTCGCAGGACGTCGGGTTCGCTCGGAGCCGACCATTCGATGGCTGCGATCGTCGGTTGATAGGACACCGCGGCGTTGCAGTACATCGTTTTCAGCTTGGCGTTGGACCAGTGGTCCGTCGGGTTGTTGTTCAGACGTCCGCAGGCCTCCCGGAACCAGTCCCGAGCCGCCTCGGTGCAGCCCGAATAGCGTTCGAGATCCTGCCTGAGATCGGCGCAGACGGAGTCGTCCCGGATCTTCCAAAGGCGATGCTGAAAGGCGATGGCATAGCCTCCATGCTCCACGACATGGGCCTGCACATCGAGATTTCTTCGGGCCTCCATCGAGTTGGTCACGGTCGTGGAAAAAGTGTCGAGATAGGCCGCAAACGCGGCGGAAAGCGGATCCATCGGCTTCTCCGTGTTGGACGGTCCGGGTGCAGTCGAAGCACCGCGCGCCCGGTCAGTTTAACAACCTCACCGCTTCGTCGAGGTCGGAGTCGCCGGCATTTCCCGACGGCCGTGTCTGTCCCCAAGCTCGCATGACAGAATGTCATGATTTACACTTTCTGCGCTCTCGACGCCGCATGCCCACGCCAGGAGACCCACGGTCATGGATCCGACGCTCGTCCTCGCGCCACTCGTGAACGCCCTCTGGTGGCTGATTCCGCTCGCGCTCCTCGGCGCCCTGCTGAAGTCCCCGCGGGTGAAAGGCGTCTTGGGCGAGCACCTCGTGCGGTTGGCACTCCGGCTTCGCCTGGATCGCGCGACCTATCGCGCCGTCCACGATCTCACCCTGCCGACCCCCGACGGGACCACCCGGATCGATCATGTCGTCGTTTCGCCCTGCGGGATCTTCGCGATCGAGACCAAGAACATGAAGGGCTGGATCTTCGGCGGCGCGCGTCAGGCGCAGTGGACGCAGAAGATCTTCCGGCACACGACTCGGTTTCAGAATCCGTTGATGCAGAACTACAAGCATGTGAAAGCCCTGCAGGCGCTGCTCGACGTGCCGCCGGAGACCATCCACTCGGTCGTTACGTTCGTCGGGGACAGTCGCTTCAAGACCCCGATGCCGGAGAACGTGACGCAAGGTGCCCGCTTCATCGGCTATATCAGGTCCTTCCGCGAGCCGGTATTCAGTGAACCGGGGGTCGAGGTTGTTCTGCGCCGCATCGCCGGCGGCCGGTTGAAGCCGGGGGCAGCAACGAACCGAGCGCACGTTCGGAGCCTCGAGACGCGAGCGGATCCGCTGGCGGAGCGGCGCTGTCCGAAGTGCGGCAGCGCGTTGATCCTGCGCACGGCGAAAAAGGGGCCGAGGAGCGGCGATCGGTTCTGGGGATGCTCGACCTATCCGCAGTGCCGGGTGATGCAGCCGCTCGGTTGAGGGGTCTCGATCGCAGTCGCAACCGCTCTCACACGAGCTCGCTCCGGTACGGCTCGGCAAACAACGCGGGCTGCCCGCCGGTGTGCCAGAACAGGATGCGCGCATCGCTCGGGAAGAAGCCCCCGCGGATGAGATCCAGCAGGCCGCCGGCGGCACGCCCGGTGTAGACCGGATCCAGCAGGATGCCCTCGGAGCGGGCAAAGATCTTAATCGCCTCGCGCTCCAGGTCGGTCAGCACCCCGTAGCCGGGTCCGCAGTAGCGGTCGTCGACATGCACGTCCGTGGCGTCGAAGGCGATGCGTGGGCCCAGCGCCCCGCTTGCGTCGCTCGCCAAAGCGGCGACCTGTGACGTCAGCGCGGATGCCGGCTCGTCGATGCTGATCCCGAGCAGTGTCCCGTGATAGCCGAAGACTCGCTGCCCCAGAACCAATCCGGCCTGGGTACCGCCGCTCGAGGTGGCGAAGACCATCCAGTCGACCTCGATCCCCTGCGCGAGCACCTCCTGCATCGCGAAGGCTTAGCCCAGCGCTCCGGTCGGACTGCTTCCCCCGTAGGGAACCAGGTACGGGGCGTGGCCCTGCGCCGCGGCGCTCTCGACGGTCTCCTCGAGGAGACGATCGCGGTCGCGGCGATCGGGTGTCGCGACGATCCGCGCATCCAACAGCTGAGCGAGCAGCAGATTTCCGGATGCTTCGGCGGGACGCTCGCCGGTCAACACCAGGATGCAGTCCATCCCGCAGCGGGCCGCCGCCGCGGCGGTCTGGCGACAGTGGTTGGACTGCCAGGCACCCGCGGTGACGAGGGTCCGGGCACCCTGCGCCTGCGCTTCGCCCACCAGGAACTCCAGCTTGCGGGTCTTGTTTCCGCCCAGCGCGAGGCCGGTCTGATCGTCGCGCTTGATGAAGAGCCGAGGACCGCCGAGCAGGGCCGAGAGCCGCGGTAGCGGCTCGACGGGCGTGGGCAGGTAGGCCAGGCTCAGGCGGGGAATGGATGGGGCTGTCATCGGGGAATTCTCGGCGGATCGCGACCCGATTCATGATGCAACGGATCACGAGCGAAGCTCCAGGGGTCCGTTTCGGTGCGTCGATTGGCCTTTTCCTTGAGCCTGATCAGCTGCACTGTCGCGCAATGGTTTACCTTCCAAGGTCCGACGACAAGAAGGGCAGAGCCGGCCGAGGAGCCTGACGTGTCGACTGCGCCCGATCTCGGACCGTATCAAACGCAACCTCCGCTGCGCCGATAACTCGGCCAGGTGAACGACACGATGGGGGAACCGGTCTCCAGCAACCTGTCCATGATGCGCTCGCCGAGGTAGGTCTCCATCTCGGCGGCGGTCAGGTTGCCGATCAGGATGGTGGGGCGCATCTCCCCGTAACGGGCATTGAGCACGTCGAAGAGCATGGCACGGCGCTTGGCGTCGGTGCCGATCGCCACACCGACTTCGTCGAGCACGAGCAGGTCCGGGGTCGTGAGCAGGGCGAAGCTCTCGATCTCCGAGCGCTTGGCGACCGGCGAGTAGGCGTCGCGCAGCATCCGCAGCGCCCCGGAGATGGACATCAGGAGCCCCGTGCGGCCGGTGCGGATCACCTCGGTGAGGATCGCGCAGGCGAGATGGGTCTTGCCGGTCCCGGGTCCGCCGACCAGCAGCAGCGAGCTGCCCCGCTGTCTGAGCGCCTCGAAGCGTTGTGCGTAGCCGCGGCACACCGCCAGGGCCTCTCGCTGTGCCCGGGTGTGCGCCACATAGCCGTCGAAGGTCCGGTCCAGGAAGCGGCGCGGAATCCCACAGCTCCCGACGGCCCGCTCGAGGTGTGCCTGGGCCGCTCGGAGCCGCTCGGCGGCGATTTGGTCGACCTCGGCTCGCCCGACAGCGGCCAGATCCTCAGCCGAGAGGATCGGGAATGAGCCAAGGGATCCGATCGAGGGGGGTGGCCCCGACGCTGTAGTCCTTGTCGGCCAATCTGGGCTCCGGCTCATGGTCTTGCCTCGTCGCGTCGCTTGCCTGCAGTGTCCGCAGTCGGTTGATGAAGGTCGCGTCCCAGCTGTCGCGTCGTGTGCCGGTGTCGGTCCAGTAGACGACGAACTCGTCGACCTGAGCCGCTGCCCAGGTGCGGGTCATGCCGTGCTTGGCGGCCCAATCGAAGACCCGTTGACTGGGCTGCCAGTCGGGCGGGATGGGGATGCGCCCTCCCCCGCGGATGCCGGGGCCTACCGGTGCGGAAGCATCGTCGCTCTGCAGCAATGACGGCTCACTGACGGTTCCATGACGGCTCATTTCCCGGTTCGGGGGCACTGGGTTCCCGATCAAAGAGGAACTCTGTTCCCGACCGACGGAACCGGGTGCCCTACCCATGGGCACAGTGTTCCCCGAGGCATGCTGTTCCCTCCTCCCGGATAGGACACTGGGTTCCCGATTCCTTTGGCACCCTTGATCCTGCTGCGAGGCGCACAGCAGAAGCCGGTAGTGAGTCGCTCGCCCGGGTCCGCCTTTCTCCCGCTCGATCATGGTCCCGTCGAGCCCGCCCATCGCCTTGGTGATGCCGCGGCGGCTGAGCTCCGTCATCCGCTCCAGGAGTCCGAGGGAGGGGAAACACTGCTCTCCCCGTTCGTCGGCATACTCGGCCAGCGCGAGCAGCACGAGCCGTTGAGCGAGCGTCAGTCCGCGGCAGTCCCAAGCCCAATCGCGTGCCGCTCGGCTCATGTCGGGCGCGCCTGCTCGGGGCGGCGTTGCAGCAGATCCACGACCTGGACATCCAGAGCGCGGGCGATGCGGCGCAAGCTGGCGAGGGTCGGGTTGGCGTCGCCGGTCTCGATGCGGCAGATCCAGGCTTGCGAGGTCCCGGCGCGATTGGCAACCTCGGCTTGGGTCCGACCGGATCGCCTGCGCAGGTGACGGAGATTTCCTCCGATGGTGCTGTTCATTCCGGGCTCCGAATCGTTGTCTGTGATATCCGGGCCGGCGGGCCGGGCAGACCGTGACGCTGCCGCCGCCGACATGGAACATGCGCTCGAGACCGTCCCGCCGGCAGCGTGGTCGAAGCGTGGGCCGGTGCGGAAGGCGTCCTCGAACGCTGAACAAATGGTAAGCCGATTGCGTGCGCGGCGAAGCAGCTCAAGATGACGCTTTTCGACGCCTTTCGCGTGTTTTGGGTTTTTTATCGGCCATCGGGAGCGACGTGGCCCAGCGCGCCCGGCCGGGGAGGACCGGTACCCGAACAGCAGGAGACGAACAGGGGGATGAGGGCTGGCGAGGGCTTGGCGCTTTCCCCCGGTTCATGCGGTGGATAGACGGACGGCCCGATCGCCCGCGCAATCGCGGGAAGGTGTGCTTTGGCGATGGTGCGCGAGGTTGTGCGGTACCGTCGCGACCGGGTCGCATCGGCAATAGTCGCCCGACAGAGACGCGGCCGCTCGCGGACGAGCCGCCGTCCTCGGATCAGGACGATTCGAGCATCGTCGCGATCGTAAAACTGATCAGACTCAAGATCAGCATCACGAATCCGATGGTTAAAATGATGTTGTCGGGCATGTCCGACAGGAATTCCACCAGGTAGAGCGGGGCGATGGCGGCGAACATCAGCACCGAGCCGAGCACCCGCAGCAGGCTCCGTTGCTGTCGGTGGCAGCGCTGAACCGCCGACGGTGCAGCCGCGATCGCAGGAAAATCGATCCGATGATCCGGATGCGCGTGTTCGAACGCAGTGTCGTTCTTGAGATTGATGCCGCCGAAATCGATGCTCACCGCCGGCATCACCTCCAACGGCCTCGGCTTGGGCACGCTGTCGCCCATGATCCCGCGAATTGTCGAACGGATTTCATCACTCTTGTCGAACATCTGAAAACCTCCGCTGTCCCGTGATCCGAAGTATGCACTTGATATCAAACACATCGGATCGTCGCCCGCCGCATCGACCGCGTCAACGCAAAAACGCGTCGTGCAACCGTTACTCCGGGGCGGATTCGCTGATCCGTGCACTCGGTCACGTTCAGCTCGCCAGCCTGACGAGCTCCAACACCGGCGCCTTGCGGACATCCTCGCTGCTGCGATAGAGGCTGTAGAGCGCCGCGACCAGCTTGGCCTTCTTCGTCGGCGTCAAGGTGGCGCCGATCTCGTCGAGTCCGGCTTCGACCGACTCAAGCAGGGTTTCCAGCAAATCCACGTCGACCGGGCCCCGGACCATCCCGGGCGTCCCGTCCTCGGCACGCCCCTGTCCGGTCGCCAGCCAGAGCAGGGACACACCGGCTACGCGGGCGATATCGACCAGCTTGTCCACCCCCGGAACGCTCACGCCCGCGAGGTACTTGCGGAAGATGCTCTCGGAGATACCGCACTTTTGCGCGAACGCATTCGTGGACAGCGTGCCCTTGGCGTGTGCCAGACGCGTCGCGAATCCGGCAGCATCCCAGAAGGCTTCGCTATGTAAATCAGATTCTTGATTGTCCGTCGTCATGGACATACCGCCCGAGTCGAGTGCTGATAAATCGCTTTATAGAGCGTTCAATGTCGCTTAATACGCGTTTTTGTTTGACAATATCGCTTTATCCGCGCGATTATAACACCATCAACATGTTTTTCTGCCGTGAGAACGACGATGACGGACACACCCTCGGCCCCCGACCTGGAGCCACCCCGGTCCAACCCTGCGCCGGACCACGATTGCGAGGTCGATACCCTGAACCTGATGTGGCTGCTCGGCGCCCGCGATCTTGCCCGATCGGACGCCGAAAAGGCCGTCTTGGTCTATGGTCTGGACCGGGAATTGCTGGATATCCTGCGTCATGCCTCGCTCGCGATGCTGCGCGAGCTGGCCGCTTCAGGCGTCGTGTTGTTTCGACCGCGCTTTCGCATGTGCTGGCTGCAGGAACGTCTTCGGACGACTGGGCCGTCCGCACTCGGGCTGGGGCTGCAGGTGATTCTGCTCGCCGCCGAGGAGGTCGCCCAACCGTGAGACTTCAACACCACGCCAAGACGCAGCTGGCGATCACCTTGATCAGACGCGGCATGCGCACCTCGCTCGTCGGGCGGATCAGCGGTCTGCGGCCGGCCGTGCTGCGCACACTCCACCACGAGATCCGCGGCTGCAAGCCCTTGCCCGGTCAGCTGCCGAGCACCGGCAGTCTCCTCGGCTCGGCGCGTCGGCAGGCCAACGCGTCGGTCTTCGCGGGCTTGTACCGCGCCTTCGGCGGCGCGGCGGTCGAGCGGAGCATAAACGTCGAGGCGCTGCTTACGGGGCATCGCCTCTATCTGGAGCAGATGGCGGGGTTAACGGGATCCGACACGCTCGGCCCACCCCTCGACATCAATCATGGCTGGGTAATTGCCCGCGACCTGACCACGGGGCTCGTGCTCTTCCGAACCTGCGAACTCTGCGCGATCCCCTACGTTGCAGGGGCGTTCTCGCGCCGGGCCGTCGACTGTCCGATCTGCGCGTTGAAGATGTTTCGAACAGCACGCGAGGGCAAGGTCGACGCACCGCCGCGGCCCCTCGCCTCCGCAACGGCCAAGCCAGGCAAGCCGAATCGGGACGCGACAACACACTCTTGACCACGAACCGCTTCGCTCGACCGGCGCGATCAGCTACAGCCGAACCCTCTTCGGACTCACGACACTGCGGGTGCTCTCTGACTCGCAACGAACCGATCACACAATGGAGATCCCGCATGCCAACCTGCGTCCTGCGTTTACGAACTGTCTTGGAGCGCACCGGCTACAGTCGCTCCGGCCTCTATGCCCGGATCGCCGCCGGGTTGCTTCCGCGTCCGATCGCGCTCGGCGCGCGTGCGGCCGCTTGGCCCGAGCATGACATCGACGCCGTACTCGCCGCGATGATCCGCGGCGCCACCGACGACGAGTTGCGCAGCCTGGTCTCGGACATCCATGCGCGACGATCGAACTTCGGCCTCGGCGCCAATCCACGCGCGCTCGCCACCACAAATGCCTCCGCCGCATAGCAGACACCGGCGAGGCTTCGAACAGGCTGACCCCGGCTTGTGGGGCGGACCTGTATTCTGGCCGCTCTATGACCGCTTTCGGGCTGATGCGGCAGATCGAATTGGTGTTTCGCAGACACTAGAGGCGCGGGGAAAAATTAAGCTCGGCGCCATTCTCGGTTAATTGGCTTGGCCCCAAGGCGGCGAAACCTCCAGCAAGTGGAGAATGACACATCCCGATTGTCATGCACGCCGAGAACGAGGGATCCCGAACCGCCGATTGCCTTGGGTTGTCCGATTGCCGAAACTAGCAGACCTAAACCGGCCCACCTCCCCAAGAGTCCTTCGTTAACGCCCCGAACGGTCGCAAGATTCACAAGATGCCGGGCCGGCAGGAACGGTAAGGGGCCACATTCAACCCGTGCACCGTGCGCTCCGGGCCGTCGGCATAGGGCTGCGAAGACACCTGCACTCGCCAAGCGGCAAATCGACGTCATGCGGACGGAAGTCGGCTCGCTGACCGTAAGGTGTCGGCACCGGAATGCTGGCGTCCATTGACCGCCGATTCGGGTACGGGGTCCTGTTGGCCCGGACTACCTGCACCAGTTGCAGATCACGCCACCGGTTCCTCTTCCCGGCGAATGGCTGCGGACGACGAGTGGCCGAACTCCTGTCGGTGGCATCAGCATATCTGACTACCGACACTGCGATCGCTTGACCCAGACAGTGAGGGGGAAACCGGCGATGACGCGGCGGACGCAAAGGATCCGGTGGCCGATGGATCAATCAAGCAAATCCGGAGGTGGGGGTAAAAGTGGGGGTAAATTCCATCTAAGCACACCACAACGAAAAAAGGCTTAGCACTGATCGGTGCTAAGCCTTTGATCTATTTGGCGCGCCCGGAAGGATTCGAACCTCCGACCACCTGGTTCGTAGTCAGGGTTTTTAGCATTTTTTGCCGTTCTTTACTGTCTCGCGAAATCCGAAATAATATATATTTGACAAAATATTATAGAATATTACTTGCGCATGGCGTCTCATGGTGTTTCACTGAAGCGCGGGTTTTACGCGACTACAGACGCGACTACAAAAATCGCTTTCGACGGGACGGATGAGAACGACATGCTGACAGATCGTCAGATCAAGAACCTCGTTGCCACGGGAAAACCGTACCGGATACGTGACAAGTCGACAGATCAGAGTACGCGAGGATTTGGGATACAGGTATCGGCGGCCGGTGCCAAGACCTTCTACGTCGAATACAGCTTTGGCGGTCAGCGGGGGCACTTCTATCGCTTAGGCACCTATCCCGGCCTGCCACTGGCGCAAGCGCGGGAGCGCTGCCGGGAGATCCGCAACCTGATCGACCAGGGGATCGATCCGAAAGCGGATCTGGAACGCCGGCGCGCCGCCGAGATCGCAGAGCGCAAGATCCAGGAACACCAGGCACTGCAAGCACGGGCGACCGCCAATTACGAGGATCTTGTGCGGCTCTACCTGGCCTCGGTCGACAATGAGACGACCCGCCGCGAGATCAGCCGACTGCTCGACAAGGATGCGCGACCGCTCTTGAAGGGTAAGCGGGTGACGGACATCGATTCCGCCGATATCCGAGCGATCCTGACCAGCGCCAGAAAACGCGGGGCCAAGCGTGTGGTCTCGATGTTATATGTCTACCTGCATGCGGCATTCGCCTTTGCGATGGGCGAAGAGGAGATCGATGGTCTGCTGTTTCCGCTGATCGGCAATCCGGTTGCCGCCGTGAAAAAGCCCGAATCCGGCATGACGCCTTGTAGCCGCGTCCTGTCCAAAGAAGAAATCCAGGGACTCTGGTTCGCCTTGGATCAAGATGTCGATCGCCTGAGCCCTATGACGATCGGGGCGATCCGACTCATGCTGCTCACCGGCCAGCGGCTCCAGGAGATCCTGCGCACGCGCTGGGATCAACTGGATTTCGACGAGGCGACCTGGTCTTTTTCGCGGGAACAGACCAAGACGAAGCGCCCGCACCTGCTTCCCCTGACCCCGATGATCACGGACGTGCTGAGGACGATCCCCCGTCTCGGTCTTCTGGTCTTTCCGCATTCACGGCAAGCAGACGGGACGCCCGAGCGGGAGATGCCCTTTCGCACGATCACGCAAGCCATCGATCGTATCGGCGCCCGCCATGGACTGGATCCCTTCACGCCCCGGGATCTGCGTCGAACCTGTACGACCCATTGGGCGCGCATCGGGATCCAGCCCAGCGTGCGTTTTCTGCTGCAGAACCGGGCGGTGAACGATATCGAGGAGACGCACTACAACCTCTATGACGGGCTCCCCGAGAAGCGGCGCGCGCTGGAAGTTTGGGAACACGAATTGCGCGGTCTTCTAACGCCGTCAACGGAGGATGAGCGCGTTGAGTTGACCCAAACCGCAAGCATGCGCGGTTCCCCGCGATTGGCGACCTGATCAATGGATCTAAAGTGCCCGAACGCCTGTCAGCCCGTTGCCGAAGGCGCCAAGCTTGCGTCTCGCCCGTTCCGGATCCCTCGCCTCGACCTCTCCGATCAAGCCGAGTGAGCCGTTCGGATCGGTTTCGCGCGCGACGATCCTGGCCCTGGTGACGATCGCCTGAGCACGTTGACTGTGCCGATCGATGACCGTACGCGCCTGGAATCCGATCGACCAGGCACCCGCCAACTCGGGATCGAAGTTATCCAGATCGAATAGCTCCGGCGCGACGTCGTGTAAGCGTTCCAGTCCAGCCACCCGAAACGCGTGGTCGAGCACGAACAACAGATCGCCGGCATCTTTCCGCGGCTGCGCCAAATGACGATCTTCCCACGCGAACAGCTTGAGTAGCGCGAACATGGGGATCGTGATGACAGCAAGCGGCACCGTCCCCGGCAGCATGACGCTCTCCGTTGCCGCGTTGGCTTCGGCATAGCCGATCACGGACATCAGGGCTTCGCCCGGTGGCGGCCAGACGATCTGGGCCTCGGGCGACTCGACACCACCGAACGGCAGGAGATCGACCACGGTTCCGATCCGATTTCGGAGACGGTGTTGAGTCCGATCGTCCGGCTTGAAGCCTCCGGTGTCGATCAGCCTCTTGGTCAAGGCGATATAGGCCGGCCAATCGGACACCGCGAAGGCAAAATCCACATCCGTTGTCTTGCGCCGCGGCTCGACGCCATGATGGTGTTGGAGCAGCAGATCCCTTGCCGCGGCACCGACCAGCATGAAATCGGCCCCGGCGGATTGGTCGCGGAGGTCTCGGACGAGGTCGCCGAGGGCACGTAGATCCTCCTTATCCTGCAAATCGATCAAGCAGTCGTCCCTCCATCGCCCGGGCTGCTTCGAGACAGCGCGCGTCGCCGGTCGCCAAGAGATCGGCGTAGATCAGTAACGGGGGAGCTAACTCCGGCGGGGTCGGCTCGAAATCCCAGAACCGGCTGAGGATCTCGACATTGCCATCCGGGGCGGATCGCATGGGTTGCTTGGTCATGAACAACAATGAGGCCGCCTTGGTCCCGTAGAGCGTCACCGTTTGCGGCTGGATGAGGCCGGTGATTCTCGCGGCGGCCTCTCCGCCAAGGACCAGTCCGTAGTGCGCGAAATCGAGCTCGTGCCACCAATGGATCGTTGGGGCCTGGAATGTGCGCAACAGCTGTTTCGGCCTCAGGGTCCGGGCATACGCCTCCACCCACTGGCGCAGCAGACGCTCGGGTTGGAGCAGCCGGCGCTGGCCGCCGATCTCGGCGAGGAAACCGAGCCGGGGCAGCTCGGCCATCACCCAGCCGACCGTGCCGTGCGCGACGCCGGCTTGCTCGGCAATGGCTCGGTAGGACTGGCCCACCAGTCCCGGTACCGCCAGCAAGGCGAACAACACCCGCAGCCCGCTGGCCTTGAACGCCCGACTGGGAGCCGATGGGTGAAGGCGGTCCGGCGGACGCTCACCCTTGACCCAAATCAGCAAGGCAGGATGGATCAGGAAGGCGTTGCCGGCGCTGTCGATGAATTGGATACCGAGCTCCCTCAGTCGCTCGGCCAAGGGCGGGGACACATGATCGGTAACCAGCAGGGTGTCGGGGCCGAGCTCCTTGAGCCGCAGCGCGACCGCTCCAAGCGTCGCCGGTCGCAATCCGCGTTTCACCGCAACGCGGTACAGCGCCTTACCGCCGCTCCAGTGCAGGCGCAAGCGGGCGTCCGCGCGGTCCAGCCGCTCAAGGGCGTCGAGGTTCGCCGTGATGTCCAACCGAGCGAGTTGCGCCAACGCCTCCTCGATCAGTTCCATGTCTAATGATGCCGGCGTGTCCACGGATACGTCGTGTCCATGTTTCATGGATTGTGCGAAAAGTTAGACGCAATGAGGCCGGCATGCAAGGCTTCGCGTCCACGAATCAAGCTCGTCCGTGATTCGTGGGTCAAGGGCGTCGGTGCGTCTTGGAGTCCCGGAACGCATCCCGAGTACCCTTGACACTCAGGCAACCATCACCGGGACACACCGTTCTCGGGCGTCTGAACTCGCCCCTGATCCGCATCGTTTCGGGCGATCCACTCCCGAACGGCCTGTGCCAGCGCATCGGGTGAATCCAACACCGCATCGACCCGCTCGGTATCGAATGGCGCGAAAGAGTTCAGAATCCGCAACCGTGGGCGAGGCCCCAAGCTGGCTCGACCGGCCCGCACGTTGGAGATGGTATTGCGTGCCACCCCGAGGAAGTCCGCCAGCTCCGTATCCGTTCTGAATCCACAGGCTGACTGGACCAGGTCGATGAGTTCGCCGTCCGGTGTGGGAGTGGGTTGCGGACGCTGACGGGCATTCGCCTGTCGCTGCGCCAGCGCATGGCTGGAACGGCGGATGCGCTCGCTCAGTTGCTCGGGCAGGATGCTTTCCAACCATTGGCGGCTGTGCAGAAAGCCGATGTGATCCATGATCTTCAGGCGCTGCATGATCCCCAGTCGCGCCTTGCCGTGGCGAACACTATGAATGGTCGTGCGGGTGATCCCGAGAAAATCCGCGATCCGGGCATCCGAGCCCAGGCCGAATCCCTCTTTCAGGATATCCAGAAGCGCCGCATCACGATGCTCGTCGGATGATGGGGGCATTGCATTTCTCATGTTGTCTGTTATTGTAGCAAACCGTGACATCGGCTATCAGGATGTCCGATCCGGATTGTAGCAAACGATCCGCCAAATGTTATCGTTTTAAACGGGCACATCACCATGCAGACCTTGCACGTCCCCCGTCGGTATATCCGCGAGCGCGCGCTGACCGCACAACTGTCCGTCCATCGCTCGACGCTGCGGCGATGGGTGGAACAGGGCCTGCTCCCGGCACCCATCCACATCGGACCCCGCATCGTGGCCTGGGATGCCGACGAGATCGAGCAGTGGCAAGCCGAGCGCGCCGCCGCGTCACGCAAACCCGGCTGAAGCAGGAATGACCACCATGCAGTCATTCGATGCATCCTTGCATGTCGGCGCGACTCACCGGCACACCATCCCGAGAAACACAAACGGCCCGCCGGGCAAGGGCGAGCCGCTTGATGGTGATTCCGCGCGTCGACCGCGCGTCGAGTGTTGCCGTCCCCGAGTGCATCGGCACCCCGGGACCAAGCTCCGACCGTCGAAGGGTCCGAGCACCGGTGCGAGTCGGTCTATCGGGGGAGCCGTGCGTTCGCACGTTCCCTTGCTCGTGCTGGCGCCCGCTTCGCAGTCGGTCCCTCGTCGATATGAGGACCGATTTATGCCGGACACGGCACCGTCTCTTTTCGCCTCGCCGGAACGTCAAGCACCGGCCAGCGATGACCATGACCAGCGGCGTGCCGTCGCATCGCCGCGTGCGTTGGCGCCACGGCTCGACATCAAGACCACCGCCGCCGCAGCCATCCCGCACCTCGAGCGCATTTGCGCCCGCTGGCTGCCGGACGGCAAGCGCCGAGGTCACGATTGGATCGCACGCAATCCGACCCGCGACGACCGGCATGCCGGTTCGTTTGCGGTTTCGTTGCTCACCGGTGGCTGCATCGATCACGCCACCGGCGAGCAATGCCACGACATCGTCTCCACGATTCGCTATCTGGACGGACTCGCCACCCAGGGCGAGGCGGCGCAACGGGTTGCCGCCTTTATCGGCGCCGCCCCCGTCCCGGCGCCGACCGCGACGCCGATCGCCAAAGCGGCGCCCAAACCCATGCCGACCCGACCGCGGACGCATCCGAAACTCGGGACGCCCAGCCAGGAATGGGAATACCGCGCCGGCGACGGGACGCTGTTGGCGGTCGTCTGTCGGTTCGAGACGGCGCAGGGCAAAGACTATCGACCGCTGACGGTCACGCCGGAGGGCTGGTGCTGGCGTGCGCCACCCTCACCGCGTCCGCTCTACGGACTGGACCACCTCGCCGCCCGCCCGGAGGCCGACGTGCTCCTGTGCGAAGGCGAAAAGGCCGCCGATGCCGCCGCGCTCTTGCTGCCCGCGACGGTCGCCATGAGCAGCATGAACGGCGCGCGTGCGCCGGCGAAAAGCGACTGGGCACCGCTGTCCGCGCGGCGCGTCCGCATTTGGCCGGATCGCGATGGGCCGGGCCATCGATACGCCGCGACTGCCGCCGCGCTCGCCTTTGCGGCGGGTGCCGAATCGGTGGCCATGCTGGACCTGTCGGCGCTGGCCGACGACCTGCCCGACGGATGGGATGCCGCCGATGCGCTGGCCGAGGGCTGGACGCCGGAGCGCATCTCACGGATGGCAGCGTGGATCGAGGTCGCCAAGCCGAGCGATCCGCCCGTCGAAACCGCGCCGCTGCACGTCCCGGAGGGCTGGAAGCTCACGTCCTGGATGGTGTTCGAGATCAATCCGAAGTCGGAAGCCACCGAGCTCCTCCCCGTCTGCGGTCCGCTCCGGGTCATCGGCCGGACCAACGGCGCCCATGGCGAATGGGGTTTGGTCCTGGTCTTTCGCGACCACGACGCGAACGAGCAACGCCTGTCGATTCCCGCGGCACGACTGCACGAAGACGCGGGCATCCTGGCGCGCGAACTGGCAACCCTTGGCCTGTTTATTGTCCCCGGCAAGGAGAAACGTCTGCTTGCCTATCTGGCGTCCTGGGAGGTGCAGACCCGCATTCTTTCGTCCAAACGTCTCGGCTGGCTCGCCGATCCGGACGGTGCCCTGTCGTTTGTGATGCCCGATCGCGTGATCGCCAAGGACGGCCGGCGACAGGTGGTCTTTCAACCGGAGCGCTACTCGCCCACCGTGCGCAGCGTGCATGCTTGCGGCACCTTGACGGATTGGCAGGCGCAGGTGGCGGCGACGGTGTGTCGGCATCCGCCGATGCTCTTCGCGCTCTGCGCGGGATTGGCCCCCTGCTTTTTGACGTTCGCCGAAGCAAGCGATTCCTTCGTCATTCATTTCTGGGGGAGAACCTCGCGCGGGAAGACCACCGTCGGGCAGATTGCCGCCTCGCCCTGGGGCTGCGGGGCCGATCCGAACGATGCGCCGGAGCGGACCTTCATTCGACGCTGGAATCTCACGGGCAACGGTCTGGAGGGGTTGGCCGAGGCGCATTCCGATCTGCCGTTGGTGCTCGACGAGCTCGGCAGCTCGACCATCGGCGACATCCGACCCTTGATCTATCAATTGGCGGGCGGTCAAGGCAAGACGGCGCTCAACTCCGCACGGGACATGAAGGAGCCGCGCAGTTGGCGAACCATCGCCATCTCCACGGGCGAGTTGTCGCTTCATGCAAAAATGTCGGACCCGGACGGCGACGGCACCAAGAGCCGTACCGTCAAAGGCGGACTGACGCACCGCGCCCTGGACATCGAGATTGCCGACATCGCGGGTGCCTCGCCCGCGTCCGAACGCGAGGGCATCGTGTCGAACCTCAAGATCGCCTGCGCGCGACAGTATGGGACGGCGGGTCCGGAGCTGGTCCGGAGCCTCGCGGTCCGCTTCCAGACCGCCGCGCAGGCGCGCGCCTGGGTGCGCGAGCGGATCGCCGTCGTCATGGGCGACCTTGCCCCGCCCGGTCTCCCGGCGGAAACCGCACGCGGCGTTCGGCGCTTCGCCTTGATCGCGGTCGCGGGCGAGTTTGCGGTCCGGACCGGCTTGATTCCGGCCACCGCGGCGCAGGTGCGCGCATGCGTGAACATGGCGGTGACCGCTTGGTTGAACACCTCCGCCGAGACCGACGAAGAGCAGATGGTCGCCAGCGTACGCGCGTTCATCCTGCGTCATGCGGCGCGGTTTCAGCCGGACGAGGAACCGGTCGCGGAGCCACTCACCGATCGGTGGGGTTATCCCATTCCCGCGACGGTGCCGGAGCCGGTGCGCGATCGCGTGGGTTTCGTCAATCACGCGAAACAGCTTTGGATGTTCACCGATGCCGGCTTGGCGGAGGCCGCGCCGGGCAACGACAAGACCACCATTGCGCGCACATTGCGACGGACCGGGTATCTGTTCACCAACGAGACCGGAAAGCTGAAGGCTCGCATCAAGGTCGGCGAGACCCGGCCTTGGCTGTATGTCGTGAAAGGGTCGATTCTCGACAGCGAAAGCGACCGACCCTGTCTCGCGCCGGGACGGCCGGGACAACCGGGACCGGACCAACACCCGAGCGGGCAGGAGTCTGTCCCGAACCCCGAGGCGCAACCGGGACAGCCGGGACCGATCGACGGTGCGGCGCGGCACAACCTGCCAGATCTTGGCTCTGCTGTCCCGGTTGTCCCGGTTGGAGCAGGCCACCGGGACAGCCCGGAACGCCGGCCCGCGCCTGGCGTTGTCCCGCCTGTCCCGGCTGTCCCGTCGCAAAACGGAGAGGGTCGGTTGGTCGGCGAAGACGCAGGCGCGGACTATGTTTGATGCGAGCGCTTTCTTCGCCGAACTGGCCTTGTCCGGCGTCGATTTACGGCTCGAGGAACCGGGACGGATCAAGGTGACGGGGAATCGGGCCGCCCGCGAACGCTGGTTGCCCGAAATCCATCGACACAAGACGGCGATCCTGGCCTGGCTCCGCGCTCGCGATCGCGCGTCGGTCGACTGCCACCATCGGTTTGTCGTCATCCGGGCGGATGGTGCCGTGCTGTCCGTGTCGCGCTGTCCGCCCTGCACCCTGGCCGACGTGCAAGCGGATTATCCCGATGGCGTGTGCACGGTTGAGCGGGTACTCAAGACCGCCGTCGCACTGGCGCCTGCCGATCTCGCGCTCGCCCGGGCCGTTTTGCACGCTTGGGGCGAGGACGATCCGGTCACGATCAAGGAGTGGATGGACGGTCTGGCGCGGGATCCGGCACGGCTCCGGCAGATGCGCGCGCAAGCCGTGGCGTTGGGCTTGGCCGGTCGGGACGCATCGCGTTTGTGGCCGTGCTGAGAAACATTCGAGACTGCAGATGACCATTGACGCACGCACCGTGCGCGAGCAAGCCTGCGAACGTAGGATCGGCATCCTCGGTCGGCTCGCGCCGCCCTTGGAGCCTGCACTGGCCCGTCCGGGTCGCCACGTGCCCTGCCCTGTCCATGGCGGATCGGACGGGTTCCGGGTCTTCCGCGATGTGGAGCAGAGCGGCGGCGGGATCTGCAACAGCTGCGGCCCCTGGCGCGACCGTTTTGCGTTGCTGATGTGGGCCAACGATTGGGGCTTTCGCGATACCTTGGAGGCAGTCGCCAGGGATCTGGGGCTCGACAAGGGACAACCGCGAACGATCGAGCCTCGTCCGAGACCGGTCGTCGTCTCCCGGCCGGCCAACCATGCCGGAAACGACGCCGTCATAGCCGCGGCCGCCCTTCGGCGTGTCTGGTCCGAGACCCTGGACCCGGACGACCGACAGGCAGTCCCGCTGCGACGGTACCTGTCGCGTCGCGGGATCGATGCCGAACCCGACCCGCGCGTGCTCCGGTTTCATCCGGCGCTCGCCTACTACAACGGCATGACGCGCGTCGGTATCTTCCCGGCGCTTGTGGCCAAGGTATCGGATGCCGAGGGTCGCTCGGTCTCGCTGCACCGGATCTACCTCGATCGCGCGGGACACAAGGCCCCGGTCGCGCACCCGAAGAAGATGATGCCGCCGATCGGCACGCTCTGCGGGGGAGCCGTGCGGCTCTACCCGGCCGGTCCGACCCTCGGGATCACCGAAGGGATCGAGACCGCACTGGTGATCCGCCAGCGCACCGCGATGCCGGTCTGGGCCGGGATCTCCGCGACCCTGCTGCGGCGGTTCGTGCCGCCGCCAGGGGTCGAGCTGGTCGTGATCTGGGCCGATCTGGATCGTTCGGGAACCGGGGAGCAGGCCGCCCTCGCGCTGCACGAGCGGCTTGTCTCCCGAGGCGTCCGGGTGGCGCTGCACCTGCCCAAAGGACCGATCCCGGAGGGCAGCAAAAGCCTCGACTGGTGCGACCTGTGGCGGCTCGACCTGCGCGCCGTGGCCTGACCATGCGGTGAACTCGTCGATACGCACCCCGACGGGTGTGCGGTCGGCGAGCTCACCCGTCAACCCAAGCAAGCCCGCCGGGGCGCAAGCGCCGGCGGGTTTTTTGTTGCGTAGACGATCGAACCGCGATACTGAGGGCTTCGACTCTTCACCGACAATGCCCGATGACCGAAACGACAGCGCTTGATTGGTTCGACGCCGGCAGTCGCGTCCTCGAAGGCGCTCGGACGCCCGACCTGTTCCCGCCGCTCGACGACGCGCACGCCCAGCGCGCATGGCTCGCCGGGTTCGCGGGCGCCTGGGCGGAACGCAGCGGCGACGAGGCCGCCGAGGATGCCCTGGTCGCGGCACTGGAGGGGCGCCCTGCCCTGCTGAGAAGGCTTAGGGAGCGGGGTCCCTGAAGGATCGCGCGCAGCTGGTCCTGATCCGGGTGAAGGCAAACGACGTCGCCGATCATAGCCGGCGCGGGACCCGATCCGGACAGGGCGCGTCACCGAGGACGATCCCGAGCCGCAATCGCCGACCACTCGGTCTCGTCAAGCCCCGCGGCGATTCCGAGACGCCGCAGATTCGCGCGCAAGTCCGATTCGCTTCCCATGTGCACGATTTGACCGAGCCCGCCTTCCACATCGCAACGGCCGACGAGATGGCCATCCGGCGTGACCTTGAGCTCGACCAAGGCCGGCGTAGCGTAGGTATGCTCGAGGAGATATCCGAGGATGGCCCCATCTGCGGGGACATATTGGGGAAACGGGTCGGGTCGAGCTTAATGACACAGGTCGGGTGCGGCCTGTGTGCGGATACACCCGTCGGTGATATGCTCAAGTCACGTGACGGGACACTGTTGGACGGCACATGCCCTGTCCCGTTCACGGCGGCACGGAGGGATTCCGGCTGTTCCGCGACGTGGATCTGACCTGGGAGGCGTCTGTAAAACCTGCGTGACCTGCCCCGATGGCTTTGGCCTGCTGACGTGCATGAACCAATGATCCTTCGCGGAAGCGCTGAGGGCCGTTTCGCACATGCTGGATCTCGCTGACGTCAGTTGTCCGGCACCGAAGGGTATCGCCAACCCTTGCCCGCGCTCGCCCGACCGGGATCGTGAGTCAGCAACCGGGCAGCGGACGGCAGGCCGCCCTTGGCGACACGGACTCGCCGCACCGCATAGGCTCAATCAACGAGCGGGCCCGCGGCGGCGGGGTAAGCTCCCGTCTCGGCCGCGACCACCGTGATGCGGCCCAACGCCGCCAAGTGGTCCCGTACGATCTGCAAGACCTCCCGACAGCGCGGACGCACTCTTCGGATTCGAGGCAAGACAATAGGAGCAAAGGGGCCATGGAGTGGCTCGCCGGCGGTGGCTCGGTTTGATGCGACTGAGTATTCCCCGTAAGCTCCGGCTCTCGACGTCCCGTCACCCCGATCCCAAAGGGTCTGGTATACACGGTGTCGCTTGACACACGGAAGCCGTTCAGCTCCGGGCTTCGCCCAGCCCGGTTTCATCCTGTCCGTAGCGAACGCCCGCCTGCTGAGGTAGCGTTTCGGCTCAAAACGGAAATTGCTGCAATGTGAGGCAGTGCGTGCCCCTCTCCCTCAGCGCGTCAACGGTCAAGTCATGGTTTCAGTACCGGTGTCCTCGGAAAACACGGTACGAGACGCTGTCGAGCAAGGAACGGGACGCGATCCCCATCCTGCGGGACTTGGTGACGCCTCCTTGGGCGAAACTGGGAAACCAGTTTGAGCGCCAGGTCGTGGAACGTTTGGAAGGCGAGACCGCAGTGCTCAGGCCGGCAATCGGCGAAGACTACCTCTCCCAGATCCTTTCCGTCGCATTTCTCCGGGGTCAGCGACGCGAGGAGTACGCTTTCCAACTCGTCCTTGAGCCGCGTGCCCCGCTGCGGGAACGGCTGAAGCTGCCCGAGGACGTCACCCTCCGGCGTTCCTATGCCGACCTGGTTAGGATCGATCGCGGCGCGTCGGAACCGGTGTTCCAAGTCATCGACATCAAGGCGACCCAGCGCGCGACGCCGTTCCACAGGGCCCAGGTCGCCTTCTACAGTCTCCTTCTCCAATCAACCCTTGCGGATCTTCGCGTCCCCGGGACGCTCTCGCGAACGGGGCAGATCTGGTGTTTACCGCCTGGCAGCAAAGGAGAGGACGGGCGGGTCAAGGCAGAGGAATTCCGGCTCGAACCTTACCTGAGGCTGGTCGCCGACTTTTTTGGAAACGACATTCCGGCGATCGCCCGGAGCGTTGTCTCCCGTACCTGGGACGACACCTTTTTCCATATCTACTTCAAGTGCGAGCAGTGCGAGTACCTGCGGCACTGCCGACAGGCGATCCGCGAAGAGCTTGCCCCCGCGAACCGAGACGTCTCGGCAGTTGCCGGTGTCTCCCACGAGGCCAAGCGGACTCTCCTGGGCTTCGGCATCCACACCGTGGGCAAGCTGGCCGAGGCCCGCGGGCTGCGGGCCTCCAGCGCCGGTAGTTGGGCGTTGCGCCGGCGAGCGGAGCTGCTGACACGCCGCGCCGGGGCGTTGATCGCCGGAGAGGTCCAGCGCATCCCCGGGGTCGCCAGCTACCTGATGCCACCCCGGGTCGACGTGGGTCTGTACCTGATCATCGACGTGGACCCGGTGGAGGACAACCTCATCACCCTCGGCTATCTGCGCCGGGAGGGCGGGCAGGACCGGCACCTCGTCGAAGTGCTCGAAGACGGCTCGCCGGAGCGGGAGACCGAGGCCCTCTGCAAGGTCTTGGGCCGACTGGTCGCGGATCTGGCCGAGATCGACCGTCACAACGCAGAGCATGAGGATGCGCCAGCGCAGCAGATTCAGGCCCACATTTTTTTGTACGAGCCATCCGAGGCAGTTGGGCTGCAAGACGCCGTAGCCCGCCACCTCGAGAACCCCCTGGTCCGGACGGGCCTGCTGCACTTGATTCGGATGTTCCCCCCGGAGGATGTGGTGCCGGAGCCGGAGTTCCGAGGCATCCATCATCTCCCCGCAACTGCCTTGCGCAGCGTCGTCGAGCAAGTCTTCGCCTTGCCTATCATGGTGTCCTACGACCTGCGTCAGGTGACCTGCGCGCTGGCAGAAACCGACTTCGGCCTCTCGCCGCCTTACACCCCCGAGCCCCCTTTCTGGCGCCCCTTCTCGTCACGCCTTTCCATCGATGTATGCCGGGACCTGCGGGACGCGCGCATCTCGGCCGAGCCCGTGCGAGAGGACGTTGTCGCTCGCCTCGATGCCATGCGTGCTCTGGCCGAGTGGATGATGCGGGAAAACGCGGCGGCTCTCAGGCGCGACGGCGACCATTCCTTCCTGCGACTGAACAAACGGCCGTTCCGCTTCCAGGCAACCCTGGACCCGCTTAACGCCGTTGACCTCGACCTGCTTCATGCCTTCGAACTCCTGGAGAACCGGGCCGGCATGCTCGACGCGCTGGTCTCCCTCGCCCAGCCCTTCAGCCAGCGGCGGGACCGCGCGCGTTGTGTCGCGGAGATGACGCTGAAGCGGCACTGGAAGACCGATTGGGGGCGGTACTCCCTCCTCTTCTCTGTGCCCCC
>RRYU01022710.1_pt2 | contig 48297 bp, 39 predicted proteins | sample 2162651 | NCBI WGS metagenome assembly RRYU01 (sample SAMN10267283, study PRJNA491782) | microbial mat metagenome | isolation source: biomat in the production well | place: Japan: Minami-Kanto gas field, natural gas well KTG3 | collected 2017-06
CCCGACCCCCGACCCCCGACCCCCGACCCCCGACCCCCGACCCCCGAACCCCGAACCCCGAACCCCGAACCCTCCAATCAGCGGACCCAGTCGACCAGGTGCATCAGCGGATCGATCCTGTAGCCCGGGCGGATTGCCCGTCCATAGAGGCTTTGCCCAGCTTGGCGCACCGACTCTTGATCTCCCGTGATCAGTGGATGCCAGCTCGGAAGTGGCTGCCCCTCCGCCAATCGGCGATAGGCACAGGTTTCGGGCAGCCATTTCGACTGCTCGAGTACTGCCGGGACCAGAGTGACGCAATCGGGCATTCGGCGGCTGCGGTTGGCGTAGTCGCTACACCGACAGGTCTCAAGATCCAGCAAAGCACAGGCGACTCGCGAGTAGATGATGTCGCCACTGTCCTCATCCTCGAACTTCTCGAGACAGCATTTGCCGCACCCGTCGCACAGTGATTCCCATTGGTCCCGGGTCATGGCTGCAAGAGGGGTCGCCTCCCAAAATCGATGCGAGTCTCGTGCGGATTCGCTCATATCGGTTACATCCATAGGGCTGATCTCCGCTGATTTTGGCCGATCCGAAGAGTCGCTGCACGGTGGTTTTGGACGAGGACATGCCTGGCTCGACACGCAGCCGGCAGAGTCGGTCTGGATCGCCGGTATCAGGGTGGTCGAGAGTCGATCCATGGAAAGTCGTGCGAGGTTTAACCAGAGCTGTTTCGGACCCAAGATGAATCAGGGCTTCACCGGCACTACTGTGCGAGCCAACCGATGAACTCATCGAGCCGCCTTGACTTTCGGCGCGAGAACAGAGCCTGGGCATCAGTCGGTTATTCACATGCGTTTCACTTGCTCAATGCTCAGTCGCAGGGTCTGCGGTAGATGCGATCGATTTTAGCAATTGGAGGCTAAGCCACTGTTATGCATCTTGAGCAACCGGCGCTTCGGCAATCAAGGATGGATGGAGCTCAGGCATCAGGCTCGCAGACGTCAAGCATCAGGATACTCGCCCACAGACTTATCCACAGATTTATCCAGTCGCCTCGCGGTGTAAGATGTTATGTATCTAGACGCCAAGGCACCAATCAAGCATCGAGGTCGCCGTGCCGCAGAGCATCATCCTGGCCCCGTTTGGTCCGATCGGCATCTGTTGGGATGCCGGCGCACTCACGGCGATCGAATTAGATCCGGTGACAGTCACTGGAGGGCGTGAGCATCCGTCCGGCCATCATCGCACTTCGCACAGGGTGGTTGAGGCTGGCTTGAAACCGCTGGGACTGCGTTGTGAGCGCCTTGCCGCTCTTGTTGACAAAGGTAACGACCGACATAGCTTCAGCGCACCGGAGCAGGATGATGTCTTGTCTCAAGGCCCGGACGAAGACGGGCTGCCGGGAGCGATCCATCGCCAGCTCAACGAGTATTTCGAGTCCCGCGCGATGGACTTCGATCTGCCGCTTGGGCTCCAGGGAACTGTTTTCCAGCGACGGCTCTGGGCTGAGTTGATGAGAATTCCCTTTGGTCAGACTCGGAGATACGGTGAGATCGCACGACTGCTCGGAAGCAGCCCTCGCGCGGTCGGGCAGGCCTGTCGCGCCAATCCGTGTCCGATCGTGGTGCCTTGCCACCGCGTGGTGGCGATCAAGGGTCTGGGTGGTTTCGCAGGCGACACGAGCGGACGCAAACTCGCGGTGAAACGCTGGCTGCTGGACCACGAGGGTGTGGGTGACCTCTAACGTGAAAAGCCCTGGTCCGATGGAAGATCGTCCCATCATGAAAAGCAGGGCCCTTTATTTGGCGGGCTTTAAGTCAACAGTGTTCAGAGATCCAGATGGGTTCTGCCCAAGCGCTTTAATGCTTATACCAGGTCGAGCACGGACCAAGAAGGCGTCTATCATGGCGGGCGCGGTGTGATGCCTAGCGACTCCGCAGTCATCGAGGGATTCGCGGATGCCCTTTGGCTCGAGCGGGGGCTGAGTCCCAATACGCTCTCGGCCTACCAGTCCGATCTTCGGGCCTTCGCCGCTTGGGTTGCCCAAGAGCGCGGTCGCTCTCTGATTGCCGCGCAGCGGCTCGATCTCCTCGACTATCTGGTGGTGCTCTCAGAGCAGGGGCGCAAACCAAGATCGAGTGCGCGCCTCTTGTCGTGCCTGAGACAGTTCTATCAATATCTGTTGCGCCGCGGGGTGATCCGTGAAGACCCGAGTGCCCGAGTCGAGGCGCCCAAGCTTGGCCGCCCACTACCGAAGAGCCTGAGCGAGCTGGAGGTGGAAGCGCTGCTGGGCGCGCCCGACACCGCGGATGCGCGGGGCCATCGCGATCGCACCATGCTGGAGGTGCTCTATGCGAGCGGGTTGCGGGTCACTGAGCTGGTGACCCTGACGTCCAGTCAGGTCGGCCTGACTCAGGGCGTCGTGCGGATCATCGGCAAGGGCGACAAGGAACGACTGGTCCCACTGGGTGAAGAGGCAGGGTCTTGGTTGCGCGACTATCTTCGCGGACCGAGAGCCGAGCTTCTCGGCGGTCGCGTCACCGACTACCTGTTTCCCACGAGCCGCAGTGACTGCATGACTCGGCAAGCCTTCTGGCTGCTGATCAAGCGCTACGCGCTCGAGGCCGGGGTCTTCAAGCCCTTGTCACCTCATACCCTGCGCCATGCCTTCGCAACTCATCTTCTCAATCACGGCGCGGATCTGCGCGTCGTCCAGATGCTCTTGGGGCATAGCGACCTTTCAACGACACAGATCTATACCCATGTTGCGCGTGAGCGTTTGAAACAACTCCATTCGCGGCACCATCCGCGAGGTTAAGGGCTGGAATCTTGCATCGGGCGGTTCGCTTCTTGGGGATTTTCTCGCACAATGGGAAGCCTTCGCTCATTCTAGATCGGGATAATACACCTATGCCTTCGTTCGACATCGTTTCGGAGCTCGACTTTCAGGAGGTCCGCAATGCCGTTGATCAAGCCAAGCGCGAAATCGAGACCCGTTTCGACTTCAAAGGCGTCCAGGCCAGCTTTGAGCTGACCGAGGGTAAGATCCTGATGACAGGGGAGCAGGAATTTCACCTGCAACAGATGATGGATATCCTTCGTCAGAAGCTGGTCAAACGCAAGGTTGATCTTGCCTCCCTGAATCCGAGCGATCCGGTCTCGAGCCTCAGCGCCGCTCGTCAGGAGATCCTGCTCAAACAGGGCGTCGACACCGAAACCGCCAAGCGAATTGTCAAAGTCATCAAGGCAAGCAAGACCAAGGTACAGGCCCAGATCCAGGGAGACCAGGTTCGGGTCTCGGGAAAAAAACGCGATGACCTCCAGGATGCGATCTCCCTATTGCGCACCGAGGATTGGGGGCTACCGATCCAGTTCACCAACTTTCGAGATTGAGAATCCAATGACAAAGCTCCGATTGACCACGCTTGCCTTCGCTTTGCTCGTGCTTGGCGCGAGCTCCGCGTCAGCGTCGCCGGAAAAGACCATTCGGGATGCGCTTGGGAAGATCATTCCCGGCGTCGCGATCGATAGTGTCTCACCGTCTCCGGTGTCGGGCCTCTATGAGGTCATGATCGGCACCCAGCTCATGTACGTGACGTCTGACGGACGTTTTTTCTTGGACGGACGGATTGTTGACCTCAAGACCCGTGAAGACCTGACCGAGCCGCGCCTGGCCGAGGCCCGCAAGCGGCTCGTCGATGCAGTCGGCGAGTCTCAGATGGTCATCTTCGGCCCCGAGAAGGCCAAGCATACGGTGACTGTCTTCACCGACATCGAGTGTGGCTACTGCCGCAAGCTGCACAGCGAGATTGATCAGTACGCCAAGGAGGGGATTCGAGTCCGTTATCTCTTCTACCCGCGTGCCGGACAGGGCAGCCCGGCTTACGCTGAGGCGGTATCCGTCTGGTGTGCCGGTGATGCGGGCGCCCAACGGGATGCCATGACCGCGGCGAAAGCCGGCAAGACGATCCCGGACAAGACCTGCGCGAATCCGGTCGATGCGCACATGGATCTCGGGCGCGAGCTGGGTCTGCGCGGAACTCCGGCCATTTTGACCGAGAGCGGGGATATGATCCCCGGCTACGTCGAGGCCAAGCGTCTCGCGGCGCAACTCAACGGAGCGCCCGGCTCCTGAGCAGCAGCGACTGAAACCGCGTTGTCACTCGATGATGGCCATTCGGCCGTGAGCCGCCGTTCCCAGCCTCCTTTCAGCCTCGAGTATGCCTGGCGAACGGATCGGGGACGCGTGCGCGCCGGGAACGAAGACGCGGTGGCCGTCGACCCCCAGCAGGGTCTTCTCATCGTTGCTGACGGCATTGGTGGCTCTCGGGCAGGTGAGGTCGCGAGCGCCCTGGCGACCGAGGTCATCTCCGAGCGGTTTCGGTTTCACGGCGCGCCTCAAGCCCATCCCGAGACTGCGCGGGGCTTCGTCGAGTCTGCGATCGAAGAGGCCAATGTTGCGATCTGGCGGCTCGGGAAGGAGCAGCCGGAGCTTTCCGGCATGGGGACGACCGTCGTCGTCGGATCCGTCGGCCCCGATTGGTTGGCTTATGCCTATGTGGGCGATTCACGCCTCTACCGCTTGAGCGGAGGACGATTGGAGCAACTCTCGCGAGACCATTCCTTTATTCAGGAGGTCGTCGACCAAGGGTTTTTCGGCTCGCGAGAGGATGCCCGCCGTTACGGCATTGGGGACAACATCCTGACCCGGGCTCTCGGATCATCGGCACGGGTCCAGGTCTCCTCCGGGGTCGCCGACCTTGCGAGTGGAGACATCTTCCTCTTCTGCACCGATGGTCTGACCGGCATGGTGCCTGAAGATTGGCTCTGTCAGGTGCTCATTGCCAGCGCCGGGAACCAGCTCGAGCCCGCCGCCGAGGCGCTGGTTCGTTTGGCCAACGAGCGCGGTGGCAATGACAACATCACGCTTGCGCTGCTTCGGGTCGGAGACAGTCCGATCGCGACCATGTCGGGGCAGCCGGTCTAGTCTGATGTGGTGATGATTGCGAATCGGAATGGCGCGACCAGAGCATTCACCGCTTGATACAAGGTCTCTGATGGGTGCGGTGCGCTACTCAAGACCGGCCGTCGTTCGCCCGCGTCTCTCCGCCATCAACCAGCCCCTTGAGCCAATAGATGGCCTCCAGTGCATCCTTGGGCGTCAAGCCGTCAGGGTCGATCGCCTGAAGCGCCTCGCAGGCTGGGTGTGGGGGGCCGGGATCCGGGTCCGGTAAAAAGAGTGAGAGTTGCACGGCATCCCGCTCCGCGTGTCGCCGCGCCCCGGCTTCCAGCTCATGAAGGCGCTCACGGGCACGCCGAATCACTGCGGCAGGGACACCTGCGAGGGCCGCAACCGCCAATCCGTAGCTCTGATTGGCCGGGCCCTCGCGTAACGCATGCATGAAGACGATCCTGGCGCCATGCTCGACCGCGTCCAGATGGACGTTGGCGATCCCCGCGTATTCCTCCGGCAAGGTCGTCAGCTCGAAATAATGGGTCGCGAAGAGGCCGTAGGCGCCGATCCGGGTAGCCAGCTCGACGGCGCAAGACCAGGCCAGCGAGAGCCCATCGAAGGTGCTGGTTCCGCGTCCCACCTCGTCCATCAACACAAGGCTCTGGGCGGTCGCGTTGTTCAGGATGTTGGCCGTCTCCTCCATCTCCACCATGAAGGTGGATCGGCCACCGGCCAGGTCATCGGACGCGCCGATCCGCGAGAAGATGCGGTCGATGGGTCCGATCATCGCCGATCGCGCGGGGACATAGCTCCCGCTGAAGGCCAGTAGGACAATCAAGGCGTTCTGGCGCATATAGGTCGATTTGCCGCCCATGTTCGGGCCGGTGATGACCAACATTCGGCGGCGCCGGTCAAGACGCAGTCCGTTCGCGATGAAGGGTGCGTCGAGGACCACCTCGACCACTGGATGGCGTCCGTCCTCGATCTCGATGATCGCCTCGTCGGTCAGGATGGGTCGGCTCCAGTCCAGCGTCTGGGCTCGCTCGGCCAGATTGACCAGCACATCGACCGTTGCGATGGCCTCGGCGCTGAGCTGCAAAGGCTCGAGAGATTCGGAAAGCCGGTCGAGCAGGTCCTCATAGAGCGCCTTTTCGCGCGCCAACGCACGCTCTCGGCTACTGAGCACCTCATCCTCGAAACGCTTGAGCTCGGGCGTGATATAACGCTCCGCGCCTTTGAGCGTCTGGCGGCGGATGTAGTCCGCCGGCACCTGATCCGCCTGGCTTCGGCCGAGCTCGATGTAGTATCCGTGGACCCTGTTGTAGCCGACCTTGAGCCCGGTGATGCCGGTTCGCTCGCGCTCTCGGGTCTCCAGGTCCAATAGGAAACGGTCCGCGTTGCTCGAAAGCTCCCGCAGCCGATCGAGCTCCGGGTCGAACCCGGAAGCGATGACCCCGCCGTCGCGGATCAGCATGGGGGGGTGTTCCAGGATCGCTTCTCGCAGAAGGGTCAGCACCTTGGGGTGGAGCCCGATCGTCTCCGCGAGACCCTGGAGCAAGGGGTCGTCACAGCTCTCGAGTGGTCCCCGCAAATCGGGGAGTACGGCCAGCGCATCGCGCATCACGGCCAGATCGCGCGGGCGGGCAGAGCGCAATGCGATGCGCGAGAGGATACGTTCGAGATCCCCGATGCCGGCGAGCACGTCATTCAGCTCGGTGTGGGCGCCGTTATCGATCAAGGTTGCGATCGCGGCGTGCCGCGACTGCACGCTGGAGAGCACACGCATTGGGCGGCCGAGCCAGCGTCGTAGCAGGCGGCTCCCCATTGCTGTCGCCGTTCGATCGAGAACACCGGCGAGCGTGTGCTCCGGGCGCCCGCTGAGACTTTCGGTGATCTCTAAGTTACGGCGGGTCGCGGCATCCAAGATCAGTGCTTCGTCACGCTGCTCGGTCGTGAGTCCCCGAAGATGGGGCAAGGCGGCAAACTGTGTGTCGCGGACATACTGCAACAGACAGCCCGCGGCCCCGACGGCGAGGTCGAGTCCGGCGCAGCCGAACCCGTTGAGGTCGCGGGTACCGAATTGGTCGCAGAGCAGGCGTTCTCCCGTATCGCGGTCGAAGTGCCAGCTCGGTCGCCGGGTCACGCCACGGTCGATGCGCAGCCTCTCGGGAAGGCGGCTGTCTTCATTGACCAGGACCTCGGCTGGCTTCAAACGCTCGATCTCGCTGGTCAGCGCCTCCAGGTTTGCGACCTCCAGGACCGAAAAACGCCCGCTGGAGAGCTCCAAGACTGCCAGGCCATAGCCATCGAGGCCTTCTGCCATGGCGGTCAGGAGGTTCTCGCGCCGTTCGTCGAGCAGTGCGTCGTCGGTCAAGGTGCCGGGCGTGACCACCCGGACGACTTTACGCTCGACTGGACCCTTGCTTTTCGCAGGGTCACCGGTCTGCTCGCAGATGGCCACCGAGACACCCTTGCGGACCAGGCGCGCGAGGTACGCCTCGGCAGCATGATAAGGCACCCCCGCCATCGGGATCGGTCGGCCTGCCGACTGACCTCGTTTGGTCAGGGTGATGTCCAGCAGCCGCGCCACTCGCTCGGCATCCTCGAAGAAGAGCTCGTAGAAGTCGCCCATCCGATAGAAGAGCAGCATGTCCGGATACTCCGCCTTGATACGGAGAAACTGCTGGATCACGGGGGTATGCGCGCTATGGTCTGATTGATCCATTGAATCCAACGAGATGAGATGTCCGGAGACGGGTGTCACGTCGTCTCGACCTCGGTCGAGTTGTCTGACATCTCGATCCCGAGTCGCTCGCCGACCTTAGGCGATCGGGCACCCTGGTCCGCCCTGTCCCACTGCAGCCTGCAGGATGAGCCGAGCGCGTCGGTGCCGCGATCGAATGTCTGTGTCTGTGACTGGCCCATGTGCTCCAGAGGCCGGCGTTTCGGTGCTGACTGGTTTGGGTCCGAATTGATGGGTTCCTTCAGGAATTCCGTGCCCGCAACCGATGTTAGGACCTGGGGTTCCGATCCTGGGTTGAGTCTACCAGAGCGACGCGGTTGACGATCGACTGGACAAAGCTTGCCAACTCGGTCGTCAGAGTTATGGCGCATCCGTCAAGAGATGTTGTTTTTAAAATACATCGAGGGGCTTCTTGCCTTATGTTTAGGGTGTGGCTATACTTTGGGTCAGGCAAGAATTAAAGATCTATTAGGAAGTTGGTCTTCCTTTTCTGAAGTGATGATAAATAGATACACGTCACTTTTTTGCACTGTGGAGCATCAGCCCCGTTCTGGAGTAGCCAATATGAAGACCATTTCTCGCACCCCGATGTTCGTCGCCGTCAGTATGGCAGCCGCCCTTGTCGCGGCGCCTGCCTCCTACGCCTTTCAAGAGCAAGGCACCAACGAGATCGAGTTCAGTGGCGGTTTCACGCATGTTTCTGGCGGCAATGTGGGAACTGTGTACGCCGATGTGGCATACGGCCATTTTATTGCCCCGAGGATCGATATCGGTCTCCGTCAGACCCTGACGTACAACTTCGTCGATGAGGGTTCGGACACCTGGATTGCCAGCACCATCCCCTTCATCAACTACAATTTCGAGACTGCCAATCCGAACCTGCGGCCCTTCCTTGGTGCCTTCGTTGGTGCGGCCTACAACAACGACGACACGACTGGCATCGCTGGTCCCGCCGTCGGCGTCAAGTACTTCCTGACCGACAGCACGGCCGTCGTGGCACGCTACCGTTACGAGTGGTTCTTTGATGACGTGACCTTCAAGGATGCGACTGATACCTCGGACGGGTCCCATGTCTTCACGGTCGGTTTGAGCTACAACTGGTAGTCAGCCCGGCATCGGCCGGGCTCCGGGGGCCAAATCGAACGTCAGATGGAACCTGCCGACACGGGTGCCCTGCGGGCACCCGTGTCGGCGTGGGGATGCCGATCGATGGTGTCCGCGGGCCGCCTCCTCGCATTAACCCGACACCTTCTTCCACCGCAGGCTGGGCAACGACCGGGCCAAACCGGCGAGGCCGAGCATGAGGACGGTCGCCTCCACTTCGGCCGGACGCTCCTAGAGGCTTTCGATTTATTCGGCGCGGCGCTTCGGTGTCGCCCGACTCTCAGGCGTGGGCTTGACCCTAATCCCTAATCCCGCGCGGAGCCTGCATGCTCGACCAACGCCTTGAACAGCAGGCGCTGACGTCGCATGAAGATGAGAAATTCGGGGTGCCACTGAACGCCGAGCAGGAAGTCGGCGTTCGGATCCTCGATCGCCTGGACGATACCGTCGAGGTCTCGGCCGGAGACCTCAAGGCCCTTCCCCGTCCGATCGATCCCCTGATTGTGCAGACTGTTGATGCGGCGCTGACCCGGCCCGAGCAGATCGGCGAGACGGGTCCCGGGCTCGACCTCAAGGGTCTTGAGCGGGAGGACGGTCCAGCGATTGGAGGTTTTGCGACGTAGCGAGCGGAGCTCCTGAAACAGGGTGCCGCCGCGGCAGATATTCAGCAGTTGCGCCCCTCGGCAGATGCCCAATATCGGCAGTCGGCGCTCGAGTGCGTCCTGGATGACATCCGTTTCGAGCGCGTCTCGCGCTATGTCGTGGCGCGGCTCGACCTCGGGCTCGGCGGCGTAGAGCACCGGATCCACATCGTGGCCGCCGGTGACCACGACGCCCTGATAGACGAACCGGCGTCGGTCCTGGCTGGGTCGGATCTGGAGCGGTTGGCCGCCGTAGAGCCGGACCGCCCAGTCCACGAGCAATCGCGGTCCGAAGGCGCCCCGCTCGGGACCTGTGATGGCGATTACGGGGCGAGCCACTGGTTCTCGACCTGCTTGATCCAATCGCCGAGCCAACGGTCGAGCGGGCTGCTCAACACCTGGAGATAGGCGTTGCAACAGCCCCGCAGACGCTCCGGCTCAGCCGCGAGCCGTTCCACCTCGATCCAGTCGTTCCAGGCGAGATAGAGGCCCCAGTCGGGCAGATGGATCTCGCAGTCCGGCAGGCGGTAGTGAAAGGTCGGCCGCGGCTTGATCAGCCGGTCCTCGGTGACCGAGCGCACACGGGCCTCGTCGAGATGCAGGAAGAGGGGCAGCATATCGAGCGCCCGATTGCGCGTGGGATTAGCGGCGAGATAGTCGTCGATCAGGGTCGGCGTGTCCGGCCAGTAGTCCGGGTCGATCACCTTGGTCACGTAATCGATCGGATAGGGATCCACATAGCTGGACAGGCGACGCGTCACATCGATGTCGGCACGTTCATAGAGCCAGTCATAGAGACAGAGGAATGCCTTCAGACAGGCTGCGAGGATCTTGGGGTCTTCGCTCGGGACCTCTGGATTCAGTTGCATCCCGAAAACATTGATCAGGCTGTCCGATGTGCCCTTGGCGCCGGCCTTGCGGAGGGCCACGATCAGGGTCTCGACCTCGTCGAGCCGATCGAGCGGCAGCGGCGGGCTGACCACCTCCACCGGGACCAGTGTCTCCGAAAGCCATGCGAGCGCGTCCTCGGCCGAGTTGCCGAGCTCGCCGAGAAGCGTTTCCGTGTCCCGTTGCTCTCGGCCCAGTCGCTTCAGCAGATCGAAGTCGATCTCGACGATCCAGTCGCCGGCGGGGTCGCCATGCAGAACCCGCTCATACCGACCTTTCGACGAGACCGGTCTGTTCAAGACCTCGGCGACCCGCTGCGCGAATGTATCCAGGGTCAGGCCGGTCATCTCCAGCTCCACGCCGACACGGCGGGTTTCCTGCCGGGCGTTCTCGGTCCAGGGTGGCTGCTTGATGCGGGTCGCGTTCGTCGTCATCGGATTTTTCGCTCGTGATCCTCTCGTGGCGCGGTCGTTCTAGTCCCCCTTGCTCAGTCGGCGATAGACCCAAGCGGGCTCGCCGTCCGTGAGCAGGTGCTCGATGCGTTCGTAGCGGATGCCGAGGCGTTCGTAGCGGTCGAGCCGACGCAGGTCCTCTGCGGTGACTTCGAAGACCAAGCCGTCGGTTCGACCGCCGGGATCGGGTCTGATATCCAGACCCTGCCTGCGATGGTCCGGCAGGGTCGCTGGCCGTGGGTCGGCATCTCGCCCGATCAGGACCATACGCACGACCGGATAGCGGAGTGTCCCGTACACGAAGACCCGATGGGGTCGGTCTTCATCGATCGATGCAAGGCCATCGGGTGGACTATAGCCGAAGGGGCTGACCAAGGTCAGCCAGAGCCAGCCGGCACCCACCAGTATCGACCCGGCAACCGCGCCGGTGAGCCAGCGGTGGGGATGAAAGCGCCCCCGAGGCACGCTCTCCGAGCCGTGAATCAGGCCGAGTCTTTCTTCAGACTCGCGCGCAGCTCTTGAATCAGCTTGAGCGCCTTGTTGCGTTGGGCCTCGATGACGTCCAGCTTGGCCGCGATCTCCTCGCGGTCTTCGCCTGCCGGGGTCGTCGCCAGTTTCTCACGCAGCTCTCGCTCCTTGACTTTGAGCTTTTTCGTCACCTTGAGGATGGAGTCGATTTCCTTCCGCTGGGCTGCCCGGTCGGCATCGAAAAACCGGGCCAACTTATTGAGAAGCTTTTTCCGTGCCATGGTGTGCGTCCGACCTCTTTGTTTCGGATTTGCGATCAGCGATACGCTGAATGTCGTCATCATCGAGGGCCAGCTTGTCTTCCATGGCCTCATCCTCCGGTGTTCCCGGTTGCAGCAGGGCCTCTGATGCCTCGATCAGATTATCGCAGATATCGAAGGCATAGCTCTCGTCGTTCATCATCGAGGTTGCAAGAGTGGGCGCAAGCTGTCCACTGCGAATCATCTCGTTGAGGTCGGACGTGAGTTTCTGGCTCGATGTCTCGAGCGAGAGTCTAAGTGCGTCCAATGACAAGCTCGTGACAGTCTCCGGATCCTGCGACCGGATCTGTTGGATCTCCCTCAAGACTCGGGCGATCCGCCGCCGAATCCGGTCGTAGGGCTCACGCACGACGGGATCCGGCGACAAGCCGTAGTTGGAGAGATTCTTGTGCATGTGCTTCATGCCCTTGACGGCTTCGACGATGTCCCGGCTGGCCTGCTGGAGCTCGTAGAGCTGATTGCCCTCCGATGTCGCCAAGCCGCGTCCCTGAGTCTCGCTGATGAAGGCGATGATCGCGCTGTGCAGGCTCTTGATCTTGCGCTCATACACATCGTCCACGTCGAGCGGAGTCATGCGTTGGGTCCTGGCCACCGCCGCCGTCAGGGATTGATCGGAGGCGATCACCGAACGCTTGAGGCTCAGTCCCTTCGCGATCAGGCCATAAGCGTTGTCGTACAGGCGGCCGACCTCCTTGCGCAGCGCGTTGATTGCGCTGGCAGGTGTCTCGAGCGCACCCGGATATAGGTAACGGGGTTGCTCTATCGGCTTGGCGACAAACGTCACATAGCGAATCAGGAACCCTTCCAGGAGTCGGGTGAACGGGGCCAGCAAGAGGACACCGAGCAGATTGAAGAGGGTGTGGAACAAGGCGAGCTTGAGGAGCAGATTATCATCGGCGATACCGATGAGCCCGGCCAAATAGTCGACCGCCCATCCCATCTGCTGGATCAGCGTGATTGCGACTGCCGCAGTCAATAGGTTGAAGATGACGTGTGCGATCGCGAGACGCTTGCCGCCGAGGTTGGCGGTCATGCCTCCGATCGCCGTTGTGACAGCGCTCCCCAGGTTGGCCCCGATCGCAAGGGCCAGGGCATTGTCGTAGGTGATCTGGCCCGCGGCGAGAGCAGCGATGATGACCAGTAAGGTGGCATGGCTGGACTGCATGACAACGGTGATCGCCACGCCGATGGCGGTATACAAGAGCACACCGAGCAACCCTTCCACGGCATAGGCCGAGAGATCGAACGCGCCTTGGAAGGCGTCGAATCCCGACTTCATGTAGGCGATCCCCAAGAACAGGAATCCCACACCCATGGCCAAATAGCCCAAGCCTTTCATGGTCTTGGACTTTTGCAGCAGGAGGACGACCCCGAAGACCAGTGCGGGCATGGCATACCCGGCGATGTTCACGGTCATGCCCAGTCCGGCGATGAGCCAGGCACCTGTCGTGGTACCCAGGTTGGCACCCATGATGATCCCGATACCGGCCGCCAGGGTGATCATCTCCGCACTGACGAATGAGATGGTCACCAAGGAGACCAGGGTGCTGGACTGCATGAGGGTGGTGCTGATCACGCCGAACCCGATGCTCTTCCAGAGCCGGTTGGTCGATCCGCGCAACACCCGCTCGAGGGCGCCCCCGGTGAAGGCCTTGAAGCCTTGCTCCAGGGACAACATGCCGAAGAGGAACAGAGCGATGCCCGCGGCGATCTCCTTGAAGGTCGGGCTGACCCAGAACCCGTAGCCGAGTCCAATCAACAGGATCGGCAGGATGATGTGACGGCCGGTCAAAACCGGGTCCTTCCACTCGTGCGATCGTGGCCCAGATCGATGGATCCTGCGGTGGTCTGAATGTCTTTGACGTCCAAGGGATCATCTGCCTCCGTATGCTGGATGACACCATCCCCGGTTCTGAATTTCCTAGGAACGGCGTCAGGTTCTTCGCTCGGTATGGTAACCAAACTGTCACAATTTGGTAACCCTCTAATCCCGATCGCGTCAATGGGAGCGATGGCAGACGCGCTCTAAGATTGTGTTTATGATTCACGGATCTCAATCGTTTCTCGCCACGGCTGTAGCTCGGGGCGAGGCTGACAATCCCAAAACGTGGCGGAGGAGCCTGCATGGACATCAAGGCATTGAATGCCGAGCTCGGCATCGAGGGCGTGCTGCGGGCCACCGAGGGTCGCGGCGGCCTGGCCATGATCGAAATCGCGAACGATCATGCGACCGCCCTGATCTCGCCCTACGCTGGACAGGTGTTGGCCTATCGGCCGATGGGTGCCGGAGACGATCTGCTCTTCGTCGGTGAGCGCGCCTATTTCGCCGAAGGTAAGGCCATCAAAGGGGGTATCCCGATTTGTTGGCCCTGGTTTGGGCCTGACCCGGACGGAAAGGGGCGTCCGGCTCATGGTTTCGTCCGTGCTTGGCCCTGGACGCTGCTTGCCACCGAGGCGCTGGCCGATGGCTCCACGCGGGTGCGAATGGGGATCGCCGACGACAAGGATACCCGAGCGGTATGGCCGCAGTATTTCAACCTCTTGGTCGAGATCCAGGTGGGTGCGACCTTGTCCGTGGCCTTGGTGACACGCAACGCTGGTGACCGGCCCTTTCGCATCACCCAGGGGCTGCATACCTACTTCAAGGTTGGTGATTCGAGCCAGGTCCGGGTCGAGGGTCTCGATAGGTGCCGCTATATCGACAAGGCAGCGGGCGCCGGCGATGCGGTGATCCACCAAGAGGGGCCGGTGGTGTTCGAGGGCGAGGTGAACAGAATCTACGAGGATGTTCCCCCCGTGCTGACGATCGTCGACCCGAGCCTGGATCGGCGCATCCGCATCGATTCGGAGCACAGCCGCACCGCCGTCGTCTGGAATCCATGGGTCGCGACCGCGCGGGCCATGGACGATCTCGACGATGAGGACTACCGGCGTTTCATCTGTGTCGAGACGGTAAACACCGCCTCCGAGGTGATCGAGATCCCGCCCGGCGGGACCTATCGCCTCGCAGCTCGCTATAGCATCGAGCCCATCTGAATCATCGATCGATGGACCTCTTCCGCAATCTCGATCCGGCCACCGAGGCCCATTGGCATACTTGGCTCGATTGGGCTCGAGAGCAGGGAGTCGAGGTGCCGAACGATCCAGCCTTCGAGTCGGCGCGGGCACGGGTCTGGGAGGCGAGCGATTATGTCGTGGTCTCGGTCGCCCGCCATCCGCAGGTGTTTTCCGAGCTGATTGCGAGCGGCGATCTGGAGCAGGCCCACGACGCGGATGCGCTGGCAAGGGGTCTCGATGCCGCGCTTGCGGAGGTTACGAACGAGCCGGGGCTGCAGCAGGCCCTCAGGCGTTTCCGCAGGCGCGAGATGATTCGCATCATCTGGCGAGACATTGCCGGCCGAGCCGAGCTGGCGGAGACACTCGAGCATCTCACCAAGCTGGCGGACCTCAGTATCCGGGGCGCGCTGGACCGGCTGCATGTCTGGACCTGCGACGAGCTCGGCACCCCCCGGGACGCGACGGGACGCGAGCTGCGGATGCTGGTCTTGGGGATGGGCAAGCTCGGTGCCCGCGAGCTCAACCTGAGCTCGGATATCGATCTCATCTTCGGCTTTGCGAGCAACGGTGAGGTCGACGGCGGTCCACGACGGCTGACGAACGAGCAATTCTTCCTCAAGCTCGCGCAACGTTTGATCCAGGCGCTGGGCAGCCAGACGGTCGATGGCTTCGTATTCCGGGTCGATACCCGACTGCGTCCCTTCGGGGACTCGGGGCCGCTCGCCATGAGCTTCAATGCCCTGGACGACTACTACCAGACCCAGGCGAGGGAGTGGGAACGCTACGCCATGATCAAGGCGCGCGTCGTCGCGGGTGATCCCGAGGATGCTGCCCAACTCGTGTCCATACTGCGTCCCTTCGTCTATCGACGCTATCTCGATTTTGGCGCGATCGAGTCGCTTCGCGATCTCAAGCGAATGATCGCAAAGGAGCTCTATCGGCGTGGGATGGACGCCAACATCAAGCTGGGTCCGGGCGGGATCCGTGAGATCGAATTCATCGGTCAGTCCTTCCAATTGATCCGCGGAGGCCATGATGCGGATCTGCAGATTCGGCCGATTCGCGAGGTCCTTGCGCTTCTGGCTCAGAAGCAGCTGATGCCCGAGTCCGCGGTCCGAGGACTGGATTCAGCCTATTGTTTTCTGCGATTGGTCGAAAATCGTCTCCAGGCCTATCGCGACAAGCAGACCCACCTGCTGCCTGCCGATGATCTGGGCCGTGCACGTCTCGCACGGTCGATGGGTTTTGCGGATTGGTCCGCCTTCGAAGCGGTGCTGGCGCAACACCGTCATCATGTTCAGGCGCAATTCGATCAGGTGTTCGCGGTCTCCGACGCTGAAGACGGTCGCCAGGAGACTGGTTTTGCCGCCCTCTGGCACGGCGAGGACGAGCCCGCCCACGACCAGTCCGCGTTGGCCGAGGCGGGTTTCGCCGATCCGGAGGCTGCGCAGACCCGGTTGACCCAGTTCCGCGTGTCGATCGAGCGCAAAGGCCTGAGTCGTCGCGGGCATGAGCGTTTGGAGCGACTGATGCCGCTCGTCCTGAAAGTGACGGCTGCGAGCGCGCAGCCTGACCTGGCCCTGGAGCGGGTGCTCAAGGTCCTCGAGGCGGTCGTGCGACGGACGTCCTATCTGGCGATGTTGGGCGAGCAGCCTGTCATCCTCTCGCAACTCGCGCGTCTGGCGAGCATGAGCCCTTGGTTCACGGAGCGGATCTCCCGGCACCCCCTGCTGTTGGACGAGATGATCGACCCGCGTCGTCTCTACGCCCCGCTTCGCCGGGCCGATCTGGAGGCCGAGTTGGATGCCCTTCTGCTGCATGTCGACGAGGACGATCTCGAGCAGCAGATGGAGCGTCTGCGTCAGTTTGCGCAGGGTAATGTGCTGCGCGTGGCGGCTGCTGATCTTACCGAGGTCATTCCCTTGATGGTGGTGAGTGACTATCTCACCGAGATCGCGGAGGTCTCGGTCCGTCGCGTGCTGCGACTCGCCTTCGATCACCTGGCGCAGCGTCACGGGCGACCGACCCAGGTGATCGGCGAGGAGATGGGTTTCCTCGTCCTGGGCTACGGCAAGCTCGGCGGGATCGAGCTGGGTTACGGCTCGGATCTGGACCTGGTCTTCATTCATGGCACTCAGACTCAGACGGCCATGACCGATGGCGCCAAGCAGATCAGCAACGAGCAGTTCTTCTCGCGTCTGGGTCAGCGCATGATCCATATGATGACGACCCAGACACCGTCGGGTGTTCTCTATGAGATCGACATGCGCCTGCGCCCGGACGGGAACCGGGGCCTCTTGGTGCGCTCGCTGAACGCTTTCGCGTCCTATCAGTCGAGTGACGCCTGGACCTGGGAGCATCAGGCCTTGATCCGGGCTCGTCCGGTCGCGGGGGATCCGCTGTTGGCCGAGCGGTACGGCGAGCTGCGTCGCGAGATCATCTGCCGGGTCCGTGATCCCGAGCAATTGCGCAATGAGGTCCGTGACATGCGGTCGAAGATGCGCGCGAACCTCGACAAGACCGGCGCTGGTCGTTTCGACCTCAAGCAAGGCCCCGGCGGTATTGCGGATATCGAGTTTATGGTTCAATACGCGGTCTTGCGTTGGGCCTCCGACCATCCTGAGCTGGCCGACTGGACCGACAATATTCGATTGCTTGATACGCTGGGTCGGCTCGATCTGTTGCCCGGACAGGCGGCCGAAGACCTGACCGCGGCCTACAAGGCACTGCGCAAGACCTACCATCGCAGCGCCTTGCAGGAGCAACCCAAGACCGTCGCCGACGAGGCCCTGCGCCCGGAGCGCGAGCGGGTTCAATCCTTGTGGCATCTGTTGATGGATGAGCCGCTACGCTGAAGATCTTCTCTCGAATCGAAACGGGACCGACGTCCCGATGCAACTGGAGTGAGTCAAACATGGCAACGATGGAGGACCGTGATGGCCTGATCTGGCACAACGGCGAAATGGTGCCCTGGCGGGAGGCCAAGACACATGTGCTCACTCACACCTTCCACTACGGGATGGGTGTCTTCGAGGGCGTCCGTGCCTATCGGACCGACAAGGGCCCGGCGATCTTTCGGCTCCGTGACCATACCGATCGGCTCTTCGATTCTGCACATATCCTCGGCATGAAGCTGCCTTTCGATCGCGAAACCATCGACGAGGCCCAGCGTGTCGCAGTCCGGCAGAATGGTCTCGATTCCGCCTATATCCGCCCGATGTTCTTCTACGGGCCGGAGGGAATGGGGCTCAGAGCGGACAACCTCCAGGTCCATTGCATCGTCGCGGCGTGGGAGTGGGGTGCCTACCTGGGCGAAGAGAACATGACCAAAGGCATCCGGATTCGCGTCTCCTCCTACACGCGGCACCATGTCAACATCACCATGTGTCGTGCCAAGGCCAACGGCAACTACATGAACTCCATGATGGCCTTGCAAGAGGCCCTGCGAGACGGCTACGACGAGGCTCTATTGCTGGATGCCTCCGGCTATGTGATGGAGGGTAGTGGAGAGAATGTCTTCATCGTCAGAAAGGGTGTGCTCTACACTCCGGATCTCACCTCCGCGCTCGACGGTATCACCCGTCGCACCATCATCACGCTGGCCCGCGAGCTCGGGATCGAGGTGGTGGAGAAGCGGATCACGCGCGATGAGGTCTATATCGCCGACGAGGCATTCTTCACCGGAACGGCTGCAGAGGTGACCCCGATCCGCGAGGTGGACGGGCGTGTGATCGGCAGCGGCACCCGTGGCCCGATCACCGAGCGGCTCCAGAGCCTCTATTTCGATCTGGTCCATGGGCGTTTGCCGGCCTACCCGGAATGGCTCACCCTTGTTTGAGTTGCGTCCCTTGCGACGTGGGCGATCTTCCTTTTGAAACCGATGCAGGGGTTGGTGCTCGTCTCGAACGCCAGCCCGGTCACCCACTTTATGGAGACAGAGTCGATGTCCAACGCTGCCGTCGAGACAGGGACCGAGCATGAGCTGATCGAGGTCAGTCGCAAGGACCTCCCGCTCTCCTGTCCCTTGCCTGATGCACCCGTCTGGAACATGCATCCGCGGGTCTATCTGCCGATCGAAGACGAGCCGAGCGGCGAAGTGGTCTGTCCCTACTGCGGGGCGCGTTATCGCCTGACGTGAAACCGGGTGCGGTAGGGGATCGGGATCGACCGATGTCGTCCGGGGTCAAGGCCCCGTGCGTCTGCAGTTCCGGAGCCGACGAGGGTTCCGTGTTGACGTGTTCTTCTCGTTTGAGCTGCATCCAGCACCAGCCGCTTGGTGTCCTCAAGGCGATAGCTTGAACCGAGACAGGTTTTCAACTCAGGACGCAGCTCAAATGAGCCAGGTGACCGAGATTCGCATCACCCGACCCGACGATTGGCATCTGCATCTGCGCGACGGAGATGCGCTTGCGGATGCCGTTGCTCAGACTGCCCGGTGTTTCGCTCGGGCGATCGTGATGCCGAACCTCAAGCCGCCCGTCGTGGACACGGCCAAGGCGTCGGCCTATCGCGACCGCATCCTGGCTGCGCTGCCCGCCGGCCGCGATTTTCAGCCTTTGATGACGCTGTATCTCACCGACGAGACGACGCCGGCCGAGATCGCCGAGGCGAAGGCAAGTGGTCATGTGTTTGGCTGCAAGTTGTATCCGGCCGGGGCAACGACCAATTCGGAGAGTGGTGTCACGGATCTACCCGGACGCTATCCCCTGTTCGAGGCGATGCAACGTCAGGGTCTGCCGCTGCTGGTCCATGGTGAGGTTGTCGACGATGCGGTCGACATCTTCGATCGAGAGCAGCGCTTCATCGAGGAGCGGCTCGAGCCGATCATCCGCGAATTTCCCGCGCTCAAGGTCGTCTTCGAGCATGTGACGACCACCGAGGCGGTCGACTTCGTGCGCGACGGCCCGCCGACCCTGGGTGCGACCATTACGCCTCATCACCTGCTCTACAATCGCAACGCCATGTTGGCCGGTGGCATTCGACCGCACCTCTATTGCCTGCCCGTCCTCAAGCGCGAGCGCCACCGCTCGGCTCTGGTGTCCGCCGCCACCGGCGGTCACCCTAGGTTTTTTCTCGGGACGGACAGTGCACCACACCCGTTCGGAGACAAGGAGAGCGCCTGCGGTTGTGCAGGGGTCTTCAGCGCTCACGCCGCGATCGAGCTCTACGCCGAGGTCTTCGAGCAGGCGAGTGCATTGGAGCGCCTAGAGGGGTTCGCGAGCCACCATGGTGCAGATTTCTATGGGTTGCCGCGCAACGGCGGTGAGATTTGTCTGCGCCGCGAGTCATGGACGGTTCCGCCGTCCTACCCGTTCGGGCCGAGCCGGGTGGTGCCCCTGCGAGCCGATGAGCTCGTCCGGTGGCGGTTGGTGACCTAGCCCCTGTTGTCCACCTGGACTCGGTAAATCCACACTTTGTGCCTGTTGGTCAAACGCTGATTTGAGTGGCTGCCTTCGCGACGAGGCCAGATGAGCCGTCTGGCTTGATCTCAGTAATGTTGATCGGGGTTCGTATCGAAGTCGATCTCGTCCCAGAAATCTTCTTCGCCCTCGATCATTGGCGGATTACCGTCGTGGACGCGATAGTGGCGGCGCTGAAGATAGGCGTCGCGCAGGAAGCTATAGGGGTCGATTGCCGCTTCCTCGAGGATTTCGCCCACGGTCAAGAGATTGGCGCGGCGATCGATCGCGCGAAGCCCGACCAGCCCCCAATAGACGCCGTCGTTTTCGAGCTTGAAGACCGGGTCGAGGTTGAACAGCGGGTCCGTGAAGACATCGCCGACTTCGCCGAAGGCGTCGCGGACGCTGCTCGGGCCCAGGAATGGCAGCATGAGAAAGGCCCCCGAGTCCAGGCCCCAGTAGCCGAGCGTCTGGCCAAAATCCTCCTTGTAGCTCGGAAGGCCGACATTGGTTGCGACGTCGTAGAAGCCCAGGAAGCCCACAGTGGAGTTGATGAACAGCCGTCCGACATCACTGCCGGCGCGCGACATCTTGAACTGCAGGACGTTGTTTACGAACGAGGTGACGTCAGCGAGATTATTGAAAAAATTCGTGATACCGCGATCGACGGGCTCCGGCGTGATGGCGCGATAGCCCTTGGCAACGGGTTGATAGAAGGCTTTATCGAAGTCGGTATTGAATCGATAGACGGCGCGATTGAAGGGCTCCAGTGGATCGCGTGGCTCGGTGATCCGACTCGGCGTCGACGTGCACCCGGCAGTCATCATGAGCACCCCGAAGATCATCAGCCCAGTTGCCGCCATATTCGTCTTTGCCGAAGGGCTGCGCCGGCAGGCACTCAACTCCCGGTCCATCATTGGTCGTAGGTCTCTCGCGTCAGGTTGGACAAATGCTACCACACCCGATGCCATGCTCGGTCCAAGCGGCTTAGAAGGCCACCCTGACCTCGTAACCGCGCCGCCGCAGTTGCTCGACGACTCCGAGAGCGCCGGGCAGGTGCAGCGCGCCGATCGCGACGAACCAGCCTCCCTCGTTCAGCAGTGGCGCCATGCGCTCCACCATGCGATCGTTGCGCGAGTCGATGACGACGTCTTGAAACAGGGTGGCGAGACGAGGATCGCTGTCGGTGAGGTGACGGTCACTGATGGTCTGGAGTGTCTCGAGATCGCGGTCCAGGTAGGCCCTCATCAGCTCCTCGAAGACCGCTGGGAGATCCGCGCGCGAGGCGAGGGTTTCCCGTAACAAGGCGACCTGGTCGCTCTCGGCCAAGTCATCGAAGACCCCGAGTTGCTCCGCCATGGTCTCGAGACCCTTGATCCGCTTTGTCTCGGCGAGGGCGGTCCGGTAGAGCAGCATGTCCAGAAACTCGCCTGTTTCAGAGGGTGGGCTGCTGAGGATCGTCGCCACGGCCCAAGGCTTCAGGTCTTTGAAGGCATCTTCGGTCATGCCGATCTCGCGAAGGGCGGCGGCGGTTTCCAGATAGACATCCTCGGGGAGCAGGTCGCGGAGGAGACGACCGTCGGTATAGGCCATGGTCACCATCGCTTTGACGATGGCGACGGCGTCGGGGATGACCTCGAGCGCAAGGCCGGGGCTCGCGTCGAAGGCCAGGCGCACTGGCGCCGGTAGATCGGTGACTCGATCATCCTCGCTATGCATGGTCCCGAACAAAAAGCTGGGTGCGAGAGCGGTCGAGGTGCGGATCTCATAAAGGATTCCGCGTGTCCAGCCGACCTCCCCGGCCGCAGCCGGTGGCGCCGTGAAGACGGCAAGGGAGGCAACGAGGATGGCAACAACCAGAGGTCTGAGCATCATGAGTCGGCGTCACGCAAAAATCGGATCCATCCTAAAGCCGTTTTGTGCCCGGATCGTCCGGCGGGTTAGAGCGGGATCGGAGTCTAGCGAGCAGTCGCAAGCCGCATCCTGTTTGGAATTCATCCGCGCGCCACTTATGCTGTGTCGATGAATCAAGAACCAAGGCTCAGAGAAGGCATCGCCGCGCGTTTTCGCGGGTTTCTGCCCGTCGTCGTCGATGTGGAGACGGCTGGATTCGACGCCCAGCGCCACGCATTGCTGGAGATCGCGGCCGTCATCATCCGTATGGCACCCGACGGGCGGATCGAACCCGCTGCGCCGATTGCCTGCCATGTCTTGCCGTTCGTCGGCGCCGAGATCGATCCGAGCGCATTGGCCTTCAACCGCATCGATCCGGACCACCCTTTTCGCGATGCGGTCTCGGAATGGGATGCGCTGACAAGGATCCTGGGCCCGATCCGAAAGGCTGTGAAGTCCACCGGGTGTAATCGTGCGATCCTGGTCGGCCACAATGCCCATTTCGATCTCGGTTTCGTCAAGGCGGCGGTCGAGCGCACTGGGTTCAAACGCAATCCCTTCCATTCTTTCAGCGTGTTTGACACGGTTACCCTGGCGGGCCTGATGTTCGGCCAGACGGTGTTGGCGCGGGCCGCGAAGGAGGCGGGCCTCGGCTGGCAGAGCAGTGAGGCTCACTCGGCGCTTTACGATGCGGAACAGACAGCGCGGCTTTTTTGCACCGTCGTCAATCGCTGGCGGGAGATGAATCCCCTTCACGTCTGGGAGGACGACATGCATCAATGAGGTTGGTCGAACCTCAATCGGCTGTTCCATACAACATCCGGTACACACGGGTTTTTCGCCGGATATCACGACGCGAGCACGTCAAGACGGTGTTGCGCCTCCCCGCCCTAGGAGACCGTACGCGTCGTCGGCGCGCCCTGCCTGCAACGACCGCGGAACGCCCTCGAAACCCATGTGTGCCGGGTCTGGCGCCGGCTCAGTCGTGCTTCGCGGCAGCTTGCTCCATCATGGGCTTCAGCTGCCCGCTGGCGTGGAGCTCCAAAGTGATGTCGCACCCCCCGACCAATTCGCCGTCGATGTAGATCTGAGGGAACGTGGGCCAGTCTGCGTAGCGAGGGAGGTTTTCGAAGATTTCGGGATCCTGCAGGACGTTCACATAGGCGAATGGAACGCCGCACTCCTGGAGGGCTGCGGATGCCCTCATCGAAAAACCACACTGAGGAAACTGAGGCGTCCCTTTCATGTAGATGACGACGGGGTTGCTCTTGACTTGCTCGCCGATACGCTCCAGCACATCCATCTCAAACCTCTTTCAAATAATCGATTAGCCGTGACCCAAGGGTCGGGACTGGGTCGGCCATTTCAAGCCACCCCAAACGGGGAAGTGTCAGCCCTCCTCGGTCAACCCGCTGCCGGCCTTCGGCTCAGGGGACGCGAGATTGCGGTCCATGGCCGACGCTCGCTCCCGAAGCGCCTGGACTAACCGACTGCATCGACGTTGCGCTGCAACCAGAGCTCGAGCAGCGCAAGGTGCCAGAGCTTGTTGCCCTGGATTCGGGTATGGTGCATATCGGGCGCGGCGAGCAGTTTGTCCAGATAGGATTGTCGATAGATGCCGCGCTCCCGGCTGGCGCGGGACGAGAGTACATCCCGCATCAACTCCAAGAATGGCCCTCGCACGTACTTGAGCGCCGGCATTGGGAAATACCCCTTGGGTCGGTCGATCACGGCATCCGGGAGAAGACCGCGCGCCATCGCCTTGAGCGGATATTTGCCCCCGTCGCGTAGCTTCAGCTCCGGCGGGCAGCGCGCGACCAGCTCGACCAACTGGTGGTCCAGGAAGGGGACCCGCGCCTCGAGACCCCAGGCCATCGTCATGTTATCCACTCGCTTGACGGGGTCGTCGACGATCAGCGTGGTGACATCGAGCCGCAGGACCGCATCCATGAGCTCGTCTGCATTCGCCTCGGCCAAGCGCTCCCCGATGAGCGCCGAGGTATGGTCCTCGCCGGCATAGGCCTCGGTGACCATCCGAAGGTATTCGTCATGATCGCGGTCGAAATAGTGCTTGCTGAAGCGTTCCAGCGGCGAGCCGTCGCGCTCGGCCGCGATGCGCGGATACCAGAAGTAGCCGCCGAAGACCTCGTCCGCACCCTGCCCGGACTGCACCACCTTGACCTCGCGAGACACCTGCTCCGCCAGGAGATAAAAGGCCACCGCATCCTGGCCGAACATGGGCTCGGTCATGGCGTCGATCGCCTCCGGCAGGCGCTCCAGGACCTGATCGTTGGGAACCTGGAATCGACAATGCCGGGTGCCGTAGCGGGCCACGACCAGATCGGAATATTGGAACTCGCTTCCAGCCTCTTCCGGCGTGTCCTCGAAGCCGACCGAGAAGGTCCTGAGGTCCGACACCCCAGCCTCGGCCAGAAGAGCGACCAGCAGGCTGGAATCCAGTCCGCCGGACAGGAGCACCCCGACCGGCACGTCCGCCACCTCGCTCCGAATCTTGACCGCATGCCGAAGCGCGACGTGGATCGCCTCCAGCCATTCGGCCTCGTTTCGGGGCTCGGCAGGTCGCGTGGCGTTCAGGTGCCAGTAAGCGGATTCGGTTCGGTTGCCTTGCGCATCGACTCGCAGCCAGTGCCCCGGCGCAAGCTTGCGGATCCCGCGCAGGATGGTCAGGGGCGCCGGTACCACGGCATGCAGAGTGAAGAGGTGGTGCAAGGCGACCGGGTCGATGGTCGTGTCCACTCCGCCGGCCGCGAGGATGGCCTGGGTGCTTGAGGCGAAACGCATCCCTTTGTCTTGCTCCGACCAGTAGAGCGGCTTGATCCCGAAGCGGTCACGCGCGAGAAAGAGGACCTTCTGGTTGGCGTCCCAGACTGCGAAGGCGAACATTCCATGCAGACGCTCGCAGCAGCTCGTCCCCCACGCATGCCAGGCCTTCAGGATGACCTCGCTGTCGCCCTCCGAGAAGAAGCGGTAGCCGCGCCCCTCCAACTCGCGACGGAGCGCCCGGAAGTTGTAGATGGTCCCATTGAAGACCAGGGCGAGACCCAGCTCGGAATCGACCATTGGCTGATTCGACCGGACCGACAGGTCGATGATGGAGAGGCGCCTGTGCCCGAAACCGAGCGCCCCGTCGCTGTAGCTCCCGCCATGATCCGGGCCGCGCCGCACCAGCTCGCCCATCATCGCCTGGATCGTCTCCAGGTTGGCCGGCTCGCCGTCGAGCCTCAATTCACCGCAGATGCCGCACATGGGACGCTCTCCTACCGGGTTGAGCCGACCGCTAGTGTACCCCAGGGGTAAGGCGGAGATGCGCCGCGAGGATGCCGTTGCGTCCGGTCGTGCTAATCAGGCTGTTCTGAGTGCGGCTCGTCTTGATCGCGGGTTCGGCCGCCGCAGCGGCGGATCAGGGCGCGATAGACGCGTCCGCTGTCTTTGACCAGGCGCCGCTGGTTGGTGAAGTCGACCTGGACCAGTCCGAAGCGTTTGGAGAAGCCATGACTCCACTCGAAGTTGTCCAGCAGCGACCAGGCGAAATAGCCCCGGAGGTCCACCCCTTGATGGAATGCCCGAGATGCAGCCATGAGGTGGGTCCGCAGATAGGCGACACGTGGCCGGTCATGGATTCGGCCTCCGACGGGTAGGGGATCCGCGAAGGCCGCGCCGTTCTCGGTGATATAGATCGGCGGGTTGCCGTAACGCCCCTCTATCCAGGTCAGGATGTCGGTCAACCCCTGAGGGTAGACCTCCCAGTCCATCTCTGTTTGGGGACGTCCATCCTGGCGCACTCTGGCGGCCTTGACCGGCCAGTCCTTGGGGTCATTGCGAACGACCGAGCGAGAATAATAGTTCACGCCGATGAAATCCGGCGGCGCACGCAGGGCATCGGGCGTGCTCTGCGACCGGACGGGCCATGCCGCGCAGAGGATATCCACCAAGTCCGTCGGGTAGGCGCCCAGAAAGACCGGATCCAGAAACCAGCGATTGATGAATGCGTCCCGCCGAGCCGTCGCGGCGAGATCCTCGGGCGACGGGCTTGCCGGGTACTGAGGCTCGAGGTTGACCGCTAACCCGATGTGCCGGATCCCCTCGGCGCGACCTGTCGCCAGGGCGGCGGCGTGGGCGCGCAGCAGGTGATGGGCGACGATCGCTGTCTCGCCCAGGCTGCGATGCCCCGGTGCCAAGTCGCCGAAGAGATAACCACCCGTCGCGACGACCCAGGGCTCGTTCAGGGTGATCCAGAGACGCACCCGGTCGCCGAGCGCGCGAAACAGGATGCGGGCGTAGTCGGCGAACCATCCCGGACTCGCATCGCTCGACCAGCCGCCACGTGCGTCGAGTGCCTCGGGCAGGTCCCAATGGTAGAGGGTGAGCATGGGCTCGATCCCGTGCTCCAGCAGCCGATCCACGAGCCTTCGGTAGAAATCCAGACCCCGTTGATTCACGCGGCCCGTGCCTTCGGGGATGATCCTCGCCCAAGCGACGCTGAAGCGATAGGCATTCAGACCCAACGCGGCCATCAAGGCGACGTCCTCGTCGGATCGCCTGTAGTGGTCACAGGCGACATCGCCCGTATCGCCGTTCAGAACACGCCCGGGCGTGTGGGCGAAGCGATGCCAGATACTCGGGCCCGCCCCGTCGGCGAGCGGAGAGCCCTCGATTTGATAGGCCGAGGTGGCGGTGCCCCAAAGAAATCCGGGCGGCCACCCGTCGGCAGGCAAGGCGACGGTGGTTTCGGTCATGTCTGCCACATCCAGGTGCCGTCCTGGGCGACCAAGAGCACATCGTCGTAGGCGTCCGGATCATCCTCGTCGTCGCCCAGCGTGATGTAGGTCATCCCACGGTCCCTGAGCATCGCGAGGAGCTCGTCGATCTGGCATTCGCTCAGCGCCCGGGTGGGGTGGTCGAGCATGACAAAGGCTGGCTCGGCCAGGATCACCCGCGCGAAGGCGAGTAGCTGCTGCTCGCCGAGCGACAGCAGCTCGTTCCAGTTGCATTCCTGGTCCAATCCGCCGGCGCGAACGAGCGCAGGCTCGAGGTTCATCGCCCTTAGCGTCGCGAGGATCCGCTCATCGGTGAACGAGCCGTTCGAGTCCCTCGGGGTCACGAGTTGGCGCAGCGTCCCCGGCGGCAGATAGGGCCGCTCGGGCAGGAACATGAGTGCACGGTCGTTGGGGCGCTGGATCCGTCCGGTCCCGGCATCCCAGAGACCGGCCGTCGCGCGAAACAGGGCCGTCTTGGCCGACTCGTTTGGAGCGATGATCAGAAGGCGCTTCCCGCGCGGGATCGACAAGGACAACGCCTTGACAAGGTCGCGCCCGCTCCGCGGCGATTTCAGGGTCAGCCCGTCGAATGCGACACGCTCGCAGTCGTTGCAGATCTCGATCGCCGGCTTTCTGGGCGTATCGCTCCCGCCCATGGCCTCGCGTAACCCCGCCAGACGGGCGATCACGGCCGTATAGGCTGAAATGGCCTGAAATTGGGTGACGATGAGCGAAAAGGCGCCAAGCAGGTGGGCAAAGGCGATCGCGGATTGGGCGATGACGCCGAATTCGGCATCGCCCTTGATGAAGAGGGGGGCGACGATCAGGGCCGGGATGATCTGGATCATGTAATTGTAGCCCGTGGTGAAAAACGCGAGGTTGCGATTCACCAGGATGATGCGTTGGAAATTCGCCGTGAGATCGGCGAGACGCTCGAGCAGCTGGATTTTCAGCCGGGCCTCGCGCCGCAGGAGCGCAATCGAGTCCGCGTTCTCGCGGACATGGATGAGGCGCGAGCGAAAGTTCGCCTCCTTGTCGAGCTGGTCGTAATTCAGCCGGATCAAGGGTTTTCCGAGGAGCACGGTCATCAAGGAACCCAATGCGGCATAGGAGACGGCGACGACGAACAAAAGCGGGCTGATGCTCCACATGACGCCGGAGAAGGCGATTATCGTAAAGCTCGCATTGAGCAAGAGGAGCACGAACGAGAGCGTGGTCGAGGTGAGGTATCGGATATCCTCACTGATACGCTGATCCGGGTTGGCCAGATCCCCGGTATCCTGCAGGCGAAAATAGGTCCGGTCGTCGAGGTAACGCTCCACAGCCCTTGCGGTGAGCCAAGTGCGCCAGACCAGTCCCAAACGCTCCTCGCTGTAGCGAAAATAGACGGCCACCAGGGTCGAGAGCGCGAAGACACCGACATAGAGGAGGGCGAAGTGTCCGAATCCGCCCATGTCGCGATTCTCGATAGCCGTCATGAAGTCACGGCCGACGTAACTGTTGACGACATTTAGACCGTTGATGCCGAACAGAAGCAGGATGAGCAATGCGAACAGAAGCTTGGCCTTTCCGCCGACCTCTGAGCGTCCGAGCATCGCGAGCATCTCGAGGAAACGTGTCCACGTCGTGCGGCTGATGGTAGAGCGCAATGCAATCATGGTCGAGCCGGACCTTCGGGAATGTGGAATCGAGTGCCGGCGGAGCGCACGACGACCGGTCCGGCCACCCTGGCTCAACGTCGCTGGTGACGTCGGCTGGCGGCGAGTATAGCCTTACGCCAAGGTCGGCTGCGCGGGATCCCGTCGCAGACTCCGCATCGAGCCGCCGCTATCCGTCGGGCTTCTCCAATCGGGTTCTCGTTCGATGACGATCAAGGCAGTGGACGACTTCGCCGATGTCTCCGGCTGGCAGGCGATCGGATCCGGACGGGCGGAGCTCCGGCTCGAGCCGGATCCAGGTCCCGAGGGTCCGGCCATGCGACTGGACTTCGACTTCAAGGGCGGCGGCGGTTTCGTGGTCGCTCGTCGTCTTGTCCATCTTACTCTGCCGCCGGCTTACTGCTTTTTTCTCGCCATGCGAGGCGCGATGCCGTCCAATGGGTTCGAGCTGAAGCTGGTGGATCCGGGCGGGACCAACGTCTGGCGCTATCGATCGGAGACCCTCGCGTTCGACGCGGACTGGCGCATCTTGGAGATCCCGAGTCGGCAAATCGAGTTCGCCTGGGGTCCGGCCGGTGGGGGCGCTGCCCGGGAGATCGGCGCGGTCGAGATCGCCATCGTTGCCGGCTCGGGTGGCCGGGGGCAGCTCTGGGTTTCCGATCTCCGCCTGCAGGACCGAACGCCTCCCTGGCTGCCGCGAGTGCTGGCGTCGAGCGTCCTGGCCGGTCACGAGCCCCGCTGCGTCTTCGACGGGCGATCCGATACCGACTGGTGTGCGGCACCCGGCAGGGGCGATGCCTGGCTGACGATGGATCTGCAACGCGAGTGCGAGTACGGCGGGTTGATCCTCCGCTGGGCCGACACCGCGTGCGAGCGCGCGTTTCGGGTTCAGGCATCAGTCGACGGTGATGTTTGGGAGGATCTCTATTCGGCCACCGCGGCTGCCGGCCCATGCAACTTCGTCGGTCTCCAGAACGGGACTTCGCGCTTCCTGCGACTCGGGGTCGATCCGGGGGCCGATGGTCGGTATCCGGCCCTCGTCGCCGTCGAGCTGCAACCCGATGCCTTTTCGCGCTCGATCAACGAGCTCTTTCATCAGGTCGCCGGCCAGAGTGTCCGGGGGCGCTATCCCCGCTGGCTCTATCGCGAGCAGACCTACTGGACATCGGTGGACATCCCGGACGGCGGAGTCCCCGCCCTCTTCAACGAGGACGGTTTGATCGAGGTCGGTCGCGCCGGCTGGTCGTTGGAGCCTTTTCTCTATTCGGACGGCAGCCTTTCGACCTGGCATGAGCTTGCATCCATCCAGACCCTCGAGCTGGGTGAGTTGCCGATCCCTGCAGCGAGCGGCGCGTACGACGGGATCCGGCTCACCACGACGGCCTATGCTGCCGGTCCGTCCGAGCAGCGTGTTCTCTACGCCCGCTATCGCGTCGAGAGCCGACGCGACACCGATTGCGCCGTTCGGCTCTTCGTCGCGGTGCGTCCCTTTCAGGTCTCGCCGCCGTGGCAGGGATTCGACGATATCGGCGGCGTGAGTCGGGTTCGGCAGCTCGCTTATCGCGACGATAGGGTCTGGGTCAACGAGGCCGAGGCGGTGATCCCGCTGTGTCGGGCGACCGGTTTCGGCGCCGCGACCTTCGATCAAGGGCCGATCACGGATTACCTCGCTCGGGGCGCCCTGCCGGCCCGCGCGCAGGTGAGCGATCACTTCGGCTATGCCTCCGGCGCCCTTCGATTCGATCTGGTGCTGCCTCCAGGCGGTATCGAGGAGGTCGTCCTGGCCGTCCCCTTCGATCCGGCGACCCTCAATCTGGACGCCGCGGAAGGGTCTCCCGTCGTGTCCCTGCTCCAGCTCGACGGCACGGCGGGATTCGCCGAGGCGGTTCGCGTCTGGTCGCAACGGCTCGGCACCGTACGTTTCGACCTGCCGCTTTCGGCTCGGGACCTGGCCACGACCGCCAAGACCGCCCTGGCGCATCTGCTCGTCAACCGAGATGGGCCTGCGCTGCAGCCCGGACCGCGTCGCTATACCAGGTCCTGGATCCGCGATGGCGCTGTCATGTCGGCTGCCTTGCTTCGCTTGGGCTGCACCATGGAGGCTGCAGACTTCATCCGCTGGTATGCGGGGTTCCAAGCCGAGGACGGCGAGGTTCCCTGCTGCGTCGACCACAATGGCCCCGATTGGCTGGCCGAGCACGACAGTTTGGGCGAGCTCATCTTCGCCGTCGCCGAGCCGGTGCGATTTGCCGGCGATCGGCAGCTGGCGGCCGACCTCTGGCCTGCTGTTCTCAAGGCGGTGTCCTATCTGGAGCAACTGCGTGCCCGGCGCCTTACCGCAGATGACCTCACGCCGGAGCGCCTGCCCTGTTTCGGATTGCTGCCCGAGTCGGTGAGTCACGAGGGTTATCTCGCGCAGCCGGTCCACGCCTACTGGGACGATCTCTGGGCGGTGCGCGGACTCAAGGATGCCGCCTGGCTGGCTAAGCTGCTCGGCGAAGAGCTCGAGCATGAGCGTCTCACTCGCCTCTGCGATGATTTCCGGGCGACCCTCTATGCCTCGATCGAGCGCACCATGACCGAGCGCGGGATCGACTTCATCCCGGGCTCCGTCGAATGGGCGGACGCCGACCCGACCGCCATCGCCGTTGCCTTGACCCTGATCGACGAGACCCCTCATCTGCCGGCAAGGGCCTTGGCTCGGACCTTTGACCTGTTCCTCGACCGCTTCCGTGCAATGCACGGACACCAGGTCGACTGGACCAACTACAGCCCCTACGAGATCCGGGTCGCAGGTGCGTTGCTCCGGCTGGGCCGGCGCGACGAGGTCCATGAGCTCCTGCGCGTCCTCTTCGCCGACCGCCGGCCGCCGGCATGGCATCAGTGGCCCGAGATCATCTGGCGTGATCCCCGCACGCCGGGGCATCAGGGCGATCTGCCCCACGCCTGGATCAGCGCCGAATACATCCTGGTCTTTCGAGATCTATTCGCCTACGAGCGCGAAGTGGACCAATCTCTGGTGGTTTGCCAAGGGATCCCAGGCGTGTGGCTAGCCGAAGGACCCGTCGGTGTGACAGGGCTGCCGACCTGGTATGGGAGGCTGGATCTCACCCTCTGCCTCCACGCGGACGAGACGATTGAATTGAGACTCACGGGCACCGGGCCGCCGCCTCCGGGCGGAATCCGCTTCGTCCCACCCTGCGGTCCCCCGCCTCGATCCGTCTGGGTGAACGGCTTGGCGGCAACCGAATTCACGCCGACCGAGGTCGTGATCCGCAGCTTACCGGCCGTGGTCGTGGTCGCCTAGACCTGGTCCGACGTGACAGCCCGGATGAGAGCCCAGATGCGATCGGAGAGCGCATTCCCGACGCGGTTCGGATTCGGAAATCGATCGCTCGCAGGAACCTCAAACGATGGACACTGATTGTTACAGCCGACCCGAGGCCGAGCCCCCCGTTGTTCATCTGCTCTCGAACGGACGCTATTCGCTGTCCATCTCGGAGGTCGGAAGTGGCGTCTCTTTATGGCATGGGCTCGCACTCACCCGTCAGCGCGTCGACCCTGTGACGGATGACCTGGGCTCGATCCTCTATCTTCGCGATCTGGAGACGGGTCGCTTCTGGTCCGTCGGCTACCAGCCGACTCGAACGCCGGCTTCCTTCTATCGCTGTCGCGCTGCCGATGGATGCGTCGAGCTGGAACGCGAGAACGAGGATGTCTTCGCCCATCTGGAGGTGCGGGTCGATGCAGACGGCGATCTGGAAAAGCGCCACCTGCGTCTGCACAACCGCTCCGGCCGGAAGCGGCGTCTCGAGGTGACCAGCTATCTCGAAGTGGTGTTGACGGATCCCGACGCCGATGCTGCCCACCCGGCCTTCAGCAAGCTGTTCGTCCAGACTGAGCGCGACGCCGACACGGGGGCCTTGCTCGCGTGGCGACGACCCCGCGCAGCAGAGGAGCGGTGGCCCTGGCTGGTGCATGCCATGGCTGGCGTCCAGGCCGGCGATTGGGAGACCGATCGACGGTGCTTCCTCGGTCGCGGCGGCACACCGAGCGCCCCTGCCGCGCTGGTTGGAGCAGCCCCGCTCTCGGGCGCTCTGGGCAGTGTGCTGGATCCGGTTTTCAGTCTGCGCGTCGTCCTCGAGCTAGAACCGGAGGGACAGACCGAGCTTCTGCTCCTAACCGGCGTGGCCCAGGATCGGATCGCGGCCTTGGATTTGGTCCGGCCGTTTCAGGGTCTGGCATCGGCCCCGTCGCTTCCCCGTTACGCTGCCAGTGAGGCGGGACCGATGTGGAGCGCTGGATCGGGCGACGCGGCTGGCGAGGGACTCTGTTTCTTCAACGGGTATGGCGGCTTCTCGCCGGACGGTCGGGAGTATGTGGTGCGCTTGCCCTGGACCGGGACCGCACTGCGTCGTCCGCCCCAGCCCTGGATCAATGTGGTGGCGAACGAGGGCAGCGGCTTTCTCGTCAGCGAGACCGGAGCCGGCTACACCTGGTGCCGCAACAGCCAGGCGAACCGGCTTACGCCCTGGTTCAATGACCCGGTGAGCGATCCCCACGGCGACGCAGTCTACCTTCGCGACGAGGCGAGCGGCGAGGCCTGGTCACCGCTGCCCGGTCCGCGGCCCGCGCCAGTGTCATACGAGGTCCGCCATGGTCTCGGCTACTCCCGGTTTCAGTCTGGGTACTCCGGTCTCGAGCAGGTGTCGACCCTCTTCGTGCCACGTGACGACCCTGTGCGTATCCTGCGCCTGCGCCTCACGCACCGGGGGACGCATCCACGCAGGCTCTCCGTCTTCAGCTATCAGCACCTGGTGCTCGGCAGTCAAATGAGCTCGCCGAGTGCCGTCCTGACCGCCTTCGATTCGGGGCGAAACCTGCTGCGGGCAGTGAATCCAGCGGCGGGCGACTTCGCGGGGGCGATCGTCTTTGCCGCGGCTTGGGTCGAGGGTGCGCGGGTCGAGCAGGTTGGCTTCACTTGCGATCGGGTCGGATTCATCGGCCGTCATCGCGATCTCGCCTCTCCGCGGGCACTTGTTGATGGTGACGATCTGGACGGCGTCGCCGGGGCCGTTTTCGAGCCCTGTTTCGCGCAGCAGATCAAGATGAGTCTTTGCCCCGGCGAGTCCGCGGATTGCATCTTTCTGCTCGGCGAATGTCTCGACGAGACACTGCTGGACGATCTGCTCGCCCGCTATCGCCGTCCCGATGCCGTCGCGGCGGCCCTGGCCGGGGTGAAGGGGTTCTGGAGCGACCTGACCGGGGCCGTCCAGGTCGAGACTCCGAGCCCCGCCATCGATCTGATGCTGAACGGTTGGCTGACCTATCAGAACCTCGCTTGTCGACAGTGGGCGCGGTCGGCCTTCTATCAGTCCGGCGGCGCCTATGGTTACCGCGATCAATTGCAGGATGCGGCCGCCTTGGCCGGTCTCCGCCCGGATCTGACCCGCGCCCAGATCCTCATGCACGCAGCCCATCAGCTCGGCGAGGGCGACGTGCTCCACTGGTGGCATCCCGCACCTTTGGAGCGCGGTCTTCGGACCCGGTTCTCGGACGACCTCCTGTGGCTACCCTATGTGACGCATGACTACATCCGGGTGACCGGCGATACCGCAATCCTGGACGAATCCGTGCCCTTTCTCACGGCGCCGCTCCTCGCCCAAGGCGAGGATGAGGCCTATCTCTCGCCCCAGGACAGCGGCCAGTCCGCCGATCTCTATGAGCACTGCTGCCGAGCGATCGACCGCTCTCTGACGCGAGGCGCACACGGCTTGCCGCTGATGGGCACCGGCGACTGGAACGACGGGATGAATCGGGTTGGGCGACTGGGGCGCGGGGAGAGCGTCTGGCTTGGCTTCTTTCTCTACCGCATCATCGATGATTTTCTGTCCATCTGTGCACAACGGGGAGATGAGGCACGGGTCTCGTCCTATCGGGGTTATCGAGACAGGCTCGTGTCGGCCTTGGATGAGGGCGGCTGGGACGGCTCCTGGTACCGCCGGGCTTACGACGACGATGGAATCCCGCTCGGCTCGAGCGCCAACTCGGAATGCCGGATCGATGCGCTGGCACAGGCATGGTCGATCCTCTCTGAGGCGGTCGACCTGAGGCGGGCCGAGCTGGCCATGACCGCTGTCGAGTCCGAGTTGGTCGCCGAGGATCAGGGCCTGATCCGTCTGCTCACGCCCCCTTTTGTCGACACGCCTCAGGATCCGGGATATATCAAGGGATACGTCGCGGGCGTGCGCGAGAACGGCGGCCAGTATACCCATGCCGCATGCTGGGTCGTCATGGCCCTTGCTCGGCTCGGTCACAAAGAGCGGGCGGCCCACCTGCTGGAGCGCTTGACTCCCGTGTGGCATACGGCGACGCCCGAGCGCGTGGCGACCTATGGGTTGGAGCCCTATGTCGTGGCCGCTGACATCTACGGCGAAGCGCCCCACATCGGGCGTGGCGGCTGGAGCTGGTATACGGGCTCGGCGGGGTGGCTTTATCGTGCGGGGCTGGAATCGGTGCTGGGTCTCAGGCTCGAGGAAGGTCGCACACTGGTCATTCGACCCTGCGTCCCGGAGCATTGGCGAGGCTTTCGGATCCGCTACCGTCTTCCTGACGGGGTCACCGAATGCCGTATCCAGGTGGAGAACCCGTGCGGTGGCGGGCAGGTCGTTTCCGCCCGTTTGAATGGCCAGCCTGTGACGACTTCGGCCGGGGCCGCGCGTATCACCTTGCCGCCTTGTGAGGGTGCGCACCACATCGAGATCGAGCTCGGTTAGGAGTCCAGAGAGCGTCCAGCCTCTGCGCCGGCGCCGGGCCTACAGCTTGCCGGTGTCGCGCCGCGAGACCTGATCCGGGGACTTCACGCCGGCCTAAACCTCACTTAAGATGGTTGCCGTTATCGACCTGCCTGATGGCGGTGGTGGAGATGGACTCGCGTCATCTCGCCTTGGATGGATGCCGCAGTGCAGGCACGGGTCACCCTCAGGCTCGCGTTGGCCGTCGCAGATCGACCGATCGGTCGGCTCAGCGGTCTCCAGACGCCGGCGGAGAGCTCGCGTCGAGCGGCCCGAACACCCTCCCTGATGATTCCGATGATCGGCTCTGGCAATGAACCGGGTTTATTCCCATCTCGCGCCTCAACCGCCGGTGGCGGGGCGCCGGCGTGCCCGGAGACCTTCGGCCTTTCTGTTTCAAACCTTGCGATTCACATGGATAACCTGGCGCTTTCCACCATGAAACGATCGAGCGATGTCAAACGCATCTCGTCCGGCCTCTTCTTTGTCTTGACGATGGCCATGGGGGGCGATGCCCTCTCTCAGCCCGCGGCGGCGCCAGCGGACGAAGGCGTACCTGGTGCCTTCACCTTCGCCAGCGTCGTGCGCCGCGCCGCAGAGCTGGCGCAGGACCCGTACGAGAGGGATGCCCCCGAGCTTCCGGAGGCGTTCGCGTCGCTGGACTATGACGGGTTCCGCGACATCCGTTTTCGGCCGGATCACTCGCTGTGGCGCCAGGACGCGCTTCCTTTTCAGCTCCAGTTCTTTCACCGCGGATTCATGTTCCAAGACCGGGTGACGATCAACGTCATCGACGGCGGCGCGGTGTCGCCGGTCGAGTTTTCGACCCAGCTGTTCGATTACGGCAAGAATTCGGTCCCCGAGCAGATTCCACACGACTTGGGTTTTGCGGGTCTGCGCCTGCTCTACCCCATCAATCGTGACGATCTCTTCGACGAGGTTGCGGTCTTCCTCGGTGCCAGCTACTTCCGCGCCGTCGCACAGAACCTCAATTACGGGATCACGACGCGCGGCCTCGCGATCGATACGGGCCTGTCGACGCGCGAGGAGTTCCCGCTGTTTCGGGAATTTTGGATCGAGAAACCCGCCGAGGATGCTGTCGAGATCACGGTCTACGCGCTCATGGATAGCCCGAGCGTGGCCGGAGCCTTTCGGTTCGTGATCAAGCCGGGGCTCGAGACGACGATGGAGGTCAAGAACCATCTCTATTTCCGGGACTCGGTCCAAAAGGTCGGGATCGCTCCACTGACCAGCATGTTCATGCATGGCGAGCTCACCGAGCGGTTCATGGACGACTTCCGCCCCGAGGTGCACGACTCCGACGGACTCATTATCGAGACCGGAACCGGCGAGCGGATCTGGCGCCCGCTGATCAACCCGCTCGGGCTGCGAATCAGCACCTTCCAGGTCGAGAGTCCGCGGCTGTTCGGTCTCCTGCAGCGCGACCGAGACTTTGCCCATTATCAGGATCTGGAGGCCCATTACCACAATCGCCCCAGCGCGCTGGTGGAACCCATCGGCGATTGGGGTAAGGGCGTTGTGGAGCTGGTCGAGATCCCGAGCACCTCGGAGCGCTATGACAATATCGTCGCCTTCTGGACGCCCGAGCGTGGCGTCGAAGCGGGCGACGAGATGGAGTTTGCCTATCTCCTGAGATATTCAGCCGATCCGGAGGAGCGCCTGACCGGCGGACGCGCCCTGTCGACCCGCATCGGTGGAGCCGGAACGGATGAGCTTGATTCCGATCGGCGCAAGTTCGTCGTGGATTTCGTCGGCGAGAACCTGTCGAAGCTGCCGCCAGACACACCCGTCATGGCGAAGGTGACCACGTCCTCGGGCGAGCTGTCCCCGCCGATCGCGCAGCACAATCCGGAGACCGGGGGTTGGCGACTCTTCTTCGAGCTGACCCCGGAGCCTGGTCGCTCGGCGGAGCTGCGCGGTTTCCTGTCTGAAGGGAGTGACGTGCTGTCCGAGACCTGGAGCTTCGAATGGATCCCGCAGTAATGGGCCCCGTCACTGACCATCTGAACCCGAGCGGCGCGGCCAATGTGGCGGCGCCCGTCCCGGTTGCCGCGTCACCGGCCGACTGGGAACAGGCGGCGCCCCGGGTGGAGCGCTATCTGCGCGCGCTCGGGGTTCGCGATCGGCGTGATCTTGATCGCTTGCTGGCGATCGTCCGCGAACGCTTCGAGCATCAGGTCCAGACATCTCTGGTGGCGGACGCGATCGAGACCGGAATCGAAGAAACAACCAGGCTGCTCGACGAGTGGTTGGCTGCGGAGCTGGGCCCGGACGTCCCCGGGCCGATGAGGGGCGTCGCGAGGGCCGTCGTCCTGGGCGGTGCAGTTCCGGGTTGGGTCGGGGTCTGGTCGGGGCGCACGCCTCAGGCCGGTCATCATGCGGCGGGTCAGCCGATCGCCGATCGCATTCGCGCGAGCAGTCTTGCGCCGGTTCCCGATCCGGCGCCCTTGCCCATGTTGACCCAAAGGATCGATCCCTGTTGTCATCGGCTCGTTCGGCGAATGACGAGGCTGCTGCGAGGGTTGAGTACCCGACCACTGCATCGGCGCGCGAATCTCGGACGATCGGCATGAAGGGGGACTCCTCCGCCCGGCGCACCGACCCCGGCTATCGTCGGATCCTCTACTTTTCTCTGGTGCTGCTGACCACGCTTGGAGCGATGAGCCTGCTGAGCGGCGTCTTCCAAGAGGGTGGCATCACCCCGCTGGAATTCGCACTCCTTCTGCTCTATGCCATCTTGATCCTCTGGATCAGCGCCTCCTTCTGGACTGCTGCCATCGGGTTCATCCGGTTGCTAATCCGAGACGAGGATCCGCCCCCGACCAAGCCTGCTCCGGGTGCCGCGCAGGCTCCGGGCGAGGCTTTCAAGACCGCACTGGTGATGCCGATCTACAACGAGGACCCAGAGCGGGTCTTCGCGGGTCTGCGCGCCATCGACCAATCCCTTCAGGAGACCGGGCAAGCCGAGGGCTTCGAGATCTTCGTGCTCAGCGATACGCGGGATCCCGACATCTGGGTCGAAGAGGAGCTGCAATGGCGTAAATGGGCGGTCGAGGAGGGGCGGCCCGAACGTGTCTTCTATCGCAACCGGGTCGAGAACAAGAGCCGCAAGAGCGGCAATCTCGCCGATTTCTGCCGCCAGTGGGGCGGTCGTTATCGCTACATGATCGTGCTCGACGCCGACAGTCTCATGTCAGGCGAGACGCTCGTGGAGATGGTCGCACGCATGGAGCGCAATCCGGACGTGGCACTGATCCAGGTCCCGCCGGTCCCGGTCAACCGGGTCTCTCTGTTTGCGCGCGTTCTGCAGTTCGCAAGCAGTCTCTACGGGCGGATCTTCGTCGCCGGATTGAGCTACTGGCAGGGCGATACCAGCAATTACTGGGGTCACAACGCCATCATTCGGGTGGAGGCGTTCGCGGCCCATTGCGGATTGCCCGAGCTGCCGGGACAGGAGCCGTTCGGTGGCGAGATCCTGAGCCATGACTTCGTTGAAGCCGCGCTCCTGCGACGTGCCGGCTGGAAGGTCTGGCTCGCCGATGACCTGGGCGGGAGCTACGAAGAGATCCCCCCGACCCTGATCGACTATGCCAAGCGCGATCGCCGTTGGTGCCAGGGCAATCTCCAGCACGCCCGGCTCGTGTTCGCGGGCGGTTTCAAGCCTTTGAATCGGGTCCACCTTGCGATGGGCGTCATGTCCTACATGGCCTCGCCCCTGTGGCTCCTGTTTCTGCTGCTCACCGGTGTGCAGGCGTATCTGAACAGCCTGGATGTGCCCGTCTATTTCTTCGGCGATTATCTGCTTCCGATCTGGCCTGTATCCTATGTGGTCGAGATGGCGACGGTCCTCTGGGTGACTCTGGCCATGCTTTTTCTGCCCAAGCTATTCGCCCTGGTGCTACTCGCGGTGCGGCCGCGCTTGGGTGCGGCCTACGGCGGATTGCCGCGCGCAGCGGTGAGCGTCCTGCTGGAGAGTCTGCTGTCAGTCCTCTATGCGCCCATCCTTATGCTCTTCCAGAGCAAGTTCGTCGCCTCGATCCTGCTTCGCAAGGTCGTCGGGTGGCCGCCGCAACAGCGGGGCGATCACCAGACCGGGTTGACGGAGGCGGTCGGCGCCCACGGCGGGCAGACCCTGTTGGCGGTCGGGGCAGGGTTCCTGACCTTTTATTACGTCCCGGCCTTCTTCTGGTGGTTCACGCCGGTCTTGGCAGGGCTCCTCCTCGCGATCCCGGTCTCGATGGCGACCAGCCGGGTCTGGCCGGGCGGGCGGGCGAGGGCGCTCGGGCTCTTCCTGACACCCGAGGAGTCTGCGCCTCCGCGCGTGCTTCATCTGCTGACCGAAAAACTCGATGAGACCGGCAGCGCCCTTTGCTCGGATGAGACAGGCTCGGGCGAGACGGTGGGGGATCTCTGGTATCGCGCCGTGATCGATCCCTGTGCATATGCCTTGCACGCCTCCCTCTTGCCTGAAGAGGTCCCCAATCGTCGGCGCAAGCACTATCTCGAAGGGCTGATCTTCCAGCTTCAGGACGAGGGTCCGAGCAGCCTGAGCGCGGCAGAAAAGCGGGTGCTCCTATCGCATCGTGACGGGCTCGAGGAGTTGCACCTGCTCCTTTGGGCGGCACCCTCGGCTCCCTGATCGGCCGATCCGCCTCCTGATCGGAGACTGTCGTCCCATCGGAGCGGAATGCTGCCGGCTGACTGCTCCGGCACGCTCATCAAGAGCCGCTGCCGCGCGTGTTGAAGGCGACGTTCCAGTGCTCTTCCGGGGTTGCGACCGGGATCGCCGTCAGCTCGAGCGTCCCGACCTCGGTCACCGTGGCCTGGAGTCTGACCGCGACCACCTCGCCCTTCTTGTGCTCTTTGGCAGGCAGGACGGTCTGGATGTCGTCGAGCTCGTCGAGCTCCTCCTCGCGCCATTCCTCCAAGAGATCTCCGACCTGGTCCTCGCGGCGAACGCTCGAGCCGAAGAAGCGGAATCGCACCGGCTCGCCGACGACGAGACCGAACTCCTGGGGCGGAGCGACCGGATCCGATCCTTCTTCCAGTCCGAAGGGCACCAGGCAGAGGGCCTGGATCTCGGGATCCATGCCGGGGATGGCCGGCATCGCGCTCTCGACCCCGACATAGTAGGAGTGAGAGGTGCCGCCGCGGATCCGCACGCCGCCGTGGCGCCGGACATGGGCATAGAAGGCCGCCCCGCGGGCGACAGCGAGATCCAGGTCGCGCGCGTCGAGGAGCCGGGCCGGGGGCGCCTCCTCGGCGGCCAGCCACTGGTTGAGTACCTCCAGGACACGCGCCTGGAGGAGCCCGGCTTTGAAGACGCCGCCGTTGAAGAGCACGGCGGTCGGGTGCAGGAAGCTCATGCCGGTCGTCTGGGCCACGAAACCGGAGAGGTCTTCGGTCGCCCCGGTCTGCCGGCCGAGGAAGGCGGCCAGATGGCGCGTCACGGCCGGATCCTGAGCAAAGGGGAGGCCGACCTTGGTCAGCGCGCCGCGCGGCCGGCTCGCCGGTCGGCTCGCGGCCTCGACCGCAGGGAAGAAGCCCTCGATCAGGGTCGACTGGACTTCCTCGCGGGTCAGCTCGGTGCGGATACTGCCGCCGATCAGGCGCGAGCCACGACTGGGCACCACCACCGGGATGCTGGCCAGCTCCGGGTCGGCGAGCAGTGATTCCTTGGCGATCCGGCAGCCATGCGTGAGCGCCTGCAATTGCCAGCGGTCGAGCTCGACCCCGCTCTTTGCCAGCTTCTGCTTCAACAGATGGGCGAGCGTCAGATCCATGTTGTCGCCCCCGAGCAGGATGTGCTCGCCGACGGCGATGCGGGTGAGCTCGAGTGCGCCGTCCTGCTCGGTGACCGCGATCAGCGACAGGTCGGTGGTGCCGCCGCCCACGTCCACCACCAGGATGACATCGCCGACCCGCACCTGATGACGCCAATCGCCCTTGGTGTCGTTCACCCAAGAATAGAGCGCCGCCTGCGGTTCTTCGAGCAGGACCAGGTGCTCGATCCCGATGGCGCGCGCGGCCTCGGCCGTGAGCTCGCGCGCTGCCGGGTCGAAGGAGGCGGGGACGGTGACCGTGACCTCCTGACGATTCAGCGGGTCATAGGGAAACAGCCCGTTCCAGGCATCGCGCAGATGGGCCAGATAGTGCACGGTCGCATCGAACGGCGAGATCCGAGGGATCTCGTCGGGGGCGCCGGCCGGCAAGATATCCGCCTTGCGGTCGACATCCGGATGGCAAAGCCAGCTCTTGGCGCTGGACACGAGACGGATCGGCGTCGTGGTGCCCTGGTTGCGCGCCAGCTCACCGCAGATCCGACCGGGATCGGTATGCCAGGGCAGGCCAAGGTCCGTCACCTTGAATTCATCCGGATGCGGGAGATAGAGGCACGAGGGGAGCAAGGGTCTCGCCTCGACGGATCCGGGTCCGATGAGCTGGGGAATGCCGATCAGACCCTGGTGGATGTCCTCGCCCTCGCTCTTCTCCGAATCCACGAACGAGAGGGCACAGTGGGTCGTCCCGAGATCGATTCCGACGGCATAGCGCTTCTGGCTCACAGCTCCACCTCCGCTGCGGCGATGATGTGCAGATCATGTCCGCCTGTCACTCGTGGCAGATCCATCTCCGTGACGCGCCAGCCACGATGGACCAGGGCCCCGTGAAATGGGGGATCTCCGATCACATTTCCGGTCGGGCGGATCGCGGAGGCGTTGAACCCGGGTGCCAGGGTAACGCGACTGCCCTCTGGCTCCTCGCGCACCGGTGCGATCTTGAGATGCGCGTTCAAGACCTGTCGGCATCCCTGGTGGACGACACGCGCGGCCGCGCCGATCTCCTGATCGGAGTAGCTCTGAATGTCCTCTTTCAGGAAGTCCACCAAACGCCCTTCCTTCTGGAGAAGTCCAAGCAACAGGAGCGCAGAGTCCGGCGCGGCGGTTGCCAAGGGCACAGCCGCGGCCGGCGCGGGCCTGGCCAAGGCGTGTTCCTGCTGACCCTTGTTCAGGGCCGAGACGGCGTGGGCGAAGCCAGGATCCTTTAAGGTACGTCGAAAGCTGGCGAAGGCGATGAATGCCCTCCGGAAGAAGGAAGGCGCTGCTGAGCCCATGAAAGCATCCTCTTGACGGTCAGGGTAAGGAGATTGAACGGCCGGGGACGATCGGCGTCCAGGGTGAGCATGGTACCGCGGCGCTCGTTTCCGCTCGACTCTGGATTTTGCTTTGGGTATCGGGCGAGCCCTTCACATCGCCTCGGTGGCATAATCAGGCACCTGATGAAACGCCCGGATCGGGCGAACCCAGGTGTGCCGGCCCATGACAAGTCCATCCGCAACGGCGCCAGAGGCGTCGAAAGCAGAGCAGCGTCGCGAGATGATCGCAATTGCGGCTTACTATCTCGCCGAAGGGCGTGGTTTCGCCCCGGGCGGCGCCGAGCAGGATTGGCTTCGCGCCGAGCTGCTCATCGATTCGATGCTTGCCGAGCGTTGGCTTGCAGAAACTCAGTCCGAAGCCGAGAGGTCCGAAAGGATCCGAAATGCGCTCAAGTTGAGTACGGGCTCGCCGTCCGGGTCCGAAACCGCTTGATGGTCGCGAGGTCGCCCCTGCCCGGGCGCCGGGCAAAAAAAAGCGCGACGGGCGTCGCGCTTCAAAATTACCACCAAAGGAGGATGGAGGAGTGCACCGAAGTTGAGAGCTTCAGTACATCAACAGTTTCTTATTTACTGTCGTGCTTGTCAACCCCTTCTGAGCCCCTTGTGTGCCAAGTCGACTGAGGCGTCATAATCCGTTGGATGGCCGAGCGCCTCCCGAGTGCAGCGCATGTCGCTCATGACCTGGTTCAAGTCGACTGGGACTGTTCTCTGAGTCACTGCGCCCCAAGCTTGCTGCCAGAGATGGTCACTGGGTCACATGGGGAAGCTATCGATGACGATTGAAACAGCGACACTGGGTGGCGGATGCTTCTGGTGCCTCGATGCCGCGTTCCGAGGCGTCAAGGGTGTGGAGTCCGTCGTGTCCGGATACGCCGGTGGCGCGACTGAGCGTCCAAGCTATCAACAGATCTGCACGGGAAAGACCGGTCATGCCGAGGTGGTGCAGTTGTCCTATGACAAGGACCGGATCGATTTCGAGACGATCCTTGATGTCTTCTTCAGCCTACATGATCCGACAACCTTGAATCGCCAGGGCGCAGATGTCGGCACTCAGTATCGCTCTGTCATCTTTTATCATACCGAGGCGCAGCGTCAGGCCGCCGAGCGGGCGATTGCCAAGCTCAGGGAGGAAGGCCCCTGGTCCGATCCGATTGTGACCCAGGTCGAGGCCGCCCCGGTCTTCTACCCCGCCGAGCCCTATCATCAGGATTACTACCGCCGGAATCCGATGCAGGGTTACTGCCAGGTCGTCATCTCGCCCAAACTCGCCAAGCTGCGCTCGCGTCACGCAGCCCTCCTGGCCGGGTGATCGAGGTCGCTCCGGGATGACAATCAGGGGAAACGCCGAGTCAGCGAGCGTTCCCCCCACACGAGGATGTGCACGCATTTTCAGTTGCTTGAACGAGTGGAAATGGAGCGATTCGGAATCCGCGTTCTTGAATCCTGTGCTGATGTTTGCCAGGGAAGGCAAATCATCAGACCTTCCAGCGCAGAAATCCGTTGCGCACAATGCACGCCCCCCGTTTCGGTCGAGATGAAGGCAACATATGGCTCTGTCTAATCCCCCTTTTCGGCTCATCACCTTCGATCTCGATGACACGGTCTGGCCCTGTGTGCCCGTCATCCAGGCGGCCGAGGAGGCGCTTCACGGGTGGCTTCGACGCCATGCCCCGCGCCTTGCCCATACGCATGACGTTGCGAGCATGCGCCGACACCGCCGGGAGCTGATGGATGCCATGCCCCACATCGCGCATGACCTCGGGCAGATCCGCCGCCGATCACTGGTCGTGCTGCTGGAGTCGTTTGGCTATGCGGTGGCCCTGGCTGAGGAGGCGATGGCGTTGTTCGACGAGCACCGAAACCGGGTTGAGCCATTCGCGGACGTGGCCCCGGTGCTGCGCACCCTGTCGGAGCGCTATCGCTTGGTGTCCCTCACGAACGGCACCTCCAATCCCGAGGCGACGCCGCTGCGCGGTCTGTTCGAGCGGAGCCTCACGGCCGCCGATGCCGGAGCAGCCAAGCCGGACCCTGCGCTCTTCGTGTGCGCGCTCGAGCAGGTCGGCTGTGAGCCGGCCGAATCGCTCCACGTCGGAGACGACCCTTGGATGGACGTCGAGGCAGCCCGTGCGATCGGGCTAACCACCGTCTGGGTCAACCGTTACGGACGGGCCTGGCCGGACGAGCTGGCTCGCCCGGCAGTTACCGTGACGGACCTGCATCAGGTGCTGACCTGGCTCGACGGCGTTCGCGCCTGCTCGCCAAAGGACCATACCCATGAAGTTTGAGTTGCTGGCCGGCGACGGACTCAGCCGACGCGGACGTCTGACGTTCGCTCGCGGGACGGTCGAGACCCCGGCCTTCATGCCGGTGGGAACCTATGGGACCGTCAAGGCGATGACCCCGGAGGAGCTGATCGACCTGGGTGCGGAGATGGTTCTCGGAAACACCTTCCATTTGATGCTGAGACCCGGGACCGAGGTGATCCGCCGCTGTGGCGATCTGCATGACTTCATGCACTGGGAGGGACCGATCCTCACCGACTCGGGCGGGTTCCAGGTCTTCAGTCTGGGCGAGCTGCGCAAGATCACCGAGGAAGGCGTGCACTTCCGCTCGCCTGTCGACGGGGGGGCGGTCTTTCTGAGCCCGGAGACCTCCATGCAGGTCCAGCGCGAGTTGGGCTCCGACATCGTCATGATCTTTGATGAGTGCACGCCCTATCCCGCCGATGAGCAACAGGCGCGGGCATCGATGGCGCTCTCGTTGCGCTGGGCAGCACGCTCCCGGTTGGCCCATGGCGACAACCCCTCGGCCCTGTTTGGCATCGTGCAGGGCGGGATGCATGAAGGACCGCGTGCCGAATCACTCGAGGGCTTGATGTCGATCGGCTTCGACGGCTATGCGATCGGCGGGCTCTCGGTCGGCGAGTCGGAGGCCGAGCGTCTGCGGATTCTCGATTTTCTCGCCGACAAGCTGCCCATGCAGCGACCACGTTATCTGATGGGGGTGGGCACGCCCGAGGACATCGTCGCGGCCGTTGGTCGCGGAATCGATATGTTCGACTGTGTGATGCCGACACGCCATGCGCGAAACGGCGACCTTTTCACTCATCAGGGCAGGGTGAGGATCCGCAACGCCGCGAATCGCAGCGACGAGGGGCCACTGGACCCGATGTGCGACTGCTACACCTGTCGCCACTATAGCCGTGCCTACCTCCACCACTTGGATAAATGCAAAGAGATCCTCGGTGCGCGTCTGCTGACGATCCACAATCTCCATTACTACCAGAGCCTGATGGGCGGACTACGCGAGGCCATCGCCGGTGGGCGTTATGACGGATTCGTGAGCGATTTCACGGCGCTTCGGCACATCGACAGCGACTAGTCCGGCGCATTGGAAGGCGTCCGCCCGCCAGGTGCGGAGCTTCCGGCGACGCTGCAACTTCCTCCGCGCTATGCGATAATCCGACCCCGAGTTTTCGTGAGGCCAAGTGGCCTTGTCGGCCCCGTCCTCGTCCTGACCGCCGGATCGCGATCGGGCGATCCCCAGACCAAAGGCAATCGAATATGAGCTTCTTGATCTCAGATGCCCTCGCCCAAGGCGAGGCTGCCGCTTCGGGCGGTGACCCCTTCCTAGCCCTGCTTCCGTTGGTGCTCTTTGCGGTCGTCTTCTACTTCCTGCTGATCCGCCCGCAGGCCAAGCGCCAGAAACAGCACCGTCAGATGGTCGAATCCTTGGTGAAAGGAGATGAAGTGGTGACGATTGGCGGGATCGCCGGACGCATCGCCGAGCTGGGCGATACCTTTGCGCTCCTCGAGATCGCGGATGGGGTCTCCGTGAAGATTCGGCGCGTTTCAGTCGAGTCCGTGATGCCCAAAGGTACGCTGAAAGACCTCTGACGCATCTTGCCCGCACATTGACCATGGCGCCCCTGGGGCGCCACGGCGTCCCGCCCGGACCCTCCGGATAAGGCTTCAGTCGTCCCTCGCGGCGCTGGCCCCGTCCGGGTCACCCCCGATCGCGCCCGTTGTTGCGACTGGAATTGCAATGAACCAATATCCCTTGTGGAAGAATCTCCTGATCCTTGGCGTCATTCTCGGCTCCCTGCTGCTTGCGGTGCCGAACCTCTTCTCGCAGGACCCATCGATCGAGATCACAGCGGCTCGAGGCTCCGAGGTGACGGAGGCGAGCATCGGCGAGGTTCGGGCAGTCCTCGAGAACGCGGGTATCCCCTTCAAGGATGTCGAGCCGAGGGAAGGCAACAAGCTCCTTGTGCGGTTTGCCTCGTCCGGTGAGCAGTTGCAGGGTCAAGAGGCGATCGAGCGGACGCTCTCCGAGCGTTATCGCAGCGCCCTGACCTTGTCGGCCGACCTGCCGGCCTGGGTGAGGGCGCTCGGACTGAACCCGATGTCGATGGGGCTCGACCTGCGTGGCGGTATCCATGTCGTGATCGACGTCGACATGGAGGCGGCGCTGGATCAGGCGCTCGAGCGCTACATCGGCGACATCCGCACCGAGCTTCGGGACAAGAAGATCCGTTACTTGACCGTGGCTCGCGAAGGGCCGCGTATCCTGATCAAATTCAACGAAGCCGAGGCCCGTGATACGGCCGAGCGGGCGTTGGGGCGAGAGTTCCGGGATCTCGACCTACAAACCCTCGAAGAGGGCGGGACCTTTCAGATTGCGGCTAGTCTGCCGCCGGCGCAGCAGGAGCAAATCCGCTCCTTCGCACTGCAGCAGAACATCACGACACTGCGCAATCGTGTCAACGCGCTGGGCGTGGCGGAGCCCAACATCGCACGCCAGGGCGAGCGCCGAATCGTCGTCCAGCTGCCTGGAGCCCAGGATCCGGGGCGTCTCAAGGAAATCCTGGGCGCGACGGCGACGCTCGAATACCGGTTGGTCGACACCGAGGGCAGCATCGCCGATGCCTTGGAAGGGCGGGTCCCCGTGGCGAGCCGACTCTACCGCGAGCGCGACGGGCGTCCGATCCTGCTCAATCGTCGGGTGATCGTGACCGGCGATCAGATCACGGACGCCTCGGCCGGCTTCGATGGCCAGACCGGCAGCCCGGCCGTCTTCGTCAACCTGGACGGACAGGGCGCCCGCCGAATGCGTGCCGTCACCACCGAGAACGTCGGCAAACCGATGGCGGTGGTCTTCATCGAGAACCAGACGACGACAGAGATCGTCGATGGCGAAGCGGTGAAGCGGACGCGTAAGGTCGAGGAGGTCATCAGCGTCGCGACCATCCGCGAGCCCTTCGGCCGGCGCTTCCAGACCACGGGTTTGGACAGCAGCAACGAGGCTCATAACCTGGCCTTGCTGCTGCGCTCCGGTGCACTGGCCGCCCCGATACAGATCGTCGAGGAGCGCACCATCGGTCCCAGTCTGGGTCAGGACAACATCGACCAGGGCTTCAGGTCGGTGATGATGGGTCTGGCCCTCGTTCTCATCTTCATGGCCCTCTATTACCGAGTCTTCGGTCTGGTTGCGAACGTCGTGCTCGTGATCAACCTGGTCATGATCGTCGCAATACTCTCCTTCCTGCAGGCGACCCTGACTTTGCCGGGCATCGCGGGGATCGTCCTGACCGTCGGTATGGCCGTTGACGCGAACGTGTTGATCTACGAACGAATACGCGAGGAGATCCGTAACGGAAACTCGCCACAGGCGAGCATCCACGCCGGGTTCGACAAAGCCCTCTCGACTATCGTCGACGCCAATGTGACGACACTGATCGCGGCTGTCGTTCTCTTCAGCTTTGGGACTGGGCCGATCAAAGGGTTTGCGGTCACACTCTTCATCGGGATCATCGCGTCCATGTTCACCGCCATCCTGGGTTCACGCGCCTTGATCAATCTGATTTACGGTGGTCGGCGCGTCAAAAAGCTCGCGATCTAGACCGTCCGGAGTGAGATGCGTCCTGTCGGGGTGATCTCGGCCCCGTCGGAACTCCCCGGCGCGGAATGATGCGGTTAGTCGATTTTTT
>RRYU01004263.1_pt1 | contig 48270 bp, 43 predicted proteins | sample 2162651 | NCBI WGS metagenome assembly RRYU01 (sample SAMN10267283, study PRJNA491782) | microbial mat metagenome | isolation source: biomat in the production well | place: Japan: Minami-Kanto gas field, natural gas well KTG3 | collected 2017-06
CAGCGCAAACCCATCCAGGTCGAAGTCGCTGCCGCCGGAGTTCAACAAGTCGTTTGAAAAACCCACCCTGGGGTGCCGCCGCCTGGCGGGTATCCCAGCCCAGCCCCATGGACATGCTGGTGAGGTTATTCTTTTTCTTGTCCAGATTTATGGACTGTCCCTTGGATAGATTGATAGCCATTGTATGTCCCCGGAGATGGTTAATTTACTGTGGTCATTGAACGAATGAGTGTCGCTCAGGCGTATCGATTCACAAACGCCTGCAAGTCTTCACTAGACCCGTGGCCGACCGCCTTGAATTGCCAGGCGTTGTTTTCCCTGCGCAGTTCACCGAAAACCACGGCGGTCTCGTCCGAGAAGGTCTGATTGAGAGAATAACGCAGCACTTCCGAACCCGTCATATTATCCACCAGCCGGATATAGGCATTGCTGACGCCGGCGAAGCTCTGACCACGATCCTGCGCCCCGTGGATGGTGGCCACGATGACGATGCATTGCACGGCGGGATCTACCTTGGACAGGGATACGATAATGCTTTCGTCGTCCCCCTCGCCGGCCCCGGTCTGGTTGTCGCCCTGGTGTACGACGGCGCCGTCTGGCGACCTCAAATTGTTGTAGAAAAGAAAAAATTCATCGGCGGGTAATTTCCCGTCGGCCCCCAGCATGAACAGTGACACGTCAAGGTCGAACTCGGCGTTTCCAGGGACTGCGGTAGGATCGTGCCATTCCAGATCCAGATCGAAGCTGTCCGGCCCGCCCAGCTCTGATTCGGTCAAGGCGTCGGTATCCTGGCTCGACCCGGCCCTCGGGCCGGCCTGCCCCTGGGTATCCCAGCCCAGTCCCACACGGGCCTGCGTCAGGTTGGGGGCACCTTTGGCGAGATTAAAGTCCTGCCCTTTGTTTAGATTGATCATCGATTCATATCCGTGTAGTGCAAACGAAAGACTTAGCATAAAGTATGGATACGGTTTCCGCTACGGTGCCCGGGTGTTACATCGACCTGGCCGGTGACTTCGGAATATCCCGTCCTAGTGGATAAGGGATCCACGGACAGCATCTCGGTTCTGCCAGGTACGAGAGGCAAGGTTTTTGACTAAAGGATCAACTGCCGCTGTTCGCCTGGGGTGGACGGGGTGGCAGAGTGTTTTTCATCCCGGATCGTTGCACCTGTTTGCCGGCTGATAGCCCTAGAAACCCCCGGGTCACCACCTCGTCTCCCACATTCAGGCCCTGCAGTATTTCCACGCGGTCGGCAACCCGCAGGCCGCTGTGTACGGGTGCGCGCCGTGCTTTGGACTGATCGTCCACGCGATAGACGAATTCACCCTGGCGGTCCCGTTGCAGGGCACTGAAAGGGAGAAGCAGGCGTGGTGTGGCAGCGGTTTTTAATGTCACGCGGGCAAACTGGCCTGCGCGTGCTTTTTCCGGCACGGGCTCGAGCAGTATTTCCAGCACGCCCTGGCGGGTATTGCGGTCCAGTTGCGGGTGGATGCGCAGAATACTGCCGGAGAGACTCTGGTTGTCCAGGGCATCGATACGCACCCCTACCGCGTCACCCACTGCCAATCGCGGCAGCAGGAGTTCGGAAATCCGCACTTCGATCACCAGTGAGGAGGGGTCCACCAGGGTCAGTACATGGGTGTGTTCGCCGACCACGTCGCCAGGCTCCACCAATCGGGCGCTGACCAGTCCGCTGAACGGGGCGTTGATCTGCATGTAGCCCAAACGGGTTTGCAACATGTGCTGTTCCGCGGCGGCGATATCCAGGGCGGTGCGGGAGCGCTCAAACTCATCCTTGGAGGCGGCATTGCGATCCACCAGATTTTTCCATCGCTTCAGATCCAGGCGGGCCTGGCGCGCGGTGGCCTTGGCCTTGTCCAATTCGGCCCGCAGCAGGGCGTCGTCAAGGCGCAGCAGCAATGCGCCCGATTCCACCGCATCACCTTCGAACCAGGGCAGTTCCAGGATGCGGCCCTCCTCCTGGTTGTAAATACGCGCAACACGCCGCGCCCGCAGGCTGCCGCTGCGGGTGTAGCTGCTGGCGGTGGGTGCCAGGCTCAGACTTTGAGTCTCCACCAGGTGTGCGCCGGCAACCTCCTTCTTAGTGTGTTTGGCCGGTGTCGCCGCATGCTCACCGCAGCCTGCCAGCAGTATGATAGGCAGGAGTATGAGTCCAATGTGCGGAAGCAGGTGTGGAAGACTCACCGTTTCTGCAGCTTAGGTCAGTGGGTATGCAGTCGCAGATGCGGCAGAGGCATTGGGATGATGGCTATAGCGCTTGATTTTGCGTCGAATGTTGCTCTGTATGATGACACCGTGGATCTTGTAATCCAGCCCATTCAACTCGATATCCGGGTACAGAGGATTTACTGCGGTCAGCCATTTGTTGCCGGCATCATCCTTGCGGTACTGCCGGAACCAGCGCACCCCGTCCGCCTCGATAAACACATAGGCCCCATCACTACAGTTGTCCGTGGGGTCGATGATAATGATGCACTGGTCGGGGAACTCGGGCTCCATGTCGTTGCCTAGGACTTGCAATGCATAAGGTTCGGATAGGCTGCAATCGGACTTCAGGTCGGGATCCATGGGTTTTCCGGTTGGGATAGGTAGCGCGGATTGGGTTAGGCATGCTAAGGGTTCAAGAAAAAACTTTCTGTATTTCGCCAGGCAGTTGCATGGATTCAAGCGGCAGCTTAATGGTACATAAGCATTCTTTACGACTACCGGCAAAATACTGAAGCAGGATATCAAAACAGGCGATAATGGGTCGATCGGCTCTTTCTCCCCCTAAACCCGCAAATGTGGTTCCTTCATTTTAATTCAACATGCCTGCTATGTGATACACGCGCACACTAGGCTGTTTGGTTGAATCCATCCTCATCTTCTGGATACGCACACCATGCGTCATTTTGCCGCTCAGGAAAAAGTACACGAGAACCGTCGCGACTGGAGTAATTTGCGCGATATGCTGCCTTTTCTCTGGGAATTCCATGGTAGGGTCTTTTTTGCACTGGCCTGCCTGGTGCTGGCCAAGGTGGCGAACGTTGGCGTGCCCATGGTGTTGAAGGAGTTGGTCGATGCCTTTGAGAAGGCCGGTGATGAGCTCCTGGTGTTGCCAATGTCCTTACTGCTGGCTTATGGCGCGCTCAAACTCTCCAGCGTCTTGTTCAATGAATTGCGTGACGTGGTTTTTGCCCGGGTTCGTTATCGGGCCATGCGGCGCTTATCCACCCGGGTGCTCACCCGCCTGCACGAATTGTCCCTGCGTTTTCACCTGGAGCGCCAAACCGGGGCCATCAGCCGCGACCTGGAGCGCGGAACCCGCTCTGTCAGTTCCATCCTGAACTACCTGGCATTCAGTATCCTGCCCATTCTGGTGGAATTCGTATTGGTGGCCGCAATCTTACTGTCCCAGTACGATCTGGAGTTCAGCCTGGTCACCTTTGGCACTGTCCTGGTGTATATAGGTTTCACATTCGCCATCACCGAATGGCGCATGGATTTCCGCCATCAGATGAACCGCCTGGATTCACGCGCCAACAACCAAGCCTTCGACAGCCTGATCAACTACGAGACGGTAAAGTATTTTAACAATGAGCGGCTGGAACTGGAGCGTTTCGACGCTACCCTGAAGGAGTGGGAAGAGTATGCGGTCAAGAGTCAGACCTCCATGTCCCTGCTCAATTTCGGTCAGGGCCTGATCATTGCGTTGGGTGTCACTCTGATCATGTTTTTCGCCACATCCGGCGTGGTGGACGGCACCATGAGTGTAGGTGACTTGGTGCTGGTCAATGCCTTCATGCTGCAGTTGTTCATCCCGTTGAATTTCCTTGGGGTGGTCTACCGGCAGATAAAATATGCCTTGGCGGACATGGATCTGATTTTTAAATTGCTCGAGCGTGAACCGGAAATCAAGGATGCCGTGGGGGCTGGGGCCTTGCAGCTCAGTGGTGGAGAAATTCGCTTTGAGCGGGTGAGTTTTAATTACCAACCGGAGCGGTCCATACTCCATGATGTGGATATAACGATTGAACCTGGTAATAAAGTGGCGGTGGTTGGTCACAGCGGAGCCGGTAAATCCACCTTGTCAAGATTGCTCTACCGGTTTTACGATGTGACCGGAGGCGTGATACGTATCGATGGCCAGGATATTCGTCAACTGACGCAGGCCAGCCTGCGGCGGGCCATTGGCATAGTTCCCCAGGACACGGTGTTGTTCAATGATAGTATCTACTACAACATCGCATATGGACGACCGGAAGCCAGCCGCGATGACATTGAACACGCAGCAGGTCTGGCGCATATCCGCGATTTTATCGAGGGTTTGCCCGAGGGTTGGGATACGGTTGTGGGTGAACGCGGCCTTAAGCTCTCCGGTGGTGAGAAGCAGCGGGTGGCCATCGCCAGGGCTATTCTCAAGCAACCACGCATATTAATCTTCGACGAGGCCACCTCATCCCTGGACAGCAAGACGGAGCAGGCGATACAGGAGACCCTGCGCGAAGTGGCTGAAAACCATACGACCCTGGTTATCGCCCATCGGCTGTCCACCGTGGTAGACGCCGACCGCATACTGGTATTGGAAAATGGTCGGATACGCGAACAAGGCCGCCATGCCCGCTTGTTGGAACTGGATGGCCTGTATCGACAGATGTGGGATTTGCAACAGAGGGAATCGAGTGAGCGCCGTCAGCTTGATTAAAGCTAGCGAGGGGGGCTGGGTGGAAAGATGAAAATATATCTGGTCGGTGGCGCGTTACGCGATGAATTGCTCGATCTGATCGTGACAGAGCGGGATTATGTAGTAGTCGGTGCCACCGAACAGGATATGCTGGATCGGGGGTTCCGTCGCATGGATGTGGTCTTTCCGGTTTTTCTGCATCCGCAAACAGGCGAGGAATATGCGTTAGCCCGGCGTGAGACGAAGACCGGTCCCGGCTACAAGGGATTCAGCGTGGATGCAGGGCCGGATGTCACTTTGGAAGATGATCTGTTGCGCCGGGATCTGACCATTAATGCACTGGCCCGGGATGAATTTGGCCGTATCATCGATTTATTTTATGGCCGCGATGACTTGGAATCGGGCGTAATGCGGCACATCACCCCCGCCTTTATCGAAGATCCCGTACGCCTCCTGCGTACCGCCCGTTTCAGCGCCAAACTGGGTCGCTGGGGCTTCCGCGTGGCACATGACACGTTTGAACTGATGCGTGAGATGGCATCCCTGGATGAGTTTTCCACGGTATTCCCGGAACGTTTCCGGGAGGAGATGCGCAAGGCCTTGAAGGTTGAACAGCCTTGGCGTTTCTTCGAAACCCTGCAGCGTTGCGGGGCGCTGCAGCGTTTGTTGCCACCTTTGTCGGAAGCCATGGGCGATTATCCTTCGCACGCCGTCATGCCGGTGTCAGATCCTGTCTCCGTGCTCAGACGTATCGCAGCCGCTACCCCGGACCCTTCTGTGCGCTTTGCCGCACTGATGGCGGTGGCCTTGGGTGATACCCATAAGGATTCAAAGGCTTATCTTGGACTGAGCCTCGATGCAGCCGCACAAGACATGTTGGAACGGGCTCTGGCCTGGCCCGGTGAGGTCATGGCAACGGCCGATGCCGACATGATGATGGAGTTTTTGGAGCGGCTGCGGCTATTACATCATCCTGACCGCCTGGCCCAGATGCGTATGCTGTGGAATGCGTTGGATCCGCAACACGCGGGTATGGCGATACATCGTTCACAGGCCGCCCTGGACGCGGCGCATCGCATTGATGCCCATGCCCTGTCCACATCCGGTCTGACAGGGCCTGCATTGGGCAAAGCCCTGCGGGCTGAAAGATTGCTTGCGGTGCAGCAGGCCGTTCAATAACGCAATCGACAGGCAGGAGACGATGTCTCGGGCATGCACTCTTCCTGGCGGCCTGCCCCTATAGGCTGCCCTATCGGCCTTCAGCTGAGTTTGCGGCGGTGCGAGGGTTGGTAATCGGCGGGCAGGTTGGGTTCGATTTTCACTTCCTTGACGCCATTCCGTGCATTTGGTTTCTGCCGTGATTCGGGGGAAAACAGTCGACTGCCGCCTTTAATGGACAGATAGGAAACCCTCGCCGCCAGACTCAGCAGCATGAAGGCCAGCGCCCAGGCCAGGAAATAGGATGCCAGCAAGGGTGTTCCATTGTGACTGGCTTCCGCAGATTTGGAAACGCTTGCACCGAGCAGTGAGTCATCTATGCCTGTAGCCTGCGACAAGGCCTGGGCGAGCGTCAGGATGAGTTCCGGCTGCTGGTACAAGCGCCAGATCTCCAGCAGTACCAGCAGCAATCCGATGGCACCGCACAGAATCAGCAACAGACCGACGAATTGAGCCAGGGTTCGCAGCTTGCCGCCGCCGGACGCACTTGGGTTTTCAGGCTTCATGGGTACCACTTTCCGGTTGTTGTCATTTTGGGGTCAGTGTGGAGCCAAGGCAAATTTCATGCAAATCTGTTTAGACCATGTAAAGTGGCGGCAGGAATCTGGGTTCGGCAGTACTGAGCATGTACTTGGGGTATGTCACGAAATAAGTGCCACATTGTCACTATTCTGGTCGGTATCGCGGGGCTATGCTTGGTGGATTCGTAGCCAGTGCTTTTGGTCTCGACAGTGTCAACGGATTCGATTTGCCTAGCTTTGCAATTGTGATCCCGGCTTGTTTTCCCTGTGCCGGGTGGAGTTGATGGCGCCACTCCACTGCAAAGTGGCATCAGGGGGTGCGAATGACACCGGCGACTATACCGAGGATTTGTAATTCCTCGTGGCGCAGGTAGATCGGGTCCATGCTGGGATTGGCCGGTTGCAGCCTGATACCGTCCGCTTCGACATAGAAGCGTTTCAAAGTAACTTTTTCGCCATTGATCATGGCAACCACTGATTCTCCGTTTTCAGCGGTTTCCCGTTTCTCCACGATGATGATGTCGCCGTCCTGGATATGATCATCGATCATGGAATGCCCCCTGACTCTAAGTGCATAGCAGTTTTTGCGCACCATGTGCCTGGGCACGGTGACATTTTCCCGATTCTCCGGAATTTCCACCGGCTGGCCGGCCGTAACATAGCCGAGCAGGGGGAGTTGAATACCCTCGCCGGTATCCACGTCCAGAGGCTCGAGGTCCGGATGCCAGGTTGGGTGGCTGCGGCTGGGAATCAGGTAACTGAGGCTGCTCATAGTCGGGCTCCCGGTGGAATTAATAGAATATGTTTTTCAATCGTTCTCTGAAAGATAGCATATAATGGAGAACATATGGAAAACATCGAGCATGACATGTCACTTACACGTACCCAGCAGATGGTTTATGAGTATCTGCGTGATAACGAGGGTTCTTTTCAGCGCCCACCCACCCTGGATGAACTCTGCAGTTGCCTGGGATTACGTTCCAGAGGGTCGCTGCACAAGCACGTCAAGGCCCTGATCCACTCAGGGCTGGTAGAACCCATGGGGCGCAAGCAGCGTGGTATCCGGCTCACAAGCACGGCCAGAAATCAGCAAGAAGGCATTCCGTTTGCCGGGCGCATCGCCGCCGGTCGGCCGATCGAGGCCCTGGAACAATACGAGACTATGCAGGTGCCGGCCTCATTTCGTGGCGATCGGCCCTGCTATGTGCTGGAGGTGAGTGGGGAATCCATGTGTGATGCCGGCATTCTTGACGGCGATTATGTCGTGGTGGAACAGCGAGACAACGCCTGCGACGGAGAGATCGTAGTGGCCCTGATCAATGGAGAGGAGGCTACACTCAAACGCATTGAGCAGCGGCCGGATCTGGTCGTCCTGCATCCTGAGAACACGGCATTGTCACCCTTGGAATACCATCCTGACCAAGTGCAGATCCAAGGCGTGGTGGTTGGTCAGATGCGTTTCTATCGCTAGCTGGGAGCCTTTGCTCCAGTGAGCATGCTGCCGGATTTTTTGAACCCACCGTCCTCATGCTGTATACGGAATCAGATAAACACTGATCAGTGTTAATGAGAACCCCTGGATGATGTGCCAGAATGCCTGCGATGCGTATAACAAGCCCGTGGGAGGTTGACAGTGGATCAAAATGCAAATAACCCGCAGACCGTTGAGTTTGAGGGTAAGCCGGTCGAGTTGGAAAAAATTCTGCACGAATATGCGAATATGCGCCATATCCTGGCCCAGGTAAAGAACGAAAACCGCAAGGCTGTGGTGCGCAGGAACCAGGAGCAGAGTCTAAAGCCCTACCAGGCAGAAATGATAAGGCTGCAGAAATACCTGGAAGAGACCGGGCGGCGCATGATTATCCTGTTCGAGGGGCGGGACGCTTCAGGCAAGGGTGGCACGATCCGTCGGGTGACCCGCTACATGAACGAAAAACACTACCGTGTGGTGGCACTGGGGAAACCCACTGAGGAGCAGAAAACGCAGTGGTTTTTTCAACGCTATGTAGCCCAGTTCCCTACCGGTGGTGAGGTGGTGTTGTTCGACCGCAGTTGGTACAACCGGGCGGTGGTGGAACCCATTTTCGGATTCTGCACTCCGGAGGAACATGATAATTTCATGATCGGCGTGACCGGTTTCGAAAAGGATCTGGGTCGACAGGGAACCATACTGGTGAAGCTGTATTTCAGCGTGACCAAGGACGAACAGGCAAGGCGTTTTGATCGTCGCCGCTCCGACCCGTTGCGGCAGTGGAAACTCAGCGAAATCGACGTACAGGCCCAGGACCGTTGGGACGACTTCACCCAGCAGAAATACGAGATGCTCAAGCGCACCCATACCTCCCATGCACCCTGGACCATTATCCGTTCCAACAACAAACACAAGGCCCGGCTCAATGCCATCAAGGTGATTCTCAATTCCGTGCCCTATGAGCGCTTGAATCCCGAGTTGGATTTCGTGCCGGATCACGATGTGGTGGTATCCGGCGCGCGTGAATTGGAACTGATGGAGGCCGAGCGTCTGCGTGGCGGCAAGTTCATCGCCTGATCACGGTGTTATCTCGTTTTACCCTTGAATCCTGTGTCAGACGGCCACCAGTGATGGTGGCCGTTTTCTTGTGTGTGCTGGCCATCCTGCCGTCTCTGGCCTTTGCGGATGGGATCTTGCCGGACACCCTGGACAGGATTCGGCCCAGTATCGTGGCCGTAGGCACATTCCAGCCCAGACGTCAGCCACGAAACCTTTTTCGAGGCACCGGATGGGCCGTGGCCGACGGTCGCCACATCATTACCAATTACCATGTGGTGGCTAAGCCTCTAGATAAGAGTGGCAAAGAAGTTCATGCCATATTTCTGCGGCAAAAAAACGGCAGAGCCAAGGCCTTCGAGGCCAGGCGTATCTTTTGTGACAAGAAGCATGATCTGTGTCTGCTCAGGGTCAAGGGCGTCAGGCTGCCAGCCTTGAAACTGGGGCACGCGGCGGATGTGCGCGAAGGCGAGTTGCACGCCATGACCGGCTTCCCCATCGGCATGGTGCTGGGTATCCGTCCGGTGACCTCACAGGGCATCGTCTCCGCCATCACGCCCATTGCCATTCCCGCCTTGAGCGGCAATCAACTTAACCAGCGCCTGCTTGAGCAGCTTTCCGAGCCCTTTGAGGTGTTTCAATTGGACGCCATTGCCTATCCCGGTAACAGCGGCAGTCCCTTGTATGAACCGGAAACCGGGCGTGTGGTCGGTGTAGTCAACAGCGTGTTCGTGAAAGAGAGCAAGGAGACCCTGCTGTCCCGGCCCAGCGGCATCGCCTACGCGATACCGGTAACCTACGTGTATGACCTGCTGCTGCGGGCGAAGTTGAAACCCTGAGCAGAATGTGGCTTTGTGCCAAGGATTTCACCTGGCTCGAGGTGCAGCCTGTGTCGGATGTGGCATTTCGGAGTCGTAGCCTGCGGTGATACGCTATATTGTGCCGGAGGCGCTTTTGCCTATGTGGTAGATTTTGCCATCGTACCCTGATTCCGACTTTAGTCGGCCGTCAGTGAATCCCAGCAACGGACTCGCGTATGCACATGAACTGCAAAAAATTTTCTGCGGCCATCAGGTCGTAGACGTGTTCTGCAGTATTCCAATGTGCTCTACGATCACCTGGTAATCCGTATAGTCCAGCGGTACCGGCCAGCGCGTGCCGCCGGTGTCCAGGGCCAGCGAAGGCATGCTGTCCATGCCCATGGAGCGGGCCAGAGCAAGCTCGGTGGCAAACTCATCGTTTACCGATTCCGCCTGGAGGTCCTGCAGGAAGCGGCCGCTGTCGAGTTTGATCTCAATGGCCAGTTCAACCAATGTTGCCATGTCTGATGGATTGCGTGCCTGCTGATAATAGGCACGCTGGATCGCATGTATCATGCGCTGTTCGAGTCCAACACCCTGCCGGCGGGCCGCCACAACGGCACGGCAGGCAGGGTAGGTCGAGCGCCGGGGGCTGCATTCTTCCCAGAAATCGAAGTTGAACCGGGTACCCGGCACCATCCGCTCGATACGATGCCAGGTGTCGCGCAGGAACCGGCGCATCTCATCGGGCATGGGTGAGTCGCTGTCAGACGCCAGGCCTCCGAGCAGTGTGCGTACCTCCACGTCCCGGGGTAGAGATGCCTGAACTTGAGCCCACACTGGCCGGAATGCCCAGCACCAACTGCACATGGGGTCGTGCACGTAAAACAGGGTTGCAGTCATGAGGATGGGTACGGGGTCTCGCGGCTTGTCCCAGGCGGTTTTGAGGCAGGCTCCACTGTGCGCCTGAGCGGGCTGCCAATCGGGAGCCTCTCGAATACTGTCCGGAATGACCGCGGCATCTCTGCCGTTGGCATTTCTCCGTATTGACCCGCTCAGGCGCCAGCCTACGTCAACGGCTGGATGCTCACAGGTTATCCAGGTACTTCTCTGCGTCTAGTGCCGCCATGCATCCGGCGCCGGCGGAGGTGACCGCCTGGCGATAGACATGGTCCATCACGTCGCCGGCGGCGAATACCCCTTCCACGCTGGTCGCGGTTGCATTGCCATCGATACCGCCATTGACTCTGAGCCAGCCGTTTTTCATCTCCAACTGGCCTGTGAACAGGTCTGTGTTGGGTTTGTGACCGATGGCGATGAACACACCCATCAGATCAATATCGCGAGTGCTGTCGTCCTTCACGTTCTTGATGCGGATTCCGGTGACACCATTGGCATCTCCCAGCACCTCGTCCAGCACGCTGTCCCAGGCAATGTTCACGTTGCCGTTTTTCATCTTCTCGAACAGGTGGTCCTGTAGGATTTTTTCCGAGCGCAGGGCATCACGTCGATGCACCAGGGTCACTTCCGAAGCGATGTTGGACAGGTAGAGGGCCTCTTCCACGGCAGTGTTGCCACCACCTATCACCGCCACCTTTTGATTGCGGTAGAAAAAACCATCACAGGTGGCGCATGCGGAGACACCGCGGCCCTTGAACTTCTCCTCAGACTCCATGCCGAGATATTGTGCCGAGGCCCCGGTGCAGATGATGAGCGCATCACAGGTGTATTCGGCGGAATCACCAGTGAGTCGGAACGGGCGTTCATCCAGTTTCGCCGTATGGATGTGGTCGAAGATGATCTCAGTGCCGAAGCGTTCGGCATGCTTTTGCATACGCTCCATCAACTCCGGCCCCTGAACGCCCTCGTTATCTCCCGGCCAGTTGTCTACGTCCGTGGTCGTCGTGAGTTGCCCGCCCTGTTCCAGACCGGTCACCAGGACCGGGTTCAAATTGGCGCGGGCGGCGTAAACTGCCGCTGTATAACCGGCCGGGCCGGAACCCAGTATCAGCAGACGGCAATGCTTGCTCTCGCTCATATAATATTCCTTGTGGTTAACTTGTTGAGTTTAAGAAATTAATCTGATGGTGTGGAAATCGTTAGGTCGGCATTGCTGTTGTCAGCCATTTGCAGGGGCCCAATTTTAGCGGGTTTCACGGACAAGTGCTTCATCGCAGTTGCAGGATTCGAGCGCCTTACATTTATATACATGTAGGCACAACATGGTGCTTCAACTGTCTGCCGGGGCATGGGTTTGGGCGATTGGGGTGCAGCGTCGAAACATCGCTCCAGCCCCTGCAGCGGCATGCTTGACACTGAGAACACGTCAACTCAACCAAGCCAGCTTTCAGGGAATGCCTGAGGCTTGGTGCCATTAACCACCCCTTATTCGAGGCTGATATTATCCGTCAAAAGTGTTTGGGCCGACACATGAAGGGGAAACTGGGTATTTAGATGATGCCAGGCATTGGGCACTAGATGGTGCTCTATGTCCAAACGCGAGTTTAGGCCGCCGAACCAATCGAGTGAACCGATATATTGACGTACCTTTTTGAACTGTGGTGCGAAGTTGGTTACTGCTCCAAAGGTAACGATGTTCAGTTCTTCAAAGTACCTGTGTGTCTTCCCCTTCTGCTTTGTCGCAATATGCTCCAATCCGTAGTTCAGCAACAGGCTCCCTTTGCTGTGCCCAACAACGAGTGAAAAGTTAGCAGTCGGTGCCTCTAGTACGGCAGTCACTGCATCTATGTCTCTTGTCGCAGGCTTTGCAGGTGATCTGCTGGTAAATTCCGAGCTAAAGGGCAATCCGAAAGGATTGGTCCTTACCAACATGTCCCAGCCGGCTATGGATTGCCGCAACTGATGGCGCAATGCATCGGTTGCTTCATAGAAAAACCAGCCGCCAATGGCTTCAGAAATTAGATCACTTGCCCCGTAACCTGAAACGACTCCAGCCACCTCTATGTCGAAGGCATTGGCCACATTTCTGGCCAAGGCGGCTGTTCCAATTACCGAACTACCCACTCCGGCAACAACCAAGGCTTTGACGCTTTTATGTTTAGATTCCAGAAATCTATCCGTTGTCTCGTATTCATAAATACCTTTTATTGATTGACCCGGAGTTACTACTATTACAGAACCTTCGCGATTTCTGAGTGATGAAAGACTATTTTTTTCCCTAATGGTAAGCGCCCCTGTATCGTAGAATATATAATCAATAAGTTCGTTTCGTCTTTCAACACTGGGAAAAATGGGTGAGATCAGTCTTGAATCTAATGTGGACATGATGTGTTACCTGAATTTGGTCTGTGTATTTTTGTTCTTACGACCTTCTATTGCACTGTAGCAATAAAACAAAGGCAGGAATGGGGACGTGCCGTGATGGTAAGATTTCACTATAACTATAAACTCATAAGCTTATTGGCGATATCTCCGGCTTGTGTTGTGTTTATCTCCCAGGTGACACTTACATTCCGTTCCTCAGTTGGATAGTCCCAACACTTCCATTGCGTTGCGATTGTTTCAATAAAACCACAATGAGCGAATAGTCATTATACTTCCACACGGTGCGCGATACTTAAACGGAAGGACTTTCTTATCTGACATCGAAAACGTTAATGATACACCAACATCAAAGATGCCGAATCACCTTGTGATATCATCGTGCTCACCAGCATGGCGGCCGGAATCTGCTAGGAAACAGTAAGGCAATGATTCTATATTAAGGAACTTCAGGCGAAATGCTATCCACGTGTCCCAGAATTCGGCGCTTAGTCATGGTTGATGCGGTAAGCTCTTGCTATAATGACTCGTAGTCGAAATATTCCTTTCCCCTCATCTGCCGGTCCCTTCTTCTCCAGCGCAGGAAGCGGATAGGCTGAATTGCTCTATAGAGCCATAGCGCCCTGTTGGGAATCGAATAGTCGAATGGCATGGCATTACTTTTCAAAAAGGGGCCAAATACCTTTCCGCATGTTGTTTCTGATACCTCCATGGCACAGGTTTTCACTGTTTTATTGACAACAGGGAGATCGCGCATCACAGGAACTCCTATTGAATCTAATGTATTGGTGAACGAGTCATTCAGTTCATCAAAATACACAACCTCATCAATATAGGGCTGATTTAGTGAAAAGAGAGAATCATAGGGAAAAGTGTAGGTTAAACGAAGATATGCCTCAAAATCCAGATTGCTATTTCTTACTTTATGATAAATCCTCCTTTCCTTCTTTGTTACCCATCCGCCATTTTCAATAAAATATTCCTTTTGAGTATACACATTGTATGCATTTGTCAAAATCTTGTTGTAATAAGAGAATGTAATATCTATCGGGTTTCTATACACACAGAAAACAAAGTAGTCTTTAATGATTTCCCGCGTCACTGAAGAATCAGTGATATTGGAGTGCTTCCATGATACAGGCACGCCTTCATAGTTTCGCACAAGTTCCTTGGATATGGCCGATGAAGCAGAGAAGGGTAATCCAATAAAGATATATTTCCATTTTTTGCTGATTATCATCGGCACCTCGCAGTTATTGTGAATTGAGCGGGAAATCTGTGGCAGTGCAGCCATCATCCTAGGCAAGAGGAGTCGAGTTGGGCGACAATAAGATGTTACTACAGAAGTCCCGCAATCCGGGCCACTCGATCCATGAATAGAATTCTTCGGGTGACGAGTCCCGGCGTCAGCCGGAAGTCTTTTTAGATATTTATGAAATACAGAGAATCGATGATGTTCGGTAGCCGAAACATGGCTTAGGCGCTGGAGTCCCAAGGCATCTGCTCCTGAGGACACCGTGACCCCATCCTTGGGGGCTAGATTGTGGAATCCCTGCCGCAAACACCCATGGCTCAGATACCTTGGATCTCCTCCAAAGCAAGCGGCCCATTGTCAGGTTTACGGCATTGGACTGGGGTTGATGCCATAAAAAGCGCGGAGATTCACATGTATATCAATCGCTGTGGTAGCGACTTGCCGATCACTTTGCTACAGGAATCGAAACAGCCATGAAGATAGGCGTACCGCGAGAGATCAAACCACTTGAAGGCCGTGTGGCCCTGGTTCCCGAGGCCTGTGGAGAGTTGTTGCAACATGGGCACCATGTATCTGTACAGCAAGGCGCCGGTATGGCCAGCGGCTATGCTGATAAAGATTACCTGCTGGCAGGGGTTGAATTGGTGGCGGACGCCGCAGCCGTTTATTCGGCTGCAGATCTGGTGGTCAAGGTCAAGGAACCCTACGGACCTGAGCCTGGTTTATTGCGCCGGGGTCAGCTCTTGTTCTGTTTTTTGCATTTGGCCGCCGAGCCTAGGCTGACCAGGAAGCTGTTGGACAGTGGCGTTACCGCAGTGGGTTTCGAAACCGTGCAGGAAGACGATGGCAGGCTGCCGATACTGGCACCCATGAGTGATATTGCCGGACGCCTGGCCGTGCAGATTGGTGCGACCCTGTTGCATCGACCGCAGGGTGGGCGGGGACTGCTGCTGGGCGGAATACCTGCTGCCGAACGTGGCAGGGTATGCATTGTTGGTGCGGGCAATGCCGGCGGTAATGCGGTGCGCATGGCGGCGGACATGGGTGCTGAGGTGACTGTGTTTGACAAGAATCCGCAAAAGTTGGAGGCCATGCGGGCCATAGGCCCGAATGTCACCGCACTCTATCCGTATGCCGACAGTCTGTCCCGGTGTCTGGAGGCTACGGACCTGCTGGTGGGTGCTGTCCTGGTCCCCGGTGCCAGGGCGCCGCATGTCGTGTCGGCCGTGCAGGTTGCCTGTATGCCATCCGGCAGTGTGCTGGTGGATGTATCGGTTGACCAGGGGGGGTGTATTGAAACCTCCCGTCCGACCACCTATGAAGATCCCAGCTACAAGGTTGGGGATGTCACCCATTTTTGTGTGACCAATATGCCGGGTGCCGTGCCGCGTAGTGCTTCCAAAGTCCTGTGCGCCAGCCTGATGCCCTATCTATTACGTCTCACAGAGGCTGACTGGCGTGAGCTGCCGGCCCTGTCGCAGGGTATCAATGTGCACAATGGTGAAGTGATTCACCCTGCACTCTTGTGAAAACCCACTTTAAGAATCTTGGAAGTTAGACGAAGTATATAATCTAAGCCTATAATATAAAACGTACTTTAATATAAACCCATTGAGTTCCGTCGAAAAGCCAGGTGGAACAGGGATTTGCGTAGGATCAGGAACGCTATCGTGGCACATGCCGGACAACAGACCCACGCGGGCAACAGTTTCGCAATCTACCTCGGACGTGGTTTACGCGAGGGGGCATTGTGGATGCTGGTCTGCAGCGCCCTCTATTTATTGATCTCGCTGACCACTTACTCGCCCCAGGATCCCGGCTGGTCCTATGTGGGTCCGGGTGCCGCGGTGGAGAATGCCGGTGGCCGGGTGGGGGCCTGGTTCGCGGATGTGCTGCTGTACCTGTTCGGTGTTTTCGCTTATCTGTTCCCTATCATGGTGGCATGGAGCGGGGCGCTGGCGTTTCGTCGCCGTGCGGTTGACGTGGCGGACAATATCCACATTCTGGCATTACGATGGCTGGGATTCGTGCTCACGCTGATTGCCGGCACCGCCCTGGTCGATCTGCACCTTGGCCAGCAAGGCATGGTGCTGCCGGCCGGTCCTGGCGGCGTGCTGGGTCAGTTCTTTCATGAATTTCTGGTGGCGGGTTTCAATCCCGCCGGTGCCTCTCTGTTTCTCGCAGCCCTGTTTCTGAGTGGGTTCACCCTGTTCACCGGGCTGTCCTGGCTGACCATCATGGACTATGTGGGCGGTTGGACCCTGGATGGTCTGGCCTTCCTATGGCTGCGGCTGCAGGCCATGAAGTCCCATCTGGCGCAACATCGCATCAAGCAGGAACGCGTAGAAGTGGTGAAACTGAAGAAGGAAAAAATCGACAATCATCCTCCTCCCAAGGTGGAACCCAAGCTGGCGCCGATCAAAATCAGTAAACGGGAGGATGAAGAGCGGCAGATGTCCCTGCTGCCCATCATCGACCCTATCGACGACCTGCCGCCGCTGGTCCTGCTGGATGAGCCCAAGGTTACGGGTCATGCCTATTCCGAAGAGGCCCTGCAGGCCATTTCGCGCCTGGTGGAACTCAAGCTGTCGGATTTCAACATAGAAGTGCAGGTGGTGGCCGTGCATCCAGGGCCCGTGGTCACCCTGTTCGAACTGCAGTTGGCTCCCGGCACCAAGGTAAGCAAGATCACCGGCCTGGCCAAGGACCTGGCCCGCGCCCTCTCCGTGACCAGCGTGCGCGTGGTGGAGGTGATTCCCGGCAAGTCTTTTATTGGACTGGAAGTGCCCAACGAGGAGCGCGAGACCGTCTATCTGAGCGAGATTCTGCGTTCCAAGGCCTATGATGACGCCAAATCGCCACTGAGTCTGGCCATGGGCAAGGATATCTCCGGCAATCCGGTGGTGGTCGACCTGCAAAAGATGCCGCATGCCCTGGTGGCGGGCACCACGGGTTCGGGCAAGTCGGTAGCCATCAACGCCATGATCCTGAGCCTGCTGTACAAGTCCACGCCCAAGGACGTGCGCATGATCATGATCGACCCGAAAATGCTGGAACTGTCGATCTACGAGGGTATACCCCACCTGCTCACCCCGGTGGTCACCGACATGAAAGACGCGGCCAACGCCCTGCGCTGGTGCGTGGGTGAGATGGAGCGGCGTTACCGCCTGATGGCGGCCCTGGGTGTGCGCAACATCAAGGGCTACAACAAGAAGGTCGCCGATGCCGAGAAGGCGGGCACGCCCATCACCGATCCCCTGTTCAATGCGGAGCAGGAATTCCTGGCCGAAGGTGAGCAGCCGCCCACCTTGGAGCACCTGCCGTACATAGTCGTGCTCATCGATGAACTGGCCGACATGATGATGGTGGTGGGCAAGAAGGTGGAGGAACTCATCGCCCGTCTGGCACAGAAAGCCCGGGCCTCCGGTATTCATTTGATACTGGCCACACAGCGGCCCTCGGTGGACGTACTCACGGGCCTGATCAAGGCCAATATTCCGACCCGCATTGCCTTCCAGGTGTCCTCGCGAATCGACTCGCGTACCGTGCTCGACCAGATGGGCGCAGAGCACCTGCTGGGCCACGGGGATATGCTTTACCTGGCCCCGGGCAGGGGTTTCCCACAGCGCGTGCACGGGGCCTTCGTGGACGATCACGAGGTACACGGGGTGGCTGAACACCTGAAGGCCCAGGGTGGGGCGAATTATATTGAAACCGTACTGGAAGAGCCCTCGGATCATTTGCCAGGTATCGACCCCGAACCCAGGGGCGACGTGGAGGATGCCGACCCCCTGTTCGATGAAGCGGTGCAGATCGTTACCGAGACCCGCCGCGCCTCCATCTCCGGCGTGCAGCGCCGACTCAAGATAGGCTACAACCGTGCGGCGCGCATGATCGAGGAGATGGAACGCATAGGTATCGTCGGTCCCCAGGAGAGCAACGGTAATCGCGAGGTATTGGCGCCACCGCCGGTGGATGCCGGGTAGACCTTTTGTTTCAGGGGCAGGCCTGCGGAACCTGCCCTGGCCCACTGCGGCGCAACTCTGTCAAGCCAGCAGTCGCGGATTCGGTGTTGGACAGGTCTGAATGTGCGGGTTGTGCTTTCCCATGCCCATCAGTCAGTAGCTGTACCGGCAGATGGTATAAGCGCGATCCGGCCTATCCTAAATCCGGGTCTGTTTGATCCAGTGCAGCAACTCTTCGATTGTTGTCGGTGGCATGCTGCGGTAAGTGGCGATCCAGCGGAAGGCGAGCAGGGGACGCAGGATGTGGAACAGTTGCTTGCAGCGAATGCCCGCTGCGGGAGGGTTGGCCTCCAGGGTCTTTTCCGCCATGCGCAGGTAGTTGCAGCCGGAAAACAATCGCAGTGTCTTGCGTAGTTCCCAGCCACCCAGATCGATGTCCCCGGGCAGCAAGGCGTCTGTGGTATCCGGCGATTGATCCAGGTGCAGATACCTTTCCAATGGATTGATATAAATGAAACGGACGTCGTAGTCGCTGTCCGGCGAGGGGAAGCCCCAGGCCCGGCTGCCACTCTATCATTAGTGATCTTCAGCAAGCCGAAAGGCAGACATAAAGCAGATCGAGTGATAATTAAATTCCCGAATTTCACTGGCAATGAGCGAATGTTCCTTGCACAGGCAACGTCTTCTGAATCACTGCATATACTTACCGGTACGAAGGAATTCCCGAAAAATATTCCGGGGAAGGACAGACGAGAAAAGTGGTTTGAATTAATGGGGCTCGCAGGTACATCGCAGGAAAAACCCAATGTCCTGATTGTCGATGATGCACCGGACAATCTCACACTCCTGGCGCATCTGTTGGAGGGCGAGGATTATGAGGTGCGCATCGCGCCGGGTGGCCGTTTTGCCTTGCAGAGTGTCAGCGCCAAACTGCCGGATCTGATCCTGCTTGATATACAGATGCCCGATGTGGATGGATTCGAGGTCTGCCGGATACTTAAGAGCGATGAGTCCAGCCAGAATATCCCCATCATTTTCCTGACCGCTTTCACTTCCACGGAGGATGAGGGCAGGGGGCTGGAGCTGGGGGCAGTCGACTACATCATCAAGCCTTTCAATCCGCAGATCGTCCGGGCCAGGGTACGCAACCACATGCAGTACATTCGCCACAGGATGTTGTTGGAACAGATGCTGCAACTCGACCCCCTGACAGAAGTTTCCAATCGGCGAGGATTCGACATCGCATTGGACAGGGAGTGGGCCCGGTCGTTGAGGGAGAAAACTCTTTTGTCGCTGGCCATGCTCGATGTGGATCATTTCAAGCAGTTTAACGACAAGTATGGTCATCCAGAGGGGGATCGGGTTCTGCGCCTGATGGCCGAAGCCCTGGATTCGCGTATCAGACGTCCCGGCGATCTGGTAGCCCGTTTTGGGGGCGATGAGTTTGTCGTTATGCTGCCGAATACCGATGAGAGCGGGGCCTTTGTCATAGCCGAGCAGATGCGTCTATCCATCAGACATCTGAATATCGACACTGGAGGCCTGTGGTCCAGCGACAGACTCACTCTGAGTATAGGCGGTGTCTCGATGGTGTCGGATGCAAGCCGTTGTCCAGCGGATTTATTGAAAAATGCGGATGCCAACCTGCATCGGGCAAAGTTAGCTGGGAGGGATCAGGTTGTTTGGTCGATGTCTGATGACACAGGATTTAAATAAGGCTATCGAAATTCATTAAGGGGTTGGACCCGGAGTTAGGATTGTTTGCCCAGGTCATTGAGCCGGGCATGCATTTTAAATTGGAGCGGTTTTCATGGCCTGTATTTGGGATGATGACATCATCTTTCCGCTCCCGGCTGGGATGGCGAACAGGTGAAGCCTGGTCGCGCAGGCCGTGAGAATCAGGTGTCGATTAAGCTTCGAATTGCCCTCGGGGCTGCTCTATTGGCGTTGTTGACCATCTTTATCCTGGGCGGCGCTTCTTACTACTCCACACGTCAGCTGGTATTGATGAATCTGCAACAGGGCCTGTCATACAGTGCTCATGAAGTGGTTCGGCATATCGAGTCGGATTTACAGAGTATGGGCAATGCGCTGACGTCCTTTAGAGAATATGCGCTTGCGGGTGACTCCCTGGCGAACGACCTTGGCGGGCAAAACAGCCGGCCGGGTTTTCTGGAGGAGTTCGAGGTTATCAACGGCATTTCGGTAGTGATGGCCGTTGCGGACATTCACGGTGTCATCCATTTCCGCCATCCTCAGGCGGTCTTGACCGTGGACAGCGCTTGGATTGCTTCCCTGGTCAACGCCGGTGTACGCAAGACAAGCCTGAGGATAGGCAACGATGATCACTACCTGATTATCGGCGAGCCCGTACCCCACTCTGTTGCAGACGGTCAGCAAGCGGTTGTGCTGCTTCAGCTGGATCTGCTCAGCCTGATGGGCTTTATCGGCCGGCCGGGGTACCTGGAAGACAGAGGGCTCGAGCCCTTTGCACGCCTGTATTATCGCCTGCCGGACACCGGTGAGGTCAGGCAGGTGGTTGCTGGCGCCAGCAGTCAGGGCATGCTCGGCTACCGTCATCCGCTCAAGGCTGGCGCGGACCTTGAGGATATGGATTTTCAGCTGGAAATATTCGCCGACCCAGGCCGCGCTTCCAGTGCGGTCAATAAGCTGCTGGGTGCTTATTTCCTGCTGGGCTTGGCAGCACTGTTCCTGGTCGTGTTCGCCAGTCATGTGCTGGCACGTTCGGTTACTCGCAGACTGTCGAGTCTGGAAAATGCGACTCGGGGTATCTCACTGGAAAATATAGGAAACCGCAGGTTGCCGGTGGAAGGACAGGATGAGGTCTCCCAACTAAGCGAAACATTTAACCGCATGCTCGATCGCATGGATGCATCGGCAGATGAGTTGAGATGCAGTGAGGATCGATTGCGGCAGTCCGTTGCAATCATGCAGAGTGCCAGGGAGGCGGCGGAGACAGCAAATCGGGCCAAATCCGAGTTCCTGGCCAACATGAGCCACGAACTGCGCACCCCGTTGAACGCAATACTGGGTTTTTCCCAGTTGCTGGAGCAGAAATGCCATGCCTGCCCGGCGCAAAAAGCCAATCTGGATATCATTATCCGCAGTGGTGAACATCTACTGTCGTTGATCAACGATGTTCTCGACATGTCTTGTATCGAGGCGGGCAAGGTCGATCTCGAAATCGAGAACTGCGATCTGCATGAACTGGTTTCCGACCTGCTCGAATTGCTCAGAGTCAAGGCGCGTGCCAAAGACTTGTCCATCACCTGTGAATTCGCCCCGGGTCTGGCGCAATATATCCGTACCGATGCGGGAAAGCTTCGGCAGATCCTGCAGAACCTGCTCAGTAATGCAGTGAAGTACACTGATGCAGGAGGCGTGGTGTTGCGCTTGAGTGCGGATCAATCATGTCATGGGTCATTTACCCTGAGGGGCGAAGTGGAAGACTCCGGGCGGGGGATCGAGCCTGAAGCCGTGCACAGGATATTTGATAAATTCGTGCAGGTGGGAAGCGACAAGAGCGACGGCGCAGGGCTGGGGCTGGCTATTACCAAAAACTTCGTCAGCCTGTTAAGCGGCCAGATAAATGTAAAAAGCGAGCCGGGTAAAGGCACTGTATTCAGTTTTGCGATTCCCGTTGCACGCGTGAACCAGAACGAGATTCCGGTTGTGCTTCAGTCCAGCCGGGTATTGCGTCTGCAACCCGGTCAGCCACGCACCAGACTTCTGGTGGTGGAAGACGATAAAGAAAACCGGCTGCTCCTGACCCGAATTCTGGATTACCCCGGACTTGAGGTACGTGCTGTTGCAGACGGCGAGCAGGCGTTGCAGTTGTTGGAGCAATGGACACCCCGATTGATCTGGATGGACATGCGCATGCCGGTGATGGACGGGTATGAAGCCACCCGCCGAATCAAAAAATTACCCGGTGGCAAAGACTGTGTCGTGATTGCCGTAACCGCCAGTGTTTTTGAAGACGGCCGGGACGCCATCTTGAAAGCCGGATGCGACGCCATCTTACGCAAACCCTACAAACCTGCGGAGGTATATGCATTGCTGGAAAAATACCTCGGCATTTGCTTTGTGCGCGAGCAGGAGTCACAGGCGGAAGACACGGCAGATGGACTGGTGGTCCTGATTCCCAGCGATTTCTCCCACATCGACAGCGACTGGAAACAGGGATTCACTGAGGCTACCCGGCTGGGCAGTCTGCAGGAAATGAATCGAATGCTGCAACAACTCAGGCCCGGGCAGGACAAACTGGCCCGGGGTCTGGAGGGTCTGATCGAGCGCTATGAATTCCAAAGAATACTGCACTTGCTGGGAGAGGGTGATGCTGCAAGGGATGACAGCGATCAGGATGCAACACCATCTGGTGGCAGATTGCAGACGTAATTAAAAAGATAGTATCTCTGCATGGGATGGTATATTCCACACAGGATGTGGGTATGAGAGTTATGTCCGGGGAGAGGGGGAATGGTGGAGATTCTGGAGTAAATGGATTTCTATGCCCGGCATGGTTTTTGCATTATTACTATTACCTCAGATCCAGTAGCCCTTCTTTAGTATGTGCTTGGTGTTATAGGATGGGGTGGTTGCAGTGAATGACTCAGCCGGGGTTTCTAGATTACCGTTCGTGCACCGTGTGAACGGGGCAATAGTATGATGAAGGGTTTTCGGTAAGCCTGAAAACGACTGTTCCCACGTCGGATGTCTGTATCCTCAACTGTGATAGTGTTTCGATACTCGAGAGTAAAATACGATGTTTGAGAAAGATCCCCGCACATTTTCTGATGAGTATAAAAGCCTTTCGCCGGAACAAAAGGCGATGGTGAAGCTAGAGATTACGCTCACACAGTTTTTTCGTCAGTTCGACAAGAGTGTAGGCCGCTGGGAGCGCATGGTATACCCCGCGCTGATCATTTTCGGAGTTCTGGGTTTATCAGGGTTTTATCTCATTCTCAACGTCACGAAGGATATGCATACCGTGGCCCAGAATGTGGATCCGATGATGGAGTCCAATCTGGACAGCATGTCGAGGAATATGTCAGAACTTTCGAAGAACATCGCCATCATGACCGGGCAGATCAGCACCTTGGTGGCCGAGGTGCATACCATGCAAACCAGCATGACCCACATGGACGGGGAAATTACGCAAATCACCTCATCCATCGCCGATGTCAGGAATAGTATGGATGTCATGACGACGAATGTGGTTGTCATGACGGATAGTGTCGGCAGCATGACTCGATCGGTAGATGCGATGACATCCAACATCAGCGAGATGAATCACTCTACCAAGGTTATCACCGGTAATATGGGCTCCATGACCCGGGATATGCGGGTCATGAACGATAATGTGAGTCCGACTATGAATTTCATGAACTCTTTCGCACCCTGGTAACTCCTGGTGCACGGGTCATCATTTGCTCTTGTGAAGACCCGGAGTTACAGAATCAACAAGTGAAGTCTTCTGAAGTTGTTGGGCGGTGGATAATCCCGGTTTCTTCCTGCGGTCGGATTTTCAGCCGCCTCTATGGTTGCCGCTGCCAAATTGGCATGGTCATTGTGTAACACACAGGCCAGATTTTACCCTCCCTGTCTGCAGAAACTGTTTTCAACCCAATAGATATCTTGCGTTAGGGATTCCACTGCGTGGGTCCTCTGGATGAGCAGAGCAATGAGCTGTTCAAAGTGCTCACGGTCTGGCATGCATCGGATCAAGCCACGGATTCCACAAAGAATCGGCGCCTCCTGATTTCGGTTTAGTACGCAATCCTTATCCTTGGCGCTTGAATTTCGAGCCGGCTTTGCATACAGGGCGCAGTCCCCCCTTACATACAGCTGGCCAGGCTGGCAGAATGTGCCCTTGGTGCAGCGGCCGGGATTCAGTGCGGGTTCAGTCTCCGTGTACCATCATGGCGCCGTCACCATCCCAGACCCCATAGGTGAATCCAATGTTGCATGCATGCATGACGGGTATTTTCTGCTTGTTGCTTTCCACTGCGGCGAGTGCGGGAACGAACAAGCTGACTGAATTTTTTGCCGGTTTGAAAACCCTGTCAGCGGATTTCAAGCAGACCGTGGTGACCACCGGAGACAGCCCGCCGGCTATCTCCAGCGGCATTTTCTATCTCAATCGTCCCGGCCGCTTCCGCTGGACCTACACCCAGCCGGAGGGCCTGTTCGTGGTGGCCGACGGCGACCGGGTCTGGCTCTATGACTCGGACCTGGAGCAGGTTTCCCATCAATCCCAGGAAGACGCCTTGCGCGGCACCCCGGCCCTGCTGTTGAGTGATGCCGCCCCGGTGGAGAATCATTTTGAGGTGGTGGACCTGGGCATGCGCAATGACATGGACTGGTTGGAACTGATCCCGCTTGCCGAAAACAGCGAGGTGATCAAGGTGCTGGTGGCGTTCGATGGCATGCGCCTTGACCGAATGCAGATGGTGGATAATTTCGGCCAGGTGACCCATTTTCTGTTCAGCAATATTCAGCGCAATCCAGACCTTGCGCCAGAGCTGTTCCGGTTCGACCCGCCGCCGGAAGTGGACATACTCAGCCAGTAATCCACTGTGGCAGCCAACGACAAATATCAGGAAACCCGCCCCCTGGCCGACCGCATGCGTCCGCAACGGGTGGAACAGGTGGTGGGGCAGGGGCATATCCTGGGGCCGGGCAAGCCACTGCGCCAGGCCATTGAGAAGGACCGTCTGCACTCCATGATCCTGTGGGGTCCGCCCGGTACCGGCAAGACCACCCTGGCAGAGTTGATGGCCAATCACTCAGGAGCCCTGTTCATCAAGCTTTCGGCGGTGCTGTCCGGGATCAAGGATATCCGCGAAGCGGTGGCCAGGGCGCGGATGGCGAAACAGACGCAGGGCATGCCCACCATTTTGTTCATCGACGAAGTGCATCGTTTCAATAAATCCCAGCAGGACGCCTTTCTTCCCCATGTGGAGGACGGGACTGTGGTGTTCGTGGGCGCCACCACGGAAAATCCCTCTTTTGAACTCAACAATGCCCTGCTGTCACGCGCCCGGGTCTATGTGCTCAAAATGCTGGACGAGCAATGCATAGCCGGCATTCTCGCGCAGGCGCTTACGGACCGGGAGCGGGGCCTGGGCGCACAGGGACTGGAGTTGGCGCCGGAACTGCGCTCCCGCCTGGCGCGGGCCGCCGATGGTGACGCCCGCCGTGCCCTGAATCTGTTGGAACTGGCCGGTGACCTGAGTGAGAGCGGATGTATCACCGAAGATACCGTCAACGAGGTTATTACCGGTGTCCGCAGGCGTTTCGACAAGGGCGGTGACGCCTTCTATGATCAGATCTCAGCCCTGCACAAATCCGTGCGGGGCTCAGCGCCGGACGCGGTACTGTACTGGCTGGCACGCATGGTCGACGGTGGCTGCGATCCCATCTACATCGCCCGTCGGCTGGTGCGCATGGCCTCGGAGGACATCGGCAACGCCGATCCCAGGGCGCTGGAGTTGGCCCTCAACGCCTGGGACACCCAGCAGAGACTGGGTAGCCCGGAAGGCGAACTGGCCCTGGCTCAGGCAGCTGTTTACATGGCCTGCGCGCCCAAAAGCAATGCCGTATACATGGCCTGGAAGGCGGCCCAGGCCGATGTGAGTACTTCCGGCTCGCCGGAGGTGCCGGTGCATCTGCGCAATGCCCCCACCCGGCTGATGAAGGAACTGGGTTACGGCCGGGCCTACCGCTACGCCCACGACGAGCCGGAGGCCTATGCGGCGGGTGAATGCTATTTCCCCGAGGAGATGTCCGAACGCAGCTACTACCGTCCCGTCCCTCGCGGCCTGGAAATAAAGATTGGTGATAAGCTGGCACGTCTACGGACATTGGACCAGACGGCGCGAAAGGTGGAAGATAACTGATATCAGCTTGATCCTCCCAGGGTCGGCTTGTAGCCTAGTCCGGATTGCCGCATTGATACACGGGACTTATCCGCTTGAGCCCCGCATGATCAGTTGGCAGAATGCGCTGCAATACCCGAACCCTGGAAACCATTATCCATGCCGGACCCGCAGATCACCCTAAGCCGCCTGGCTGCCATGAAAGCCGAGGGCGAGAAAATTGCCTGTCTCACCTGTTATGACGCCGCCTTCACCCGGGTGGTGGAGAAGGCAGGTGTGGAAGTGATACTGGTGGGCGATTCCCTGGGCAATGTATTGCAAGGGCATTCCGGCACCATTCCCGTGAGTGTGGTGGACATGGCCTATCATGCCGCCTGTGTGGACCGGGTGCGGGACCAGGCCTTGCTGCTGGTGGATATGCCCTTCCTTAGCTATGCCGACCTTGGACGGGCCATCGCCAGTGCGGCGCAGCTGATGCAGGACGGTGGCGCCCAGATGCTGAAACTGGAGGGAGGGGCGGCGCAACTGGATACCGTGCTGCGGCTCACCGATCAGGGCGTGCCCGTGTGTGGTCACCTGGGCCTGCTGCCCCAGTCCGTATACAAGGACGGCGGCTACCGGGTGCATGGCCGTGAGGCGGAGGACGCAGAGGCCATACTCAGGGACGCTCTGGCCCTGCAGAATGCCGGTGCCGGTATGCTGGTTCTGGAATGCGTACCGGTGGAACTGGCCCGGCGTGTCACCCAGGAGCTGGTCATCCCCGTCATCGGTATTGGCGCCGGCCCCGCCTGCGACGGCCAGGTGCTGGTATTGCACGACCTGCTGGGGATCACCCCGTTTGAGCGCAAGGCGCCGCGTTTCGTGAAAAACTTCCTGTCGGACGGCGGCATCGAGGCTGCGGTCCGGGCCTATGTAGAAGCGGTCAAGTCCGGCGCTTTCCCTGCTGCTGAGCACTGTTTCAACTGAATATCATGGAAACCATCAAGCAGATTGACTCATTGCGCACCCGTATCGTGCACTGGCGCGGAGCGGGCAGGCGTATTGCCCTGGTGCCCACCATGGGCAACCTGCATGCAGGCCACCTGGATCTGGTGCGGCGTGCGCGGGAGCGGGCAGAGCACACGGTGGTGAGCATCTTCGTGAACCCCATGCAATTTGGCAAGGGGGAGGATTACGAGTCTTATCCCCGCACCCTGGATCAGGACCGGACGCACCTCCAGTCGGAGGGCGTGGACCTGGTCTTTGCGCCAAGCGTGCAGGAGGTATATCCCCAGGGCCGGGAAAAGCAGACCCGGGTGGAAGTGCCGGGCATATCCGATATTCTGTGTGGCGCGACCCGTCCCGGACACTTTACCGGTGTGGCCACCGTGGTGTGCAAATTGTTTAATATGGTGCAGCCTGACCTGGCCGTGTTTGGCGAAAAGGACTTCCAGCAATTGCTGGTGATCCGGCGTATGAGCCGTGATCTGTGCCTGCCGATAGAGATTGTCGGCGCTCCCACGGTGCGCGAGGCGGACGGCCTGGCCATGAGTTCCCGCAACGGCTACCTGAGTGAGGATGAGCGACGGCGGGCCCCGGTCCTGCGCCAATGCCTGCTGGCTGCAGAACAGGCCTTGCGGGATGGGGTACAGTCTGATCAGGTGGAGCGGGACGGGCTGGCCACCCTGGAGAAAGCGGGATTTCGACCGGACTATCTCAGCGTGCGGCGGGCGACGGACCTGGCCCCGGTCCGGGCCGGGGATACGGAGCTGGTGATTCTGGCGGCGGCAAATCTGGGACGGGCCCGGCTGATTGACAACATCCGGGTGGAAAAATCTTGAGTTGAACGGGATGCTCGTATCGGTCCCGGGTGAATGAAACCTCTTTGAATAGGCCGCTGTATAGACCAGACCACCCGCGACCCGTGCTGCCGGTTAAACCCACCATGACATCCCTGTCGATCCACAAACCTGTCTGTAGGTATTCTCGACGCAGGACCTGAACTGCGCCCTTATAAAAGCAGCCTGCGAATATCCCCAAGCAGCCGGCACAGCAGGCTGGTAAAACGTACTCCATCGGCACCGTCCACGACTCGATGGTCGTAGGACAGGGACAGGGGCAGCATCAGCCGGGGCACGAACTCTGCGCCGTTCCACTTGGGTTTCATCTCGCTGCGGGAAACGCCCAAAATGGCCACTTCCGGTGCGTTGACGATCGGGGTGAAGGCGGTGCCTCCGATGCCGCCCAGGCTGGATATGGAGAAACATCCGCCCTGCATGTCGGAAGGCGATAGCTTGCCGTCACGGGCGCGCCCACTGACTTCCATCAGCTCGGTTGCCAGCTGGAATACGCCTTTCTGGTCCACGTTCCGGACCACAGGCACCACCAGGCCGTTGGCGGTATCCACCGCCACGCCTATGTGGATGTATTTCTTCAGGATCAGGCTGCCACCGTCCGGTGACAGGGAAGTGTTGATCGTGGGCATGGACCGCAGCGCGGCGGCGCAGGCCTTCATCAGGAAAGGCATCATGGTCAGCTTCAGGTCCTGCCCGGCCGCTGCATCCTTCTGGGACTTGCGGAAGGCCTCCAGTTCCGTGATATCGGCCTCGTCGAACTGAGTGACATGCGGCAGGTTGAGCCAGCAGCTGTGCAGATGGGCGCCACTGAGCTTGCGGATGCGCGGCAGCTCACGGACCTCGGTTTCACCGAATTTTTCAAAGTCCACAACGGGCAGGCCCGGCAACTGCATGGGGCCGGTGGCCCGCGCGCTGGGTGCATCGCCACTGAGGCTGCGTTTGATGAAGGCCTGCACGTCATCCCTGGTGATGCGGTTCTTGGGGCCGCTGCCGTTGACCAGGGTGAGATCCACACCCAGTTCGCGGGCGAAGCGGCGTACCGTCGGGCTGGCGTGGGGCTTGCCCGCAGGCCGATCGCTGGGGCGGGCCAACACCGGTGGTATGGTGCGTTCCTTTTCACCAGGCAGGCGCTGCCGCAGCTCAGCTGGTTCCGGCTTGCTGGTGTCGGGCACGGGGGCCTGAACCTGCTCGGTCTCTTCCGCCGCGGTGTGGGGCGGTTCATCGTCCATCTGTTCGGATGAGGCGGAACCCTCCGTTGTCCCTTTTGCTTCCTCGATCAGGGCCAGCAGCTGGCCCTGCTTGATCTTGTCGCCTACCTTGACTTTCACTTCCTTGACCGTTCCGGCGAAGGGAGCGGGGATCTCCATGGTCGCCTTGTCGCTCTCCAGAGTGACCATGGAGTCTTCCGCCTCCAGGGTGTCGCCGGGGGAAATCAACACTTCGATGATGTCGACCTCGGAAAAATCGCCGATGTCGGGCAGCAATACTTCTTTTACTTTCGCCACTGGTTGTTCTCCTAAGCGGGGTCGACGTCAGGCGTTCACCGGATTGGGCTTTTCCGGGTCGATGCGGTACTTGGCGATGGCTTCGCCGGCCTTGGATGCATCGATGCTGCCTTCGTCGGCCAGGGCCTTGAGGGCGGCCAGGACCACGTAGAATCGGTTGACCTCGAAGAACTTGCGCAACTGCAGCCGCATGTCGCTGCGGCCAAAACCGTCGGTGCCCAGACACAGGTAGCGCTTGGACAGGTAAGGGCGGATCTGCTCGGCGAAACTGCGCATGTAATCGGTGGCGGACACGACCGGTCCCTCGCAGGCATCCAGCCGTTCCTGTACATAACAGCGGCGTTGCGGTTCTTCCGGGTGCAGCATGTTCCAGCGCTCCACGTCTATACCCTCGCGGCGCAATTCGTTGAAGCTGGTGACGCTCCATACGTCGGCGCTCACACCCCAGTCCTGACGCAGCAGGTCGGCGGCTGCGATGACCTCGCGCAGAATGGTGCCGGAGCCCAGCAACTGTATGCGGGGTCCTTCACCCTTGCCCTGCCGGAACAGATACATGCCCTTGATGATTTCCTGCTCTATGCCTTCCGGCATGGCCGGCTGGGCATAGTTTTCGTTCATCACCGTGATGTAATAGAAGACATTCTCTTTCTCCCGGTACATGCGGCGCAGGCCGTCCTGCACTATCACCACCAGTTCATAGGCGTAGCTGGGGTCGTAGGACACACAATTGGGGATGGTGGCGGATATAAGGTGGCTGTGGCCGTCCTGGTGCTGCAGGCCTTCGCCGGCTAGGGTGGTGCGCCCGGCAGTGCCGCCGAGCAGAAATCCGCGTGCCTGCATGTCGCCGGCGGCCCAGGCCAGGTCTCCCACGCGCTGGAAGCCGAACATGGAGTAGTAGATGTAGAAGGGGATCATGCTGGTGCCGTGGTTGGCGTAGCTGGTGGCCGCAGCGATCCAGGACGACATGGCGCCGGCCTCGTTGATGCCCTCCTGCAGGATCTGGCCTTTTTTGTCCTCCCGGTAGTACATCACCTGGTCCGCGTCCACCGGCTCGTACAACTGGCCGACGGAGGAGTAGATACCGAGCTGGCGAAACATGCCTTCCATGCCGAAGGTGCGCGCCTCATCCGGCACGATGGGCACCACATACTTGCCGATTTTTTTATCCCGGATGATGATGGTCAGCAGGCGAACGAAGGCCATGGTGGTTGACATGTCCTTGTCGCCGGAGCCTTCCAGCAGGGTTTTGAAGGCGTCCAGTCCAGGCACCTCGAGTGGCTCGGCCTGATCCTCCCGTATTGGCAGGTGGCCTCCCAGGCTGTCGCGCCGCTCCTGCATGTACTTCAATTCCGGGCTGTCCGCCGCCGGTTTATAGAAAGGGGTGGCGTTGAGCTGATCGTCGGAGATGGGAATGTTGAAACGGTCACGGAACTGCTTGAGTGAGGCCTCGCCCATCTTCTTCTGGGAGTGGGTGATGTTCATACCCTCGCCGGCCACGCCCATACCGTAGCCCTTCACCGTTTTTGCGAGGATGACCGTGGGCTGGCCCTTGTGCTGCTGGGCCGCATGGTAGGCGGCATAGACCTTGATCGGATCGTGGCCGCCGCGGTTCAGGCGCCAGATGTCCTCGTCGGTCATGTTGGCCACCATGTCCTTCAGTTCCGGATACTTGCCGAAGAAGTGCTCGCGGGTGTAGGCGCCGCCCTTGGCCTTGCAGGCCTGGTAGTCGCCGTCCACACATTCCTCCATGCGTTTTTGCAGCAGGCCGCTCTTGTCCCGGGCCAGGAGCGGGTCCCAATAGCTGCCCCAGACCACCTTGATGACATTCCAGCCGGCGCCGCGGAAACCAGCCTCCAGTTCCTGAATGATCTTGCCGTTGCCGCGCACCGGTCCATCCAGGCGCTGCAGGTTACAGTTGACCACGAAAACCAGATTGTCCAGGCGTTCGCGGGCCGCCAGTGATATGGCGCCCAGGGATTCCGGCTCGTCCATCTCGCCGTCGCCGAGGAAGGCCCAGACCTTACGGTTGTCTGTCCTGACAATGCTGCGGTCATGCAAATAGCGCATGAAGCGGGCCTGGTAGATGGCCATCAGTGGTCCCAGACCCATGGATACGGTGGGAAACTGCCAGAATCCCGGCATCAGCTTTGGGTGCGGGTAGGAAGGCAGGCCGTCTCCGTCCACCTCCTGGCGGAAGTTGTACAACTGGTCCTCGCTCAGCCGGCCTTCCAGGTAGGCCCGCGCGTATACGCCGGGTGCTGTGTGGCCCTGAAAGAACACCAGGTCGCCGCCGTGGTCCTTGGTGGCGCCATGGAAGAAGTGGTTGTAGGCCACATCGTACAGGGTGGCGCTGGAAGCGAAGCTTGAGATGTGTCCGCCCAACTCGGTGGACAGGCGATTGGCCTGCACCACCATGGCCATGGCGTTCCAGCGGATGAAGGAGCGGATGCGCCGCTCCATGGCCCGATCACCGGGAAAGCGCGGTTGATGGGTTACCGGAATGGTGTTTACGTAGGCGGTGTTGGCGCTGAACGGCAAATAGGCCCCGGAGCGCCGCGCCTTGTCCACCAGCCGCTCTATGAGGAAATGGGCGCGAGCGGTTCCTTCATTTTCCAGCACCGCCTCCAGGGCGTCCAGCCATTCTTGGGTCTCTTGCGGATCAATATCGGGTTTGGCTGCCATGTCGTTCTCTTTGAATTTTATCGCGGGTGCGCCGATCCCCGGGCCTTGTAGCCTGTGGAGGTCGCGCGAGCCGATAATATTAAAAATCTAAATAAAGTATATTACCTTATTCAATAGGGTGCATTGCAACCGTGTTTATGCCGGGGAATGCCGGTTGGTTCGTTTGAAATAATAAATGATTCAATAGTTAATTTGGATTTTGCAAATTTTGAGACAAAGAAAAAGGCGTCCCCCCCCAGGAGGGGACGCCTTTCAGGGTATGCATCTAAGATGTTATTCGGCCTTGGGTGCTGCATCCGCGGCCGCAACTGGAGCAGGTGCGGGGGCCGGAGCGGCCTCGGCAGGAACCGGGGCTGCCGGAGCGGTAAACGGTGCCGGCATACCATAAGGGGAACGCTTGGCGGCGGCTTCACGCCAGGCCTTGCGCTGCTCCTGCATGGCGGCCCTGTCGGCCTCGGCCTTCTCCTGTGCAGCGGCCATGCGGGCCTCGGACAGCTTCCTGGCCTGCTCGCGCTCGGCACTGGATTGCTCCATGGACTGGCGGAAGCGGGCGGGCAGTTCTGGGGCTTTGAAGAAGCCTTCAGTATTGTCACCGTCGGCGCCGAACGGGTCGGTCATAAAGGGGTCTGCTCCGAAAGGTGCGCCACCCCAAGGGGCTACCGGGGCGTAGCCGTAGGCGGGCATGGCATAACCCGGGGCGTAGCCGTAGGCGGGCATGGCGTAACCCGGGGCGTAACCATAGGCGGGTACGGCATAGCCTGGTGCATAACCCCAGCCGGGATGAGCATAAGGACCCCCGCCCCACCAGGCACTGGCGGACAGGGAGGCGCCGGCCAAAATGGCCGTGACGGCGAGTTTCGCGATATTTTTCATGGTATATCTTCTCTTTTTTCAATGAATTGGCAGTATGTAGAACCGGGCGTTGAAGTCCACAGACCTCCCGCCCGTGTTCCCCATGGGGCGTTTTACTTGTCTTCAGCGCTGGCCGGGGCCACTGGAGCGACGACGTAAGGATGGGCGTAGCCGGCATGCGGATAGCCCCAATATGGCGCATAATAGTTGTGATAATGGCCCCAGCCACTGGCGCGGGTGCTCACACTGAAGTTGAAGTCGAACCAGCCGTCACCGAACCAGCCGTTGTCAAAGCCGTTGCCCCACGGACTCCAGCCACCCCCGGGCCACCAGAAGGCGTTGGCGTTTGCGGCGATGCTCAGCAGAGCAACCAGGGCTGCAGCAGAAAAGGTTTTTTTCATTGTATCTCCCCTGACCAAGGCGTTAGTCAGTACACGTTTATGTGAAAGCGGAACCGAGTTGGCTTTCAACTACTACATAATATAATAAGATAATGAAATATCAAGTTGAGGTCTAGGCCAATTGCTTCAGATCATGGTTTGTCAGGTGATAAGCCGTTTGCCAGACTGATTTCACAGAGCTGGCGCCGGTTTTGCTCTGGCTGTAGCGGGTGGCCGCGTCAGAATAAGCGGTTCAGTCCATTCAACGCGGCGGATCGGTACGCCTCTGCCATGGTGGGATAGTTGAAGGTGGTATGAGTGAAGTATTCGATCGTATTGGCTGCCCCGGGCTGGCTCATGATGGCCTGACCGATATGCACGATCTCGGAGGCCTGTTCACCGAAGCAGTGAATACCGAGGATCTCCAGGGTCTCGCGATGAAACAGGATTTTTAATATGCCCACGGTATGGCCGCTGATCTGGGCCCGTGCAATGGTCTTGAAGTTTGCCTGGGCCACCTCATAGGGGATTTTTTCGGCCGTCAGTTGGCGCTCATTACGGCCGATGGAACTGATCTCCGGGCTGGTGTAGATACCGTTGGGATAGTCTTTGATCAAGGACCAGTCGCACTCGCCGTCAGCTATGTGGGCGCCGACGAAACGGCCCTGGTCGTAACTTGCGCTGGCCAGTCCGGGTGGCCCCACGACATCGCCAACTGCGTACACGTGCGGCAGGGCGGTCTGGTAACTGGCGTTGACTTCCACATGGCCCCGGTGGTTGATGCCGATTCCCGCTTCCTCCAGATCCAGGCTGCGTGTGTTGCCGCTGCGGCCGTTGGCCCATAACAGATATTCGGTCTTGAGTTTTTTGCCGGAGCGGCTGTGCAGGATGACGGCGTCGTCCAGGGCTTCCACCTCCGTGCAGATCTCGTCGTGGCGGATCACCACGCCCTGGTTTCGCAGGTGGTAACTGAGCGCGTCGGTAATCTCGTCATCGAGGAAGGCGAGCAGCCTGTCGCGGGTGTTGACCAGATTCACCTTGACGTCCAGGTTGCAGAAAATGGAAGCGTACTCGCAGCCGATGACCCCGGCGCCGTAAATGGTCAGGGAGCGTGGCGTACGGCCCAGCCGCAATACGCTGTCGCTGTCCAATACCCTGGGGTGCTTGAAATTCACGTCCGGTGGACGATAAGGGCTGGAGCCGGTGGCAATGACGATGTGCTCGGCCCGCAGGGTCTTGGTGAGACCATTTTTTGATTTGACCTCCACGCAGTTGGCGTCAGCCAGCCGGCCATGACCGTGCACGACCTCCACCTTGTTGCGCAGGTAATAGCGGCTGCGGGTTCTGACCTGTTCCTGGATAACGCCCTCGGCGCTTTTGATCAAATCAGGGTATTCGATGTGCAATTGGTCAATCGTGTGCTGAAACAGGGGGTTTCTGCGGTAGTCCGCCAGGGCTTGGATGGACTGGCGCAGGGCCTTGCTGGGGATGGTGCCCCAGTGGGTGCAGCCGCCTCCCACCTTGGGGTATGCCTCAACCACGGCGACGCGCTTGCCGGCCTTGTTGAGTTTCATGGCGGCCCCTTCTCCGCCGGGGCCGCTGCCAATGATGACTACGTCGTATTCCAGCCGCTTCATGCTCAGTCACTCTTGTCGAGACGCGATAGCAGTTAACTATAGCATGCTGCGATGCAGCATGACGTCATTTCCGGACATGCCGGAGGAGTGGCGGTAGGGAAGGCGCCTGCACGAACAGACTGAACAGGACCACGCCGAAGGCAATGGATTGCACGGTCCACCAGTAGTCCAGTTCAAAAGGCAGGCTCAGGGCCAGGGCCAAAGTGAGCAGCAGGCTGAACAATAACAGGGTGTCGTGAATGGGCATGGCCGCCTTGATCGAAGTTGGCCCCTGGCGGATGCAATCCCACCTGGGAGTCAGGAAGATGGACTTTTCCGTATGAATAGTCGCAAATAGGCATTCAGTGGAATGCTACAGGGGGTTATAGATGAAAAAGACCATTATGACAGTATGTCAGCTGACACTGACCGGCCTGCTGCTGGTGTCCTGTGGAGGCGACCCGCTGGAGCAGGCGGCCACGGCGGCCTGTGATTGCGTAAAGCCTATCTATGTAGAACTGTCGGCGGTTAAAAGGGCCTTGGAGCAGGGCGATGATTCCGTCATGGAAAACAGGGCCCCGGGACTGGAGACGGCTGACCAGGTAGAGGCCTGCCTGAACGGCGTGCAGAAGGATTTTCCCGGCGTGGATGAGGTCAAGCTGGAACAGCGTTTGCTGGAAATGGTCAAGCAGGGGGCCTGCGGGAAACTGGACTGAAGTCAGTGTACAAGGTGATTGGCAATGACAAATCAGCCATGCCGCTGACCGCTCTGCGGTATGCAGGGGTCCAAACGGACATGCGGACAACCTATGCCGCGTCAGAGCGGCCGAACCTGGTGACAGGGGTGGGTGGCGCCGTCAGGCTTATTCCAGACCCAGGAATTCGAGCACTCTCGCTTCAACATACGGGTAAAAGGGATTCCAGCGAATCCGCAGTATCTCGGCCGCGGAAATTTTCAGTACCCCACGTTCTCCATGCAGTGAGATGTCTCCAAGGTGAATCCCCGGGCTGTTTTCCGATGGGTGGCCGCCATAGAGCGAATCGTGCGGCGGGAACGGCAGTGCGACATGGGACAGGGAATACAGGTTCTGCGGCCAGGACAGTCCGAGATCGGTTCTGCCTCCCGTGCTCTCGCCTGGATGCCTGCTGTGCACCAGGACCCGTTCACTCGCGGATTCCTCATTGGATACCATGCTGAGGGTGAAGGTCCTGTCCTGGTCTGACTGCAGTGCCTGAATCAGTTCGCTCGGGTCCCATTGCATGAGCGGTTTCATGTCCGCCTGGTGATTAATGTCGAACAGCACCAGCTCATGCCCGCCTTCGGGTAACCGATCGAACAGGCCCCGGATCAGGGCGGGTGTCGATACCGTGGCGTCGACCACGGATGAGAATGCCAGAATCGGTGGAAAGTCCTCCAGCCTGCCGCCATTGCCCAGGGTGGTGAGGCCCTGCTGAATCTCGTTGGTCAACTGATAGACCACATGACCCGCATTGACTGCGAAGGAACCGTACTTGAACGGGTCGTATTCGGGAAGGATGCTGGTCCAGGCGAGTTTATCGAGTCCCAGCAGGTGCCCGAGCCGCGCCTGCCAGACCGCCAGTGCCGCCACCGGGGTAACTCCGATCGCCGGCGAAAGCACCACCAGGCGCTCCACCGGCGGCAGTGTCTCATCTTCGATCGTGTTCAGTGCATAATGCACCGCCAGCGCGGCTCCGTTTGAGTAGCCGACGACATACAGCGGTTTGCCGCCGCTGTGTTCCGCCAGGTAGCGCATTGCCAGACGCACCGCTGCATCCATGTCCTGCCAGGTGACTTCAACCAGCCCGGATGGCGCGGTGCCATGACCCGGCACCCGGAGGCCCACTACGCTTGCCCCTGCGGCGTGAAGACGCTTGCCCAGATGCCGCAGGCTGTAGGGTGAGTCAGACATGCCGTGAAGCAGCAGCACCCCGGCCTTGGGACGTGCCGCGGACAGGACGAAGCTGCGGTTCCAGTTGGGAGCCCAGCGTTGCGGGTCGGACAGACTGTTCCGGCTGTAGCGGTGGATTTCCTGATACCGGATGGGACTGTCTTGCGTATCAATCAATGCATCGAGCTGTCTGAACAGGCGATCCTCGAGTGCCAGATAGTCTTCGAAACCAGCCAGCTCGGAGTCAACGGTAAACTCCTGGTCGAGATCGGCCAGATGCCAGACATGAAGATCGCCGCGATTGTTCAGGTACAGGACGAAAGCGATGATCAGCATGACCAGCGCGCCTAAGACACTATAGGCGGCCGCCGTGAGCACGTGCCGCATCAGCCTGACCAGAGAAAATCCCATCGGCAAGTCTCTCCTGGTACCGTCCCCAGCGCAGTCGGCCAGGGCCGGGTGCCGCTTACAGAGAACTGTTGGTGGTTCATGTCGGATCGCCGGCAGGACGAACGCACTCGGCTGCCCAGCTGTCACAGGCGCTTCAGTCAGGTGGCAATGCGCTTGCCGGGTTGTGCTTCGAGCCGAGTCAGCAAGACTGGGCCAATAGAAGGGCGTCTGTCAACGCCGACGCGCTCGCGCAGTGGCTTCTCAGATGCGTTTTTCCCTCTCAGCGAGTGCCGTGACCAGGGGGTTTGCGCTGAGCCCATGGCCGATGATGCTCAGCACAATGGTGCAGGCCGCTGTCAGGGCGATGGTGTCTCCGCCGGGCAGGTGTTCATTGAGTACGATCACGGCGAATACGATACTGGCCAGGGCGTCGAACAACAGGCCGCCGGCGAATGCGGCGATAAAGCCGCTGCCGCCCAGGTATTGGGCCATGGCGAAGCAGGACACCGCCAGCATGATCACGGGCAGCTGGCGCCAGCTCTCGGTTATCCAGCCCCGGTGGGCACCCTGTTTTATCAGCCAGCTACCTAGCAGGGTGACGCCCGCACCCACCAGAACGCCGATGCCGATCTCTTCCGCCACCAGCTTCAGTGCCAGGGTGGTGGTGCCGCCTTCAGCGGCGGTGTCAGCGGCCAGGGCGAGGAAGACAAACAGGATGGGCACACAGATGCCGTCGTTGAGGCCGCTTTCCACGTTCAGGCTTTCGCGGATATTGGCCGGGACGGAATTGTCGGTGACCACCGCCTTGCCCAGGGCCGCGTCGGTGGGCGCCAGCATGGTCGCCAGGATGGCGATCTCGAACAGGGTCAGGTTGTCGAACAGGGCGACGCCAACCCCGAATCCGAGCATGATGATCAGGGGCAGGCCAATCAGCAGCAGCCGCTGTGGGATGTGGAAGTTTTTCTTGAGTACCGCGAGATTGGCGTTGGAAGCGTCGGTGAACAGGACCAGTGCGAGGGTCAACTCGGCCAGGGTGCGCAGGGTCTCGGCTTCGAAGTCAAGGTGCAGCAGATCCAGCCCGAGGGGGCCGATGGCAAGACCGAAGGCGGCAAATACGGTCGCCCCGTTGATCGGCGTGCGCTCCAGCCCACCGCTGACGATGCTGTACAGCAGTATGAACATGGCCATGATCGCCAGGGTTTCGTACATAAGCTTTCTCCGATTTGCTTACTCAAAGAGCATTGCTTAGACCTGCGTCAACAGGCCACTGTAGTCAGGGCTCGTTGTCCGTTTTTGAGTTGACTCGATATGTTGTTTCTGACAGCCCCTCCTTAGAAGCGGATGGACAACGTGAAGGATACGCGATCAGAATGGCTGCTGGACAGGCGTCGATCCCCCAGCTGTGGTCGAACCTTGAGCAGCGTTTTGCTTGCGTTCGGTTTCCAGGCCCGACAGCAGACGCTGAAACTCGGGGTTGTCGCGCAGCAACTTGCCGCCGGTTTCGATCAGCCGGTCCACCTGCTCATCGTCGAGGTCGAAACTGGTGGGGTCCGGTTGAAAAACCGGCGTCGCTCGGGATCCTGGATGTCTTTGGCCTCGAGGAGAACGAAGGCTGTTTATTGGTCTGATCCATCTTCGGCTCGGGTTCCGTGGAGGCGTTGACCGAGATTGTCGGTGATACCGCCCTCGACGTCCTTGCGGAGAAACACCCCTATATCCCAATTACTGGAGTGATACCCCAGATGGTCAAGAGCGGTCAGTCAAGGAACTGGGGTTGGATGTCTGCAAGAATATAGACTGTTGCCGTTGGCCGAAATCTGTCGAACTACAGCAAACGACCCAAAGCAGAAACTCTATAGGCGCGCAGCCAGGATCTGAACAGCCGAGTAAGAACACCTTATCCCGGTACGCACCGATGCCTCGGAGGCATAGCAATCACCACCACGTCTGTCACCTCAACCCCGATGGCCAAATGGGTCGTCAATCGCGATCACAGTCTGTATGATTTACGCGACATTCTGAGCTTCAATTGGATCTGTTCCAATTGGATTGACTTTTCATGACGCCCGCACCATGAGAGCGTCTTATCTTGATGAGGAAAGAGCAGATGGAAGACGGAATCATCAACATCTCTGAACTGAAAACCGGTCAGCAACTCACCCTGGATATCAGCAGCCACGAGGTGATTCTTACCAAGCTGGAAGAGCCCCACAAGTTCAACATGGAAGATTGGTTTGAAGATGAGCGGGAGGTCTATATCATCGAAGATCAGATCGAGGAGGAAGGGCCCCTGCATTACGCCTTCGAGCCCATGAGCCTGCAGGAGGGGATGAAGCGCAACGAAGGCAAGTTCGGCAAGGATCTTGTGATGTACGACTTCCTCGGCCGCATGGTGGAGGGCATCGAGATGGAAGAAGAGGACGAGGCGGAATAGGCCGAGGGTATAATCCATAGCTCCTGTTCGGGTATCAATCCTAGATACCGTCTGATGCTCGCCTTGGATGGTCCCGATGTTGACATCTGCAAAAAAACGGGTGGGGCAATTATGCGAGATGGGGGCCTTCTACCAAGCTGGATCTGGATTGACGCCAAAGACCACCAACAAGGAAGCAATAATCAGGATCAAACGGCTTATCACAGGGCGCTTCTTTCGCCAGCCAATGATTCCTGTATGCCCGCATTATGCTGGCGGCAATGACGGTGTGGCATATCAGGGTTGCTAACTGTAGTGACTGCTGAACGGTTAGCAGCCAATCACGGGCGGTCTGCAGGATGGCGGCTATCGATCCGATACAGACCTACGTTTTCTCCATGGGCTGGATACGACTGGTGTCAATAAGTAGGTTAGTGAAGTCCTCCACCGGCAACGGCCGACTAAAGTAATATCCCTGGAAAACCCTACAACCTTTTTCCCGTAAAAATTCAAGTTGCTCTTCAGTCTCTACGCCTTCTGCTACAACCTCCAAACCAAGGTGCTCAGCCATCGTGACAATGGTCTCCACTAGGTTGGCGTCATCGGGGTCAGTGGTAACGTCACGTACGAAAGATCGATCGATTTTGATCTCATCCAGTGGAAGACGTTTTAAATACGACAGAGAGGAGTATCCAGTTCCAAAATCATCGATAGAGAAGCGAACGCCAAGCTTCTTGAGAGCCTCCATCTTTTTGATAGTATCTGCCAAGTTATTAATCAATACACCCTCGGTGAGTTCCAGAGTCAGATACGCAGGATTAGCACCAGCCTCGGCGATAATTCTCTTAATGTACGTGGTAAAGTCCGCTTGGTGGAACTGTCGTGGGCTCACATTGATGGCAAGATTGTGGAATGGGGGTTCGGTGATTTTATCCGTCCAGGCCATAAGCCTGCTCAGCGCGTGCCCCAACACCCATTCACCAATATCCACGATCTGCCCGGTTTCTTCCGCCAAGCGGATAAAATCACCCGGAGGCACGTTACCTCGTTCCGGATGCCGCCAGCGTAACAGGGCCTCTGCACCGAGAATATTTCCGCATGCATCCACCTGCGGCTGAAAATGTAAATGAAACTCCTCCCGTTCATAGGCCTGGCGCAGATCATTCTGTAGCTTTACCCGCTCTTTCGCCGCAAGTTGCATACTGGGCAAGAAAAAGCGAATAGTATTTCGTCCGGCCTCTTTTGCCCGGTACATGGCAGTGTCGGCGTGCCTGAGAACGTCATCCGCATTCTCATTCCCCATCGGGATTGTAGAGATACCGATGCTGGGTGTTAGATGAAGTTCATGGTTGTGGATTTTGTAGGGTATGGATATCGCTTTACGCAGCTTTTCCGCACCCAGTTGGGCCAGTTTAGCGGCTTGTTCGGGTTCATCCGATAATTCAGAGAACAACACCACAAATTCATCACCCCCCAGCCGTGCCGAAGTGTCTTCCTGCCGCAGTTCTCCTTTCAACCGCCTGGCCACCTCCTGTAGTAAAGCATCGCCTATCGGATGCCCCAGAGAATCGTTGATGTTCTTGAAGTTATCGAGGTCGATAAACAACACTGCTCCAAAGCGGCCATGACGCCGGCAACGGGCCACGGCTTTGCTCACACGGTCCAGTAATAATCGCCGATTTGGCAGATCGGTCAGTTCGTCAAAAGTGGCCTGGTGTTCAATGAGTTCTGTTGTCCGTTTGCGTTCGGTGATGTCTAGAACAATCGCCACGAAGACTGGTGGTTTCTCGCCACTGAGTTGGAGATGAACTTCGACAGGGTACGTGGTTCCGTCTTTCCTGCAATGAACCGTTGTAAATTCGATTTTTTCCCTGACTCCAGATTGGAGAGGCTCGATCAATTCCGTGAAATATTCGGCTGTGATTTCCGGCTTGATGTCCACAGGCGTCAATTCTTGTAGCTCCTCCATGGAATAGCCAAGATTTGTCCGTGCCCCCAGGTTTACATCGACAAAACGAAGCGTCTTACTGTCGAACATGTAGATCTCGTTCAGCGACTGCTCCAGAATTCGGTTGAAGCGAGTAATACTATCCTCGGCCTGTTTCTGTCTATGCACACCTTTTAACAAGGCTCCGGTACTAAAGTAGATACCGATCAATACAACCATGCACAATCCAAGATTGCGCCCGAGCAATCGTAAAAGATACTCATGATCGACCGCCGCGATGATCGAATAAGGGATGGAGACACTTATACCGCCCCGTACATCTCCTTGTTTATAGCCTTGTTTTTCGTGGCATTTCAGGCAGACCTTCTCAGTTATCAGGGGGCGCATAAGACGCAGGTAGGGTTTGCCATTAATCTCACCAGTTCCGCTGACTTCTTGCGATCCCTGTTCAAACGCTTGCAACGCCTCCCTTTCCCAGGCATCAGCGGCATTCGCTGGTCGAATAGGGTCAAGACTGGTGATATGGCCCAGCACCTCGTCATCCTGGGCCATCAGTTCGTGGACCTGGCGAGTCATATAGGCCGGGTTTATCAGAGTCAACCTTAAACCTGATTCGGTTGTGACGTCCCGATTTGGTACCTTCAGATGAGGATTGGGCGGTGTCAGTTCACTAATGGGAGCGTACAAGCCACCCCGCGCCGCATTCCAACGCCTGTAGGCCACGTCTTTTTCAAAGTACGCTCGCGCGTGCATTAAAGTCACGGCGCTCAAGGACTCGACGTGATCAAAATACATCGAGCCTGACACAGCCCCTACGATGAATGTCCAAGCCAACATCAGTATCCAACGAAACTTTTTGATTCTACTTATCTCGTTGTGGTTAATTGCATTATTCATGTTGAGGCTGTGCCATACATGTGGATCCCTTTCGCGTCATTTGCTCCGAATCCCATCTTGAACTGCCGCACCAGGGTTTCCAGTTCATCTGCAAGCCGCGCGAACTCGTCCGTGACGGATGACAATTCCGCCACGTCTTCCACGGCATTGATGGCGGTTATCTCCTCGCGAATGGCGCCCAGGGTCTCGCCAGTTCGTAACGCATGCGCCAGGGACGCCAACCCGCATAGGATCAGACCCATGACAAAGAGCCCCACGCCGATCTTGCGTCCGATGGTCATGCGCATTTTTTTCATTGCCGATGGTGGACGAAAGTTGTTTTTCTTATGTGATCCGTACTGTTCGATCCTCCTGCCTGTCTAGCGGCAACCAAGGGTCAAGCTTTAGACTGAGGGAAGGAGAGAAGGGGTCCCATTGCACATGATGCTTATCCGATCTATGCTTTGGCGAATCCTCAGAGGCCAACCGGGACATGGCAAGACCCTTGCGACTCGAGTTTGCCGGCGCGGGCATAGCCAAACCGAGCCCCTGGCACGACCTCAAGAATCAGATTTACCTCGGATCCGAGTGCTTCATCGAACGCCTGCAAGCCATGATCGACCCCGATCGTCCTCTGACGGAGATACCGCAGCGCCAGCGCCGTCCTGTCGAGAAGCCACTGGCGTATTATGCAACACACTGGAGCGATCGAAACCGGGCCATTGCCGAGGCTTATCGAAGTGGTGCCTACAGTATGCGGGCCATTGCCGAGTATTTCGACGTCAGTCGCATGACGGTCAGTCGGGCTGTGAAGCATGATAAGACCGAACACTCTTCGAACAATGTGCAATAGGTGACCCCATATTCATAATCAATGCGTTGCGCCCCATAGCCGGTTTCCTTTGTTTGCTTTGTTCGGTCAGTTCTTTAAGTTTTACGACGCCTGTGCTGGCGGAACGCGCCTCGTTGGTCGCCGATCTGGACGAAGGGGTCGTCCTGCACGCCAACAACGCCAGGCTGACCAGTTTTCCCGCCTCTCTGGCCAAACTGATGACCCTCTACCTGGTTTTCGAGGCTCTGGAATCGGAACGGCTTGAGTTGCATGAATGCTTGAGCGTGTCGGCAGAGGCGGCGCGGCAGCAGCCGATCAAACTCGGTCTGCAAGGCGGTTGGAAGATCACCGTTGAAGAGGTGCTTCTGGCACTGATTATTCATTCCGCGAATGATGCCGCAGTGGTTGCCGCCGAGTCGCTGGCGGGCAATGAGGTTGCTTTTGCCAAGTTGATGAGTACCAAGGCAAAGGAGTTGGGTATGGTGGATAGCGTATTCCGCAATGCCTCCGGACTTCCCCACCCCGAGCAGGTCACCAGTGCCCGAGACATGGCGCTGCTGGCTCGGGCGCTGCAACAGGACTTTCCCCAGTACTTTCCAATGTTTTCGCGCCATTCGTTCAAATACCGTGGCCGCAGCTTCAATACGCACAATAATTTCCTGAAAAACTACCAGGGCGCTCAAGGCCTGAAGACTGGTTTCACCTGTAATGCGGGCTATAACCTCGTGGGTTCCGCCGAGCGAGACGGACGCCGTCTTATCGGTGTCGTTCTCGGGGAGCGTAATGCCGGACGGCGCGATGCTCAGATGACGAAACATTTCGATAAGGCCTTTTCCCGGGAGATCGGCGGGTCAGCGCCCCTGAGCCTTGCGGGTCTCGCCGATGCGAGAGACCAGGGTGCGAATAAACCGCCGAACCCTGGTTTTATCGCCGATACCTGTGTTGGAGAGGAGTCCGTGTCCGGATGGAGTCTAATGTTTGGCGCCAAGAAGACACGCCGTCAGGCGCGTGGGTTTGCCGCTAAAGTCATCCGGAAATACCGCCGGCAACTGAAAGGGGGGCGTCCTCTGTCCATTCCTGCACTCCAGGGCGTGCTTATTAGCCACCAGGCTGCTGTTACTGGATTGATCAGGGAGAATGCCATCGCCGCTTGCAGGTATATGCGTGAAAAGGAGCAGTATTGTATGGTGATGCCCCCGGCCGTGGGTCGCATGAACGTGGAAAGAGGCCGTATTGCCTTAACAAGGGCAAGCAAGCTAAAGCACTAGCCGCCACCGATTGATCCTGGTTCTCCAAGTCTCCGCAGTGCACGCAGGGCATGTAGAGAATTGTCTATTGTTCGCCCGCCAGGACCCTGTCGGAGTCCGCTGAAACGGCCTGATCCGCCACTTGGCATGATGCCGCTTCGGTTGGCGAATCAAGCGCCAGGATGGGTACGGGTCAGAGCCCCCGGGGTGCGTCGCTTACCGGGTCAGTGCCGATGACAAACGTTCGGCGCGACTCAACTGCATCTCCCGCCTCCTGAGCATGATTCCCTGTCAGGGGATTACCTACAAGCTGCCCGAGCTTCCGAAGCGGCGTAAACGTAGCAAGGGTATTCCTGACGCGCTGACCTCTACCAACAGCGTTCCCGACATCTTTTGATTCCGCCAGTGTGCCATAAACGAACCTTACATCCCACCTAACCGGGGCAACCAGCATGCATGCCGCCCCTCGACTCCCGGGTTGAGGCCACATATCATCGATGGCTCGCATGTCATGTGGGCCAAAGAGGAACAAAGAATGACCGAGGTTTCCAAAGAAGACGGCGTGATCTATGCGCTGATCGAACGGTTCGAGAAATTCAGGCTCCCGCGAGCCCTGGACATCAAGAAAAAGGTCGACGGCGGGGAATTGCTTAACGACATCGATATTCAGTATCTCGAGGAGATCCTGAAGGATTCGGAAGATATAAAACGAATAGTTGATGAGCGGCCTGACCTGCAAAGCATGTATACCCGAGCGGTGGGTTTATACAACGAGATCACGAAAAAGGCGTTGGAAAACGAGCAGGCACAAAAACCCGGGAGTCAGTACTAAGGTTTGAGGCCGCTGGATGGTCCTGGCGTTGCGCCTTCAGTCTGCGGTTTCATTCAGCAGTTGCTTGGCGGCTTCCAGCATGCCGCGCCGTTGGAACAGGATCTGGCGGCGGCGTCCGCCGACCTGGGACCACAGCCGGGCGCAGCGTACGCCGGCCAGAAGCAGGGCGCGGATCTTGTTCTGGTTGTCCGGGTTGCGCAGGTGCAGTTCCTCGCCGCGTACCATGATGCGCGGTTGCAGTTGGCTGACCGTGTCGGAATAGATGCCAGCCAGGCGGGCCAGCAGGTTGGCGTGCAGCAGGTGGTAATGGGTCAGTTGCGATTCGGCGCCCGCAATGCCTTCGGCTATCTTGCCCAGCATAGTGGAATTGCTGTCCAGTTTGCGTTCCAGCTGCAGCAGGGAAATGACGTAGCGGGTCAGGTCCATATCGCGCTGCTTGCCGCCATTCACCTGGCTGATGAATTGGCGCAGGCCGGGCGCGATCTTCTCTTCCCCGCCAAATACCGCCGGTACATCCTCCGGGGCCACCTGAAACAGGCTGTGGATACAGGTTTCCATGGCCTGGCTGTCCGCCATGCCCCTGCGGGCAATGCCCTGGGCGCACCAACCGGCCTGGTAAACCCCGGCCAATGCGATCAAACGGTCACGCTGTGTATATTGCATGGATGCGGATTATCGCAGCAGAGGGCGCAATGCCCAAGTAGTGGCGGGGTGAATTAATGCGAAAAATCTATGCGGGCGCCCGGGGTGGACGGATTCATCCTAAAAATGCTCCAGTTCGCCCTGTTCCAACAGTTCCCGCAGGGTTCTCGGATCCGGCTCTTCATCGCCCCACAGGTCTTCGGTGCAATTGAGATAGACGAGATTGGCCTGGCCCTGATGGATGCTGGCGGTGTAATGCTCGGACCAGGGCAGCAGCCGCATGGCGGCTTCCTGATGCCGGGCCGCATCCTCACCGGTGAACAGGGCCACCAGATAGGGTCGGCCGCAGCCGGTGAAGTGCACCAGACGAAAGCGGGGATGGGTAACCTCGCGCACTTCGCTGGGTGTGCCGCCGACCGCATTGCGCTCACCCCAGGGGCAGATGCTGAGGTGGAAGCCCGGGGGCAGATTACCACTCTCGCGTTCCACCCGGCCCAGTGCGCCGACAATGAACTTGTCCACACTGGTCGCAGTCCAGGGCGGCGGCGTGCCTTCAATGTGATATGAGGTGATTGATCCCATGGTTGATCTCCGCATCGCATGTGCAGTGGTATCGCGCAATTGTAGCAGGCCAGCACAGGAAATGTTGCGGCGCAGCAAATAATATTGCCGCGGTAGGCGGCGATGATGGTAAGCTGCCGCTTGTTATAAAAATGTGCAGCCATTACAATAAACGGCTAATCAGGTAGCGGAGTTTGCTGAATTCGGGCGCTACCATGGATCTGAAAGCCCCGGTATCGGGGTTTTTTATTGGTCGGTTCTCGACCAGGGGAAGAATTGGGTTTCGGGTACAGGCCGAAACAATTCAGGAGTGGGCCATTGGCCCATTTTTTGTTTGTGGTGTGGGCTGTTTATGCGTAAAGCGCCGGATGAATTGACCGAGCTGGTCCGCACCACGGTGCAGGCCATGGGCTATGAGCTGGTTGGCGTGGAGCTGTTCCGCAAGGGTTCATCCGGACTGGTTTTGCGGATCTACATCGACAGCGTGAAGGGTGTCGGCCTGGGTGATTGCAGTGCGGTCAGTCACCAGATAAGCGGTGTGTTGGACGTTGAAGACCCTATTGCCGAAAATTATGATCTGGAGGTGTCGTCGCCCGGTCTGGACCGGCCGCTGTTCGAGCCGGAGCACTTCGAGCGCTTCACTGGTCACAAGGCCCGCCTGAAGCTGGCGACCTTGGTTCAAGGCAGAAGAAAACTGGAAGGCGTGTTGGCTGGAACCGAGGGCGACCTCGTGCTGCTGGAAGCGGAAGGCGAGATGTTTCGTGTGCCCTTGGCACAGATCGACAGCGCCCGGTTGATGCCCGAATTTTGATGCGGAACTGTTCCTAACAATGAGCAAAGAAATATTACTGGTCGTTGATGCCGTATCCAATGAAAAGGGTGTGGCGAAGGACGTCATCTTCGAAGCCATAGAGGCTGCTCTGGCCTCTGCCACGCGTAAAAAGCATGGTGGCGACATCGAGGTGCGCGTATCCATCAATCGCGAAAATGGCGATTACGAGACCTTCCGTCGCTGGGAGATCGTTGAAGCGCCGGAGGATGGCGGGCTGGAAGCGCCGGAGCGTGAGATTACCCTGGACGCGGCCAAGGAACTGGAGCCGGAGAAGGATCTGGGTGAATTCATCGAAGAGCCCATGGAGTCCATCACTTTTGGTCGGATCGCCGCGCAAACCGCCAAACAGGTCATCGTGCAGAAGGTGCGCGAAGCGGAACGGGCCAAGATTGTGGAGGCCTACAAGGATCGCAAGGGCGAATTGATCACGGCTGCCGTCAAGCGCCTGGACCGGGGCAATGTCATCCTGGATCTGGGCAGTAATGCCGAGGCCATCGTTTACAAGGAAAATCTGATTCCCCGTGAATCGGTACGTGTGAGCGACCGCATGCGAGGTTACCTGCAGGACGTACGGCAGGAGCCCAAAGGGCCACAGTTGTTCGTATCTCGCACCGCGCCGGAACTGCTCATCGAGTTGTTCAAGCTGGAAGTTCCCGAGGTGGGCGAGGGGCTGATCGAGATTCTCGGCGCCGCCCGTGATCCCGGTTCGCGTGCCAAGATCGCAGTGCGTGCCAGGGACCCTCGTATCGATCCGGTAGGGGCCT
>RRYU01004246.1_pt1 | contig 48189 bp, 35 predicted proteins | sample 2162651 | NCBI WGS metagenome assembly RRYU01 (sample SAMN10267283, study PRJNA491782) | microbial mat metagenome | isolation source: biomat in the production well | place: Japan: Minami-Kanto gas field, natural gas well KTG3 | collected 2017-06
GCACGTTACTGGGTGGCCTTGCCTGCCCTGGCTATTGCCGGGTCGCTGGCGGCAAAGAAAACCGTCCCGGTTGGACCAGGTACGCTGCCCACACATACGCCCCTGTTTGTGGTGTTGCTGACCAGTGTGGTGATTATTGTAGGCGCACTGACATTTATTCCGGCGCTGGCGCTGGGGCCAATTACCGAACATCTGTTGCTTCACTCATAATAATGATAATAATAAGAGGTTAAACCTATGACTGTACAGACAACACAACATCCGCAGGCCCAGGCTCGCTCGCTCTTCGAGCGATCGCTGGTGGTTCGCGCCATTGGGGATGCCTTCTGCAAACTTGACCCACGCCACCAGGCGCGCAACCCGGTGATGTTTGTGGTCTGGGTTGGCAGTGTGCTATCAACCCTGCTGCTGATCCAGGCGAGCATCGGGCAGAGTGTAGAGTCCCCTGGCTTTATCTTCGCAATCACATGCTGGCTCTGGTTTACGGTGCTGTTTGCCAACTTTGCCGAGGCAATGGCCGAGGGGCGGGGTAAAGCCCAGGCCGCTACCCTGCGGCAGGCCCGTCAGGATGTGATCGCCCGCAAGGTGCTACAACCGGTCGCCGATGATCTAATAGAGCCAGATCGCCTGCGTACGCAATCGGTAGAGGCCAGCGCACTGCGCAGAGGCGATGTCATTCTGGTCAAGGCGGGGGATATCATTCCCGGCGACGGCGAAGTTATTGTCGGGGTTGCCTCGGTGAATGAGAGTGCCATCACCGGCGAGAGTGCCCCGGTGATCCGCGAAAGTGGCGGCGACCGTAGTTCCGTGACGGGCGGTACCCAGATTATCTCGGACTGGCTGATCATTCGGATCAGCGCCGATCCTGGCGAGTCATTTCTCGATAAGATGATCGGGATGGTTGAAGGGGCAAAGCGCCAGAAAACACCAAATGAGATTGCTCTGAATATTCTGCTGGCCGCGCTCACGATTATTTTTCTGCTGGCAACGGTGACCCTGCTCCCCTTCTCGATCTACAGTGTGCAGGCAGCAGGCCAGGGTAGTCCTGTAACGGTCACTGTCCTGCTGGCATTATTGGTTTGCCTGATTCCAACCACGATTGGCGGCCTACTCTCGGCCATTGGTATCGCCGGAATGGATCGCATGATCCAGGCCAATGTCATCGCCATGTCCGGGCGAGCCGTCGAAGCTGCGGGCGATGTGGATGTGCTGCTGCTTGATAAGACCGGTACGATCACGCTGGGCAACCGCCAGGCAACCACGTTTCTGCCTGCGCCGGGGGTGGAAGAACGCACACTGGCCGATGCCGCGCAACTGGCGTCGCTGGCCGATGAGACCGCCGAGGGACGCAGTATTGTAGTGCTGGCAAAAGAGCGTCACAACCTGCGCGAGCGTGATATGCATACCCTGCATGCAACGTTTGTACCCTTTACAGCCCAGACCCGCATGAGCGGCGTAGATCTGCCCGATGGTCGCCAGATCCGCAAGGGTGCTGCCGATACCATCGAACGTTATGTGCGTGCGCAGGGTGGACACCTGCCCGCCGAAGCCCGAGCAGCGGTAGACGACGTTGCGCGTCAGGGAGCCACGCCGCTGGTTGTGGCCGCCGGAGCACAGGTGCTGGGCATAGTGCAACTCAAGGATATTGTTAAAGGTGGCATTAAGGAACGCTTTGCTGAACTGCGGCGCATTGGCATCAAGACAATCATGATTACCGGCGATAATCCACTTACGGCTGCGGCGATTGCTGCCGAAGCAGGTGTGGACGACTTCCTGGCCGAGGCAACGCCCGAAGCCAAACTCAAGCTGATCCGCGAATATCAGCAGGGTGGGCGACTGGTGGCAATGACTGGTGACGGCACCAATGACGCCCCCGCACTGGCGCAGGCCGATGTGGCCGTGGCAATGAACAGCGGCACACAGGCGGCTAAAGAGGCTGCCAATATGGTCGACCTGGACTCCAGTCCGACCAAGCTGATCCAGGTGGTAGAGGTCGGTAAACAGTTGCTGATGACCCGGGGTGCCCTGACGACGTTTAGCCTGGCAAACGACGTGGCCAAATACTTTGCAATTATTCCGGCAGCGTTTGCCACCACCTACCCGGTTCTGAATACCCTGAACGTGATGCACCTGGCCACACCCCAGAGCGCTATTCTCTCGGCAGTGATCTTTAACGCGCTGATCATCGTGATGCTGATTCCGCTGGCGCTACGCGGCGTACGTTACCGCGCCGTGGGTGCGGCTGTGTTGTTGCAGCGTAATCTGCTCATGTATGGACTGGGTGGGCTGATTGTGCCATTTATCGGGATCAAGCTGATCGATACATTGTTACTGGTTTTTGGATGGGTCTAGCTTTTTGAAAGCTAGTGAGGAGCAGCAACATGTTGGAGACAACAAAGGAACAGCTTCGTCCAGCACTGGTTCTCATGCTGGCAATGACAATCTTGTTGGGTATCATCTATCCGCTGCTGGTGACGGGGATTGCACAGATGACATTTCCCTGGCAAGCCAACGGTAGCTTACTCACCAGCACAGAAGGGCAGCTAACTGGCTCGGCGCTGGTTGGGCAGTCGTTCACCGATCCGGCATTCTTCTGGGGCCGGCTATCAGCGACTGCGCCGTATCCCTACAATGCGGCAGGATCAAGTGGCTCGAATTATGGCCCGTTAAACAGCGATCTGCACAACGCTGTGCAGACCCGTGTGGAGGCACTACGAGCGGCTGACCCGGAAAACAACGCACCTATCCCGGTGGACCTGGTGACAGCCTCTGGCAGCGGGCTTGACCCGCACATCAGCCCGGCGGCGGCGCTCTACCAGGTGCCACGGGTAGCACGTATGCGGGGCCTCGACGAAGGGATAGTCCGTCAACTGGTAGATACACACACCCGGGGGCGTTTTTTGGGCATACTGGGTGAACCGGTGGTCAATGTGCTAGAATTAAATATCGCCCTGGATATGCTAACGACACAAGGTTCATATTATGACAGTGCGCCGGCCTGATCCAGACGAATTGCTGGCCCGCGTGCAAATTGCCGAACAGCAGCAGTCACGTGGGAAGCTGAAAATCTTCTTTGGTGCTGCGGCGGGCGTTGGCAAAACCTACGCCATGCTAGAGGCTGCCCGTACCAGCCACACCGACGGTATCGACGTGGTGGTAGGTTGGGTCGAGACACACGGACGTGCCGAGACCGCCGCACTGCTAGAGGATCTGGAACGCATCCCGCCACAAACGATTGTCTATCGCGGCACAACCCTGCACGAGTTTGACCTGGACGCGGCCCTTGCCCGCCACCCGGCGCTCCTGCTGTTGGATGAACTGGCACATACCAACGTACCAGGTTCGCGCCATAGCAAACGCTGGCAGGATGCCGAGGAATTGCTGGCAGCAGGCATTGATGTCTACACAACCGTGAATGTGCAGCACATCGAAAGCCTGAGTGATGTGGTTGCGCAAATTACCGAAGTGATCATTCGGGAAACCGTACCGGATACAATCATCGACCAGGCCGACGAGATTGAAGTCATCGATCTGACACCAGATGAACTGCTTGAACGGCTGCACGAAGGGAAAGTCTACGTTCCCCAACAAGCCCGGCAGGCCGTCCAGAATTTCTTCCGCAAGGGTAACCTGATCGCCCTGCGCGAACTGGCGCTCCGCCGGGCCGCCGACCGCATTGACACCCAGATGCAGAACTATCGCCGTGATCATGCCATCGCACAGACCTGGCCCACCACCGAGCGACTACTCGTTGCAATCAGTCCTAGCCCCTCATCGCGGCGGTTGGTACGCGCCACCCTGCGCATGGCGCAACGCTGGCAGGCACCCTGGCTGGCGGTGTATGTTGAACCACCAGCCGGAACAGGTCTATCGGACAGCGATCGGTCACGTGTGGCACAGACGCTCACCCTGGCCGAGCAGTTGGGAGCAGAAGTTGTCACCCTCAGTGGTCACCACGCGGCAGAGGAAGTTCTATCGTACGCCCGCACGCGCAACGTCTCGCGGATCGTCGTGGGCAAGCCTGTTAGTTCACGCTGGCGCGAATGGTTTTCTCGCCCGTTCGCCGACGCGGTTGTGCGTGGCAGTGGCGACATTGATGTCTTTTTTACCTGTGGTGAAGCGGATGATACGACACCTGTCGCACCATCCGCTCCCTGGCCGCAGTCATACCGCTGGCCCGATTACGGCTGGGCCTGTGCCATGATCGCTATCTGTACAGGTATAAGTATATTTCTATTCCCCTTTATCGGGCACACCAACGTTGTTCTGATCTATCTACTGGGGATTACCGCCCTGGCCACACGTTTTAGCCGCCGGTCGCTTGTCCTGGCCTCCCTGCTGAGCGTTGCAGTATTCAACTTCTTCTTTACTACGCCATACTACACCCTGCAGGTTGACCAGCCAGGCTACCTGATTACCTTTGTGGTCATGCTTACCGTGGCTCTGGTAACCAGCACCCTGACGGTGCGCATCCGTGAGCAAGCCGTAGCGGCGCGGCAGCGTGAACGGCGCACAGCAGCGCTGTATGCGATCAGCCAGGCATTTGCCGTGGCACAGGATCAGGATGCCATTCTGGAGGGGGCAACTGAACAGATTAGTAGCGTATTTGGCAGCGAAGTGGTCATTCTGCTGCCCGACGAGAAGGGGCGTATACGCGTATGGAACGAGCAGCGCATCCCGGCGTTCTTCAATCCAAGTGAAAACGGTGTCGCCCAGTGGGTATACGATCATGGTCAACCTGCCGGGCAGGGTACGGACACCCTGCCTAGCGCTGCGGCGCTATATGTCCCCTTGCTAGCATCGCAGGGGACGCTGGGGGTGCTGGGCGTGTATCCAACCCAGGATATACACGTGAACGACCCGCAGCAACGTCACCTGCTAGCAACGTTTACAAACCAGACCGCCCTGGCACTCGAGCGCGCCCATCTGGCCGCCGAGGCCCAGCAGGCCCAACTGCGGATCGAAACAGAACAGCTTCGCAACTCACTGCTCAGTTCTGTGTCGCATGATCTACGTACGCCACTGGCGTCGATCACGGGTGCCGCCAGTAGTTTGCTGGAAGACAACGGCACAATCAACGAGACGCTGACTCAGGATCTGCTGATGACGATCCACGAAGAGGCTGAACGCTTAAGCCGTCTGGTTCAGAATCTGCTGGAGATGACTCGCATTGAGACGGGGACGATCCAGATCCACAAGGAATGGCAACCGCTCGAAGAGGTCATTGGCGCGGCACTGACCCGGCTGGCGCGGCAATTGGATGGGCGCAGCATCCAGGTGCATCTGCCAGCCGACCTGCCGTTAGTGCCGCTTGATGGGGTGTTGATCGAGCAGGTATTGATCAACATCCTTGATAATGCGCTGAAGTACACGCCGCCCGGCAGTCCGATTGAATTGGCGGCTGATGTAGAGCAAGACGCCCATGATCAGCCAGTGGCCGTGGTGGTGACAATAGCTGACCGTGGACCGGGGCTACCGCCTGGTGTAGAGCAGGGTATCTTTGACAAGTTCTTTCGCATACCCGCCACAAGAGTAGGGCGGGGTGCCGGGCTGGGATTAACCATTTGTCGAGCAATGATCGAGGCGCATGGTGGGCGGATCTGGGCCGCGAATCGATCCGACGTTGGGGCTATATTTCATTTCACGCTACCGCTGGAAGGCATGCCACCCCTGGTAGATACCAACCTGGAGACGACTGAAGTGAGCGAACAGCTATGACTGAACGACAACCGCTGGTGCTGGTGATCGAGGATGAACCACAGATCCACCGCTTCCTGCGTGCCGCACTGACCAGTAGCGGCTACCGCTTGCTAGAGGCGCTGACCGGGCAGGCGGGGCTGATGCAAGCCGCAACGCAGCATCCAGACATTATCATCCTCGACCTAGGTTTACCTGATATGGATGGGTTGGACGTAACCCGACGTCTGCGCGAATGGACCAGTACACCGATTATTATCCTCTCAGCACGTGGTCAGGAACAGGACAAGATCGACACGCTAGATGCGGGGGCCAACGACTATCTGACCAAACCATTCGGTATGGGCGAATTAATGGCCCGCATGCGCGTGGCACTGCGGCAGGTAGCACGAGCGGTAAGTGGGAGCGAAGAATCGGTATTCACGGTCGGGGGCTTACGAGTAGATCTTGCCCAGCGCCGGGTGTATGTGGATAATACCGAGATCCATCTCACGCCACGCGAGTATGGACTGCTGCTGGTGCTGATACGCTATGCTGGCCGGGTTATCACTCATCGGCAGTTGCTTAAGGAAGCATGGGGCCCGGGCTATACAGAAGAGAGCCATTATCTGCGCGTCTATATGGGCCACCTGCGCCGCAAAATAGAGGCTGACCCGGCCCGCCCCCGCTATCTGCTCACCGAGCCAGGCGTGGGCTATCGGCTGGTGGAAGAGTAGCCTTACATGGAGCTGCAACCCTACTGTTCGCCCCGCAGCACCTCACCAGCGGCTTCCAGTTCTGCCCACTCTGCTTCGGTGAAAATACGTGAGCGGATCAGGAAACGCACCCCCTCGGGAGCTTCGACCGAGAAACCACTGCCGCGCCCCTTGACCACATCGACCGTCAGATGCGTGCCCTTCCAGTATTCGTACTGGGGGCCGCTGATATAGAAGGGGCAACCGGCGACCCGCCCCAGAAAGACATCGTACTGCCCAATCTTGAACTCTTTGATCGGGTAGCACATGGGTGCGCTGCCGTCGCAACAGCCGCCCGATTGGTGAAACAACAGATCGCCATGTATTGTTTTAAGCCGTTCGATTAACTCGACGGCTACATCAGTGATATCAACCCGGTTGACGGACATTGTTCCGTTTCCTTATATAACATAGAAGTAGGGGCGAAAAATGGTATGAGCGCGAAAAAGCCCTCGAAAATTGTACCGCATCTTGATGCGGTAGAACAGATAGCGCACCACCTTCTATGGGCACCGGCGGGGCGCAGCCCCGCTGAGATTCTATGTTGTCGGTGTGGTGTGGCGGCTTTGCCGCCACACCACACCGACAACATTTTTTGCGGGGGCCGGAGGCACATACGCATCAACTTTAGGGCGGTAGCCCTAAAAACTCACGTTGTCGTGCGAGATTTTGCCAGCTTTGCTGGCAAAATCTCGCACGACAAAGATATTCTTTGGGGGCCGGAGGCCCCCAAACCCCCGCCGGGAGGCGTAACGTGATGCATATGGGGCCGGAGGCCCCCGCATGCCCCCACGTGTGAGTATACGTAATACGCTTAAAAGAAGCCCAGCGGCTTGGGATCATAGCTAACCAGCAGGTTCTTAGTGTGCTGATAGTGGCTCAGCATCATCTGATGGTTCTCACGCCCAATACCAGACTGCTTGTAGCCACCAAAGGCAGCGTGGGCCGGATAGAGATGGTAACAGTTTGTCCAGACCCGTCCGGCCTTGATGCCTCGTCCCAGCCGGTAGGCCGTATTCATATCGCGTGTCCATACACCCGCGCCCAGGCCATACAGCGTATCGTTGGCAATCTCCAGCGCATCATCAAAGTCACTGAAAGCCGTCACCGCAACAACTGGCCCGAAGATTTCCTCCTGGAAGACGCGCATGCGGTTATTGCCCTCGAGGATGGTTGGCTGAACATAGTAGCCCTCGGCCAGTTCGCCACCAGGCGAGACGCGCTCGCCGCCAGTCAGCACTTTTGCATTCTCCTGCCTGCCGATCTCGATGTAGGAGAGAATCTTCTCTAACTGATCATTCGATGCCTGTGCGCCGATCATCGTATCTGTATCAAGTGGATGGCCCTGATTAATCGCCTGGGTACGAGCGATCGCCCGTTCCATAAACTCGGCATAGAACGACTTCTCCACCAGCCCACGCGAAGGACAGGTACACACCTCGCCCTGATTCAACGCGAACATCGCAAAACCCTCCAGCGTCTTATCCATAAAGTCGTCCTGGCGGGCAAACGTATCAGCAAAGAAAATATTCGGCGACTTACCCCCCAGTTCGAGCGTCACCGGGATAAGATTCTCCGACGCATACTGCATAATCAAGCGTCCGGTGGTTGTTTCACCGGTAAAGGCCACCTTGGAGACACGGTTACTGCTGGCCAGTGGCTTACCAGCCTCAACGCCAAAGCCGTTGACTATATTGAGTACACCCGGCGGCAGCAGATCGCCAATCAGCTCCATCAGCACGAGAATACCAACCGGAGTCTGCTCGGCTGGCTTCATCACAATGCAATTACCAGCAGCCAGCGCGGGAGCCAGCTTCCAGGTAGCCATCAACATGGGGAAGTTCCAGGGAATAATCTGGGCCACAACACCAAGCGGCTCCTGGAAATGATAGGCAATCGTGTTATCATCGATCGTTGCAATCGAACCTTCCTGCGCCCGAATCGCACCGGCAAAATAGCGGAAGTGATCAATCACCAGCGGCAAATCAGCATTCAGCGTCTCACGCACAGGCTTGCCATTGTCCCAGGTCTCAGCAATAGCCAGCATTTCCAGATTCGCCTCGATCCGATCAGCAATCTTATTCAGAATGACCGATCGCTCGGCTGGTGCGGTACGTCCCCAGGCATCTTTGGCAGCATGGGCCGCATCAAGCGCCTTCTCGATATCCGCAGCGTCTGAGCGGGGAATTTCACAGAACGACCGACCGGTCACCGGGCTGGGATTGTCGAAGTAGCGTCCATTGACGGGCGGCACAAACTCACCGTTGATATAATTCCCATAGCGCGACTTAAAGGTCACCTTACTGCCTGGCTGGTTAGGACTAACGTATTTCACCTATTTCCTCCTTGAATAGTGCGCAATCCGACGATAACCAGTAAAGCTTTATCCATTATGTCAACCTTGAACACACATGCGTTGTGTCACCCATACCCTTCTTCCTCGTAAGGATACGTTTTGCTGGTAGGAACGTGCTTCTGCGCCTCCACAGCGTTTCCCAATACCAGAACGTCATGGGACTAACCCCATGAAAGCCAATGCGATGCGATTCACTTCACGAAGACATAAGATAAAGACAATGGGTTGGTGTAAGCATAGCGGGGTTCAAGCAGATTGTCACTCACCGGGCGAATAGTCCCCCCATACCTGGCTGAATAGTCTTCACACTAATCGAACGGGTAGGAGGGGCGAAAGATTGTTTCGCCCCTCCACCTCAAATCAAGCCCAACTTACCAGCGGTATACACAATCTCGGTACGATGATTCACATCAAGCTTGCGCATAATTTTGCGCACATGGAACTTGACCGTACTCTCGCTAATCGCAATATGTTCACCTATCTCGCGGTTCGAGTAACCCTGGCGCAACAGGCGAATAATCTCGATTTCACGCTCAGTCAGCTCAAACGACCACTGACTGGCACTGCCCGTACTCAAGAAATTCTTCATCACCAGGGCAGCACTGCGCGTATCGAGCGCCGACTCGCCGCGATTGACCGCACGGATGATTTTAATCAGATCGACAGCATCGACATCCTTCAGCACATAGCCCTTGGCCCCATTGCGGATAGCCTGCATCACCAGGCGTTCTTCCAGAAAGGTGGTTAAAACCACCACACCAGTATCAGGATAAGCTGATGTAATTGCCTGGCAGATATCGAGTCCCTCGGCGGTGCCCCGTTCGCCCAGGCTCAGATCCAGCAAGACAATATTAGGCCGAACGGTATCAAACTGACTTAATGCTGCACTGCCACTATCGGCCTCACCAACAACCTCAATTTCTTGTTCCAGTTCCAGAATTGAACGCAGACCATGACGGACAATACTATGGTCATCGATAATCATTAGCCGAATAGGACTCACAATACGCTCCTTAGTGGGCTACGGTCATTTAGCCTATGGTATCCAGCCTTCGGATTGAGGCACACGCCCACTTGCTTCAGCCGTGGATAGACGACACTCAACAGGCCTATCTAGCGAATGCATAGGGATCGCCACATGCACAACCGTACCGCTGCCAGCGCAGCGCATAATCGTACAGTTTCCGCCGACCTCCCTGGCCCGTTCGCACATATTCCGCAAACCAAAATGCGCCGTTTCACATGTTGTATGCTTCTGATCATCCAGATCCAGATAATGGTCAGGAATGCCAATACCATCATCTATTATGTCAATCTCTATCATACCAGAATCGACACAGAGTGTCACCGTTGCAACACCGGCATGGGCATGTTTATACGCATTAAAGAGCGCCTCTTGCGCAATATGGTAGAGTGCATGCTCGACATCAGAAGGAAATGGATGCAATTCGCCGCTACGCTGGAACTGAACCTGAAGGTGGGTCTGAGTTGAAAAATCGCTGGCAAGTTCTGTCAACGCATCTACCAGGCCGTGGCTACCGGGCTTAATAATCGCCAGTTCAAAAATCGCCTCACGGATACGCGTAATCGCACTACGGGCCAGTTCCTTGGCATTACAGATGCGGTCATGTACAGGTGACTGCTCGCTAAGCTGGGCGCGACACCACTCCAGGTTCATGCCAATGCTAATCAAATGCTGAGCCACATTATCGTGCAACTCCCGGGCGATGCGGTTCCGTTCTTTATTCACAACTTCATTCTGACGTGCCTGTGCCAGACGGCGGCGTGCATATTCCAGTTGACGGTTCTTATCCTCAAGCCGGGTCTTCTGGCGCACTGCTTCTTCACACAGCGACGTAGCCTCGGCGCGCAATCGTTCACTCTCTTCATACAGTTGCGCATTGGCATAGGCCACAGCAGCCTGATTAGCCAGCGTCTGTAAAACCGAGATCTCGCGTTCGTCCAGCACAAACCCATCACCAGGCATAACCACCAGCTCACCCACAAGCTGGCTACGCAAAAACATCGGCTCACCCAGGATCACGGGCGAATTAGTGGCAAATGCAATCACCAGCCGTTTTTGTTTAATCACCTGCTCGATCACCGCTGCAATACCGGTGGGCACCGCATCCGAATCCAGCACCACCGCCTCGCCATTGTCACCAATTGCTACCCAGCGTTGCGGACTATCCGTATGCAGCGAAATCACAGCCCAGTGCGCATCAAAATGCTGGGCAGCCACACGCACCACCGCACGGGCCAGAGATGGTACACCCCGTGTCGTATCGCAGAGTGCAGCCGAGATATTGGCAATCGAAGCAATTGCCCGATCCAGACGGCGCTCTTTTTCCCGATACTCACGATAATAGGTTCGCCTGGAAGCCTTCAAACCAGTGAGATCTTCAAGCAAATGTTCGCGAGTAAGTTCCATAGTCCAACTTTTCTATGGTTAAAGAGCACTCCACAACAGGTCAGCTATTTCGGATGCGGTTGGCTCACGCGGGTTGGTCGCCATACAGGCATCGTGCAGGGCATTTTCGCTTACCACGGGTATCAGGTCAGCCGTAATATCGATCGCCGATAAGGTTTTGGGCAGACTGATTGAATCAGACAGCCTACGGATAGCATTAATCGCAGATTGACCAGCTTCCAGCGCCGACATATCGTGTGTATCCAGGTGCATTGCCCTGGCAACACCGGCATAGCGTTCCGGGCAGGAAGGTAAATTAAACTGCATTACATAGGTCAACAAAACTGCGTTCATCTCACCATGATTATTATCGAGCAAACCGCCGATCTGATGCGCAATTGCATGGGTTGCCCCCAGAATAGCATTGGAGAAAGCCAGGCCAGCATGCAAACTACCGCGGGCCATGGCTTCTCTGGCCTGCAGATCCTGGCCATTAGCCACCGACGCATGCAGATTGGTAAAGATCAGATGGATAGCCTGTAACGCCTGTACATCGGTCAAAAAAGTGGCTGCCAGTGAGACATATGCCTCAATGCCATGGGTAAGTGCATCGATACCAATGGTAGCCGTAAGATACGCATCTTTGGTGGTCAACAGAATCGGATCGGTGATAGAAATATCCGGAATAAGCGATTTGCTGATCAGCGTCATCTTGATACAGCGCGTTGTATCAGTAATAATCGCGAACTGCGACACATCGGCCCCACTACCGCCAGTGGTGGGCACCATCACCATCGGCGGCAACGGCCGGGTAATCTTATCGATACCCTCATAATCATGGATGCGCCCGCCATTGGTACTCAAGATCGCAATGCCCTTGGCCGCATCGATACAACTACCGCCGCCCAGCGCCACCAACGCATCACAGCCGTGTTTACGGTACACCAGCGTTCCCGCCTCTACTTCATAGTCTTTGGGATTCGGGGTGACACCAGACCAGACCGCATAGTCCAGATCCTCAGACTCGACATACGGCAGCATTGACTCTAACCATCCAGCCGCAATCACGCCAGGGTCGCTCACAACCAGCACCTTTGTTGCGCCAAGACGTCGAATCGCCTTGCCAACTTGTGAAAGTGAACCCGGGCCAAAGATAACTTCAGGTACAACAAATTTACAGAACTGCATAACCGCCATTCTGATCTGTGACGATGCCGACTCATTCACTTCTCTGGATAGATCAAAGACCATCCGGCCTGATGGCGGATGTGTGGAGTGGTTTATTCACCACGCGGGAGGCAACCGGGAAGCTTGTGCTATGCCACTATAGTATGGTGATGTGATGCTGATTTGAAATAAAGAGGAACTTACCAGACGCCTCACCGCGCATAAAACAACGACCTCCCTTGGCCCAGGCTAAACCATTCTTGTATATGACGCACAACGTTCTGGCTAAAATGAAAGCAAGACACCTACACTGGTAAACCTATATATTTTGTGATGTTATTCACCGATATTAAACGATTAAAATGTTTATTTGCCGTTAACACATTATACAGAGCGTCTATCGCCACGTCAACCATTTATATGTTGAAATAAGATAACTAACCGGATGGATAGTGATGAGACTAATCGGTCAGATACTGGTCAATTACACTGCCGGTGAGTTACAACCCTGGCAGGCAATGTTATGATCGAGGCTATCCAGAGAGGGTTGTCGCGGTACGTGCATGGAATACCAGGCACAGTGTTGAACGAGTAGCTTTTGCTGCTCGTTTGATGAATGATTGTGTTCTTTTCATGTCTTAACCGCGTACGTCCTGTCACGAACACGTAGAAGTAGAAGCTGTTGTCGTTTTTTGATGGTTAAGGAGTAGTCTCCCTATGAATCTTCAAGTCGAACATGCTACGCCGGAAGACATGGTTATCACCCTGGACGCGCCCATTCTTCCGCAGACGGATATTCTGACTGGTGATATACGCAAGCAGGTCGATGATCTACCCCGCATCCTGGCCGAACTAGTGATCGAAGAAGTCAGCATCGATGGGATGTGCGGCGTCTATTAAGCACAGAGCGGGGCGGTATCTCACAGGGGTAGGTGTTTTCGATTGATGGCATTCCAACGCCATGCGTAGGGACAGGCTTCTGCCTGTCCGTGCGGACGTTTGCCTCATCAGGACGCCCGACGGACGCGCAGAAGCGCGTCCCTACGGAAAAAACCTACCCATGAGAGACCTCCTCGCTGAGGGGAGCAGAGGGTGAGGGGCGATAGCTCGTCCTGATACGATCCATTAGCCAAAGCGCGCAGCCTGGGTTGCGCTTTGCAGTGCGCACTTATGAATAAACTGGATGGAAAAGTAGCCTTTATTACCGGTGCCGCACGTGGACAGGGGCGTGCCCATGCTATCACCATGGCCAGTGCGGGGGCCGATATTGTGGCGCTTGATATCTGCGAGAACCTGTCGTACCCACGCTACGACCTGGCCACGCGCTCGGATCTGGAAGAGACTGTTGCGCAGGTACAGGCGTATGGGCGGCGGGCAACCGGTATTGTCGCCGATGTGCGTAGCGCCACCGCTATGCAGGCTGCTGTGCGCCAGGCTGTTGAGCGATTCGGACATATTGACATTCTGGTATGTAACGCCGGAATTGCCGATATGGCCCTGAGTTGGGACGTTACCGAGGAGTGGTGGGACACCATGCTGGATGTCAATCTGAAGGGCTACTGGCTGGCAGTCAAGTATGTCATCCCCGAGATGATTGAACGCCGCATGGGTGGACGAATCATTATGACATCGTCGGTAGCGGGTTTGCGCGGTATGCCTGGGCTGGCGCATTATTGTGCCGCCAAGTGGGGGGTGATAGGGCTGGCCAAGTCGCTGGCGCTGGAGGTAGCCCGCTATGGCATTACGGTCAATACGATCCATCCCACTGGTGTCAATACGGCCTTGATCAGCGGAATGGCTAGTGCTGCCGGTATCCCAAAAGAAGAACTGATCGAACATCTTTCTGCGGGCAATGCTCTGCCGGTACGCCTGGTTGAACCACAAGACATCGCCAATGCCGTACTCTGGTTGGTATCTGACGAGGCCAGCCATATCACCGGCCAGGAGATGAAGATCGATGCTGGCATGATGCTGAAGTAAGACATGGTTCATAGTTACTGTACCGTTTGGTTGGACGATACGCCCTCACCCCCCTGCCCTCTCTCCCTGAGGGAGAGGGGGCAGATGGAGCGTCCTGGCGGCACACGCAAAGCGTGTGCCGCCAGGACGCTCCATCTAGGTTCCCCCGCCCCTTGCAGGGGCGGGGCAGGGGGTGGGGTGATTCAAGCGATCAATCTGTCTGTGAACTGTACAGGAACGTTGACTCGTCTGAAACCATGTCTAAGGAGATATTATGAACCTTGATGCCCATTACCAGGTGTCACGCGATGCGGCCATTCGCCCCGAGCGATTTGGGGGACTGGTGTATCGTTATGACAACCGGCGGCTCTATTTTCTCTATTCACGCGATCTGGTCGATTTTGTGTGTGGAATTGACCCGCAGCGTCCACTGGGGGCTGCTCTGGATGATTTTCTCGCCGAGCGTGGCCTGGCTGGCCAGACACGCGATCTGTTTGTCAATGCACTGGCCCGGTTAGAGCAAATGAACGTACTGGTTGTCAATACGTGTTGAAAGGAAAACAATCATGCCAAAGTATGTGATCGAACGCGAATTGCCCGGGGCCGGGAAACTCTCCCGCCAGGATTTACAGTCAATTTCGCAGACATCGTGCGGCGTATTAAGTGAGATGGGCCCCCAGATCCAGTGGGTCGAAAGCTTTGTCACTGGCGATAAAATCTATTGTGTCTATATTGCCCCCAATGAGGACATGGTACGTACGCATGCAGAGCAGGGCGGCTTTCCCGCCAATCGCGTCTCTGAGGTTGTCACCATGATTGATCCGACCACCGCCGAAGCATGAGTCGGCTGGGAGTTGGCATTATTGGCACCAACTGGGGCGTGCATGTACAGCTCCCGGCATTTCTTGCCGCTGGACTGGATGTTGTGGCGATTGCTGGTCGTCAGTTGCGCAAAACCCGGCGGATTGCCGATCAGATGGGCGTTCGCTATGCAACGGACGATTGGCGGACGCTGATTGCGCGTGATGACATTGCCCTGGTGAGTATTGTGACGCCACCGGCCCTGCATTGCGAGATGAGCCTGGCGGCGCTTGAGGCTGGCAAACATGTTCTGTGCGAAAAGCCGATGGCCCTGCGCACGGACGAGTCGCGTCATATGGTTGCTGTGGCAGCAACGCGACCTGACCAGTTTGCCCTGGTTGATCATGAGTTACGCTTTCTGCCTGCGTTTCAACTTGCCCGGCGCGTTGTGGCGGAAGGCGGCATTGGTCAGTTTCGCCGTGCCGAAGTACGCGCAATTGCCAGTGTACGCACCAGCCTGCATCAACCCTGGAACTGGTGGAGCGATGCCGCTCAGGGTGGCGGTGTGCTGGGCACAATCAGCACACATCAGACCGATATCCTGCGTTATATTCTCGCCGACGACATTACGGCTGCACAGGGTTTTCTCTCCACCTTTATCACCGAACGCCCCCGTGACACATCGGGCCAACTGCTTTCTACCAATACCAGCCCGGTGACTGCTGATGATTTTGCCACATTCCACCTGCGTTTTGCGCGTGGGGGTGTGGCCGTGGTGATTGCCAGCATGGTCTCACGCATCGAAGAACCGCAGAGCATCACCCTGCACGGCGACGAGGGCACGCTACGTTTTGTCGATCGTCAATTGCTATATGCCCGCTATGACGAGGAACTGCGTGATATCACCCCGGCCCATACCCTTGCTATTCCCACCGAACTGGAAGGCATTAGCCACAGCAGCTTTGCCGCATATGCCGAGGCCACGGTCTATATGGGCCGCGCCCTGCGTGCTGCTCTGGAGGGAGATCGCTCGGCGCTGGCCTCGGCAGCAACATTCCAGGATGGCCTGCGGGTTCAACAGGTAGTGGACGCCGTGCGTTCTTCCAGTGCCCACTCGGGCGACTGGGTTCAGCTTGAATCGATACAGGCCACGAAGTAGCTGAATCACCCCCCCGACTCTGCCCCACAGGGGCAGGTTTTTCGATGGATGGCGTTCTAACGAGATCCGTAGGGACAGGCGTCTGCCTGTCCGTGGGGACGTGTTTCGCATCAGGACGCCCTGCGGACGCGCAGAAGCGCGTCCCTACGAAAAAAACCTACCCGTGAGAGCCTGGCCCCCGCCCCTGCAAAGGGCGGGGGCGTAGGATGCATTACCCACACGTTGGGGGGAGCGGGGCCTCCGGCCCCCGCAAAAAAGTGTTGTCGGTCTGGTGTGGCGGCTTTGCCGCCACACCAGACCGACAACAATAGAATCTTGGCGGGGTTGCGCCCCACCGGTAGCCGTGAAAGGCGGGAAGCTACCTCATCAGGATGCGGTACAATTAAGGACACGAAGCAAACCCACCCATGCAGACACACAGCAGTGCGTCTCTACGCCAGCATAGTTGCGGCCCAGGCCGTATCTTCGTCCGCAAGCGGCGGATCGGGCGGCTGGCGATAATCAATCGCCAGGTCGTAGCCAGCCTGGTCATAGAGCGTATGCACAATCTGATTGAGCGGTAGCAGCGGCTCACGCTCGCCCGTGCGCAACGGAACGGGCACAGCGGGAATCAGGTCGCGCACACGAAAAAGCAATACCTCGGCCTGGGGACGTTGGGGCGCACGGCTGATCACAATGCGATAATCGCTGGTAGCAGTGCCAGATGGCAGGCGCATCGGCAGCGGTGGGCCAGCTCGCAGCAGATCGATCTCTACGAGATGGCTGGCGCTGGCAAGCACGCGCAAACGCTTGCGCTCGTAAGCCAGGCGCCCCTCACCTGGCAGTTTATTAGAGGGTGAAAGGACTTCGATCACAGTAATGACCGCGCCCGTAGCCACATCACGGATTTCGAGAAAGCGCTCGACCACGTCCTCTGGCATGGGCAACTCGGCCATGAGCGTCGTGGTCTGACGCAACGGTTCGTGAGCGGGTGATGGTGCTGTGATAGCATCCACTATCAGCACATCCGGCTTACCAGCAAACTGCTCGGTATCAAGCAACGCCAGATACGTGCGTCGCTCAATCGCCACGCGGTAGCGTGGGCGCAGCAGTGCCCCCAGGTGCTGCTGGATCGCCACGATCAGCCCGGCATGAACCTCTTCCCAGAGACCAGGACGCTCAAGATAAGGATCCATTCCTGGAAACGGCGTGGGCATTGGTTTCTCCCCGCAATCTGTCACGGTGTTCTAATCTCTACCCGGTATTATACCAATTATTTATTCATGATCGATCTCAGCACCATATCCTGGCAATATAGACTGCAAGCAGCATTGCAGCGATTCTGCGTCTGGCCTGTCTGCATCAGGGTTGCCTGGCGCCGGTGTACACTGCCCGGCATGTACCACCTGATTGCGCCCCTGTTTCTTGGCGCGATAGAGGGCACAATCAGCCAGGGCAACCAGGTGCTGTGCTATCACGGGCTGGTGGCAGGTAGCCACGCCAATGCTAATCGTAATATCCTGTTCTGGCCAGGACATCTGCTCAACATGCTGCCGGATGCGTTCGGCGGCAAGCATGGCTCCCTGTTCACGTGTGTTCGACAGAATGATAGCAAACTCCTCACCACCATACCGGGCTGCCGTATCGCTCTGGCGTGCATGTTCCTGGAAGATTCTGGCGATCATGCGCAGCACCTCATCGCCAGCCACATGACCATAGGTATCGTTATACCTTTTGAAGTGGTCGATGTCGATCAAGAGCAGCGACATCGGTGTACCAGAATCTACCGTATGGGCAAGCTCTTCATTCAGACGCTCGTCGAAAGTTGCTCGATTCCGCAGTCCAGTCAGGCCGTCTGTCTGTGCCACCTCGCGTAACCGGGTGTTGAGCGCCTTGAGTTGCTGCTGTGATGCGCGTAGTTGAGACTCGATAGCCTGGCGTTCGGTGATATCAATGACTACATAGGAATAGTGCATCTGCCCACTCGCGGATGGCCCGATGCAGCAGACGGTTGCGGATAGCCAGACGCACGTAGATGCGGTTGTGTGGGCGTATTCAAACTGAACTGGTTGCTGTAGTCGATCGCTCTCGCGATAGGCTCTGAGCCAGCGCTGTATAGCCTCTGGAGGAGCGCCCAGGAGGCTGGCACGCTGCCCCCGCATTGCCGCCACCGTTGTGCCAAAGAAAGCAGCCGTTGTGGCGTTGTCGGCAATATGCAGAATATCATCAGCAAGCAACTCGACAATACCCATCATCAGCCCGGTGTTATCAAAGAAGCTACGCAGGGTCGCCTCGGCCTGCTGGCGTGCATCAACCTCCTGCGTAAGCAACGTGTGCTGGGCAAAGAAATCCTGAACCAGGCCAGCTAACTTGCCAAATTCGCCCCGTTCGCGAATCAACCCGTTGAGCACTGCCGGTTGTTCATGCTGTACGCTGTATGTCAGAACGCGTAGCGGGGCAGCTACCCAGCGCGACAACCCCAGGCTGAGCAGCACAAAAATGAGCAGATTGGCGAGCGCTGTCAGCACCAGCACCTCGCTTGTCGTATGCTTGATCTCGCGGATCAAGGGGTGGGGCTTGATCACGATAAGTGTGGCTACGGGCACACCCCGGTGATCTAACAAAGGGTACAGGGTCTGGAGCGTGTCGCTCATCTGGTCGGCAGCAGCCAGATCGACCACCTCCCCCAGCCTGAGGCTGACCTGACTGTTGAGCAAGCTGCCAATCTCACTTAGCGCCGGAGGATCGAGTCGGCGAGCCACAATGAACCAGCCCTGGGGGCGCGTGGTACGGTTGGGATCGCTGGTCGGGTGGATGGTTGCAGCAGCGACATCCCAGACCAGCGTGTCTGTTGCCAGAAACGTATGGATCAGTCTGCCCACGGTGGGTGGCTGAGCGCCCAGGCCTAGCGTCACCGGGCTAAGTTCGATTGTTGGATTTGACGCATAGCAGAGGTGTCCATCACTGCGGAATACCCAGACAGCGTCGGCATGGAAGATCGCACGGGTGGCTGCGAGATTGGTAGTGGCCCAGTCAGCATTGCAGGTCTGGCTAAAGCGAGCCATGTCGTCCCAGATGGTATAGTCTGTAACATACGCAATAAGTGGTTCACTATGGAGCGCAACCATCTGCGCAGTGGCATAGAACTGGGCGTGATTGCGCTCTTTATGGATGCGTGCGATGGTCTGTACCTGAAACCAGCCAATGCCAAAGGTGTATACCACAGCCCCTATGATAACCAGCAGTATGAGCAGAGTAAGCCGACGATGGATGCTCATAGGGGAAACCTCTTGTGCTTCTGTGTTTGCCATACGCCAGGACGCACACGCTCTGGATAATCAAAAGACAGTACTCGATAGTATACACGATAGAACACTAAGAACTATGTACACCAGCACTACCTGATTGCACACAGGGAATACCCAATCGACTAGTGCTACCCTGACTAACTGGCGAGCCTGCATACTGTGGGATTGTGCAGGCTGCAACTAACCCGCTGGTGAGTGACAACATATATAGAAACCGTTATGATTTATCCCACACAGCGATCTCAATTGTTTTTTAATCATTGTTCTGTTTGGATGTTCAACCGGTGTATCCAGTTGGAGCCAAACAGGCTGGTTTGCCTTTCCCTCGATGATTTTCAGCCATGTCCGTAGCCAGGCGTAGATATATTGCCGGAGCAACCTCCAGGCAATCATACGCTGTCTGGTTCTAGCTGGCATCGTTGAGGAACAAGACCAGGACATGATCAACACCATACCCCAGGTATTGCGTTTGATCGCAAACCTGGTGGGGCACACAGAGCAATTGAGAGCGCACGTCGTACCGGGTCTACCATTGGAACAAAGGCGTTAAAAAAAGAGGAGGGGTCGCAATGGACGCGAGCAGGCTATGGCAATTTCCGATCAAAGAGTTTCATCGCATGCCACGCGGGATACTTGGTCCTGGTGCATACGAGATGGTAGGTGTTGAAGCAAAGAATCTGGGGTTCAAACGTGCGCTGCTGGCCACATCCGGCCTGCGGGGAACCGGTATTATCGAGGATATTATCGGCAAGATCAAATACCAGGGTGTTGATGTAGTGCTTTATGATCAGATTGAGTCTAATCCTAAAGACTACAATGTGATGGACATGGCCGACATGTATACGAAAGAGAAGTGTGACAGCTTCATTTCCGTAGGCGGCGGTAGTGTCACCGATGCTACCAAAGGTGCCCGTATTGTGGTCGCCAATGATGGACGTCATATCAACGAGTTCGACGGCTTTAACAAGTCCGAGCGCCCGGATAATCCACCGCATATTGCGATTAATACCACTGCCGGAACCGGTTCAGAGACAAGCTGGGCCTATGTGATTACTGATACCACTTCGGATAAGGCCCCCTACAAATATCTGGCCTTTGATGAGACCTGTCCGGTAACACTCGGTATTAACGACCCGGTGCTTTTCTTCTCGATGCCCCAGGATCTGACCGCCTATTGTGGCTTTGATGTGCTGGCGCATGCCTCCGAGCCGTATGTCTCGCGCCTGAACTTCCTGCCCAGCCTGGGCAATGCGTTAAAGTGTATTGAACTGGTAGCCCAAAATCTGCGTGAGACCGTGTGTGAGCCGTTAAATTACGAAGCACGCTACAACATGATGTATGCCTCGTATATGGCAGCCCAGTCGTTCAACAGCGGTGGCCTGGGTATTATTCATGCTATGTCACATGCCGTCAGTGCCTACTATGACAGCCACCATGGCTTGAACAACGCTATTGCCCTGCCGCGAGTGTGGGAATTTAATATGCCCGCCAACTACAAGCGCTTCCGTGATATTGCTCGTGTGATGGGCGAAAATGTAGATGGCCTGTCTGATGTGAGTGCCGCCGAGCGTGCCCTGGAAGCGGCGATCAAACTGAGCAAGGATGTCGGCATTCCAAAGAACTTTAGCAGCGTCGGCGATTATACCAAGACCCGCATTGGCCGGGGCACGTACGAGAAGTGGTCTGGCCCGAAGATTGTCGGTGATGAGAAAGATGCCGACCGTATTACCCGTCACCTGCTTGGTGATGGTTCGACCCCTGGTAATGCGCGTGAGGCTACCTACGAGGCCGTCAAGCCGGTTGTGCAGCATGCTCTGACCGGGTCGTATTCCTGAGCGTAAAGCGCAATCGTCGTGGTAGGTTATATTCTTTTTTCAAAAAATGTTATTGGAGATAACATGTTGTAACCGTTCAGGTGGGGTGGTCGGGAGGGGCAACGTCCCTCCCGGAGTCTCTTTTTTCGGCCCGTTGTGGCGGCTTTGCCGCCACAACGGGCCGAAAAGAAGGTTTTGCGGGGGCCGCAGGCCCCCGCGCCCCCGCTGGCACAGGTACCGCCTGAACGGTTACAACATTTTTTGAAATAAAGATCCTTCTTCCACCCACCGGATGGACGACCGCGTGCTTTCTGTCAATAATAAGGAGAGTCATATTCTTATGTTTGATTCAATCGATCAGGTGATCGCGGAACTCCGCACACAAGAATATATTTGTGATCGTAAGCTTGCGACCATTGCTTTTCTTGCGCTAAAGATGCGTAAACCGATCCTGATCGAGGGACCAGCCGGGGTTGGCAAGACCGAACTGGCCAAAGTTGTAGCACGCGCATTGGATCGCAAGCTTATTCGTCTGCAGTGTTATGGTGGACTGGACGAGACCCGTGCGCTGTATGAATGGGAATATGGCAAGCAACTGCTTTATATCCAGATCTTGCGCGAAAAAATTGGGCGTACGCTTGAAAACATCGACGATCTGCATGATGCGGTCGAGCATATTCGTCGCCACGAGGATGTGTTCTTCTCGGAGCATTTCCTGGTTCAACGTCCGGTGCTTCAGGCAATTGCCGCCCCCGAACCAGTGGTACTGCTGATCGATGAAATAGATCGCGCCGAAGAGCAGTTTGAGGCGTTTCTGCTTGAGGTGCTAAGCGATTTTCAGGTGAGTATTCCTGAGATTGGCACTGTGGTAGCTCAGTCTCCGCCGTATGTGGTGATCACCAGCAACAACACCCGTGAGTTGAGCGATGCCTTGAAGCGCCGTTGCCTGCATCTCTCGATCGGATATCCCGGCGAAGAACGCGAACTGGAGATTGTGCGGCTCAAAGTGCCAGACATTAGCGAGCAACTGGCGCAAGAGGTGGTTGGCGTTATTCGCTCTATCCGTACACTCGATCTGCGCAAGGCTCCCAGTATCAGTGAGACACTGGATTGGGCCCAGGCGCTCATCCTGCTGAATGCCGATAGCCTTAGCCGTGAGTTAATCGAAGAGACATTGCAGTTGATCCTGAAGTACGACCGCGATATCACAAAGGTGCGTGAGCATCTTGGTATGCTGGATGCTGGCCACGAACATAATGGTCATCACCATCATCACCATAATGGTCATCCTCATCATCATCACGACCCGGAACTTCAGGCTATCGAAGAGCGAAGACGCGAGCATAATGCAAACTATTTCAGCACCTATCGTGGCCGCACGGAAGGAGGGGTTCACGAATCATAATGGATGCTGCAATCAATCGCTTTATTCATATCTTAAAGCTCAATGATCTGCGTGTTTCGCCCTCTGAGACGATCGATGCCTTGAAGGCGCTTGGTCTGGTAACTATGACCGACCGTGAAGCGGTACGGGTTGTGTTGTGCAGCACGCTGATCAAAGATGCACGCGATATTGCTCTGTTCAATCAACTGTTTGATCTGTTTTTTAGCCTGCCCGAGCTGACTCATAGCCATGATCATCATCATGGCCATGATCACCATCACGACGACGAGCCAGCCGAGCCGACCCAGATTAATCTTCAGCCCGATGAGCCAGGCATAACCCAGCCGGACGGCGAACATGCCCACGGGAAACCAGTCGACATCCGGGATCATTTCGATCCCGAACGGATGGTGTCGATGTTTAATCCGCACCAGGATCCTAACCGACTCAGTCTCTCGTCTATGAGTCAGCATCTGGTCTTGAACCGTAACAAGGGTCTGCTGGACCGTGTGATGAAGAAGCTGACCCATCAGTTGAAAACACGGCGGGTTAAGAACGTGGGTCAGCCGGGTGAATTGAGTTTTGGCGAGACGCTGCAAGAGCTGGATCTAGATCTGATTGTCAATGCCGTCGAGGAGTTGCTAGACGACTTACGCGGCCTGGATGTAGATGAGGATCTGGTCAATGCGCTGGCGCAACAGATCGATGGAATTATCGCCAATCTGCCCGAACTGCTAAAAAGCTATATGGAACGCGAGATGGCTATGCAGCGTGCCAGTGCGCATGCAGAAGAGCATATTCATTCGGCCTACAACTACCGCTTCAGCGAAAATGAGCGGCGGCAGATGGAAGAGATCATCCGCCGCCTGGGTCGGCAGATGCGTGGAGCGTTGTCACATCGCCGCACCACCCACCACAGTGGCCGGATTAATATCTCGCGCACCATCCGCGACAGTATGAAGTACGATGGCATTCCCTTTCACCCGGTACTGGCCAGTCGTCGTGACGAGCGCCCCCGCCTGGTGATTATCTGTGATGTGAGCCTGTCGGTGCGCAATACTGCCCGCTTTATGTTGCACCTGCTCTACAGCTTGCAGTCGCTATTCGAGCGGGTACGCAGCTTTATCTTTGTCAGCGACCTGGCCGAAGTCAGTTCTCACTTTGACCGCCTGAGCATCGATGAGGCGGTCGGGTTTGTCTTTAGCGGCGAGGTAATTGATCCTGATGTAAGCAGCAATTATGGCCATGCCTTCGAGACCTTCTATGAGCATCATCTAGGAGCGGTGACACCGCGTACAACCGTGATTATTATGGGTGACGGGCGTGGCAATCGCAATCCGCCCAACGCATGGATTCTGGAAGATCTGCGCCGCCGCTGCAAACAGTTGATCTGGCTTACACCAGAGGCACGTTCGTACTGGAAAGTGGCTGGTTCGGATATGCCCACCTATGCGCCGATCTGCCATCGTGTGGAGGTTGTGCGTAACCTGGATCAGCTCGGCAAGGTGACGGAAGATCTGGTGCGGCGGGTGGCTGTGTAAACGGAGAAACATGTCGATGAACCCACTCGTCTTTGCGCCCAACCGGCATGCCTTGCTGATTGAATGCCTGCAACGCAGTGCCAGGCCAATCGCACAGAGCGAACATTTTGCAGTGTATCAGCTTGACACTCCGCTAGACCAGCACAGTGAACCAGAGATTGTGATTGTGCATACCTTTGCGCGGGCTGACATCGATAACAACATTGGCTATTATGTCGCCAATGAACTGCTACCGCTGCTGCAATCGACCCGCCAGGCCGACTTTGAGCATCTGGTGGGCGCAATTGTGCGGTCGAGCGATATCGATGAGCAGCGTGCCTGGTGGCTCTTCTACCATAACTCGCTGGCCGCGCTGGAACGCGCTATCGCCCGGCCTCAGTCTATCCCGGATTTTATCTGGCCGTTCGGGTCAATCTATAACCGGGTGTTGCGCCTGGTATGCGGTCAGTCGCTGCTAGATGTCGGTACATGTTTTGGCTTCCTGCCGCTGATCTATGCCCGCCAGCAGATGCATCAGCAGAGCATGTCAGAACACGCCCATGAAGCTATCGAACACCAGCAACAGATTGTTGGATTCGACCTGGACACAGCGCTGGTTCGTTTTGCCAATAGTTATGTCAACCATAGTGCCCTACCCCAGGTGGAGTTTGTCGCTGGCGACATTCTGGCAGATGATGTGGTGCGTCTGGGCACATTCGACACAGTGACATGCATTCATATGATTGAGCATCTGGCGATTGACCAGACTATGCCTGCCCTGGTCAATCTCTGGCAGCTGACCCACAGGCGTTTGATTGTCGGCGTGCCGATTGAAGCAACGCCCGACCCGCGCTTTGGGCATCAGCAGGTGTTTGACCTGGCGCGCCTGAACGCACTGGGACAGAAACTGGGCGGCAGCTACTGCACGTTTGAGCATCACGGCGGCTGGCTGGTTGTGGATCGCTGATGTGGTTTCAGCAGCCTGTTTGCAACCACGAAGCACACGAAGGGCACGAAAAAAACACGGTTGGGATGAAAACCGGCTTGTCAGAGCGACATATATGTCGCCCCTACCGGTTGGCTATTCTTACTTAGACATGGTTCACGGTTACTGTACCGTTTGGTTAGACGATATGCCCTCACCCCCTGCCTCCCTCTCCCTCAGGGAGAGGGGGGGAGAGAGGGCGTCCTGGCGGCACACGCGGCGCGTGTGCCGCCAGGACGCCCCTCTGTGTTCCCCCGCCCCGTGCAGGGCGGGGGCAGGGGGTCTCTCACGGGTAGGTTTTTTCCGTAGGGGCAGGCCCCCGTGCCTGCCCCCAGAGCGTCCTGATGCCAGAAACGCCACCTGGGGCAACCACGGGGGGTTGCCCCTACCGATCCCGTTGGGATGCGATCCGGCCAAAAAACCTACCCCTGCGAGGGGCAGGGGGTGGGGTGATGCACGTGATCTCATCTGTCTGTGAGTCGAGATGGAAAGAGGGAGGTAGGGGCGACCGGCCGGTCGCCCCTACCGTCCGCCGGTTATTTTCACATTACGAGGTACCAACATGAGCTATGAGACATTCCGTCAGGGACTGGATGCGCCGATCTGTCTGACATGGGAAATGACCTACGGCTGCAATCTGCGTTGCGTCCATTGTTTGTCATCGTCGGGCGAACAGCGTGCCGACGAACTGACCACCGACGAGGCGAAGCGGCTGATCGACGAGTGGGCCGCGATGAAGGTCTTTTATATCAATGTTGGTGGCGGCGAACCGATGAGCCGGCCAGATTTCTTTGAGCTGATGAACTACACGCTCGAACGGGGCATCGGGGTCAAGTTCAGCACCAACGGCACTCTGATCGACGATGCCGCCGCCGACTGGATTGTCTCCAGTGATTATCTGGATGTGCAGATCAGTCTGGATGGGGCAACACCCGAAACTAACGATCCTGTGCGCGGCACCGGTTCGTTTCTACGTGCCCGCCGTGCGATTGAACGCCTGGCCGCACGCAACTTTGTGTTTAAAATCAACTCGGTGGTGACACGTCAGAACCTGCATGAACTCGATGACCTGTACGCCCTGGCAACCGATAACGGCGGCCAGTTGCGCCTCACGCGCCTGCGCCCCTCTGGTCGCGGCGTGGATGTGTGGGAGTCAATGCGCCCCACGCATGCCCAGAACCGGGTACTCTACGACTGGCTGCTGGCACATCCCGATGTACTGACTGGCGACTCCTTCTTTCATCTGTCGGCCTATGGTCAGCCGTTGGACGGGCTGAACATGTGTGGTGCCGGTCGCATCGTCTGCTGCGTCGATCCGGTCGGTGAGGTGTATGCCTGTCCGTTTGTGCTGGCCCCCGAGTTCTCGGCGGGCAATGTACGACAAACAGGCGGCTTTATGCATATCTGGCGCAACTCGACCCTGTTTGCCCACCTGCGCGAATGGCAAGTTGGCGGCACATGCCAGACCTGCAATGCCTATTCGCTGTGCCACGGCGGTTGTCTGGCGGTGAAGCACTTCACCGGTCACGCCTGGGACGACCCCGACCCGGATTGTGTATTTGAGAACGGCACGTTACAGACGCGTTCCAGGGAAGTTATTCCGCTGGTAATGGTCGGTTGCTAATCGAATGCCGTTTGCTGCCGTTTTGCTTGAGGAAATGCGCATGACCACTATCTTTGACCTGTTAGTATCGCCGCTAACCATACGCGGCAAAACCGCACCGAGCCGCATTATTTTTGCGGCGCACCAGACCAACTTTGGCAACCATCACCGCTTTGAAGCACGCCATGCCGCCTACTATGCGGCCCGTGCCGCTGGTGGTGCCGGGGTGATTGTGCTAGAAGGCAGTGTGGTGCATCCGTCCGACTGGCTCTATGAATATGTCATTCGCGGCTACGACGACCAGGTAGTGGCTGGCTATCACCAGACTGCCGATGCGATCCATGCCCACGGTGCATTGGCGCTGGCGCATCTGACCCATAGTGGCATGCAGGGCAGCAGTCACTATTCACAGGCGGCCCTCTGGGCGCCCTCGCCGGTGCCGGAAGTCAACAGCCGCGAGTTGCCCAAAGAGATGGAGCCGGAAGATATCGCCGCCGTCGTCGCCGGGTTTGCCCAGGCCGCTCGCTTTGCCAGCGCTGGCGGGCTTGACGGTGTCGAGATCAATGCCGGTCAAAACAGCCTGGTGCGCCAGTTTCTCTCGCCTCTGACCAATATGCGTAGCGATGAGTATGGTGGTGATCTGCAAAATCGGCTGCGCTTTGCCCGTGCCATCATTCACGCCGTGCGTGACGCCGTCGGCAATGCTGCGATTGTCGGGCTGCGGCTGGTGGGCGATGAATATGCGCCCTGGGCTGGCCTCAAGCCGGAAGACTGCGCTGAGATTGCTAGTCTGCTCACCAGCGACGGCCAGATCGATTATGTCAGTGTCACCAGCGGCAGCATCTTTAGCACCCATATGACCCGCGCCGGTTTGTATATGCCGCCGGGCTATGCGGCCCACCTGGCCGCCACAATCAAAGCCGCCGTGCAGGTTCCAGTCTGGGCACAGGGTAGCATTGTCGATCCGCGCATGGCCGCCGGGCTGCTGGTCGAGGGCCAGGCCGATGCGATCGAAATGACCCGCGCCCTGATTGCCGACCCCGACCTGCCGCGCAAGCTGCGCGAAAATCGCCCCGAAGATATCCGCCCATGTATGCTTTCCAACCAGGACAATATCATCGACCAGGTGCAAAACCCGCGCCTGAGCTGTGTCAATAATCCTGCCGCGGGCTATGAAGCTGAGGCCGAATTTGTCACCCTGCCCCCGGCTACACCTGCCCGCCGCGTAATGGTTGTGGGTGGCGGCGCTGCCGGGCTAGAAGCAGCACGTGTGGCTGCCCTGCGTGGTCATATCGTCTCACTCTACGAGAAGAGTGAGACTCTGGGCGGTACGCTACGGCTGGCCGCGCTGGCCCCTGGTCGTGATCGGCTGGCGCTAGCCGTAGACTGGCTGGAGCAACAGGTGCGCAAACTGGGCGTGGCAATATATCGTGGCATTGACGTCACACCGGTGATGGTGCAGGCCGAAGCGCCCGACGCGATCATTGTAGCTGTGGGGGGGCGTCCGGGACGCAATACCGCGGTGACGATCGACCAGGCCAGTGTGCCCATCCTGAATGCCCGCCAGGTACTGCAAGGCGAAGTGCCCACTCCGCCAGGCAAAGTCGTGATCATCGACCCGATAGGCGACCAGGTAGGCATGGGCGTGGCCGAGTGGCTATCTGAGCATGGCTGGCAGATCACGGTTGTCACCGCCGATATGTTTGTCGGCCAGCGTCTGACCGCATCAATGGAACTGACCGCCTGGAACCAGCGTGCCTGTGCCAGAAATATCGTCTTCCGGCCCCAGCTTGATGTCGATCGCGTCGAAGGACGTACCCTGTATGGATATGATCACTTTGACCGCAGCGAAGTACGGATCGAAGATCTCGATCTGGTGGTTGACGTGGCCTTTGAAGTACCGCAAGAAGACCTCTATGTTGCCTTGAAGAACAGCGGACGGACAGTTATCCGCGCAGGAGACTGTGTCGCCCCGCGCTATATGAGCCAGGCGATCCTTGAAGGCTATCGTGCCGGTCGGGAGGTGTAGCATGAGCAGCCAGACGCCCCTTTTGTTTACGCCGATCAAAATTGGTACGGTGACGCTGCAGAACCGGATTGTCTTTTCGGCCCATCTCACGAACTATGCCGAAGACTTTATGCCCAGCGAACGCCATGCCTACTACTACCGCGAACGCGCCCGTGGTGGCGCCGGGCTGATCATCACCGAAGAACACTCAACTCACCCGACGGATCACCCCTACGAGAAGCTGATCCATGCCTTTCACCCGACCGTCATTCCCGGCTACCGGCGCATCACCGACATGGTGCATGCCGAGGGCGTGCCGATCTTTGCGCAGATCAACCACAACGGCGGGCAGAGTAGCGGCATGTTCACGCGCCTACCCGCCTGGTCGCCTTCAGCCCTGGCTGACCCCATGTTCCGCGAGGTAGCCAAAGCCGTTGAGCATGACGATATCCGTGAGATTGTGCAGGGCTATGCCCAGGTTGCCGCCTACACAAAGCAAGGCGGCTTCGACGGCGTTGAACTGCAATGCTCACACTCGTCGATTGTGCGCCAGTTTCTCTCGCGCAACACCAACCAGCGCACGGATGCGTATGGCGGCGGACTGGAAAACCGCATGCGCCTGCTGCGCGAAATCATCGCCGCTATTCGCCATGCCGTCGGGCGCGATTACGCGATGAGCGTGCGGCTCTGCGGCGACGAGCTTATCCGCGATGGCATTGTGCTGGATGAAGCTGTAGCTGCCGCCCGCATCCTGGAGCAGGATGGCCTGATTGACTGCATCAATACCAGCATCGGCACAGCTACACAGACCCTGTATATGATCGAAGCCTCGATGCACATCCCGCCTGACTATGCCATGTTCATTCCCTCGGCCATTCGCAAAGCCGTACGCCTGCCTGTGATTGGTGTCGGTCGGGTCAAAGACCCCATCCAGGCCGAGCGTATCCTGGCAGCGGGCCATGCTGATCTGGTGGGCATTGTGCGGGCTCAGATCGCCGACCCCGAATTCGGGCGCAAGTCACGCGAGGGCCGCATCGACGATATTCGCCTGTGTCTCTCGTGCAATCAGGAATGTGTCGGACGCATGGGCCTGAATCGCTGGATGGGCTGTATCGAAACCCCCGGCACGGGCCAGGAAAAAAACCTGGGTATCGGTACGCTTCAGCGCGCCGCACGACCAGAGCGCGTTCTGGTTATCGGCGGCGGACCAGCCGGCCTGAAAGCGGCTACCATCGCTGCACGGCGCGGCCATCGCGTCACCTTGATCGAAAAAGAAGATCGGCTGGGTGGCCTGGTACGACTGGCGGTCAAAGTAACCAACCGGGCCGAGTTTGGCGACATTGTGCGCAACCTGCTGCACGAGATCGAACAACTCGATATCGAAGTACGTACCGGTGTCACCGCCACGCCAGAACTTGTCCTGGCCGAATCGCCTGATGCCGTAGTCATCGCCACTGGCTCGCGGCCCAACCGCCAGGCACTGCCCGGTGCCGACGGCCCCAATGTGGCCGATGTCACTGATATCCTGGCTGGAAAGGTGACACCCGGACGGCGGGTACTGGTTGTGGATCGGCTGGGCTTCCATGAAGCCACCAGCGTCGCCGAGTATCTGGCCGAACAGGGCTGCCAGGTTGAAGTTGTGACGCCAACATTGTATGTCGGGCAGGATCTGGGCGTGACTCTCGACCTGGAAAACTGGTACCGCCGCGCCCGCCGTTTAGGCATCACCTGTACCCCCAACCACTCGCCGATTGCGATTGAAAATGGATCGGTGCTGGCCATTCATAACTATAGCGGGGCCATGGTGACATTTGACCAGGTCGACACCGTTGTGCTGGCCGTGCATCGCACAGCCGAGAGTGACCTGTATCATGCGCTGAAGGGGCAGGTTTCCAACCTGCAGCGCATCGGCGACTGCGTCACACCACGCCGTGCGCATGCCGCGATCATCGAAGGCGAGCGTGCTGGCAGGGCGATTTAAGCGCACAGAGTAAAGGGATTATTTGATGATCACAGTCATTGCCGAAACAGACCAGCACACCCTCAGCCTACCCACACTGGAGTGTGTTCAGGAGGCCCGTGATGTGGCCGACGTGATCGGCGTTCCGGTGCATGTGCTCCTGCCTGGTCATAACGTATCTGCCATGGCGCAAGAACTGGCCACCTATGGGGCCGATCGCGTCACATGCATTGAGCATGCAGCCCTGGAATGGTTCAGCGCCGACGCCTGGCTGGCTGCGCTGGGGCCAGTTTTGGAACAAGCGGAGCATCTGATCCTTGCCCCAGACAGCGGACACATACGGGCATGGCTGCCGCGCCTGGCGCTGCGTCGGGCTATTCCGCTGATCAGTGGCTGTCTTCAGATCAGCGCAAGCACAGCCAGCCACCTGGAACTAACCCGTCCGGTGCATACCGGTGCGCGACATGAACGATATATTCAGCCTGCCAGCAGCCCCCTGATTGCCACGCTTGCCCCTGGCATGCGTGGTGTCACCGCTGCGCATCCCTGGCGCACAGCCGATGTGGCGCAGGTTGTCCCGGCGCTTGACCCGGACGCCGTGCGTGATCGGGTAGAGCGCATGATTCCCGCCGACCCACGCACCGTCGATCTAGCCGAGGCCGAACGCATCATCTCGGGCGGGCTGGGTGTGGGTGGCCCGGAGGGCGTCGTGCTACTTGGCCAGCTAGCCGAGCGGTTGGGTGCTGCGCTGGGTGGCACACGTGTCATTGCCGATCGGGGCTGGATTCCCCCCGAACGCTTTATCGGTACAACCGGCAAAATAGTTGCCCCAGAACTCTATATGGCCTTTGGTGTTTCCGGAGCAGGACAGCATATCAGCGGCATTACGGCCAGTGAAACGGTGATCGTCGTCAATACCGACCGCACCGCGCCACTCTTCAGTATCGCCGACCTGGGTATTGTGGGTGATTTGCACCAGATCGTGCCCGCCCTGATCGACCAGTTGCAAACAATGGAGGATGGATAATCCGAGGAGGCCATAGCAATGCGCCACTCCCTCCTTTCAGGCAGGGAGAGGGGGGCATCTCACAGGGCTAGGTTTTTTCCGACAATGCCGATGACATCTTAGATACCCCACCCCCCTCCCCCCTCCCCTGGAAGGGGAGGGGGAGAAGATTTAGCGATGTGACGCAGCGGCATAGCCGCTGCGTCACATCGCTGGGGCAATACCCCCCTCTCCCCAACGGGGAGAGGGGGGCAGGGGGGTGAGGGGCCATATAGCGTCCTGATACCAGAAACGTCGCCTGGGGCAACCACGGGGGGTTGCCCCAACCGATCCCATTGGGATGCGGTTCAGCCGTCGCGCTACCAACATCTTTCGCCCTGGAATGGTCTTTCTGAAACCTTGTCCAAGGATAAAAAAGTATGATCACCAACCAGCACATACGCCGCCTGTTTGCCAGCCTGACACCAGGCGCGAGTGTCAACGGCACTTCGGCCAATGGCACACAGGCGGCAGCCGCATCGCGCACGACAACCCTGAACACGCCTGACCCGGAACAATTCGATGTGATCGTCGTCGGGGCTGGCCCTGCTGGCAGTGCGGCCGCGCTTGTAGCCGCACGAGCGGGCCTGAAAGTATTGTTGCTGGAACGCGGCGAATATCCCGGGGCCAAGAATGTCTCTGGTGCGGCACTTTATGGCAGCGCCATCCTGGATGAACTGATTCCTAACTGGTGGGAACAGGCCCCCGTCGAGCGATATATCTGTCGCCGTATGCTGGCATTTATGTCACCCGAGACATCCGTATCGCTGGATTTTCGCTCGACCAGCTTTGCCCAGCCGCCCTACAACGGTTTTACTGTTCTGCGCCCCAAATTTGACCGCTGGCTGGCGGCTCAAGCCGAGGCTGCCGGGGTATTCCTGCTCAACGCCGCGGTGGTCGATGATGTGCTGTGGCGCGATGGTCAGGTAGTCGGCGTACGCATTCGCCGCGAGCAAGGTGATGTTCTGGGCAATGTCGTGATTGCCTGCGACGGCGCAAACTCCTTCCTGGCCAAAAAAGCCGGTCTGCAACGTGAGTTCCATTCCCACGAAATGTCTCTGGGCGTCAAAGAAGTAATCGGCTTAGACGAACATACCATTCGTGAGCGCTTTCAGCTTACGGGCAGCGAAGGGGTTGCGATCGAATATCTTGGCGCAATCACCGAAGATGTCCATGGCGGCGCGTTTCTCTATACCAACCGCGACTCGCTCTCGCTGGGCATTATCGGCCAGATCTCGTCGCTGGTAGAGCAGCGCAAACGCCCCTACGACCTGCTGGAACTATTTAAAGCGCACCCGTCTGTGGCCCCGCTAGTGCGCGATGGCAAACTGCGCGAATACTCGGCGCATATCATCCCCGAAGCTGGCTGGAAGATGATCCCGCAACTCTCTACCGGTGGTATGCTGGTAGCTGGCGATGCCGCCGCGTTTTGCTTTGCCGTCGGACTTTATCTGGAAGGCATTAACTATGCCCTTCAGTCGGGGATCGCCGCAGGCGAAATGGCCATTACTGCCCATCAGGAACGTGATTTCTCGGCTGCATCACTGGCACGCTATAAGAATCGCCTGAACAAACGCCATGTTCTCACCGACTTCGAGCAGTATCGGCATACACCAGGCTTTATCAACGGCGCACGCTTGCAAAACTTTTACCCACCCGTCGTCGCTCAGGGGGCCGAACGCCTCTTCCGTGTCGATGGCAAAGCCAAAAAGAAGATTTTGCCCATAGCCCTTGAGACCATGCGCGATTTTGAAATCAAACCACTCCAGTTGATCCGCGATCTGTATCATGCCGGGAGGTCTTTCGGATGGTAATGACAACATTTGATGAGAAAATTCATACGCCCCGTTTCAAGGTTGATGATCGCCCGCATATCATTGTGCATGCCGAGGTATGTCAGGAGTGTTCCGTGCGGGCGTGTGTGTATGTCTGCCCGGCGAATCTATTTGTACCACTGGACGACGGCGGCATTCTGTTTAACTATGAAGAGTGCTTTGAATGTGGTACCTGTTATATCGCCTGTAACCAGGAAGGCGCGATCGATTGGTCGTATCCACGTGGTGGGTATGGTGTCACCTTCCGTGAAGCATAAGGAAAGAGACCAATGCATATTGCTGTCTGTCTCAAATACGTCCCCGATCCGGCCACAGTTGAGGTCGATCCGCTCAGTGGCGTCATCGAGACCAGCCGTCTGCTCTATATTATCAACCCGGCTGACGCGGCGGCACTGGAACTGGCTTTGCACCTGTGCGGTGAAAATGGTGGTGTCCATGCGTTGACGGTTGGCCCGCCGCATGCCGATGCCGCCTTGCGCGAGGCACTGGCAGCCGGAGCTACCAGTAGCATGCGTCTCTGGGACGAGCGGCGTGACGATACGCATCCCGTATTGACGGCCCGACTGCTGGCGGCAGCCCTCCAGCAGCAGCACATGCCTGATCTGGTTCTGTGTGGGACACGCAGCGCCGACCGGGGCAGTGGTCAGGTTCCGGCGTTGCTCGGTGAATATCTGGGTTGGCCGGTTGTCACTGATGTCACCAGTATCAGCTTCGATCAAGGCGTTGCACAGATCCAGCGCCGCCGCGATCGGGGGGTGCGTGAAGCTGGAACAGTGCCTCTGCCAGCTATTCTGGCCGTTGAAGCCGACACAGCCCGATTACGCCATGCGACACTACCTGGCCTGATGGCCGCCCAACGCACGTCTATCCCGGTATGCCAGCCAGCTGATCTGGGACTTACGCCCGCGGATGTGCAGTTTGCCATGCCCATGCTGTCAGCCACACTACCACCCCGTCCGCGCCCACGGGTAATCTTTACCCCCGACAGCAGCCTGCCAGCCCACGAGCGCATTGGCCAGATCCTATCGGCGGGCATGGATCGCAAGGCTGGCCAGATGCTCGAAGGTTCACCGGAACACATGGCCCGTGCCATCCTGGATTTTCTGCGTGAGCGTGGATTGCTTGATACGATCACCGCACATACCGCCACTGAGCACGAGCAAGCCCTGGCTGTGCATCAATACCTTTCATAGCAGAAAGAATATCATTATGTCAAATTCGGCATTGCATGTAATCGCCACAATGACGGCCCATCCCGATAAAGTCGAAGAAGTCAAAGCCATCCTACTGGGCCTGATTGCACCCACGCGCCAGGAGGCCGGATGCATCGCCTACCAACTGCTACATAATCGGGCCGACCCGTCCGATTTTATCCTGGATGAAGAGTGGACAAGCAACGAAGCGCTCGATCAGCATCTTGAATCGCCCCATATTGCTGCGGCGCTACCCCGGCTGGAGCCACTGGTAGCAAATATCAGCATCCAGCGGTACGACCTGATCGCATGAGCCGCTATCTTGCCACGATGACCTGGCCGGAAGTAGCCGAGGCGATTGCTGGTGGCATAACAACATTGATCCTGCCCCTGGGGGCTACCGAGCAGCATGGCCCGCATCTGCCGCTGGGTACCGATACCTTCCGTGCCTGCGGCCTGGCCGAGCAACTGGCCACACATCTGACTGACGCCATGATCGCGCCAGCCATACCGGTCGGTTGCTCGGATGAACATACTGGTTTTGCCGGTCTTTTGAGTTTTGATAGCGATACCCTGACCAGCATAATCATTGACCTGGCCCGGCGCATAACTGGCTGGGGTATCCGCCGCCTGATCCTGCTTTCGGCCCATGGTGGCAATGATCAGGCTTTAGCCAACGCCGTCGACTATCTTGGACATGAACTACCCGACCTGCAAGTCTGGTCCGCGCATACGCTGCTGAGTATAGAGGCGGCAATGTTGGAACTGGCCCATGCCGATGGCATAGCACCAGAGATCATCGGTATCCATGCCGGAGAGGGCGAAACGTCGGAAATGCTGGCCCTCTGTCCCGATCTAGTACGACGGGGGGCAGCCGTGTGTGGATATACCGGCGATATGGCCGCCATCCTGCCGACCTTGCAGCAGATCGGATTGCAGCCCGTTACACCCAATGGCATTCTCGGCGACCCGCGCCCTGCTCATGCCGCACGTGGCGAACGGTATCTGTCTGCCCAGGCGGCCGCTATTGCGGCGGACGTAATGCGGAAATAAGCAGAGAGTCGCACCGGCAGGATGGCGGTGTGTTGGTTACTGCCCCATCCAGGAGCAAGATGTAAGCTACCCAATCCTTGAAGGATTGGGCTTTACCCTGGCGCTACAACCGAGGTTGCATCCGGGTAGTCTGGCTTGCTTACGGAAGCCCTGTCAGGCGAACCTGACAGCGATTGCATATGCAGATGCATACGACCGTGAACCTTTTACCCACTGGAGGTTTCCCCAGTGGAACCTGCTCGATTCAGTTCTCACGGTGCATGGAAACCGTCTCCACCGGCACTACCGGTTTCGTGCCTTCGCACATCACAAGTATACCATAATCAGAACATCTGTACAAGCAGACGCTAAAGCGGGTTAAAACATAGGCGTTTCTTCCACCGCTTGAAGCGGGTGGGTTTCCCGCCCTGAAGGGTAAACAACTATGATCGAAGCAACAGGCACTGACTCCCTCACCCAGGAGCGTCGTGCGGTCTGGGCGGCTGGCCTGACGCTGCCCGGCCAGCGTGATCTGCAAACTAGCCTGGTTGGTGAACTGGCCGCCTATCTGGATCTGCCCCCTGCTACAGTCGAAGCACGCTGCCGCACCGCCGCCGCGGATCTGGCCCGGCATTGGCATGCAGCCGCGCCAACCACACCCGCAGACATTCGGGCGTTTTATCGGCAGACCGACCTCTACCTGTATGATCTCACCTGGTGGCATACCCTGCACGAAGACGCCAGTGCTCTGGTTCAGGCCGAAGCGCTCAGAACGGCGCTGAGCCGAGGGGCGCAGACAGTACTCGACTTTGGTAGCGGCATTGGTTCGCTTGGCTTGCTTATGGCCAGCCATGGCCTGACTGTCAGCCTGACAGACATTAATCCGGTTCTGAATGCCTATGCATGCTGGCGCTTTGCCCGGCGCAGCTTAACTGTTCAGCTATGCGAACCTGCCGATGATGTACTGGCAGACAACAGCGCATATCTGCCCTCCGCCACCTTCGATTTTATCAGCGCCGTCGATGTGTTCGAGCATCTGCCCGATCCCCAGGCGACCATGGCCACCCTCTGCGCTGCACTACGACCTGGCGGCACACTCTTTATCCATCTTCCCTCGCAGCCAGATGACGCGCACCCGATGCATCTGTGGCATAACCCTGACAAGATATTATGTCAACTCCACACCCTTGACCTATGGCTAGAGCGCATCACCGACGCGACCCTGATCCTGCGTCGAGGTGACGGCCCGCGCTACCGGCTCAACACGGGCCTGACCCTATTACCAGATGAAGCGGGCGGCACGCTGCTCTCGACACGCCCGCTGCTGGCGCTCAAACTGAACCCACATGCCTTCGAACTGCTCCAGCGCCTGAATGGCAGCAGTACGACTGCCGAGATCTGCGCCGGTCAGGCCGGTTCTGGCATTATTGAGACCAGTGCATTTCTCGACAAACTGGCGCAGCGCCGTTTACTGGTGAAACAGCCACCCTTCCCCACCACCTGGCCAACCGTGTCCGTCATCTTACCCGCCCATGGACGGCCAGACATGACCCGCGCATGTGTTGAATCGCTATTACACCTGGACTACCCGACAGATCGACTGGAGATTATCGTTGTCGATGACGCATCCGATCCGCCGCTTGCCCTGGCGCTAGATGGCTTACCTGTCCGTGTTATCCGGCAAGATTGCAACATCGGGCAGTCTGCCGCACGCAACCTGGCGGCTGGTGAAGCCACGGGCGAAGTGCTGGCCTTTATCGACAACGACTGTATCGCCAATCGCACCTGGGTGCGCACGCTGGTAGCTGCGATGGCTGATACCGCGGCAGATATTGTCGGTGGCCGGGTTGATGCCCCTGCTCCAGGCGGCCCGGTGGCCGCATTTGAGGCTGTTCGTTCCCCCCTGGATATGGGGCCAGTGGGCGGAGCCGTGGGACCAGCCGAACGGGTGGCCTATATGCCAACCTGTAACCTGGCTGTACGCCGGGCTGCCATGCTACAGTTGCAGGGATTTGATGCCGCCATGCTGCTCGGTGAAGATGTTGATTTTATCTGGCGTGCGCTCCAGACCGGCAGCCAGGCCTACTATGTGCCTGATGCCAGAATTGTACATCATCATCGAGTACAATTAGGCGAACTCTTACGCCGGCGTGCCGACTATGGCTCGTCCGAGGCCGACCTGCAGCAGCGGCATCCTCAGCATCGCCGGGTGATGGTTGTGCCGGTTGTAGCAATTACCCTGCTTATAACACTGGTCATAGCCAGCATTGCCTGGTTGTTTTGCCTGCCCCTTGTTGCATTCGCCGTGCTGCTCATTACGGTGGAGAGCCGGCGTAAAATGCAACGCCTGCGTCAGGCCAGAGTATGTCTGCCAATAACGCACATCATCACGGCCATAGCTCATGAACATACAGCCGCCCTGTACCACCTGGGGGCCAATATCACCCGGTACTACAGCCTGCCCCTGCTTGCCGCCATGCTCATCTGGCCGCCGCTTATACCGGCTGCCCTCGTCCTCTTACTGGTTCCACCCATTATCGATCACCAGCGCCTATCTCCGCAGATATCACTACCCCTGTTTATTGCATTGTACTGGCTAGAATTGATCGCCTATCAGATTGGCGTATGGCGCGGTTGCCTGCACAAACGCACCCTACGCCCGCTCTTCCCCCGGGTTCGCCCCTATCTCTAAATTGACCAGAACGATAATATATAGTACTATCTTTTGATAGATTTTTCTAATCAAATAACGAGTACCAGGCTGCGGTAGGCGAAACAGGTCATTTCTCCAGTCATATACTCGACTTGTCTACTGTTTGCCTATTCCCGTGTCAGGTGGAAGATATCTACACAAAACCTCTTCTTTTCCTCCCAACATCCTACATATCATAGTCGTACCGTAGGTAATATAATTATGGCACTAAAGAATTTTAAAACAACCCGATAATGTAGATCTTCTTCCCTCCTACCTATCAGATTTTGCTGAAAAGTCCAGCATGGGATTAGAAAGACTGTATTACTTGATCTATATCAAGGCATTGGTGTCGTTATAGAAGAAGTATGATCGATGTTCAATGACGCACAAAAACAGCAACTCATTTGTCACCCGCTACCGCGCCATATTGCCCTGCTGATGGATGGTAATGGGCGTTGGGCGCGTATGCGTGGATTATCGCGTACACAGGGACATCAGGTCGGCGCAGCCAATATCATGGATATTGTACGTACCTGTCTTGAGCTAGGTGTAGAGTATCTGACAGTCTATATCTTCTCGTATGAAAACTGGAAACGCCCTCCCGCTGAAGTGCGGGGCATGCTACACCTTGTCGAGGAATTCCTGGATCATGAATTACAGACGATTCATGCCTGGAATGTACGTCTACGCCACCTTGGTCGTCTCAATGGTTTATCACAATCCCTGGTACACAAAGTATGTACGGCGCTCGATCTCACCCAAAACAACACCGGGTTAACCCTGGCAGTCGCCTTAAACTACAGCAGTCGCATGGATCTGATCGACGCCGTCAAACGCGTGATCGAAAGCGGCATATCGGTCGATGCTATCGATGAACAGATTCTGGGTGACTATCTATCAACTGCTGGCATGCCCAATCCGGATCTGATTATTCGCACGAGTGGGGAACAACGGCTATCTAATTTTTTACTCTGGGAATATGTCGACGCACTCTTCTGGACGACTCCTGTCTTCTGGCCAGATTTTACGCCCAACCATTTGCTACAGGCAATTGCTGACTGGGGCAGAGTAACATACCCTGTGGAAGATGATCGGTTAGATTACGCCTATGCCTATAGCGCAGGCGGGGAAGCCTGCGCCGCATCCGGCCTTCATTCCGACTAAGAGTCTGGGGACTAGACCCCCAGAAACTCGCGTACGTGCCGGTGATACTCATCGGGTTGTTCAAACATGGGCAAATGCCCACAGTGATCAAGCTCAACCAGGCGGCAATCTGCCAGCGCATTGGCCAGGGGCTGCGCCCCGGACGCGGGCATGATCATATCCTGCGAGGCACAGATCAGCAATGTAGGCGCGACGACGCTGCTCAGAGCATTGGTAAAGGCCGGATCTCCGGCACTGATGGCCCCCTCAAGGGCTGTGATAGTGTCAGTACGCAAGAATTCCAGCACACCCTCGCGCACGAGCGCAGCATCATCGGGCAATTGATAGATAAAGTTTGCAGCAAGCGGCCAGTAGACCAGGGGTTGATGACCAATCACTTCGATCCAGGGTTGCCATAGTTTTTGCCAGGGCCGCCATCCCAACAACCAGGGTCGCCAGAATGCCATGGTCAGGTTCATCTGAATATAGGCCTGGTTGAGGGCCAATTGTTCATACAGATTGCGCGAGATCCCCAGGCTGGTCAATACCAACTTGCGTATGCGGTTCGGCCAGTGGGCCGCGATATAGACGGCCACCGCCGCGCCCAGCGAATGGCCATTCAGGTCAAATTGTTCCAGCCCCAGCGCATCGGCAAACTCGATCACCAGTTCAGCCAGGCGGGCCGCCCCGGCGGCATCGCGCAGCGGTGGTGTCTGGCCATGCCCCGGCAGATCCAGCGCATACATCTGACGTGCGTCATCCAGCAGATCCAGCGTGGTTTCCCAGTAGCGCGACGAACCGCGCCAGCCATGCACCAGGATCATGGGAAACCCGCTACCCGCCTGGCGGTAGGCCACCGGGCCGCTGGAAAGCGTGACATGTTGGATCGGGGTTTGGGGCAGTGGAACAGGTGGCGCTGCTGGCAGTACCGCTTCCATCAATGTTGTCATGTATCTTCCTCAAATATGTTCAATGCTTGTCCTGTAAAAATTATAACAGAACCTGGGTGATTGGATGTAGAATACGTCCTCTTATTTAACAATGCGCGGGAGCATCCAGACCAGCACACCACCAGTGCCCGCACAATACCCGATCACAACCATGCAAGAGATGATGATAGCGGCAAACGCCGAGGGCACGATAGTGAAGGCAACCAGCGGGGCAAATAGCACGATGATTCCGGATATCACCTGGACAATTCCCCAGACCGCCGGTAGATACATATAACGCCGCAGCATCAGAGCCTGGGTCATTCCTAGCGTCAGACAGCTTATAAACGCGAGAGCCACAATGCCTGCTAATATAGTCATGCTGCTTGCAGCAGCAGCGCGCATTACCAGCAGTGCGCTTATAGATCCCAGCAGCCAGCCCAGCAAACCACCGAGCATGCCCCATGCCATGGCCCCGCGCACTTTCATAGCCCGTTGAAAAACAAAACCCTGAATGGTTCCCAGGGCTATCAGGCTAACCCCCCAGCCCATACCACCGACAGCAGTAAATAGCGTGGTATCATCAAACGACGCAAATGGCATATGTACACCAATTTCTGTTTGCGTTGCCAGAACATACACACCGATCGTAGCTATAAAGAACAAACTACCAGCTACCAGCAGCGCAACCAGGCTGCCAATGCTCCACCAGAGCCAGATCTTCCAGCCCGGAATAGCAGGTGGCACACATGGGACTTCCCGATCGCGACGGGCCGGCAGCAAACTCCAGAGAAACCGCAGAAACCACACACCTGGCACCAGTGCCAGCACCGCCAGCATGCTGTACCATACAGTCAATGACATAAACGAAAACAAGGACTCGACATCTCGTACCACATCGGGACGTTCCGACAGGGGCAACGGGTCACTGCTAAAATTGAACAAGATTCCGATGGATGAAACAGGCCCGAGAACCATAGCAAGTGGCACAGCGATAAAAACCAGCGTGGAAATCACTGCCACCGCCAGCCAGAGGAGCACCCAGTAGTCCAGCCAGTTTACCCATCCGGTGCAGTATGCCGTATCTTGCTGAATGACTGCGGTTGGCATATGTCTAGCGCGATAGCTTTCTACCAGGGTGACACTGGTGATACCGATCACACCCAGCATGAGCAGGGGTATATATGGCGAAAACTCACTCATAAAGAGCAGGAGCATCACCAGTATCAGCGGAAATCCCACTGCAAACGCACTGAGCCGCCAGAGCCGCCGTCGTTCTTGCTGTTGCCAGCGAATGCGATAGACCGTAATCTGCTGCCAGAGCCACCAGATCAGCGCTATTACAACTGCATAGGCTGTTAGAGCAGGCCAGGCACTGATCGAGAGGAAAGCGATACTGGCGGTTGTACTATAGACACCCAGCGCCTGCTGGTCCCGCGCTATGTTGATATACACTTCTCCCGCTCGCTCGCCAAGAAGCAGAAAGATAGCCGGGATAACCAGCACTTGCAGTGCTGTAAGCACCAGCAAGGTGACAGTGAGAGCCAATTTGACGGTTGGATGCAGCGTACGCGGGTCAGACCCCTGATATGTCCAGCCGCGGCGTAGCGCAATATATGCTCCCACTGCACCCAGCAGCGCGCCGATCCCAAGCATGCTCCAGAATGACAGATGGATCGTCCAGACAATACGCACCAGCGTTTGCGCGACCAACCGCAGACCCTCGACTTCGTTTGCTGCTGGCTGGGAACCGTGAACCCAGATCGGTGCATTGCCGATCACACCGGCTGCCGCAGCCCCTACCCGCAGCCAGACCAGAATGCCAATAATGCCACCACTGACCAGGCCCATCTGGATGGCCTGTTTGCGTGTACGGGCTTTGCCCAGGAATGAGCTCAATGCCCCGGCACCGATGATCAGGCCAAAGGCGAGCAGGGTTGCAATGCTGCTGGCAACACCAACCAGCGCACCGGGCAAAACCCATTCCGGGGCATACGTAGAGGCAAAAGAAAGCACAAAATGAAAGGGTGTCGCCGGTGACCAGCCAGCAATGTAAAATGCCGGCAGGGTAATATACAGCGGCAGCGTGAGCAGCAATGTGATCGGAAGACCCGCTAGCATGCCAATGTACAGTGGCCGTACATTCATGGTCGTCTCCTCGATTTATTCCGCTGCGGTGTTGGGAGTAACAGTCGGAACATTTCCATACACATCACATAGTGGCTCAATGCCATAGAACTCCCGCTCTCCACAGGTCAGGTCGGGAATATAGCGGTGCATTTCGACCCAGGCAACCAGTTCATCTGTTGTATGTACAGTCCAGGCACGTAGGCTGCCATCCTGTGCGACAGAAAACACCCGCTGCCCATCAGGTGACCATGCCAGATCGATAATCGGGCCAGTATGACCGCTAAACTGGTACAGAGCCATGCCACTTGCCACATCCCACAAACGCAGCATTGCGTCGGCTGAGCCAGAGAGAACTTTTGTTCCATCTGAGCCATACGCCACACTCGTCACTGCGTTCGTGTGGCCGGTAAAACGATGCAGCTCATCACCGCTGGCGACATCCCATATCCGTAGCGTTGCATCCGCCGAGCCGGTGAGGATCGTCCGGCCATCAGGACTAAATGCAATGCTGGTAATTTCATCAGTATGAGCAGCTATCTGCTGCACCTCAATGCCACTATCTGCCTCCCAGAGTATCAGCTCGCCCTGGATACATATTTCGTTTTCCTGACGCTCGCACCCCCCGGCGGCTACAGTCTGCCCATCAGGGCTGATAGCCACGCTGTCAATTGCATATGCAACGCCAAAAAGATCGTCCACCTCGCCAAAGCTAGATACAGACCGGTTCGTTTCCATATCCCAGAGATAGACGATGCCATCTTCGCGTCCGATCAGGATCATAGTGCTATCAGGATGAAATGCAATATCACGGATGGCCCCGCTGCCGGGGGGACTGATCTGGCGCATAAACACTCCTGTCGCCGCATCCCAGAGCGAAACAGTACCCTGCGATCCGCCGGCAGCGGCCAGCCGGCCGTCGGGACTGAAGGCAACGCTGTTGGCAGGCGTGTTTGCATCGTCCAGGGTGTATATCACCTGTCCGGTTGCTGGATTCCACACCCGCAGCCAGCCTTCTGTCGATCCCACCAGCAGCATTGTGCCATCAGGGCTTAGCGCCATATCTGACGCCTGCCCGGTATAGCCATCAAAACGCAGTACATCCAGTTCATTTGCCGCATCCCAGACACGTATATCCCTGGATCCAGACAGAATAGTTCGTCCATCCGGGCTAAACGCCACACTATACACAGGCGCTTGATGGCCACGGAACTGGCGCAGTAGAATGCCGCTGGCACTGTCCCACATAGATATGGTTCCGTCCATCGAACTCGACAGCAGGGCAGTAGCGGGTATCGCCGTGCTATCATCACCAGTTGGCCGAAAGACAACCTGTGTCACCGCGCCCGTATGCCCGGTAAGACGCTGCACTTCTTCGCCGGTTGTGATATTCCACAGCCGGATTGTCTGATCATCACCGGCTGATGCCACAAGGCTGCCATCATAAGAAAACGCAACATTATTGACCTGTGCCGTATGCCCGTCAAACCGCTGGCGTTCCTCTCCACTGGCAACATCCCAGAGCCGCAGTGACTGATCTGTTGATCCAGAGAGGTATGCCTGTCCATCGGGGCTAAACGCCAGGCTTGTGACTGATCCTTCATGGCCAGCATATTGACGAAGCAGCTCACCAGTGAACACATTCCACTGGCGGATAATGCCATCATCCATCCCGACAAGGATTGTTGTGCCATCAGGGCTGAACGTCACACTATGGATCTCTGTCCATGCGCGTATATCCGGTGCAAACTGGCGCGTCTCTGTGCTGGTTGCCACATCCCAGAGCCGCACAGTGCCATCTTTCGAACCAGAAAGCAGCATCTGGCCATCGGGACTGAAGGAGACACTGGTGACCGACGCAGTATGGCCATCAAACCAGGTCTCCTCTATACCCTGGGCAATATTCCAGAGCCGCACATCACCCGTACTATCGCCCGACGCAAGCCGTTGTCTATCAGGGCTAACAGCGAGACAGTATACCTCTCTGCTGGAATGCGGGAATCGTTGTGCAGCACCGGGTGCATATGCCGCAGCAGCCAGAGCAACTCGCGCCTGTATGCCATCGGGATCCATACGCACAGCAGCCAGCGCCAGGGCCAGAGCCGTATCCGGTTGCCCCCGGTTCAAGGCTGTTTCAGCGGCAGCGGCCAGGGGAATGCTCGCCTGCTCAGCCGTTATGCGCTCCATTCGATCCAGACGCGCCTCCACTGTAGCTACCTGAGCCGTTGCATGACGAGCACGTTGCAGAGCCTCATCGGCTGTCCGTTCCGAACGCCCACCATAGACACTGGTAAGTACCACAGCAACCAGGGCAACCAGCAGCGCAATCGCCATATACACCGAGCGCAGCCGTAACCGCAGGGTAGTTGCCGCCTGTTCTTCCGCACGGAGTTGTTCGGCCTCGGCGCGCCGCTGTTGTGCTTCGGCCCGCAGACGCTCGGCCTCGGCGCGCCGTTGCTCTTCCTCCGCACGGAGTTGCTCGGCCTCAGCGCGCCGCTGTTGTGCTTCGGCCCGCAGACGCTCGGCCTCGGCGCGCCGCTGTTGTGCTTCGGCCCGCTGGCCCTCAGCCTCGGCAAGCGCCTGTGCCTGGATGATCTCGCGCTGACGCCGTTGTTCTCGTAGTGTTTCTTCATTCTCACGCAGTTCCAGGCTGGTGCGGATAAATGTCTGCTCACGTTGACTTAGATCCTGGAAACGCTGCTGCACCCATTCTTCCGCTTCTGCCAGCGGCGCACCCCGCAACAACGCCCCTTCATCATGATGGCTCTCTTCCCACTGATGCAACATCGCACGCAAACGCTCTTGCCATGTACGAAACGCCCGGTCAGCATCCATCCAATGGCGCATGCGTATCCAGCCACGGATCAATGCCTCGTGTACAACCTCAGCGGACTCGACAGTCTTCATCCTGTCCTGCTGCATCACCGTCATCCCATGGGTCACCACCAGGCGGGTATCTGCTAACCGTACCACCAGTGGCCAGTATTCTTCGCCAATTTCGTCGCGACTAGTTACCCGGCGGGTATCTGTGGTTCCCTCACCAGGTTGAATAAGCTGCGTAAGCACCCGCTGCATCTGTTGTTGTTCACGTACATCCAGCCGGGCATACACCGACTCGGCGTAGCGTGCCAGGGCCTGCCCGACGCCACCGATCGCATCATAGGCGGCATGGGTCAACATGCCATCAGGCGTCTGGCGGAACCAGAGTTCAGTCAGGGCAAATTGCAACAGCGGCAAATCGCCTGGTGAACCGGCAATATCATGCAGCACTCGCTCAACCAGTCCCGGTTCAAAACGACGACCTGTTGCCAGGGCAGGGTGTTCAATGGCAGCACGGATATCGTCAGGATGTAAGGGCAAGACATTGAACAACCCGGCGTCAAACACCTTGCCCAAACGGGGATCACGCAGGACATACTCATAAAAGTCGGCGCGCATAACCAGCACAACGCGCATACGGGGATCGGCATCCGCAGCATTCAGAAGCAAATCAGTAATATGGCAGTACGTTGCTGGCTCGATACCCTGGGTAAACAACTCTTCAAATTGATCCAGCACCAGCAACACCGTGCCAGGATGTCTTTCCAGCAATCGCCCCACAAGCCGTCGGGCAATATGCGAGTCTTCGTTGAGGTAGCCAACTAGGTGATGTGCCATTGCCAGGCGTGCAACTTCGGTTGCATGCGGCTCCAGTTGTTCCACAAAACGGATAGCAACTGACCAGAGCGGATCACGCCCGGGCGTTACTAGCACCACCAGCCAGGGATCGGACTGGTGCTGAACAGCATGGATCAAGCCAGCGCGCACAAGCGACGATTTGCCACTACCTGAGGCCCCCACTATCGCAACGAGCGACGATCGGTGTATCCGTTCAAGCAGGGCAGCTACCGTAGCGTTACGACCAAAGAAGACTGCCGCATGCTCTGCTTCAAACGGCTGAAGACCGCGGTAGGGACAGGGAACATCACGCCAGGCAGATATTCGGGGGATCAATCCAGCCAGATGTGGTTGGAGATGGGGATGCGACTGCTCCAGGGTGGCAATCAATTCAGACAGCCGCTGGCGGCGCTCATACTGGCTTACCAGTTCACGGACTTTATCGGCTTTGCTCTGCCCTACGAGATTCTCATAATCAACGCCCAGATCAAAGCAAAGTGTGCGTAATTCGCCTTCATTCAAAGTAGTGGTGAGTACCTGACGCAGGATGGTGTAAGGAGTTCGTTCCAGGGAACCAGTCATTGCAATCTCCATAGATGCAACTTGAGACGAGTTAATACCAGCCTGATAGACGAGTGAAGCGTTTCCCCGAAAGAATAGCAGCGAGCAGGGCAGGAACCCTGTACGCGTTACATAGGAATAGTCATGCATATGCTAACGTATATGCATACCAACGCACTTTGATGATCCAAGGGAGACGCATTAGGTTCACCCTGGTACGTTTCTTGTATAACGTGGACATGCCTCACCATACCATATACACGGTGAGAACAGAAGGAACTATGTCAGGTGCATTATAGCAGACACATGGTGTTTGAATGGACTGGTGTGCATCATCACACCTGGCAAGCAGAACAAAGAGATCGCTGCCCGGTCAGATATCGCGGCCCGAATAGTAGAACAGCATCAGATTAACCTCAATATCGACAATTGGGTGTTCAAATCGTACAGAAGCAGCGATATAGGCCAACTATGAGGAATCTACCATGTATTTCAGTGAAATCCCCGCACAGAGCCAATCCACACTCCTTACCGGTTCCCCCAACTTTGCACATTTGCCTCCATCATGGTATAACTCGCAGCACATATAACAAGAAAGAACACAGGAATGCCCATCCAACGAACCAGTTTGATCATGACCATTTTTAGCATCCTGGTTGGAGTGCTGGTACTGCTGCCCTCGATCCGCGTGATCCGCGTCGTGTTGAGTCAACTATTTGCTCCCGGTGGTTTTGGCCTTATGGCACTACTGCTGGCCCTGCTGGTAATCGGCTTGCCCGTGGCCGCACTGGTTTTCATCGTACGCGGGTGGCTACAACATCGGCGCAAAGCCTATCGCAAGGCCGTCTATACAACCGGTATCTCGCTGGGGGTGATGCTGATCTATGTGATTCTGCTGCCTTTTCTGGGAACGGTGTATGGTTTGTAGAGGTGTAACTCTAGAGGACTCCGCCAATACCCGCTGCATAGCTGCCTCAGTCATAGCGACCAGATCGCCCATCTCGTCGCCAAAGAAATTCTTAGGCCAGTTGCTGATATTGCCAGATGGATCGATATCGAGTGCCTGAAGCTGGGATACACTATCTCCATTGCACGATCATGGTGATTCAGCGGGGATTCCTCGGGCCG
>RRYU01004109.1_pt1 | contig 47966 bp, 50 predicted proteins | sample 2162651 | NCBI WGS metagenome assembly RRYU01 (sample SAMN10267283, study PRJNA491782) | microbial mat metagenome | isolation source: biomat in the production well | place: Japan: Minami-Kanto gas field, natural gas well KTG3 | collected 2017-06
AAAAAAACTCTTAAAAATTTATTTATTTCTGGAGCTGTTATTATTGCTTTGTTGATCCAATCTTCTTTAGTTTTTGCACTTAGTCCTGCGTTGGGTCCTTTTAATGATGTGAGTAGTTTTAGTACTTATTATACTGCAATAAATTATTTGTATGATGAAGGAATTGTAAATGGTCATCCAGATGGATCTTATATGCCTGCTAGTTCTTTAAATCGTGCGGAGATGCTAAAAATTGCTATTGAGGCAAGATTTAATGGTCAAGATATGAGTTTTTTGGATGCTTATGCTAGTGATCTTTGTTTTAATGATGTGCCTGCAAATGAGTGGTTTACTAAATATATTTGTTATGCAAAAGCTGAAGGTTGGGTTGTTGGATATAATAATGGAATAGTATTTAAGCCTGCTCAAACTGTACCATTTGTTGAGGCTCTTAAAATGACTATGAAGGCTATGGATCTTAATTTTGTTGAGGAAAAATCTGTTTGGTATGCTGAAATGGTAAATAAGGCGGCAGAAAAAAACCTTATACCTTTTACTGTTTATGGTTTTTATAATGATTTAAAGAGGGATGAAATGGCGGATTTGATTACTCGTATTATGAAGTATAATTTAGGTGAGCTTGGTAGCTATTTAGGATGGAGATCTATTATGAAGGTTGATTATAATACTCTTTTAGAAGGGCGTGATATTTCAACTAGTGAAAATGTAAAAAATGTGATTTCAAAAAGTGAGTATTGTACAGAAGATGGTGATATTTTGGAACTACAGGGGCAGCCAATTCCATATCTTGTTGGACCAAGTGCGTGTTGTGTTGGTCTTGATGAAGTTGGGGATATAGATTTACAGAGTGTTATGTGTGTTGCTCCGGAGCTAGATGAACTAGCATGTGTTGCAGAAGGGGAATCAGTTGGAGCTGCTGGTGTAGCTATAGAGTATCAACAAGAGCCAAAAACTTGTTGTGATGGTTTAATTAGATATTTGCCGTCTGATTTAGTTGGATCTATGGGGATCTGTGTATACGAACAAAATATTTATACAAGTATGGATATGTATCTTATAAATATTGGAAATGATGGAAACGATGGAGAGTTTGTTGGATGTATGGATTCTGTTGTTCCAATGGTAATTAATGAGGAATATTTGGCTGGATATAGAGATAAATTTATAATTCAAGATGCTTTATTAAATTTATTTGGTCTTACTTTGGATGATTATGATTCTTTAGGGCTTTATAATTCTTTATCATCATCAGATATATATGGAATAATGGTTGATATCAATGCTAATCATGTAAATGTGTACTTAGAGGGTACTTTAGATGTGGGAGGTACTTGTGATACGCCTAGAATAAAAGCGCAACTGACTAAAACTGTTGAGCAATTTGGAGATTTTGCTGGAATTACTTTTTACATAAATGATGTGGAGTTGAATCAGTACTTGAGTGAGCAGGGTTAAACTTTCTTAATTTAGAGACTTTATCATTTGTGTAACGGGGATTTGTATATCTTTTACAAGTAGAGAAATTTGACCTTTTTCTGTGTATCCCTTTTTTTTGTAGAAATCTATTGCGGTTTTGCTTGCGTTGAGGCTTAAGGTGTCTTGGCCATGACTTGCTGTTAGCATTTCGGCAAACTTAAGTAGTTCTGATCCTATTCCTTGACCAGTTTTTGAGGCTTTTATATATAGTGAGCGCAATACTGCGTCTTTTGTTGATAGGGATAGATATCCTATTATTTCGCCGTTTTCTGTGGCTAAAAAATTTCTTAACTCTTTGTTTCTTATCCTTTGTTGGATTTCTTCTGGGCTATCAAGGTCAACCCAAGCTTGTATTTGGTCTTCTGCGTAATCTTTGCTGTTTATTTGTTTAAAAGTGTCTCTTAAAAGAGTACTGATTTCGGTAGAATCTTCTATTTTTGCTTCTGAAATTTCCACTTTTTTGTTTTTATTTTAAATCTGATAATTATAGCAAAAATGGCTTTCAAAAGCAAGTTTAGGAGGCTTTTACATGTTTTTATATCTGGTGTAGCTTGACAGACTGTTTAAAATATGTAATTATCTCTAATCTTATTAACTATAAAATATGAATAGGGTACTAATATCAATTAGTTTTTTGTTTTTGAGTCTTGTAAGTTTTTTTAATTTTTATGCTTATGATGTTTCTGCAGATACTTTGCTTGATGCAAATGAGTTTACAAATGTTTGGGCATATCAATATTATACTGACTACCAGCCTTCAGAGGGTGATTACTTCTTGGTAGATATTGAAGATGCTGTTGGATATCTTGCAAATGATGAGAGGCGTGTTTATACGTCTTTTCCAATTATGACGGGTGCTTTGCGTACTCCTACGCCTGAGAAAGATTGGGTTGTTAAGGAAAAAAATATACAGAGAAATAGGGTTGTATTTGCGGAAAGTGGTGAATTTTTTAGAATGTTTTTAGATGGTGGGGAAACTTTTACGCATTATGGAATCCATGGATATGGTTTTTTTGAGGAGGAGATCGCGAGGGGGACTAAGTATTTGAGTTTGGGGTGTGTGTTGGTGGCTGATGATGTGCTTGATATGATTGAGGAAAGTTATATGGAAAATGGTGAGAGTTTGAGGGTTTCTACTCGTGAGGGTGTAAAGGATTTTTCTTAGATATATAAATTAATACATTTCGAAAATATTTTTATGGAGGTAAGTATATGTATTATGAATTACTATATTTATAGTATCTTTGTTGAAATTTTTGTTATACTTTTTTTAAAGTATAGATATTTGATTTAAAAATTTTATGAAAAAAATTGAAGTTGTTTTGATTTTGATTTTGGCTTTTCTTTCAAATTTTATTTGGGAATCTTTGCATGCTGTTAGTTTTTATGAAGGATATCAAGGAATGGAATTTTTGAAATACTATTTCATTATGTTTTATGCTTCTTTTTTTGATATGATTATTATTTTTTTATGTTTTTTATTTGGGGGTTTTATTTGGGATAATTTTGATTGGTATAAAAAAATAAATTTTATTAAGATTCTTTTTATTTTTACTTTTTTGTTATCTTTTGCGACTTTTATAGAAGTAAGAGCTATTTTTATTATGGATAGATGGGCTTATAATTCTAGTATGCCAACTATTTTTGGTATTGGAGTTAGTCCATTGTTGCAGTTGCCTGTTTGTTTCTTTTTTTCATTATTTGTGTTGAGAAAAATTAAAAAAACATAGATAAAAAAAGAGTATTAATTTTAGTTAATACTCTTTTTAGATTTAATTTTATTATTGTTGTAGGCAAGATGCTTGTTGAGTGTAGTCTCTTGGATAGTCTAAAGCACATTGTGTTTTAGTTTCATCGCTTGCTGCTGAACTATTTATTTGTTCTACTCCAGCATATTGTTCTTGGAAACAGTTATTTTGTAAAACAAAATCTGTTTGAGATATGTTTGTGCAATTTGCATAAATAAATGCATATTGTGTGTCTGTAACGTACTCTGGGTTTGGGTTAAGCATTTGATTGAATGCTTGATATTGTTCTTGCCTGCATGTTGATTGATTTGCAGTTGAGTCTGGATACATTGTAGTGCAATGATCTTTTATTGTGCTGTAATCGTTGCTTGTAATAAAACTTGGTGGGTCTTGGAATATTAATGGGTCTTTTGCAATATGGTCTTCTTTTATTACTTCTGGATATGTTCCGTTTTCTTCTAGGTATTTTAGAGCTCTGTATACGTTTTCGCTTACTGATCCTCGTGTCATGTTTTCTGATGGATTGAAGAGTGTTCCTGTTTCTTCAAGGAATCCTAATTGTTTTGCTTGATATACAAATGGTGCATACCACTGTGTGCTATCTACGTCTGTAAATGGGTTTTCTGTAACTGCTTCTGGTACTGGAACTTCTTGTGTATTTAAAACCATTTTTAGTGCCTCTGATTTTGTTACAGTTTGGGCAGGTTTAAATGATCCGTCTTGATATCCCATTATCCAATTTGCTGATTTTGCGTAACATGCGTATGGTGCAAACCATTCAGTTGTTACGTCTGTAAAACAATCTTTGTACTGTAATGCGTCTGGTGTGATGCCTACTCCTTCAACTAGGATTTTTAAAAGTTCTGCTCGATTGATTTCTAATTCTGGTTTGAATGTCCCATTTGAATATCCGTTGATTATACCGTTTGATTGTAGGTATAGGATTGCATCGTAGTTTTTGTTTGACTGATTTACATCAGAAAAAGCTGCAAAGGCAGTTGTTGTACTAATTGTCATTGCAATTAGCATTGTGGAAATAATTAGTAGTGTTTTTTTCATTTTTTTTGTTATTAAAATAAGATGATTTTATTTTAGCATATTATTTGAGTATTTGTTTATTTATTGTTGTGTTTAATATTGTTTATTGACATGCTTAATGTTATGTGTTTTAATATTGTTGTATTTTAAATTAATTCTACTTTTATGAGAATCCCATCTGTATTAAAGAGTTTTACCATAGGAGCATCTATGATTGCTTGTTTAGGGGCTTGTAATGAAAATGAAAATTATGATTATAAAGAGCGTGTTTGTGTAGCAAATCTTATAGGGGAAACTAATGCTCAGATTAATAAAAATGCTGTTCCGCAAAAATTGATACCAGAAATATCAGTGGAACCAGTAAAAAAAAGTATAGAAGTGGAAATAAACCAAAATAAAGTGAGTGACGAATTAATGGCGTGCATAAATTTGCAAAAAAAATCTCGTATTTGGTATTTGGAGGGTTGTGATGAAATTGAGGGAGATAAAGTTATTGGTATTGTTGAATAGTTTAAGGTTATTACTTGGGAATGTATCCTATTAATGCTGAATATTTATTTTTGAAACTTAGAAGAATGTTATGATTGGGGCTGATTTAAGTATTGATTTTTAGTAAAGAATTATATCTGTGAGTAAATAATGTTTTAGTTCTTAGATTTCTTCTAATACAATGTATCCTCCGTGTATATATTGTTTTGGATTTGTTCTTATTTTTCTTTCATCGACTATTATACTTAAAAAGTTGAGGGATGTTGAATTTACGTCTTGGTTATTTATTAGCATGTTTGTTTGTCCATTTCCAACATTTGTGCAGTTTGTATTATTTAAACTACATTCATATATGCTTATGTCAAAACTTCCTCCATCACCGTAAATACGTGTTTTAGTTGCTTTATATCCTTCTGGTATTTCGTAGCTTGCTATCATTCCGTGTTCTCCATATTCGACTAATTGTGTTGCTCCAAAATCATATATATTACTTATTCCTACTCTTTCTTGATATACCTCAAAATCTTTTGGTAAAATTTTTATTTGTGAAAAACTAGGTTTTGTAGTACCTGATGATAGTGGAGATCCATTTACAAATAGTTCTCCTTCTATGTTTAAGTCATTTGATAGTTGGAATCTTTTATTGTCGTTTTCCCATTCTAGGGATTCCCATGAGCCATTGTTTATTCCTAAAAAAATTTTTCCTGCACTGTTTTCTGATAAATGATTAAGTGCAATATATAAATACCCTATTATAGAATTATTACCTTCAATCCTTAGTGCTTTGTCGAATACAAATCTTACTGCTTGAATTTCGTAAAATAATTTAGATTGATTTCTTCCGAATTCAATTGATATATCGTGATGACTGGAGTTGTTTTTATCTAGTGTTAAACTATCATCTTTATAGCTTACGGCATTTGTAAGAACTGAACTGTTTAAAAACATTATTATCAATAATGTTAAATTTATGATTAGCTTTTTTATATTCATATCTGAGTTTGGTTAATTTTTGTTTTTTTATGATATATTATATTTTTTAAACTTCAAACTTATATTATGGAGTTAAACCCCATTCTCCATCTATGTATTTAGTGACTCATCACAAAAATTGTATCGTATTTAGCTGGGAGAGGAAAGTATTTTGTAAAATCATAACTGTTTTACGTTGAGGCTTTGAGCAATTAATAGGGGGATTTTTTTAATGGAAGTAAGTTGAATTTTATAGCCATATATTTGCACGTGGTTTTGCTATTACAAAATATTTAATGAGATAATAACCCTGCTCTTGACAAAAAAGATAAATTCAGGCATCATAAACATCATGTTAAAGCAATAAAGCAACAATGATAAAACAAGAAAACAACAATAAGGGTTTTGGAGGATTAGGCATTAAGCCTGCCCTGCTTGAAAGAATTAATGAAATGGGATTTGTTACGCCTACTCCTATTCAGCATAAAGCTATACCTATTGCTATATCTGGTGAAGATGTAGTTGGTATCGCGCAAACTGGATCTGGTAAGACTTTGGCTTTTTCTATTCCAATGATACAAAATATTGTGATGATGAGTAAAATGGGCCTTATTTTGTTGCCTACGCGTGAGTTAGCGGTTCAGGTTGAAGAGACCTTGAGAAATGTTGCTGGTAAACATGGACTTCGAACGGCTCTTGTAATCGGTGGAACTGGTGCTGGGTTTCAGAAAAAACAATTAAAAGAGAAACCACATATTGTTGTTGCTACACCTGGACGATTGATTGATCATATTGAGCAAAGAAATATTTCTCTTTCTAATGTGGGAATGCTTGTTTTGGATGAGGCTGATCGTATGTTGGATATGGGATTTGCGCCACAGCTTAAAAAAATTCTTACTTTTGTTCCTAAAGAAAGACAGACAATGTTGTTTTCGGCAACAATGCCGGATAAAATTGCTCAAATGGCTCGTCAATATATGAAAAAACCGCTACGTATTGAGGTAGCTAGGCCTGGTACGACTGCTGAAACTATTGATCAAGAAATATTTATAGTTGAGAATGGTGATAAACTTTCTTTGCTTAAAAGACTTTTGGGTGAACATAAAGGTCAGGTATTGGTCTTTAGTCGTACAAAGCATGGAGCAAAAAAGATAGCGGATAAGCTTCGTAAAATGGGGCATCCTGCTGATGAACTTCATTCAAATAGATCACAAAATCAACGTCAAAATGCACTAAAGGGATTTGATAATGGGAAATTTAGAATACTTGTTGCAACAGATATTGCTGCTCGTGGGATTGACGTAGATGATATCGAATTAGTAGTAAACTATGATTTGCCAACAATGATTGAGGATTATACACATCGTATTGGTAGAACGGGACGTGCTGGAAGATCTGGAAAAGCTGTATCATTTGCAGTGCCAGAACAAAAGGGTGATATTGCTCAAATTCAAAACTTAATTAAACTAATTTTGCCTATTAAAGCACCTTGTGGGAAAGAGCTTGAGGGGATTGAGCCTTCGGCTACTGCTGTGAGATTAAATCAACAGAAAAATCGTGGAGGTGGGAGAGTAAGGGGGAGAGGTTTTTCTAGGAAGAGGCGATAAGTGGGGGTGTTTATTTGACTATGGTTTATATACTTCGTCATGGGTACCGATATCTATGGGTATGATAGAGTCTTTTTTGATGAGAAAGTGTATTGTAATGCGATATGATAGAGTGATTGATATGCTGTGAAGTTCGGATAATTTGTCTGTTAGCTTATGTATGCGGAGTGAGGGGTGTTTAGGGTTAACTTGAAGTAAACTCAAAGTTTTTATGTATTTGTCTTTAAGTTCTGGGTGTTTTTTTAAAAATTTAGTTGCTCTTTTTTCGTAGCTTTCTGTAAAAATTAACTTAAACATTTTCAATTCGTTTTATGTGGTCATTGATTGAATCTTTGTTATATCTACCATCTTTTATGTCTTGTTTTGCTTCTGAGAGAGCGATAGTTAATTCGTATTCTTTGAGCTTGTTGTATTGTTCTGTGTCTAAAATGACGTATTTGGCTTTGCCTCTTACTGTTATTATGGTCTCTAGTCCTTGTTTTGCTAGGTTTTCGGCAATTGATATACCTTTTATTTTTAGATCATTTGCGGTAATAGTGTTATTCATAGTACTTTAGTTAGTGCTCTTGTTAGTATTATACAGCATCAGGCTTGGTTTAGACAAGTGTATTAATAGGCCTTAGTGTTTATTTAAGGCTTTTGTAATGGCTCCAAAGATTGGAAGCGATTGCTCGGCACTTTGCCTTTGAAAAGGGTGCGTATTGCCCGAATCTGAGACTTGAGGAAAGAATGGCAAATGAGACGGATGAGTGGGTGATGGCGGGAGTGAAATAGTGAAAACTGTTGTCATTGTTCGCATTTTTGAATTTCGCGTCAGAAAGGGATTGTAAATCCCTGTGTTTTTAGTACAATAGTGTTGACTTTTAATTGCATGCAAAATATGGATAACCAAATACCCTCGTCATCCTTATCTCTTGGGAAAAGGATCAAGGAAATTCGAAAAAACAAAGGTCTAACTCAAGAAGAACTGGCCATAAAGGCTGGTGTTGCCTATACCACTCTGACAAAAGTGGAAAATGAGGCAATTAAAAACCCCTCTTTTGAAACCGTTGTGGCTATTGCCAAAGGTTTGGAGGTAGATTTTGACGAACTAATCAAATAAGTATGACTGATTCAAAAAAACACCTCACCGAGCAAGATATTCGGACTAAGTACATCACTCCTGCGATCAAACAGGCAGGTTGGGATGAAATGACGCAACTTCGTGAGGAGGTCTACTTCACACAGGGGCGAATCGAGGTGCGAGGCAAAACAGTCAAGCGAGGAAAAGCCAAGAAAGCCGACTATCTCTTGTATTACAAGAACAATTTCCCGATTGCCGTGATTGAGGCAAAAGACAACAGTCACGCTGTTGGAAGCGGAATGCAACAAGCCCAAGACTACGCGGAAACTTTGGATATTCCTTTTGCATACAGCTCAAACGGAGATGGATTTTTGGAGCATGATTTTTTTACAGGGAAAGAACGAGAACTTTCGCTTGAGGAATTGCCTTCACCTGCTGAACTCTACGAAAGATACAAACAGGCGAATAATCTGGATGAGTCAAAGCAAAAGATCATTGAAACGCCGTATTACTCTGATGGTTCGGGCAAATCTCCGCGTTATTACCAACAAATCGCAATCAACCGCACGATCAAAGCGGTATCTGAGGGGCAAGACCGAATCTTGCTAGTAATGGCGACAGGTACGGGAAAAACTTTCACAGCGGGGCAGATTATTTGGCGACTTTGGAAATCAGGTACATCAAAGAGAATTTTGTTTTTAGCCGATCGAAATATCTTGGTTGATCAAACGATGTCCAATGATTTCAAGCACTTCGGGGACAAGATGACCAAGATTCAAAAACGACAAATTGATAAATCTTACGAGATTTATTTGGCTTTATATCAAGGTTTAACTGGCAATGAGGAAGAAAAGAACGCGTACAAGCAGTTTTCTCGGGATTTCTTTGATCTCGTGGTGATTGATGAGTGTCATCGCGGAAGTGCCGCAGAAGACTCGGCTTGGCGCGAGGTGTTGGATTATTTCTCCTCTGCCACTCATGTTGGACTTACCGCTACGCCAAAAGAAACCAAAGATGTCTCGAATATGGAGTATTTCGGTGAGCCGATTTACACCTATTCGCTCAAACAAGGGATTGATGACGGTTTCTTGGCTCCATACAAGGTGGTACAAGTCATGCTTGATAAAGATATCGGTGGATATCGCCCGAGTATTTTGGATCGTGATCGTGAGGGGCGTGAAGTGGAAGACAAGATTTATACGACCAAAAATTTTGATAAAGACATTGTCCTCACCGAGCGAACAAAGACTGTTGCCAAAGAAATCACGCGATTTCTCAAGGCAACTGATCGATATTCAAAAACCATTGTTTTCTGTGTGGATATCGACCACGCCGAGCGAATGCGTCAGGCATTAGTGAATGAAAATACTGATTTGGTAAAAGAAAATCGCAAGTATGTGATGCGGATTACAGGCGATAATGAAGAAGGAAAGGCAGAATTAGACAACTTTATCGACCCAGAAAATCCATATCCGACCATTGTGACAACTAGTAAATTGATGACCACGGGCGTGGATGCACAGACTTGCAAGGTAATCGTGCTGGATTCAAATATCAACTCGATGACCGAGTTTAAGCAGATTATCGGGCGTGGTACGCGTATTAAAGAAGAATTTGGCAAGACTCATTTTACAATCCTTGATTTCCGCCGAGTAACTGAGCTGTTTGCCGATCCTGACTTTGATGGTGATCCTGTGCAAGTTAAAGAAATTCACCAAGGAGAGGAAATGTTGGGAGATGAAGAAATTGCAAAAGAAGAGCTGACTCTTGCTCAAGAATACGAGCAATATAACGAAGACAAGCCAAAAATTATTGAAGGTGGTGAAATTACCGAAGGAAAACGAGAAAAAATCTACATTGATGGTGTGCCTGTAGAAATGGCCTACAAACAAACGCAGTATCTCGGAGCTGATGGAAAGCTCATCACCGAATCACTCAAAGACTATACAAAACGCAAGATTCTGCAGAAATATGCCTCACTGGACGACTTTATCCAAAACTGGGATCAACATAAAAAGAAGTATTACATTTTGGAGGAATTATCCGCCCAAGGCGTGATGCTTTCCGAGCTTCAAGCGGATATCGGGCAGGAGCTTGACCCGTTTGATCTGATTTTGCATATCGCTTTCGGGAAAAAGAAGTTGATAACTCGAGTGGAAAGAGCGAATAATGTCAGGAAAAAGAATTACTTTGATAAATACAGTGAAAAAGCCCGCAAAGTTCTCGAAGGATTATTGGACAAGTATGCTAATGAAGGCATCGAGCATATCGAGGATATCAACATTCTCACCGTGTCTCCTTTCTCTTCACTCGGGTCGCCGATCGAGATTATCGCGGAGTTTGGCGGAAGAGAGCAATATTTTGAGGCGATTGAAAGCCTTGAGCGAGAAATTTATGCCTACTAATTTTAAAAGCCCATGACAAACCTATCAGGAATAATCAAATCGATTCAAAACATCATGCGTGAAGATCACGGTGTTGATGGCGATGCGCAAAGACTTTCCCAGCTATGCTGGATGCTTTTTTTGAAAATTTTTGATGAAAAGGAACAGGAGCGCGAACTCCTTGATCCAAAATACAAATCACCAATCCCTGAGGAGCTTCGTTGGCGCAATTGGGCGGCTGATGAAGAAGGAATCACAGGAGATGCTTTACTTGATTTTGTAAACAACAAACTTTTCCCGACTTTCAAAGAATTTGGCTACACCGCGAGCGATAATGAAGCGGGATTTATTGTGAAATCCGTTTTTGAAGACAGTTTCAACTACATGAAAAGCGGAACGCAAATGCGAAAAGTGATCAACAAGCTCAACGAACTCAACTTCAATCGCAAGGCAGACAAAGACCAGTTCGGGCATATTTACGAAGAATTGCTCCGAGGTCTGCAAAGTGCGGGAAATGCGGGAGAATTTTATACGCCTCGAGCTATTACCGAGTTTTTAGTGGAAATGGTGAATCCAAAATTGGGAGAAAGAGTGCTTGATCCTGCTTGTGGTACGGGTGGATTTTTGACTTCGGTGATCGAGCATATGCGTCAAAATGACGTACATACCGCTGAAGATGAGGCACTGATCAAAGAAACCGTACAAGGAAACGAGCTGAAATCACTTCCTCACATGCTTTGCACGACCAATATGATCCTGCACGGCATCAATGCCCCGACCAATATTCGGCATAACGATTCGCTTGCACGACCAATCAAAGACATCAGTCCAGCCGAGCGCGTGGATTGTATCGTGGCAAACCCTCCTTTCGGTGGAACGGTAAAAGATGGAATCTTGGCAAACTTCCCGAAAGGTTTTCACACCAAAGAAACGGCTGATCTTTTCTTGGTTTTATTTCTCAAGCTACTCAAACCAAACGGTCGTGCGGGGATTGTTTTGCCTGATGGATCGCTGACAGGAGACGGCGTAAAAATGCGTATTCGCGAGAAACTGCTGACCGATTGCAATCTGCACACAATTATCCGTCTGCCAAACTCCGTATTTGCACCGTATGCGACCGTAGCGACCAATCTGCTTTTCTTTCAAAAAGGCGAACCGACCAAAGAAGTGTGGTATTACGAACACCGATTACCAGATACACAAAAGGCGTATTCCAAAACTAAGCCGATTAATATCAAAGAATTTGAGCCGATCAAAGAGTGGTGGGAAAACCGAGAGGAAAATGACGTGGCGTGGAAAGTGAGTATTAAAGATATTGAGGCTCGGGGCTGGGATTTGGATATCAAGAATCCGAACAAGCAGGAGGAAGAAATAGAACATTCAAGCCTTGAGTTGATTGGAATGCTGGAAGATTCTCTGCGAGAGAGTCAGGAAATTTTATCATCTTTAAAATCTGAACTATGAGTCGTCGACAATTTGTCGACAGTTAAAATTTAATTTTTCAAAAAATGACTATCAATAACATCTTTGAACAAATCAAAAAAATAAATGAGTACGGGCAAGAATTTTGGAGTGCTCGTGATCTCTGGAAAATCTTAGGCTATACCGAATATGGGAAATTTCTACCTGCAATAAGCAGGGCTATGAAAGCCTGTGAAAACAGTAATCAAGCTGTTTCAGACCATTTCGCCGAGGTGAGCGATATGGTCAAAATTGGATCAGGAGCCGAGCGTGAAATTGATGATTATAAGCTTTCAAGATATGCCTGTTATTTGATTGCACAAAATGGAGATCCAAAGAAAACAGAAATAGCCCTTGCTCAAACATATTTTGCTATTCAGACGCGAAAACAAGAAGTGCAGGAGGCTCTTTTGGAAGACCAAAAAAGAGTAATGCTTCGGGAAGAAATGAAAGATCACAATAAGAAACTTGCCGAAGCTGCCGATAATGCTGGCGTGAAAAACTATGGAATATTTCAAAATTATGGGTACATGGGACTGTATGGGGGCTTGGATCAAAAAGGGATTCATGCAAAAAAAGGGTTAAAAAAGAGTCAGAAAATACTTGATCACATGGGGAGTGAAGAACTGGCTGCCAATCTTTTCCGAGCTACGCAAGCGGAAGCCAAACTGCGTCGTGAAAATATTCAAGGGGAGCAAAATGCAAACAAGGCTCATCATGATGTTGGTAAAAAGGTGCGAAAAACAATTGAGGAAATCGGCGGAACAATGCCTGAAGAGTTGCCTGCAACAGATGGAGTGAATAAGGCAAAAACTCGACTTAAGAAGGTGGATCAGAAATCTCTAGAATCTAATAAGAAAAAATCATGAATAATTTATTCCTTACAAAGTCAGAAAAAAAAGTTCTCAAATGTCTTGGTGAAAAAGATATGAATCGTGAAAACATAATGAGTAAATGCAACCTTTCTATTGATGAAATAACAACGATTGAAGCAAAATTTGTAAACATATTGAAACCATCGTTGATAAAGAAATTTTCAATTCTTGGAATTAATGAAGAAGAGAAGAAATCAAAAAGTGGCGGGAGTATTTCGCCCTACACATTGACCTCCGAAGGAAGATTGATTTTAGATTCAATAAAGCCATTTTATAAAAAAATGAACTTTTGGATTATGGCAGGAACTCTTTTGACTGCACTTTTTACGGGAATTTTGGCTTTTGATATTATTAATAAACTAATCACATGAGTGAGTGGCAAAAAGTAAAAATTGGCGATTTATTCAATATTGAGAAAGGCTCTTTACAGAGTTCAAAATGCACTGAGGGTGATTTTGATTTTATTACCGCAAGTTGTGATTGGAAAAAACACAATGAATATACTCATGAAACTGAGGCTTTGATTGTGGCAGTTGCAGCATCGGGATCTCTTGGTCGTGTTCACTACGTGAATGGGAAATTTATTTCAAGTGACCTTTGTTTTATTCTTACCCCAAAGAACCATGATAAATATCCTTTAGATTTTGAATTTTATTTTCATATCTTGCGATCTATTCGTGAGGACTTGGTGAAATCAACAGCAACAGGGACTTCCAAGCTTGCAATTAACAAAGGTAATTTCTCAAATTACAAACTTCCATATTTTGACATTGAGCATCAAAAGAAATTTTGTAAGAAATTGATCAATCTTGAAAGCAATAAAGAAAAACTCAATCAGAACTCAAGCTTTCAGCAATCTCACCTCACCCTTCTTCGCCAACAAATCCTCCAAGACGCAATTTCGGGAAAACTCACAGAAGATTGGCGCGCAGAAAATCCTGATACTGAGCCTGCGAGCAAATTGCTTGAGCAAATCAAAGTGGAAAAAGAGAAGTTGATTGCGGAGAAGAAGATAAAAAAGGAAAAACCTTTGTCAAAAATCGTGGAGAGCGAAATACCGTTTGAGCTTCCTGCGGGATGGGAGTGGTGTCGGTTGGGAGAGGTTTCAAAATTAATTACTGATGGAGAACATCAAACTCCACCACGCATTCAGAATGGCAGATTATTACTTTCCGCTAAAAACATAAGAGATGGATATATCGATTTCGAAAACGTTGATTATATAAGCGAGGAGCATTATCAAAAATCAATAAAAAGATGTCATCCTGAAATTGGAAATATTTTAATTGTAAGCGTTGGCGCGACAATAGGAAGATCTGCAATTTTAAAAACAAATGATGAATTTGCGATAGTAAGAAGCGTGGCTCTAATTAAACCCTTAATTGTTTCAAATGAATATATTAAGCTTTTATTAGATTCAAATATTCTTCAAAAGGATATTGCTAAAAGAGCTTGGGGAACAGCACAGCCTTGTTTATACTTAAAAGAGATTACACAACTCACAATTCCTCTCCCCCCACGTACCGAACAAAGGGCGATCGTTGCGAAGCTCTCGAGGCTTATGGGGTATGTGTCCCAACTCGAGGAAAAAATCGCACAGAACGCAAACAACGCCGAAACGCTGATGCAGGCTTTTTTAGGTGAGGTTTTTAGGAAGTAAGCATGAAAAATATGGATGAAATTGAACAAAAAAATTTGGCATTTTTAAAAGGAATCATTCAGATTTCAGGGGTATTAAATGAAAAAATTGCGGAGAAACGATCTGTTAATTCTGATGATGAAGATTTTTTTGTAGCGTATTTTTTTGAAAGAATTTTCAAATATTCAACTTCATTTGTTCTCTTGGTAGAACAAAGTTTTTTTCATGAATCTGTTATTATCGCCAGAAATTCACTAGAGGGACTATTTTATTTTTTTGCATTCATAAATAATAAACAGTTAGCAAATGACTGGAGATATTTTGGGATTTATGAAGATTGTGAAAAAGCCTATCACAAAGCAGGAGAACAAGCTCTGAATAATTTAGTCACAGATATGGAGCAAAAATTTGGTAAAGAAAAAATGCAAGAAATCAAAAGCAAATATTCAAACTTCACTAAAATTAGAAATAATAAATTCTGCAAATGGCATAAAAAAGACAATATCAAACAACTCATTATTCACGATTCAAATCTACAATCTCTTTATGATCAATTGTATTCAGATTTTTCCAAAATCACTCATTGGACTCCATCGGGCGTAATAGGCGGAAAAATGAGCTTAAAATCATCAATTTGTGTAAGTTTTCAGTGTTTATTTGAGATAACAAAAGCGATAAATGAAAGTTATAAACTACAGAAAAACAATGAATTGAGCCAAATTTATACAAATTATTTGGCTTATAATGAAACGAAAATATGATTATTTTTCTTTTCTAACTCCTTTAAATTTCCCGCCAGAAGTTTTTACATCGAGAAATTTCCCTGTTTCAGTATCTCGTTTGATAAATAGCTCGCCATTTGAATGTAAAAGTTGTGAACGATCCTTCACGGCTCCTTTTCGTGCATTGTCTCCGAATGGTTTGTTCTTAGCCATATTTTGAAAATTAAAAAATAAAAATTATCGTAAAAGTTCATCAATCCTGTCTTTCCAGTCTTGATAGTGAATAATTCGCTCTTTTTGCAGTCCTCCTCTCAGAATCTCCGCTTTCGTTTTTTTAGATAATTCACGCCATTCTTCCTGAAATACATAAATGGCATTGCCATGCCAAATTGACTCACAGATATAGAGGTTTTTCTTTTTAAATCCGAAAACCACATATCCTGAAAATCCTGCGAGACCATAGGCTCCAAAATCAGGTTTGTACGAGTTGATAGTATCGAATCTATCTCGAAATACAGCTTTTTCTTGCGAGTTAGCTTTTTTTAGAGCTGGCTCTAAATCCTTCTCGATTTTATTCCATGGCATTTCACCTTCAGGAAGAACTGCCCATTTCAGGCTTTTTTCTGGAGTTTTGATGATTTCCTTAAGATTGCTATTTAATATTTCACATTCACCAAATATTTCCAAAAACAAATTAATCGTGTGAATAATCAGATCTTCATCTTTCGGATAAGAAAGAACTGGCGAAACAACTTTTTCCTGTGCAAGCTTAAGCTCAACACTTGGTGGCTCTACAAATTCGCGAGGATATCTCTCATATGGGCAATCTCTTATTTCTGTTACTTCTTTAGTTTCTTTGTATCCAGCATACTGCTTCCAAGTCCATTCAATTTGGCGATAATGGGTTTCCATTGGTAAATCCTTTCGAACATTCTCTTTCCCCTCAGCGTTAAAGGAGGAAATAGTACCTACTGGAATCGGGAGGATCTTTTCTCCTTCTTGCGGAGAACTAGAAAAACCCGCCAATTTCATTTTGGAGGCATTAGAGTTTGTGCTGATGCTAATTACTATTTCTTTCCCCTGAATAAAGGGTAAATATTTCTTGAGAGATCGAATTCTAGTTTGGCTGATTTTTAACATATATATTCTTATTAAGATTTCACCATAATTTTATTCCTTGAAAAATCCTTTGTCAAATATAATTTTCCAAAAAACGTAAATATTTACAATAAACTTACAAAAGTATTGACTTTTTGGATTATTTCGACTAGAATTCTTGTGTTACTTAAATTATTTTAATTTCAAATACCATGTTGTTGAATTTAAAAATCAAAAACTTTCGCTCAATTAAGGATGAAATAGTCCTTGATTTGCAGGCAACGAATGACAAGACGATGAAAAGCTCCTCTGTTATCGAGAATAATGACGTTTCATTGCTCAAGTCAGTTGCTATTTATGGGGCAAATGCTTCGGGTAAAAGCAACATTATGAAAGCTTTTGTGGCTTTTAGGGTTATGGTTTTGGAGTCTTTACTCAGAGGCAACACTACAACTGCTCTACCAAGTGAAGTTTTCAAACTTAGCTCTGAAACTGAAAGTCAACCATCATTTTTTGAAATTTCATTTTTGATTGATAATGAAATTTATCAGTATGGTTTTGAAATTGACAAAAAGCGAGTTTTGGCTGAGTGGTTAAAGCAAAAGAAAGGAAATAAGACTTTGTTTAGCAGAACTGGGCAAGAAATCGAGTCAAATAAGAACTATTTTAAGGAAGGAACCGCGACTTTAAAAAAACAGACATCGGAAAGAGTTCTATTTTTATCTGTTTTATCAAGCAATAATGCTCCCTTTTCAAGAAAAATTGTTCATTTTATTCAGAACATAAACTATATCTCAGGAACGAATCGTGGGAATACTATGGATTTTTCTTTTGGTAAGTTTTTGGAAGATGAAAAGATGGCCAACCAAATGAAAAAATTGATGGTAGATGTTATTTCTGGGCTTGTTGATATTGAAGCAAACCAAAAAATGATTTTGGCTAAAGAGATTCAAAATATACCTGATAAATTCAAAGAATTGTTTTTCAAGGAAGACTCAAAGATAGCAGAAAGGAGCTTGAAATTTTTACACAAAAAATTCGACAAGGATCAGAAAGAAGTTGGAAATGAATCCTTGGACTTTTTTGCTGAAGAATCTGAGGGAACACAACAAATGTTCGCTTTATCGGCTCCAATTATCGATACATTAGAGAATGGGAAGGTTTTGTTTATTGATGAAATCGATGCCAGTCTGCATCCAATATTGTGCCAATATTTGATTACTATTTTTAATTCAAAAGAAAAAAATCCCAACAACGCACAATTGATATTTTCTACTCACGATGTGTCACTTTTAAAAGAAGAGCTGCTTCGAAGAGATCAGATTTTCTTTACTGAAAAGAATAAATTCGGAGAAACGGAACTTTTCTCATTATCTGATATTTCAGAGAGAAAAGGTGTTGATTTTGCTAAAAGATATTTAGAAGGGCGGTATAACGCACTTCCTTATATTTCAGAATTTGAGAATTTAAAATTTGCACGATAATTATGGGAAAATATAGAGGAAATCATCATCGACTAATTCACCCAAAGATCTTTATTTGGTCTCATACGGAAAAAGCAGAAATTGAATATTTTCAGGATTTTAAGAATCATCTCAAAACTCCGTTGTTAATGCCTAAGAAGGAAATATGCTGGACTCCTCAAGAGCTCATAGAAAAGGTTATAAAATGGAAAAAAGAGAATGTTTCCGATAAAGACAAGGATGAAGTGTGGTGCATATTTGATGTTGATGATTTTTATCAAGAAGATAAGGAAAATTTTATTAAAAAAATCGAAAAAGCTCATAAGAATAATGTGAGAATCGCTTATATAAATGAGTGCTTTGAGTTATGGATAATCCTACATTTTGAAAAGCCAACATCTCCGATTTCGAGAGGGAAAAGTATGGAAGAAAAAATCCAAGCCCTTTTTAAGAAAAATAAATTAGGGAAATTTCAAAAGAACCAAAAGATTTTTGAGGTGTTACTGCCATTCCAATCAACCGCCATCGAGAACTCAAAAAAGCTGTTATCTGTTGAATATGGTGCGATTAATTGGCAACAAGTGCTTGATAGAACGGGAAATCCATCATCCAGTTTCCACTTTCTTGTTGAGGGAATAAATCATCTACTTTCTGAGTAATTCAATAATCAACCCGTGACAATTTGTCACGACCTGAAAAAATAGTTTGTTAGTGGGGACAAATTGTCCCCATGTATGATTCCTAAAACTCCCATTTCTTCCTCATTTCTGACTCAAAATCATCCTTTTTAGTTGATTTTGGCATAGTTTGTGATACCATTTTGGTACTAGGTTATTCGTGTGAATAGTCGAGCAGAGTCTTAAAGACCAACTCGTTTCCGCAGAGCGGAGGCAAGGAGAGTTGGTATTTTTGCGTTTAAATTTCATGCAACTTCTCTCACTTCTCACACGGAGACCCCCTACTATTAAGCCAAGAATATGCAAGGAAAAAAGACCACATCTCGGGACAAAAAACGCTTTCTTGACGCATTTAAACTGCGACATGGAATCGTTACGCTCGCTTGCAAAGATGTGAATATTTCCAATTTTACCTTTTACAAGTGGATGAGAGATGATCCTGAATTTGCTGAACAAGCCGAGGAAATCCGCGAAATTGAAATCGGCATTATCGCCGAAGACCGCATGGCGGAAGCAATCATCGTGCATAAAGACATGGCAATGGTGCGGTTTTACCTACAATCGCGAAATCGCAAATACATCCAAAAAGTGCAAACGGAAATCCATGACCCGACCAAAGAGCTGGCGGATCTGCTCTGTTTGGATGAATAAGCTCTAAACCTTTTATGAAAATGAAGATATCAACTCATGATTCAAAATAAGCCAAACATTCGGGCACACAGGCCTACTACGTCACTCAGTGGCAGTATGTGCCGTGTTGATAAAAACAGTCGCACACGGGCGGTTTTTGAGGCTTTGGCGGAGAAACTTCGTGATCTCAAGGCCTACGAAAAGCAGGTAATCTGGACTCCTGCGGATTTTCGCTGGATGAAGTGGGAAACAGGCATTGGAATGAAGGAAATTACTGAAACATTAGAGCCTTTTTCGATGGGTTTTTATCAGGGAGTTTACGGTGAAGATGAAGAGGGAGATCGAGCTGATGAGTATTTTCGTGTTCCTGATGCAGGCATTACATGGCAAAAATTCAGAAATCATTTTGAGGTGATCGTACATGATCGCAAGAAACTGGGCGGATTTATCAATACTCAGCGTGGCCTGCAGTATTCGGTTTATCCTTATGAAGTGCAAGAATACGGTGATCTGACGTTCAACTTTACACTGGAACAGATTGAAAGAAACGGTGAAATCATCAAAAAGCTCGGGGAGAAATCGAGCAAATTAGCCAAGGCATTACTAGAAAATCGCAACTGTCGTTTTGGTTATGCGGAACTTTCCAAGATCACAGGCGAAGAAAGACTTATGGAAAACTATCAAACCAAATACGGCCATTGCCGCTCTCTCGATAAGATTTTCGAGCGACTGAATCGGGATTGCGGAGTCAAGATTTTCCATTACAAAAACGACTCTGTGCTTGTCATAGAGCCATGTCGGTCAGATGTCGGTGACGTGTAGGTGAGAGAAAAGCCACGGTAAATAACAATGTGTGCGAGTTCAAAAGTAACCGCACATATGAATCCAAATGAGAAACGACATGACGGGCAAGATATGACCACCTCGCAGAAAGAGAAATTGCGAGAGATTTTTGCGTGTCGCTATGAGCGGGAACTTTCAGATCAAGAACTCTTTGAAATCCACTTCAATTTGAAGCGGTTTTTTAGCCTGCTCGACAAATTTGAGGCAGGCCACGATTTGTAATCTTTAATTTTTTTGTACCCATGAACAATCTCTATCACACCTCAGACTGGTATCTCTGCGTCTTCCTCATCGCCAAGGGGTATCCACTGCTTGATATCGACCGTAGCAACCGCAGTCGTTGCCAGTTTGTCTTTGATGACTGCCCTGAGCTTCAAGAAGAAGTGAAGGACTTTTGGCGTAATGGCGCCGTCGGAGCGCAAGACTTCGTCATGGCGGTCAAGAAAGCAAAAGCTCTTTTGCATTCGGACAGCTTCTAAACCTTTAACTGCTTATGAAAATGGAAAGTGAGAATTTTACCAAAGTGCCGAATGAATATCTCGAAGAGATTGCTTGCAATCGCTCTTTTTGCGCGAAGACAAAAATTCTCATGACGATACTTCGCAAGACGGCAGGCTGGAACAAAAAAGAAGACTGGATTTCACTTTCCCAATTTGAAGCAATGACAGGAATTCTCAAGCGCAATGTTTGCAGGACTTTGGATCAATTGGTAGAAGCAAAAATCATTCTCAAATCGGAGAATAAATACCGCATAAATCCCAACGTAAAGGCGTGGCGAGAGTTCTCAAAATTGAGAACAAATCTCAAATCCGAGAATGGGTATTCTCAAAATGGAGAAATAGCGTTCTCAAATCTGACACCCACAAAAGACACTCTTACAAAAAACAATTTATTACAAAAGAAAGATAGGAGCATGCTCATGTCAGAACAAGATTTTGAAAATTTTTGGCAGGAATATCCAAAAAAATTGGGTAAGAAAAAAGCTTGTGTCAGTTTTTTGAAACTCAAAAGGGATTTACTGCCGACGATTTTGGAAGCCCTGAAAAAGCAAAAATCCTCACCCGCGTGGCAAGACAATGACGGGAAGTATATTCCGTATCTCGCAACGTGGATCAATGGAGAGCGATGGGAAGACGAGGTACAAACTCAACATTTTAATAACTCAAACTATGGAAAAAATCAGCGACACTTTGGGTCGGGTTATGTCTCAAAAACAGGCTACGCCGACCTCGTCGTCGGAGACGATGACTAAACTCGAGTACAAGTGCACAACGTGCCGAGATTGTGGTTTTGAAGATAGTTCTGGAATCCATTATCAGGGGTACGGCACGAGCGAAAAGCGGTTTTGTAATGATTGCGAGAAAGGTAAACAGATGTTTCGCGAATGGGTGGAACTACCCGAGCAAAGGCGACATTTTCAAAAATATAAACAGGACAAAATCGAGCGAATGATGAGACTTTCTAGGCTCAGTCCTGCGTATTTAAACGCCAAGCTGGAAGATCTCAAAGACAACGGCGCATTACAAAAAACCTGCAAGATGTATCTCGAAAACTGGGAAAAGATCAAACCGCTCGGGCTGGGTTACTACTTTTGGGGCAATGTCGGCGCGGGAAAAACATATACCGCCGCTATTCTTGCCAATGAACTGATGAAACGGCACTTCGTGGAGGTTTTGTTTTTGAAAATGCCCGAAGCGGTTGCGCGGATCAAAAAGACTTTCGGATCGGACAAACAAAATCCCGACAAAGATCTATTCGACAAAATGCGAGAGGTGGAAATGCTCATCTTGGATGACCTCGGAATTGAGAAAGTCTCCGACTGGTTGGCGGATGAAATTTATCAGGTCGTGGAGCATCGATACAGCAATAATCTGCCCATGATTATCACTTCCAATCAATCTTTGAGCGATATCGGGCAAGTGTACCGTGAGCAAGTTGCATCGCGATTGACCCAAAAAACCAAATCCATTCATTTTACTCAACAAGACAAACGTCAAAAACTCGAGGAGGAAGTCAAGCAAAGGCTCTTCTAACTTGCTATTCCCACCCCTTCGAGCAATGTATACATAAGAACATTTATCAAAATACCCATGCAGAAAACCATACTTTATTGCCGTAAATCCACGGAGTCGGATGAACGCCAAGTGCAGTCACTCGATGATCAAATTTCCGAGATGAAAGAGTTTATAACCCGCTTCAACACGGGCTTTGCTCGCACTCCCGACGAACAGCTCAAACTCATCAGCACCAAGACCGAGAGCTTTTCAGCCAAGCAGTGTGCCAAACGCAAGGTGTTCAATGAGGTGATGACAGAGGTAGAAAACGGGCTTTGTGATTGTATTCTCGTGTGGTCGATTGACCGTTTATCTCGAAATGTCGGAGATGTGGAGCGAGTGATCTCGCTCCTCGAAAACGGACTGCTTAAACAAATCCGCACACCGAGCCAAGAGTTTAAAAATGAGCCGTTTCACAAATACATGCTCGTGCAGGCGGTTGCCAATGCCAAATTGGAAAACGACCAGAAGGGAGTAAACGTGGTGCGGGGGCTGAAATCCAAAATCCGTAGCGGAGACTGGATTGGCTGGGCGCGGATCGGCTATGAAAACTTTGGCAATAAAAAAGGACAAAAATGGGTGGATAAGGATGAGACTCGCTGGGAGATCGTCAAAAACTGCTGGGCGATGTTCGCCACAGGAAGCTATTCTATTCCACAAATCAAAGGATATGCCGAGAAAATGGGGCTTCGTACCCGACCGACACGCAGACAGCCCGAAGGCTCGATGGTCGGAATCAATACGTATTACGGCATGTTCCGTAATCCTTTCTATATGGGCAAAATGCGGATTGGTAATTCACACAGTGGGAAAGGCGTGAAGATTTTTGCCGAAGCCAAAGAACTGCTCGCACGAGGCGAACTTGAGGGTGAACTCTGCGAGGACTGCGTGGTGGTCGAGGGTAATCATCCGCCGATGATCAGCGAAGAGATGTTTTATCGGGTGCAGGAAGTGCTCAAACAGCGAGGACTTGCCCACCACACGGCACGGAAACGCATTCACAACTATCTCTTTGCGGGAGTGATCCACTGCAAACAGTGCGGGTGTGCCACCGTCACCGAAGAGAAACGCAAATACAAATGCTCACACTGCCAAAAATGGTTTACCTGTTGCTACAGCCGCGCCCTTCCGCTCGATTGCCCCAAGTGTGATAAGCCCATCACCGAAGAAACACGCAAAAGCATCGTGGTTCACCGCTATTTGCGCTGTACGGGCAAGAATAAAAACAAAAGGCCGTGTCCACAAGGTCTGCGCGCCAACGGAATACCCAAACTCACCGCCATCGAGGCGGAACTCTGCGAACATATCGAGGATTATCTCGATAGTCTTTCCATTTCACCCGAAATCTACGAATACGCCCAAGAAACGCTCCGCGACGAGCACTTTCAAAAGAAGGTGCTGGAAAACAAATCCCTGCAAAACCTGCAAAAAGATCACCAACTTATAAAGAACAAGCTCGATAACTTGCTGGAAATGAGACTCTCGGGAGAGCTGGAAAGCGACCTGTTTGCGCAGAAAAAGGCGGATCTGACTGCACAGCAGGACGAGATCATGAAGCAAATCCAAAAGCTCAACGATAAAAACACTGACTGGGTCGAACAAGCCGATAACTGCCTAAACCTCGCTAACAGAGCCAAAAACGCATGGAAGAGCGGATCAAAACAGCTAAAACGCGAAATCCTGAAAAGTTTGAGTTCGAACGCGTATTTAGTGGATGGAAAAATCGAGCTGGAACTGCGAAAACCTTTTGATGTACTGCTTATTCCGCAACTTGACGAAGACAAGAAAAAAGCACAAAAATCTCTTTCTGCGCCTGAATTTTCTAACTGGCTCCCGGGGCCGGATTCGAACCGGCGACCAATTGATTAACAGTCAACTGCGCTACCGCTGCGCTACCCGGGAACAGTATTATATTTTCTTAACGTGGATAATATACGTAAGTGCTTTGCTTATTTCAACTGATTTTTTAATTTTTGTGTGTGAGTACTTTTATGTCTCTTGCTACGGTTTGGTCTATGCGTGCGTAGGTGTAGGCATTTTGGACTTTAAATCCGGCTTTTTCGGCTATGCGGTTAAAGTCTGGTAGATGTACTATTTGATTGCGATTTTTGTATGCTGTTACGCACATTATAATTTTTGCATTTTTTGGTAAATATTGTTTTGCTGCTGAAAGCCAATTGTAATGTAGTGTCCCAAGCTCTTTAAATAGTTTGTCTTGAATTTGTGGGCTTGGAAAGCTTGTTTGTGGCGTTCCCAGATAGCTTTCTGTGATTATTGCGTCGATTTTTTCTGGAATTTCTTTGGAATTTAGTTTTTGGGCATCTTTTAGAAATACTCTATGCTCCGTGTCTGTATAAAATTCTTGTTCAAACCATTTGCAGTTAATCTCTGTAGCTTCTACCATGTTTGAATTTAAGTCTGATCCTATTACGGTTTTTCCCATTAGTAGGCCTTCCATTAATACTGTACCTGTGCCGCAAAATGGGTCTAGTATTGTCTTTGTGTCTTTGCCGGCTAGGTTAATCAAGATTTGAGCTAGTTTTGGTGGTAGCATGCCAATTTTTGCGTCTCGTCTTGGTTTGTCAAAGTCTCTTTTTGAGTATTTGTCTATGTTTTGGATGCTGATTGATTTTGCTATGTATAAATTTTTTGTACCTTTTATTATACATATATCTATGCCTTTATCTATTACTTTTGCTTTGTATATTGTAGAAGATTTTACTTGTTTATCGTCTTTATTTACAAATCTTGCGTTTAAATTTAAAGATTTAAAGATTTTTTTAGAAAAATTTAATAAGTCTTTGATATTAATATCTTTGCGATTCATATAACTAAGCAAACTTATGGAAAAAGGTATTTTACCAGATGCATACTCAAACTCGGTTACTATTATTTTTTTGATTTCTTCAGGAATTGATTGGGGCTGAGTAATTTCTGAAAATACCTCCATTATTTTAATTGTGCCACCTAGTCGATTTTGTAGGGCTTGAAAGTTTATGTTTTTATCTAGTTTAAATATTGATGTGTCTAGATTTTCTTCTACTAAATTTTCTTTTCCCAAAATTTCTACTAGCTCGGCTCGGCATAGTTGTTTTTGTTTTCCTATTTCAAATGCGTAAAGATTCATGTTCTATAATTTAAATTGAGCTTCATGATAAGGGAATTTAGACAAATATCAAGGGATCAATGGTTTTTATTGTTAATTTTTGTGTTGGCTTTATTTTTGGCGTTTTTGTTTGGATACGTGGTTTCGGCTTATATTGACATAGAATTGTCAAAATCTGTGATGAAATTTGGAGATATTAGTAAATATAAATTTGAGTAAAGCAATGAAATTTTTACTAATATTGTTGAGAGTCTGGTCAAAAATAGTTATTGTGTTTTTGTAATTATAAATAACGACGAAAATATGGCAATGTCATTGAATAGAGTTCAGCTGATTGGAAATCTAACTTCTGATCCAGATATGAAGCAAATACCTGCAGGTCAGGTTGTTACGAGTTTTAGTGTGGCTACAAATTTTACTTGGACGGATCAATCTGGACAAAAACAAAATAAAGCTGATTTTCACAATATTGTAGCTTGGCGTAAATTGGCTGAGATTTGTGGTCAATATTTAAAAAAAGGAAGCAAAATTTATATTGAAGGTAAATTGCAGACTCGTAGTTGGGAGGGTGAAGATGGAGTTAAAAGATATAGGACTGAGATAGTTGCGGATAATATGATCATGCTTGATAGCAAAGGTGCACCTGTTGGAGATGTTGGTATGGATAGAGAAGCTGGAGGTATTGCAGAAAACACACAAGCTCAAAGGGAGCCAGCTGCAGTAAGTGCTGATGAGGTTACTATTGATGACTTGCCGTTTTAGATTTAAAAATTGAATAAATTGAAAAGCGCTACTTTGTGTGGCGCTTTTTTTGTTTTGAATAATTGATATTTTTCTAGCATTGGTGCTGGAACTTCAACCCGGGTTGAAGTTTTTTATTAACTCACAACTGCGTTCAATGGGGTTTGCTCAAAATAAAATAAGAGGCACCTCGATCGAATTTCACTTGAATGCTACTAAAATAAAGAGCAAGACAGAGGTGGACCAAGATGCCTCAACGCATCGCAATCTTAATGTTCCTTATCAGCAGAATAATTTATTCGCTGAAGGAAATACATAAGAGCGGCGGTGTACCTAAATACCCAACTATCGGCTTTAAGTACGGTACATACATAAGGTGTATGCGCCTCCCTACCGTTCTTTGGTGGTTTGTTTTAGAACGAGACTCACCGTCGTTCTTTTTTATTTTTGTTTTGTGTGCATTCTCCGAAGAGAAATACAATTTTTGTCGATTTTATTTTTGTTTTATCCCTGCTGTCTCGTACAAGTACGAGAAGAGGGAACTTAACGGTGGCAAGAGTTGGGCCTGCCATCGAAAAGTAGGGAGTCGGGGAGATCTAAGAAGTGGGTCTTAAATTCCCCGGAGCCCCTACTTTTCATTAATAGGGAAGCTATTTATTAAAGATCATATCGGAGTATTATACCAGAGTTAGACTTTTGATTCAATTGTAACTTGTGTATAATCTCTTTGAACTTTTTGTATCTGTATATAATACTATAAACCTATAATGATGTCAAGCAACGAAGAAAGAAAATTACATGGGAAATTGTTTTTAATTTTGGGGCCTTCGGGGTCTGGTAAGAGTACTGTGCTTAATGCATTAAAGGCTAAGTATCCTGGGTTTGTGTATCCTGTGTCTTCGACTACGAGGGATATGCGTGAAGGGGACGTGGATGGTCAGACTTATAATTTTATTTCTGAGGAAAAATTTAAAAAGATGGTAGACGCTGGTGAGTTTTTGGAATACGCGATTGTGCATGAAAAATATTATTATGGTACACCTAAGAGTGATATTTTGGATGTGCTTGAAGCTGGGGCTATTGCTGTTCTTGATGTTGATGTGCAGGGGTTTCATTCTATTCAAAAAATGATACCAGAGGAAAACTTGGTGTCGATATTTTTGACTGTGGGGAATGAGGATGATCTGCGGGCTCGGATTTTGCATCGTGGAGAGCTTGAGGAGGAAGAAATTGCTAGACGTATGATTAGTATGAAGGAAGAAATAAAGGTTGCTGTTGAGGCTGATCATCGTGTTGAAAATTTGTGGGGTGGCTTAGATTTGTGTCTTAAAAATGTGGAGAAGATTATTCTTGATGAAATTGATGATTTGTATTAGGGTGTTGGGGCTGAATTGATGTTTACTCAATGGGGCGTCGCCAAGTGGTAAGGCAACGGGTTCTGATCCCGTCACTCGGGGGTTCGAATCCCTCCGCCCCAGCCATAGTTTTCATAGCACATGATTTTTCACCTCCAGCTACGAGATTTTTTTTGAACACGCACCAGATGTGCGCTTATCAAAAAAACTCTTGCTTCGGCGCAATCTCATACCCTTGAGGACCTCTGGGATTTATTAAAGTATTTTAAATATGTCTATTAAGTTGTAAGATATTTCTGTAAACAAATTTTTTTAAACCTTGTAAATATGAAAAGTTTTATACGTTCCTTGGTTGTGGCGATCTGCTTTTTGGTGTTGGCTCCGTTGGCTGTGGCAGGTGATTTTACTGATGTATTATCGTCTCATACTTATTTTACTGCGATTGATTATGTGAAGGCAGAGGGGATTGTTAAGGGGTACGATGATGGTACTTATAAACCATCAAAAGAAATAAACCGAGCGGAATTTACGAAAATTATTATTGAGGCTACATTTGATGATGCAGAAATTGATAATTGTGTTTCTTCTAAAGACTTTTATGATTTAAAAACTACTGATTGGTATGAAAAATATGTTTGTGTAGCTGTAAAAAATGGCATTATCAATGGATATCCTGATGGTACTTTTAAAGGTGGAGATATGATCAACTTTGTAGAGGCAGCGAAGATTATTGTTATTGGATTTGATTTAAATTATGTAGAAGGTGAGATGTGGTATGAAGGTTATGTAAATGTGCTTCAAGATAGTAATTATATTCCGTCGGCGATTAATTCACTAAATAAGCAAATTACTCGTGGGGAGATGGCTGAAATGATTTGGAGAATAAGTGAAGGTATAACAGATAAATCTTCTTCAATTTTGATTACTGAGAAGTTTGAACCAATTAAACCTGATAACGCTGACTATCTTGGATGGGTTACTTTTGATGCTGATGGTTTTTCTTTTTATCATCCTAGTTGGTACGTAGGTACGAAGTGGGGGTATGATACTTTGAGTCCTGAATATGATTTTATTTTTGGTGATAAGGATGGTGTAGATGCTTATGTACATGCTTATACTAAGGCTGGTACAAATTTAAATACTTCAGTTTGGTTTGAGCATCCTTTTGTTGAATCTGAAAATTTAACTATCAATGGTTTGGAAACTTTAATGAGACATTATCGAGCTCCTAGAGGTACTGTGGTCAATGGACGAACTACGGGTGAGAATGAGAATATTTACGTCTATTCTTACAAAATTGATGGAAAAATAGCGGTTTTACAATATTTTAATGCATATGGTACAGAAAATAAGAATGTCGATATTTTCTTTGATATGGCTGAGAGTCTTTATAAAATTTAGATAACCAGCTAGAAATTTGTTTGTTTTAATTTTTTAGATAAAAATATAGTATTTTTTTTCGTACATTCAAACTATTTGTATATTTAAGATTAATTTTATATAATTTTCTAAGGTTAATTTTTAAATCAAATCCTATGAAAAAATATTGGCAGATAAAACCTTGGGTTTTAATGGTTGTTTTGGCTGTTTTTGTGGTTGGAGGGCTTGTTTATGCTTTTGCTGAAGAGGTTGTGCCTGGTTTGTTTAGAAATAATAGATATGAATCTAGCTCAATGAGTCAGGGATATGCGCCTGAGCCAATGATGGATATGGCTTATGATTCTGAGGAGTATTATGGGGTTAAAAAAAGTATAAGTCCGGATTTTAATCAAGTAGATGTTGATGGATCTGTTGCGCGGATGATGATTAAAAGTGGTGATCTTTCTATGGTTGTTGATGATGTGCATAAGTCTATTGATGATATTGTTGCTTATGTTGATGCAAAAGGTGGATTTTTGGTTACAAGTAATGTCAATAAATATGGAGCGTCTTTTAGTGGTTATCTAACTGTTCGAGTTCCATCTGAGGATTTGGATGACACTATTTTGTATGTAAAGGGGATGGGGGATGTGGAAAGTGAGCATATTGATGCGTCTGATATTACTGAGGAATATGTTGATTTGGAGTCTGAGCTTAAAACTTTAAGAGCGACTGAAGGTCAGTTTCTTGAGATTATGAAAAGAGCTGTAAAGGTCGAGGATGTTTTGTCTGTGCAAAGGGAATTAGGTTATGTTCGTGGTAATATTGAGAGGATTGAGGGTAGAATGAAATATCTAAATCAGAGTGTAGATTTATCAAGTCTTACAGTATATTTATCTACAAATCCTGCTGTTATACCTGTTGTTACAGAGGATGATAAATGGGAACCACTTGTTATATTTAAAGATGCTTTGAGATCTTTATTGGATACTGGTCGTGGATTTTTAAATGCTTTGATTTGGGTTGGTGTTTATTTGCCTATCATTTTGATTTTTGTGTTTATTGTTTGGCGAGTAAAACGTTGTTATAAGGGAAAATGTAAAAAATCAAAAAAGTCTTAATGAGTAAGTTAAATAGATTTAATAAAATAATAGGTTGGGGGATGGTTGGGGGATTGTCTTTTTTTCCGGTTTTGTTGTGGGCGATGCAGACTTCTTTGTTGGCCCGATTTGGCATGGATTTTGATGGATTTATGTTGAGTCTTGGTCAGATTGCTGCATTGGTGGGAACTGCTATGTTTGCTTTGTCATTAATACTCAGTGGTCGTTTTAAGTTTATGGAAAAGTATTTTGGTGGACTTAATGGAGTTTATGAAAGACATGGTCAGCTTGGTCAGGTGGCGCTTATGTTGTTGCTGCTTCATCCACTTTTGATTTTGTTTCAATATACTGATTCTTTTTATGATGCTATTAGGTTTTTAACTCCGGGTACAAATTTGTATTATAATTTTGGTGTTTTTTCTCTTGGTTTGATGATATTTTTGATTGTTTTGACTCTATATTTACGTCCAAAATATAATATTTGGATATGGACTCATAAATTTTTGGGTTTGGCTTTCTTTTTAGGGGCTTTGCATGTTTGGTTTATTCCTAGTGATACTTCTAGATATTTGCCGCTTCGGGTTTATATGCTTGGTTTGGCAGGATTGGGATTGTTGGTGTTTTTATATAAAACAATTTTTGGAAAATTTTTAGTTTCAAAATTAAAGTATGAAATTGTTGCTCTTAATAAATTAAATAATGTGGTTTTAGAGATCGTTTTGAAGCCAACGAATTCTGCACTAAAATTTAGTTCAGGGCAGTTTGTTTTTATTCAATTTTTGAATGTATCTATTGGTAGTGAATCTCATCCTTTTAGTATTGTTTCAAGTCCGAGTGATGATTTGTTAAAAATTGCGGTAAAAAATTTGGGTGATTTTACTTCGCGGTTGGATTGTTTGTCCGTTGGTACTGAAGCTTTAGTTGAAGGACCGTTTGGAATGTTCTCTTATAAAAATTCTACTAATAAAAATCAAGTTTGGATTGCTGGTGGAGTTGGCATTACTCCTTTTGTGTCTATGGCTAGGACAATTATGCTTGATGATGAAACTAAAATTGATTTGTTGTATTGTGTAAAAAATAATGATGAAGCTCTTTATTTAAATGATCTTCAGCAAATAGCGTTAGAATCTAATGGTAAATTTGCTTTAAATCTTTTTTGTTCGGATATTAAAGGTAGGGTAAATATAGAAGGTATAAAGGCAAATATTTCGGGAAAATTAGAGGAAAAAGATTTTTATATTTGTGCGTCACCGGTAATGATACAGTCTTTAGCTAAGCAACTTGTGCAAAATGGTGTCTTAGCTAAGAATATTCATTCTGAAGAATTTAATTTTTAAAACTATATGAAAAAAGTAACTTTAGTGTTTATTGTATTATTTATTTTGATTGTTTCTGGTATTTTTATTATGAGTTTGTTGTATCCTACACAAAATGTTGATTTTGTATCTAATACTACGGATGTAGCTGTGGATTCGTTTACGATGGGTGACGTTAAGGACCATAATCTTCAATCAGATTGTTATTTAGTTGTTGATGCTAATGTTTATGATATTACAAATTATTTTGGAAAACATCCTGGTGGAAATAAAACAATGCTTGAGCGATGTGGTCAGGAAGTTTCTGGTCTTTTTGCTTCTATTCATTCAAATTTTGCTTGGGATTTGTTGGGTAAATATTATATTGGTATGGTTGGTGGGGATGGTCAGAATTTAGGTATGAATAGTGGACAAAGTGCCTTGAATGATATTAAAGACATGGTGCTTAATGTTTATCCGGGATCTGAAGTAGTTGGAGTTAAGCCTAAAAGTGATTTTTATGTTGTTAAGATGATTAATAAAAATGTGTTATATGAGCTTCATGTTGATTCTTCTGGAAACATTTTGTTTGAGGAGCTTGGCGATGATGAAAAAGATTGGAATGACTGGGATTTGGATGAAGATGATTTATAGATGTAAATAAACTTGTGTTTCTGATTTTTCTGTTTTTTACAGTGTTATAGTTTTGTTTTTTATATTTTATTTAAAAACTCGTTAAGAGGATAAATGGCTTTAAATGCTGCTGCGCAAAAGTCCATGAGGTCGGGGGAATATATTTGCTTGTTTGTCAGTGGGTGAAATCCCGTGAAACTTTTGTAACGGAGTAGCTTAATCTCTGGATGTTCTTTGCTGTAGCCACGGGGGGCTGTTTTTAGTTGTGCTCCGTCTAGGCTGTAGTATTTTGTAAATGTTTTGGATTGTATAATTTTTTTGAACACCTTGGGTTCTTTTATTATGTTATCTCTGATTTGTCCGATCCAGTCTGATGGTGGCATATGCGCTCCACCTCCTAGGAATGAATTGCCTGGCTCGATGTGGATGTAGTAACCGGCGCGTGTTTGCATGGCTTTTCTGCCTCCTGGTAGGATTAGTACGCCTAAGTTTGTTTTGTAGGGGAGTTTGTTTTTTGAAAATCTGGTGTCACGGTTTATGCGAAAAATGTGTGCTGTGACTTCATCATCTATTAGTTTTCTATCAAAAATTGCCATTTTAAAGATCAATTCGTTGGAAAATTCTTTAAGTTCATTTCTTATTTTTTTATATATGTCTCGATTTTCGTCAAACCATTGGCGATTGTTGTTTTTGCTTAGTTCATTAAGAAAATCAAATACCGATTTGCTAATTGTTTTCATAGGTTTATAATTATGCTGTGTTTGTCTCATTTATTATACTAACTTTATTACTATGATGGGAAATAATTTTGGATCAATGTTTTTTGTTTTGCATCTACATGGTCTTTTTATGTTGTTAATTGTGTTAGCGGTGATTTTTAGTGTTGTTTATGTTTCTAGGTTTTTTAAGAAGGATGATTTGAAAAAGCTGATCGTGTGGTTTTTTGGGATTGGTTTGATTGGTTGTATTATAACATTTATAGTTGGAATGTTTAGTTTTAGTCATTTTAGGTTTAATGATAACTGGAATTTTAATCGAGGATTTCATTCTAATTACGAAGAAATGGAGGAACGTATGGAAGAATTTATGGGTGAGGATTTTGTAAATGAAATGGAGGATAATACGGAAAACTCTCTTGAAGTTGATTCTATATAATATTTTATGGAATTTCCAAAGGACTTGTCGGAGCATATTGTAGAAAAAGCTAAAGAACTGGATCTAAATCCGGAAGATTTTGAGATGCAATTTGTAACAGGTAGTGGAAAGGGTGGGCAAAAGATCAATAAGACCTCTAGTTGTGTGATTTTAAAGCATGTGCCTACTGGTACCATAGTTAAGTGTCAAAAGCATAGGGAGCAGAGTCGTAACAAGCTTTTTGCTTATAAACTTGTCATACTAAAGATTGAAGAACAGATTAAGGGTAAGGACAGTGATCGGGCTAAGAAGATCTTTAAACTCAGGAAGCAAAAGCAGAGGCGTAGTAAAAGGGCTAAGGAAAAGATGTTGGATGACAAGTCGCATCGTAGTGATGTTAAGAAGTTGCGGGGGAGGGTGGACTTTTGATTGTTTAAAATATTGGATTTTTGTGCTATGTTGTCTCTATGTTAATAAAAATATTATGAAAAAATTATCTTTATTGTTTTTGGTTTTGATTGTTTTTGCTTCTTGTGAAAATGCGAGTGAAGTTGAGGTAGTAGTGGATGAGGTTGTTGTTGAACAACCGGTTGTTGATGAAATTATTGTTGATGAAGTTATTGTTGATGAAGTCGTTATGCCGGTTGTAACTAATCAAGAAGTTGAAACATATATTAGTGATAATATTTCTGCGTTAAATCCACTTGAAGCTATACTTGGAGGGACTTGGTATGTGACTAGTGTTGAATTTGGAGAAGATAATAATGTAAAAGTTTTTAGTGAAGATGGTCACATTATGAGTGTTTTTACTGCAAAATATATTGTTGATGAAAACATGAAAATATCCCTAATTGATATTACGGATATTTCAGATTTTGAGTAGATTGTATTTTATAGCGTTTGAAGGTTGATTTTTAAGATCTCTTCCTTTTATTTTCCTGTAAAATCTTTTTTCTAAGTCTAACACTTGTTGGTGTGATCTCTGCGTACTCGTCTTCTTTGATGTACTCGATAGCGTTTTCTAGTGTCATTGGTGCTATTGGAGTTAGTGTCAAAGCTTCGTCGTTACCTGATGATCGCACGTTTGTTAGTTTTTTGTTTTTGATTGGGTTTACTGTTAGGTCTGTGCCTTGGTTGTGCTCTCCGAGTATCATTCCTTCGTATACTTCTGTGGCTGGGCCTATAAATAGTGGTCCTCTTTCTTGTAGTTTCCATAGTGAATATGCCATTGTTGAGCCGTTTTCACCTGAAATTAGAGATCCTACTGTACGTTTAGGTATAGCTCCTACATGTGGGGCATAATGATCGAACGAATGATAGAATGTACCTTCACCTCTTGTCATTAACAAAAAGTTTGAACGGAAGCCTAGAAGGCCTCTTGTTGGTATTTCAAACTCAAGTAGTGTGTTGCCGTTTTCTGATTTCATATTTTGCATGACTCCTTTTCTGCGTCCTAGTGCTTCTATTATTGAGCCTGCCATTGCGTCTGGTACGTTTATTACTGCTATTTCTATTGGTTCTTGTTTTTGACCGTCGATCTCTTGCATGATTACTTCTGGTTGTGAGATTTGTAATTCAAAACCTTCACGTCTCATTGTTTCTATCAATACGGCAATGTGCATTTCACCTCTACCAAATACTTTTATTGCGTCACGACCTATTACTGGCTCGATTTTTAATCCTACGTTTGTTTCTATTTCTTTTTCTAGTCTATCTTTTATGTGTCTATTTGTTACAAATTTTCCTTCGCGTCCTGCAAAAGGGGAGTCGTTTACTATAAACTCGATTGCTAGAGCAGGGGGATCTACTTTAATTGCTGGCAATGCCTCTGCTTTTGGGTCGCTTGTGATTGTTTCACTTACATAAATGTCTGGTAAACCTGATATTGCAACCATGTCTCCGGCTACTGCTTCTTTTACTTCATATTTTTCCATTCCTTCAAAAGCAAATAGTTTGTTTACTCGTCCGCTATATCTTGTGCCGTCATCTTTTATTACTGTAACTGATTGGTTTTCTTTCAGTACACCTTCATAAACCCTACCAATTGCTATTCTACCTAAAAAATTGTCGTATTTTAGTGTTGCAGGTTGCATTCTAAATGCTGCCTCTGTGTTGCTCTCAGCTGGTTTTACGTTTTCAAAAATAAAATCAATCAATGGGGTGATGTCTTTGTGTTCATCGTTTAGGTCTCTAATTGCTATTCCATCTCTTGCAACTGCATAAATGTATGGAAAATCCAATTGTTCGTCAGTTGCTCCAAGTGTTGCAAATAGATCAAAAGTTAGGTCTACAACTTCGTCTGGTCTTGCCATTGGTTTATCGATCTTGTTTATAACAACTAAAACTTTATGTCCTAGTTCTAAAGATTTTTTTAATACAAATTTTGTTTGTGGCATTGGGCCTTCGTAGGCATCCACTACTAAAATTACTGCATCTACTGTACGAAGTACACGTTCTACCTCTGAACCAAAATCTGCATGTCCAGGAGTATCAACAATGTTTAGCTTTTTGCCTTCGTGTGTGATTGCTGCATTTTTTGCGTATATTGTAATTCCACGTTCTTTTTCTTGGTCGTTTGAGTCCATTGCTCTTTCTTCGATCCCTTTGTGTGTATCAAATCCATCACTAGATTTTAATAGTGCATCTACTAGTGTTGTTTTTCCGTGATCTACATGTGCAACGATTGCAACGTTATATATGTCCATAATGATAATAATTAATTAAAGCCCGGTGAGTTTATCCGGATAAATGATGTTTGACAATATTAAATTTTTATCGTCTTTTTCGGCTACTTCGTCCACTTCCACTGTCTCTACTGCTGTTGTTTCTACCTTTGCTGTATGATCTTCTGCTTTGTCCTCCTCGATTGTCACGACTACGTCCGTATCCTCCTCCTCTGCCTCCTTTAGAGCTTCCTGAGATTCGAGTTGATTGAATACCAGTTTCCTGGCATGTGATTTGTACATCAGCATCTTTAAAGTATGCTAATACTTCGTCTTTTAGATTTTGATCCACTTCAAGAAATGTGTTTTCGGTTTTTATATCGATATTTCCAATTTCTATGCCTTTAAGTGCTGGTTTATCATTGAGAAAACCAAATAGTTCTGTTTTAGTTAGGCCTTGTTTTTTTCCAATACCTAAATCAAATCGCGCAAATAATATTGATGATTTTCTGTCAGACCCTTGTGATCTCTCACCTCTTTCTGATCTGTTATTGATGTTTGAATTTAGATCAGTTGAACCTTGGTAGTGTTCTATAAATCTGCTAAATTCTGCTGAAACAATTTTTTTAATTAGTGTTTCTTTATCCATTTTTTCAAACTTTTTGTTGATTATCTCTAAGTATTTTCCAATTTGTTTTTCGTTAACTTCGATGTTGTAAATTTTATCTACTAGGCTAAATAATTGTTTTTCACAGATGTCTTCACCTTTAGGTATTTTTCCTTGTTCAAATTTTTTTCCAATTCTTCTTTCTAATTCTCTAATCTTGTATTTTTCACGCATATTTACAATGACTAAAGAAATCCCAAGATTATTTGCTCTACCAGTACGTCCGCTTCGGTGTACATAGCCTTCTGTGCTTTCTGGTAAATTGTAATTTATTACGTGAGTTAGTCCGCTTACATCAATACCGCGTGCTGCTACGTCTGTAGCTACAAGTAGTTGTACTTTTTTATCTTTAAATCTATTCATCACATGGGTTCTTTGCTCTTGTGAAACTTCGCCGTGGATAGCTTCTGCAGAATAATGATCTTGTATCAATTTATCTGCAATTTGCTGTGTTTCACGTCTTGTTCTACAAAATACAATTGCGTGGATGTCTGGATTTATATCTGCAATCCTTCTAAGTGCTTGATATCGGTCTTTTTCGTGTACTATGTAATAAAGATGTTCTACGTTATCGGCTCCTTTGTTTTTTTCTCCGACTGTGATGTCTTCGGGTTTATTCATATAATTGCTCGCAATTCGACGAACTGCTTGATTCATTGTTGCAGAAAAAAGCAAAACTTGTTTATTTTTTGGTGTAGTTTTGAGTATATCGTCTAATTCCTCCTTAAATCCCATATTTAACATCTCGTCAGCTTCGTCTAAAACTAGATAATTTAGTGCGTGGATTTTTAAAATTCCTCTGTTTATCATGTCGTTAACTCGACCTGGAGTACCTACTACTATTTGTGGATTTTTTTTAAGTGCTCTTATTTGTTTGTCTATCCTTTCACCACCATAAACTGGTGTTACTCTAACTTCGGGTAGATATTTAATGTAGTTTTCAATGTCACTTGCAACTTGTAGTGCAAGTTCGCGGGTTGGACAAAGTATTAGTGCTTGAACGTTTTTTGTCTCAGGATGTAACTGCTGAATAATCGGTAAAGAAAAAGCAGCGGTTTTACCCGTACCTGTCTGCGCAAGAGCAACTAGGTCGTTTTGAGAATTGATTAAATGCGGAATTGTTTTACTCTGTATAGGAGTAGGGGTTTCAAAGCCAAGTTCTTCTATTGCTTGTAGAATCATCGGGTTTAAACCAAGATCTTTAAATGTAGCCATGTGTGTTTGTTTAACTCTTTAATATTAACTTTAAACCTCTTGATGACGATACACTCACAAATAATTCAAAGTTTGGAGCCAAATGGTAACAGATTTATATAAAAAAGCAACATAAAAGGTGTTTTGGCAAATAACTTGATATTATTAGTTATGGATGGTATTTTGCGCTCTTAAATTTATATTAAACTAAATACTAATTATAAATGTATGGATTCATCGGAATTGGATGGTTTAGGTGTTGTTTCCTCTGATATTGCTACAGATAATAATGTACTTGAAAGTATTGATGATCTTGATGTTAGTGAAGTTTCTAAGGTTACTCATATACCTGCTATAAGAGTTATTGAAGTTGCAGATAGGAGATTAGATAATTTATATCCTGCTGATATTTTGCCAATTGATAGAATAAATAAAATGTTTAAAGCTCCATTGGTTCATAAAATTAGTGGCACTATTGATATAGATGTTTATGATACAAATACATCTGTTTATCGTTCAATGGCGGTAATGAGTGAAAAACTTGGTTTTAAATACAACTTTGATTTTATGGATGCTATGTTTGATGCTGGTCTTTTGAATAAAATTAATATTGATTTAAAAAGATTGGGTATTAATTGTGAAATTCCAAATAATCAAATTTGTTTTTCAGCTGGTTTTGGAGAGATTGAATGTTATAGAATCCATTTATCTGAAGTTTTTGCAAATGAACTTTTTATAGTTTGTGCAACTTTTAATGGAGATCAAATGGTAAAAGCTTCAGCAAGAGATCTTGTGAGTTTGTTTGGAGATATATTTGATCGTATTGAATCTTATGCCCAATATGTGGGATACAACCAAATTTCTATAATTGCGCCAGAATCTGGAGAAAAAAAATTTATATCTAAATTTGGTTTTGAACTAGAAAATTCTAAAGCTGGAGATTCGGCAAAAAATAAAAAATCTGATTTTCCAATGATAAAAAAACTTCCTTTAGCTGATTTTGATAATCTATATGTAGATGGTAGAGATAGAAAAGTGTGATGTTGTTAAAATTATGGGTGGTGATTTAGAAATAAAATCTACATTGGATAAAATCCAGCTTAAGTTTATGGATAGGGCTCAAAATGTGCTTTCATTTTTTTTTACAGAAAAACTAAATGGAGAATGGACTATAATACATAGTAGGGTAGCTGAATCTAGGAGGAAAAAAGGTATTGGAGCTATGATGTTAAAAAAAATAGAAGATTGTATTAAAAATAATATGACTGAAGATTGTGTTGATGATGCCTCAGATTTAAATGTATCAATTTATACTGATGATACTGTGGTCAAAGCTTGGCTTGAAGGCAATGGATTTAGTGTAGTAGATGTTTTGGCAAAAAATAGAATTAAGCTATTGAAAGTTATTGGTTCTTAATTTTTGATTTTTGTAGTATTATTTTTTTTGTTATTTAATACTATTTTTATGAAAGCTGTTTCTATAAATAATCTAGTAAAAGTTTATGAAGGTGGCACAGAAGCCTTGAAAGGTGTTGATTTAAATATTGAATCAGGAGATTTTTTTGGATTGCTTGGTCCAAATGGAGCGGGTAAGACTACAATTATTGGTATTTTGACTAGTTTGGTAAATAAAACATCAGGTAATGCAAAAGTTTTTGGTCATGATATTGATACAGACTTAAATAGAGCAAAACAGATGATTGGGGTTGTTCCTCAGGAGTTTAATTTTAATATTTTTGAAAAAGTTGTGGATATTATAGTTCAACAGGCTGGATATTTTGGTGTTCCTCGCAAACAAGCTTTAAAAGATACTGATAGGATTTTGGATATTTTGGAATTATCTCCAAAAAGAAATGTAACTGCAAGAGAGCTTTCTGGTGGAATGAAGAGGAGACTGATGATTGCGCGTGCCTTAATTCACAAGCCAAAATTATTGATACTTGATGAGCCAACTGCGGGGGTTGATGTGGAGCTTAGATATGGTATGTGGAAGTATTTAAAACAACTAAATAAAGATGGTACAACAATTTTACTTACTACTCATTATATTGAGGAGGCGGAGCAGCTTTGCAATAATGTTGCGATAATAAATGAAGGTCAGATTGTAAAAACGGGTAGTGTTAAAAAGCTTTTAGAAGACTCTGATGATAAGCGATATGAGGTTGTGCTTGATGCAACTAATGGAATTAAAAATGTTAAAGGATATGACGTTAAAATACTTGATAATAAAAGGATTGAAGTGAGTTTGGGTATGGATCAGACACTTACTGCGTTTATTTCTAGTTTAGGGGAGAACAAAATTTTAGTTCAAGACTTATGGCCTAAGGGCAATAGACTTGAACAATTGTTTTTGAATATTGTTAATAAATAAATTTATGATTTTAAAAAGAAATTTAATTGCACTTTATACTTTGCTTAGAAAGGAAGTTATAAGATTTCTAAGGATCTGGAAGCAGACTTTGATGCCGCCGCTAGTTACTCAGACACTATATTTTGTTGTTTTTGGGACTTTTATTGGATCTCAGGTTAGTGATATAAATGGAGTAACTTATATGCAGTTTATTGTGCCGGGACTTGTGATGATGGGTATTATTACTGCTTCGTTTTCTAATGTTATTAGTTCGTTTTTTGGTGCTAAGTTTCAGAGAAATTTAGAGGAGTTGATGGTTTCGCCAACGCCAAATTGGGTTATAATATCAGGTTTTGTGGGTGGTGGAATGCTTAGGGGGGTGATGGTTGGTGCTATTGTTTTGATTATATCTATGTTTTTTGTAGCTCCAGCGATTTCTAATATATTTATTGTGTTTATTTTTGCTGTTTTGACTTCTTTGTTATTTTCTCTTGGAGGTTTTTTAAATGGTATTTATGCGAGAAAATTTGATGATATTGCGCTTTTTACTACTTTTGTTTTAACTCCATTGATTTATCTTGGTGGAGTTTTTTATTCTATAAAATCTTTACCTGGAGTTTGGCAGACAATTTCGCAGTTTAATCCTTTGTTTTATATGATTGATGGTTTTAGATATGGTTTTTATGGATTTAGTGATGTGAATGTGTGGATGAGTTTTGCAGTTTTAAATTTGGCAGTTGCAGTTTTGCTTTTGATAAATCTCATACTCCTTCGCAGGGGAGTGGGACTTCGTACATAAATAAAAAAGTTGTTATTATGTTTTGTATTTAATTGTGGCTAAACTATTGTCAAAAGCTAATTTTATTTTTGTTATAAAGTTTTGCTTATGATATAAATAATGGTAAGAAAATAATATTCTATTTAAATTTAATTATGTCAGTACAAACAAAAAAAAGACCTACTAAAAAAAAGGTTATAAATGAGAATTTTGAAGGCTCGTTGATACTTAAAAGTTTACCAGGTGCTTTTTTGATATCTTGTTTGATTATTGTTTTTAGTGCTTTGATATATATTTTATGGCCACTTTTGACTCCTATCTTTATGGCGGCTGTTTTGGTTATTGCTTTTTATCCTTCTTATAGAGGGCTTTTAAAATTTTTTAGAGGTCGAGGACGTTTAGCTTCTTTTGTTAGTTGTTTGATGGTGGTTTTGATGATAATTATACCTGTTAGTTTGTTTATTATACTTCTTTTTAGTGAAGCTTTTGATGCATACAAAACTATTGATTCTCGTGTTTTGTCTGGTGATTTTGATGCTTATTTGCAATGGAGTGAGGGAGGTATTGTGTATGAATGGGTAAATAATTTTAAAGATCAGATTTCGCCTGTTTTTGATATTTCAAAACTTGATTTTAAACAAAATATTATTGATATAGTTGATTATTTGAGTTCTTCTTTGCTTGCATTTACGGGTGTTTTTGCTGAGAAGTTTTCAGGTTTTATACTTGGTATTTTTGTTATGTTTTTCTCTATGTATTACTTCTTTAAGGATGGAGAAAAATTGGTTGAAAAAGTGGGTTATATAAGTCCTTTACCTTCTTTTTATGAAAAAGAATTGTTTACCAAGCTGAGCTCTATGGTGAAAGCTATTGTGTTTGGTGTATTTTTTACTGCTATTTTGCAGGGGGTAGTGGGAGGTATTGGATTTGCTATTGTTGGTATTTCTAGTCCTGTTTTTTGGGGAGCAGCTATGGCATTTTTGTCATTATTGCCTTTGATTGGTACTGCAATTATCTGGGTTCCAGCTGTTATTATTTTGCTTATAATGGGTAATTATTGGTCAGCTTTATTCTTGTTTTTATGGGGTACATTGTTGATTGGTTCTGTTGATAATATAGCTAGAACATATTTAATTGGGGCTAGAGCAAAAACTTATCCGTTGTTGACATTTTTTGTGATATTGGGTGGTGTTTTAACTATGAGTCTTAAGGGAGTTGTGGTTGGTCCGCTTATTCTTATGCTTCTGATGTCTTTCTTACATATTTATGAAGCTGAGTATAGTAAAGTATTAAAAAAATAAATAAAAAAATATGAAAAAGTTTAAACAAAATTATAAAGATCATTTGGGGTTATTATCACTATTGGGTGCTATCTGTATTGTGTCAGTATATGGTATTTTTTCTTTTGCTTCTATGACGCAGGACTATATTGATTATGGTAGTGCTTCTGTTTTTAATTTTAATTCGATTGAAAATAATCCTGAGGCGATGTTGGCGGTTTCTCCTTCTAGTAATTTATGCGATCCATTTTGTTTGTCGCTTGGTTCTGAAGGAGGGGAGGTTTATGAAATTTTTTCTGATGTAGATTCTTCTCATAAAAATTCTATAGCTATAGAAAAGTTTTATGATTTAGGAGTGATAGAAGGGTATAATGATGGAAGTTTTGGAGTGGATAAAAGTTTAAATCGGGCAGAATTATTGAAAGTTTTGACTACTACGGTTGATGCTGATTTTTCTGGTATGATTTTGGACAATTGTTTTCTAGATGTTGCTGATGAATGGTTTGCTCCGTTTGTTTGTTTTGCTAAAAATGTTGGGTGGGTTGATGGATATGAAGGTAATGTTTTCCGTCCAGCACAAAATGTAACTAGGAGTGAGGCTCTTAAAATGGTTATGGAAACTTTTGAATATGATATACCACTAGAGTTTCAGGAGTCTGAGCTTATGGATGTAAATATTGAAGATTGGTTTGCACCTTATATATCTGTTGCTTCAAATTCTGGAATTATTGCATTTGATGGTCGCTACTTTCCTGCGCAAGATATAACTCGTGCAGAGTTTATGCAGCTTGTCTATAATGCGATGTTTTATAAGGGAGTTTTGTAAAACATTAATACTGCAATAAATATTGTTAATATTAAAATTGGTACTACTAGGTAGTTTGTCCAGTCAGGGATTGTTTTTTTTATGTTTAAATTTATTTCTTGTATTTGTGATTGGATATTATAGTCTTGTAGTATAAAATTATTGTTCAGTTTTTTTGTTAAAATATTTATTTGTGTATCTTTTTTTAATGTTTTTTTAAGGAATTGGATATTGTGTATCTCTTTATCTATTATGATTTTGATTGATTTTAAGTTTTTTGTGAGTATGTAAAATTGATAATTTTCTTTTATTTCTGGTGCTTTGTAAACTTTACCAGTAAATTCATATATTATTGGATTTGGACTGTTTTTGCTTGGGCTTGTCCATATCCATCTATATTTATCCAGTTGTTTGTCTTGGTTTTTAATTTTTGTTAATGTATAACTTTTGTCTTCTGTTGAACTTAAAAAACTCACTTGATCTATTATATTGTTGAAATGTTTGAGTGTTATTTTTTCGTTTTCATTAGATATTTGTAAATTTGTGATTGTCAAAAATGATTTAGGTTTTATTAACTTGTTTTCGATTTTTACTGATTTGTTTTTGTTTTCTATAGTCCAATCGTTAAGATTTGTATCAAAATTATTTGGATTATATATTTCTATCCATTCTTTTTTTGAGTCTGTACCCTTTGGATTTGGGTATATCTCGCTGATTATTAGATTGTTTGCTAAGCAAATTTTGTTTGTTAGTATTAAAAATGTGAACAATAAAATTATACGTATCATCTTTATTTGGATTTTGTTTTATTTTATTAAATCATATTATTCTTAATTAAAATTAAACTATTTATAAATTATTTTTAAAAACTCTTTGACAATGATCTAGTAAATCCTTTAAATTTGATATGATAAAAAGAGTACAAAAGTCACTAAAGGTTAAAATTATTATAAAATATTTAAAAATAGCTAATAAAGTCTTAAATATAGCTCAATTCTAATAATTAGGTATAACCCCGAAATGGCTTAAAATGTGCTTTTAAGAACCTAATTAAAAACAACATGTTAACAACAATTTTATTTTCGTTAATAGGGATAGCTCTTGGTGCAGGAGGGACTTATGTCTATAAACAAAAAACAACTGCAGTAAAGGACAGAGATTTGCAGGCTGAAGCTGATAAAATATTATCTGAGGCTCGTTCAAAATCTAAAGAAATCATGTATGAGGCTAAAAATAAGTCATATAAAATGCTTGATGAGCTTAAACGTGAGGAAAAAAACAAATCAATTGAGTTAAACAAGATTGAAGAGCGTCTCTTAGATAGAGAAAAAAGTTTAGATCAAAAACGTGAAGACGTTGAGAAACTTCGTGAAGATCTAGATAAACGTGTAAATTCTGTGAAATCTTTACGTGAGCAAGTACAAGAAATTCATAAAATGCAATCTCAAAGGTTAGAAAAAATCTCAGAGTTATCAAAAGATGAAGCCCGTGAGGTTTTACTAAAAAAAGTTGAGGAGACTGCTAAGGATGATATCATGGCTCAAATTAAAAAGACTGAAGCTGAGTTAAAGGATAAAGCTGATGAAAAGGCAAAATGGATTATTGCAAACTCAATAGTACGTTTAGCTTCTGAGACAACTGCGGAGTCGACTGCAACTATAGTAAATCTACCTAGTGATGATATGAAAGGTCGTATCATTGGTCGTGAAGGACGAAACATTAATACATTTGAGCAAATGACTGGTGTTGATGTGATTGTTGATGATACTCCAGGATCTATTGTTGTTTCTGGTTTTGATTTAGTGAGGAGATATATTGCAAAGGTTGCGCTTGAGAGACTTATTGAGGATGGTCGTATTCACCCGGCTCGTATTGAGGAGACAGTTGCAAAAGTAAAAGTTGAGGTAAATGATCTTATTAAAGAATTGGGAGAAAAGGCGATGATGGAGACAGGTATTACAGGGTTTCACCCAAATCTTACAAAGATACTTGGAAGGCTTAAATTTAGAGTTACTCATGGTCAAAATGCACTTAAGCATTCTATGGAGGTTTCATTTATTGCCTCTAATCTTGCTTCTGAACTTGGTGCAAACGTGAGTGTTTGTAAGAGAGCTGGTCTTTTGCACGATATAGGAAAGGCAGTGGATCATGAGGTTTCTGGTCATCATTCTACTATTGGTGCGGATATTGCGCGTAAGTTTGGACTTCCAAAAGAGGTTGTACATGCAATTGAGGCGCATCATGGTACTCCTGTACCTGAGACACTTGAGGCTCAACTCGTGCAGGCTGCAAATTTGATAGCTAATGCTCGCCCTGGTGCTAATAAAGAAAATTTAGATGGTTATGTTAAGAGACTTATGGAGCTTGAAAATTTATGTGTAAGTTTTCAAGGTGTAAATAAAGCTTTTGCTATCCAAGCTGGAACTGAAGTTAGAATATTTGTAAATCCTGAGATTTTAGATGATTTGGCAAGTATGAAGTTGTCTCAAGCTATTGCAAGAAAAATTGAGAAAGACTTGCATAATCCGGGTCTTGTAAAGGTACATGTTATTAGAGAAACTCGAGCAGAGGGAATTGCTCAATAAGTATAAAAAAAAATATTTAAGACCTCCTGGACTGGAGGTCTTTTTTTGTTTGTTTTTATATATATTTATGGTATAATATGGGGATGCTTATTAAAAAATTAGATTCATGAATATATTTTGGTTTGAGTTTTTATTCTTTATATTGTTGCAGTTTTTGGTGTTGCTTTAGGTGCATCTTCAGCTGTGTTTTTTTTTATAGCTTATAAAAATGAGAAACAAAAAAATACTTTGTGGAGAGCTATAAGTTTTGTATTTTTAGCTATTGCATATTTGTTTTTTATTATTCAAAGGCTTGTACCTAATGTTTTATTTTTAGCAATTATGTTTGAAACATTGGCAATGGTATTTATGTATTTAGGTGTTGTTGCTAAAGCAAGTGTACTACATTTGATCTGTTCTATTGATCGTAAAAAATGTGAAGCTGGTCCTGATGTAGATGTTACTAGAGATAAAGAATCAAATAAATTACTTTATTATGTTAATATATCTGCTTTAAGTTTGACTTTGATATTCTTTTTTATATCATTTTTTGTTAATGCATTTAGTTATTTAACTGTTTTACAGATTTTATCTGTTTTTGCTTTAGTTGGAATTGTTTGGACTAAATTATTGCTTATTAAACGAAGTAATGATTGGAAAAAGAAACTTAAAAAGACATTTCTTTCTACATTTGCGTTTTCTATGCTTTTGTTAGGAGTTATTTGTTTTATTTTTTATAGGCTTCCAGAGTCAGATATTGTGTTTTTTAGATTATTAACATTAAGTTATAGTATAGTTTGGAAATTTGGAGTTTTGTTTACTGGATTGGCATTTTTTGCGATGATTTTAGAGGCTTGGAATTTTATTAGACATAGACAATATTTTAGAACTTATGTTGTATTTTTGCTTATTGCTATGATTGTTTCGGCTTTAGGTTCTTTGATCTTTATAATTTTGGTTTTTAATGTAGTTGAAAAAGATAATTTATTACTTGTAACACATGCAGCTGATTCTGAAAATCTTTTGATTGATGATCGATCAAAAACGGCTTTGTTTGTCGCAGATTTGATTGCACATGAAGATTATGTGTTAAATAATGTTAAAAAAGGTGATTATCAATCTATAGAAGAACGAATGACACTTTATGTTGATAATGCTGATCTTGATATTTTACGTATATATAATAAATTTGGAGAAATCTTTGTTAGTCCAACTGATGTTCGTGATGTTGGTAGAGTTATTACTAATGATAATTTATTGTCGTTTGCAATAACTAAAAAAACTCAATTAGTTACTTTTGATACGGAGGATGGAGTTTTGGCTCCTGTTCTTGTAGCTAGGGCTATTCAACCATTGATTTTAGATGGTGAACTGCTTGGTGCAGTGGAAGTTGGATATCGATTTGATAATGCATTTGTTGATTATTCAAAATCTATGAATAACTTAGATGTTACTATTTATACTGGATCTAAACGATCTGCAACAACAATTACTACTTTGGATAATGTATCAAGGTGGATTGGTAGTGAAGAAACGGATCTAGAGGTTTTAGATCTTGTTTTGGGTCAGGGGATTGAAACTAGTAAGATTACTGATAGGCTTGGTAATACTTATTATAGTGCTTTTAAACCTGTTAGAAATATAAATGGTGAAGTTATCGGTATGATAGCAGTTGGTAAAATTGCTAATGATCTTTTAGAGTCTACAAGACAGCGGTTGATTATTACTTTTATGATTAATTTTTTAATTTCATTTTTAGTAACTGGAATTGGCTTTACTGTTTTGTACAGAGTTATGTCTAGTGAAAATAAAAAAAATAAAAAATTAGTAAGTAAAAATTTTAAAAGATTTATTGATTTGATTAAGAAATTTATTTTGTATTTAAAATCTCAATTTAAAAAAGCCTTTAAATATATTCGAAAAACGCATAAAAAGTTGTGGCTAAAGTTAAAAAGATTTTTTTCAAAAATTAAAATTTTATTAACTCGAAAAAATGAAAAATAATAAAATTTTATACATTTTTATGTTTGTTTTGGTAAGCTTATTGACTTTTGTGTTATATGTTTTGTTAGGCAAGCCGGTTTACTCTGAGGCACAAATGTTGACTTTGGAGTTTTCTGATGCTTATGATTATGCTTATAATGTTGAGAAATTCCAATTTGATGATAGTGGAGTTACGTTTTTAAGATCTGGTAATACTGCTGAAATTATTAAGTTTTCTGGAATTACAATTCCTAAGGATATGAAGTTTGAATCTTTTCATGAAGTGTCAAATGTTACTCCAGGAAGTAAAATTTCGTATCAGCTTAGTCCTGATTTAAAAACTTGGTATTATTATAAAAAAGGGTGGATACCTGTTGGTAATTGTAAAACATGTTCGAATGTTGCAGATGAGGTATCTTATAATTTAAAAGATTTTCCAGTTGCTGGGAATAAGTTTAATATCAAAATAATTTTTAAATCTTCTGATTTCAGACAAGTTAAACTAGAATCATTGTCATTTATTTTTTCTAATGATGTTTCTGCTGTTGGGTATGGAGTTGGTCAAAGTAGTTTTTTGCTTAAAAAGTTATATGTAAATGCTTTTAATATTGGTGATGATGACGATGATAAGGATAAAGATAAATATGATGATGAAAAAGACAAGGATAAGGATGATGATGATGAAGAAGATGATAAAGTAAACATATGTCATGCAACTTC